>WNGR01009311.1_pt1 | contig 12627 bp, 12 predicted proteins | sample 5407581 | NCBI WGS metagenome assembly WNGR01 (sample SAMN13153383, study PRJNA577476) | soil metagenome | isolation source: 80 cm soil or saprolite under Garry oak tree replicate 2 | place: USA:California | collected 2016-06-15
TGTTCGTGTCGCTGACGTTTCTCGGCATGATGCTCGGCTCGCTTGCCACCGGCTTTCTCGGCGACCGCTTCGGGCGGCGGTTCACCTATCAGGCGAACCTTGCCGTGTTCGGTCTGGCGTCGCTCGGTGCGGCGCTCGCGCCGAACATGAGCGTGCTGATTGCCTGCCGCTTCTTCATGGGGCTCGGCCTCGGCGCGGAAAACGTGGTCGGTTACTCGACGCTGACCGAATTCGTGCCACCGCAAAAGCGCGGCAGGCTGCAGGGCCTGATGGCTGTCTTCGTGGTGTCGGGATTGCCTGTTGCGGGGCTGATCGGCTTGCTGCTGATTCCATCGTTCGGCTGGCGCGCGATGTTCGTGCTCGGCGGACTTGGCGCGCTCGGCGTCTGGTATGCGCGCAAGGCCTTGCCCGAGTCGCCGCGCTGGCTCGATTCCGTCGGACGGCACGACGAAGCCGACGCGATCCTGCGTCGCATTGAAGCCGAAGTGACGGCTGCGCGGGGTGGCGAGCCGTTGCCGGCTCCCGTTTCCATGAAAGCAGGCTCGACCGCGCCGCAGGTGCTCACGTTCGGTTCGCTTTTCAGCGGCCCGATGCTGCAGAGGATGATCGTCGGCTGCGTGACGCTGGTGGTCATCAACACGCTGCTGTACGGCTTCGTGACCTGGCTGCCGACGTTCTTCGTGCATCAGGGCTTCAGTATCGCGAAGTCGTTCGGATTTGCGCTCGTAATGTCGCTCGGTGCGCCGATCGGCTCCGCGATCGGTGCGCTCAAGGCCGATGCATGGGGCCGCAAGCCGACCATCATCGGTTCGTCGTTCGCAGCGATCCTGTTCGGCGCGATGTACCCGTTCATCACGAGCCCTGTGATTCTGCCCATCGTCGGACTGCTGTTGACCATTCCCATCTACGTGCTGGTCGCGCTGCTGTTCGCCGTCTATGTGCCCGAACTCTTTCCGACCGAAGTCCGACTGCGCGCGTCTGGGGTCTGCAACACGCTGGGGCGTGGCGCAACCATCGTGACGCCGTTCATCGTGGTGGCGCTGTTCGCACAGCACGGCATCGTCGGCGTGCTTGCCTTGATGATCGGCCTGCTCGCCGTACAGATCGTGGTGGTCGCATGGCTCGGCGTCGAGCCGACGGGACAGCGCCTCGAAGATCTTCAGCCGGAAGACACACTCGCGCGCGACGCGCTTCATGCCGACGCGCACGCTTCGCCTCTCAAGTGAACAAACAGGAATGACGCAATGGATACGACGAACACCCAACACTACGAAGCACAATTGTTGATCGACGGCGAATGGACGGATGCCGAGGAGAACCACACGCTCGATATCGTGAATCCCGCGACGGGCGAAGTGCTCGGCGCACTGGCGGCTGCGTCGGCGAACGACGTCGACCGTGCGGTTCAGGCGGGTCACCGTGCCTTCGAAGGCGGCGCGTGGCGCGACATGCCGATCCAGCAACGCGCGCGCGTGCTGAACCGCTTTGCCGATCTGTTCGAAGCGGATCTCGAACAGTTCTACAAGCTGGAGACACTGAACAACGGTCGCCCCATCTCCGAAACGCGCGCGCAGATTTCGCGGTTGCCGCAGTTCTACCGGTACTTCGCCGCGCTCGCACTGACGCGCCGCAGCGACGTGATTCCCATTGAAGGACCGTACCTGTGCTACACGCAGCGCGTGCCGCTCGGCGTGGTTGCGCTGATGACGTCGTTCAATCATCCGTTGATGATTCTTTCGAAGAGCCTTGCGCCCGCGCTTGCGACGGGCAACAGCGTGGTCATCAAGGCATCGGAGCAGACGCCGCTGACGACCGTCCGGCTCGTGAAGCTGCTGCAGGAAGCGGGCGTGCCCAGGGGCGTCGTCAACGTGGTGAATGGCGAAGGGCGGGAAGCGGGCGCAGCGCTCGCACGGCATCCGCTGATCCGCAAGGTCGTGTTCACGGGCGGCACGGAAGTGGGCCGCACGATCGGCGAGGCGGCAGCGCGCAATTTCGCACTGACCACGCTGGAACTGGGCGGCAAGGGCGCGGTGATTCTGTTCGACGACTTCGACATCGAACGCGCGGTGAACGGCGCGGCGTTCGCGGCCTTCATCGGTGCCGGGCAAACCTGTGTGTGCGGCGCGCGCATCCTCGTGCAGAAGTCGATGTACGCGGAATTTCTCGAACGTTTCCGCGTGAAGACGGAGGGCATTCGAGTCGGCGATCCAGCCGATGCAAAGACCCAGCTTGGGCCTGTGATTTCGGATCGTTCGAGGCAACGCATTCTGGCGATGCTCGAACGCGCGAAGGCGGCGGGCGCAAAAGTGCTGACGGGTGGACGCGTGCCGCAAGGATTGGGAGATTGGCCAGGACGAGGTGTTTGGGCCGGTCACCGTCGTCATGCCGTTTGAAGACGAAGCCGATGCAATCCGCATCGCCAACGACACGCAGTTCGGCCTCGCTGCTTCCATCTGGACGCAGGACGTCGCACGTGCGCATCGGGTTGCGGGCAAGCTCGAGTTCGGCATGGTGTGGGTGAACGACCATCACCGGCTCGACCCTGCATCGCCGTGGGGCGGCTTCAAGAACAGCGGAGTCGGGCGCGAGACGGGCATCGAGTCGTTCGATCAGTTCAGTGAGCCGCGCGCGGTGACGATCAACACCAGCGGCAAGACAGTCGACTGGTATGCGGACGATGGCCAGTTGAAGCGGCTGAACTAACGGGTGAGTGGGGTGAGTGGACGTGGCAGATCGTCAAGGTCTGCTCGTCCCGACGAAGATGGCCGGCGAGCTGGTCTGGAAACTGTCCGCGATAGCGTGACCGCCGCTGGGGGGCGTCGTCAGTGCTCGCAACCCATGTTCGATTTGCCAGGTGAATGACCTTCCGCGGCGCCGCTCTGGCGCCCATCAGTCCGCGTAACGCAATCCGGGCGTCTTCAAAGGCTCGCGCATCTGCGTAAATGCAAAATAATCGGATCGGCGACCAGGGAAAACGATCAATAAAAATCGAGGTCCCATTTCCGGATTTATGTTTGAGTGGCCGTTGATATCAACGGCGTCACGCGAGCACGTCATTTCCAATCGGGGAACTGCCCACATCTGTAAATCAATTCAGTAAACAATACGCGCGGGTCGCTCATTGACGCGGTATTGGCATTCCGAAAAGCGACTTTCGTCGACCGGTCATGCGATCATGCACAATCTTGGGTATATCCCACGCGATTGTGTACAAAACATTAAAAAAAGAATGAAACCATTGACGCAGCGAGAGAAACAGATCGTTTTGCTTATTGGAAATGGCTTACGAGGAGACCAGATTGCCGCTTCGTTGAAAATATCACCGCAGACGGTTCGAAAGCATCGAGCCAATATCGCGCAAAAGCTCGGGCTCTCAACGACCGTCCAGTTGGTCTCCTACGCGGTGACTGTTGCGCAATCGTCTTCAATGAATCCTTTTCCCCATCATTGCTGCAACACTCGGCAAACGTGAATTAGACGTGCTGCGCCTCGTCGCTGCCGGATTGACGAGCAAGGAGATCGGGAAAAAACTAAAAATCAGTCCCCGGACAGTCAGCAAGCATCGAGAAAATCTGATGCGAAAACTCCAGATCCATGACATGGCCGGCTTGCTGCGGATTGCAAACTCACTGCGCTAATTGCCAGTCAATCGCGTTGCTTAACGGATTTTTTCGCACTACGCATTCGGAGGTATTTCTCTGAGCTATGAATAGCGCCATTGTGCTGACAACGGCACGCAGCAATTTGTGTGACCGCTATTCGGTTAATCCAGACGGAGAAAAGCCATGAATGCACCCGAACAAATCCAGCAACTTCATAATCAGGTTGCAGCGGCCGCGACCTTTTTTGGCGAGACGTTTCCCGAGATTCATCCGAATTACTATCCGGGGGCAGCGGCTGCACCTGTTGCACCGCCACCACCCGTCGACCAGAACACAGCTGGGCTGTTCAGCGCGGTGCAACTGAGTCGGGACGTTCCTGCCAATGTGCAGGCGGATCTGGAAACGGCGAGCCGCTGCATGTTGAATCTGACCTCGCTCGGTACTACGTATTGTCAAAGCCGGGCTGCAAAGGCGAACAATCCTGATCTCCTTTTCGACACTTCCGTCTGGAAACAGGTTCTGGTCAATTATCCGCTTCTTGGCCCGTTCAGCTTCCAGAACACGGGATACAAGAAGACGATACGCGGCATCGAACTGTCGTCGGAATTCCTTCAGTCGATCCTCGGCTTCGCGACCAAAGGGCCTTTGCTGGGCGCTTTCCAGTCGTTTATCGGATCGTTCGGCCAGAAGATCAGTGCGGGCGTCGATTCGTCGAGCAAGCCCTTCCATTTCGCGTCCAACACGGTATTCATCGACGCGCAACAGGTCGGAAACACCTTGATGGTGATGCCGCACCTGAAGATGTACTTCTGCGATTTCACGTCCAAGGACAGAAAGGTCTACTCCAGCTGCGCGTCGGCAACGCTGATCGACGTCGACCTGCAGTACATCGAGGTCGACGCAATCTGGAACTTCGAGCTGTACAAGAGCGACGCGACGGTCAGGGCAGCATTCGACAAACTCGTCGGGGCGTCGGCCGTCAACAAGATCGAAGAAGCCACGACGTTCTTCAGCGACACGGTTAGCTAAGGCGTTTTTATCGGCCTGTCGAGGCGTCTTGTGGGTCGGCTCTGGCCGGCCCGCGAACCCTGTCTTCGCAGGCACGTGCAGCGCATCCGATTTCCGGAGAACCACAATGAGTACAACGCCTCAGTCGGCCTTCTTTCTGATCGCGAATGACAGTGACGATCTGCAAACCAGTCGCGACAGAACGCTCGATATCTTTGGCCTTGTCGATGGCTATGCCACGTCGCGTATGCAACCCAATGCGCCTGACTCTTATCAGTCCATCGCCCGGCAGGCGTTGCTGCGGATACCGGCGCTCGGTCCATCGACGGGCAGCAGGTCTTCGGAGCAATCCGTGTCGTGTCTGGAAGGCGTGGCAAGGGTGCTAGGGAGGATGCCGTTCAGCCGGCCGGAGCAGCAAGTGAACTTTCTCGTCGAGCAGGGTTTGATTCCGCCTGACGATGAGTCTGAACAGGTTGCGCTGACGCTCTATTGCGGCGAGGTCTCGCCGGCTATCGTGCCCGGCGGTCCGACGATCCGCGTGTGGTTCGCGTTCGTCAACTGGACGCGCGGCGCCTTTCCCGAATCGGGCGGTTCGATCTCATGCGACGCGATCGGTGCGAGCGTCCTGGATAACTGGTTCTCAGCCAATGCCAAGGCGTGGGCGACGATGACCAAAGCGGGAAATGGGCAAGCGGTTCGCGAATCCCATCGCCTTCTCGAATTGCCTGCACGAGACGACTGAAGAGCCGGATCCGTACGTTGTTTCGCTTATCAAAACGAGGTGAAGGAAATGCGTACTTCTCAAATGACGTTGAATCGTGTCCCGCGTCGAATTGCGAGGCGCGGCGCGATAGGACTTGTGTGGTGTGCGGCTTCATTGGCGACGGTGTCGGCCGTCGCGCAAACCTGTCGTGTGCCCGCCAATGGAAATTGGACCCAATGGCTGCAGGCGCAAGAGGACGCAGGAGGTCATGCGCTCGCGTGTCATGTCGGCGTATCGGTGAACGGCCTCATAGGCCGCCTGACGAATCGCGGTGGTCACAATGGTCCCGCGTGCATGCCAAACGGAAACGCCGCGAGCGTGTGGTCGAGTGAGGCGGCATTGCAGGATGCGCTGAGAACGCACATCGTGCAGGCGGGGGCTCGCTACCCGGGCGACGATCCCAACGACTACATCATCCATGGTACTGCGGCCACCACGGTGGGTACGGTTGTCACCGTATCGCATGACAAGAAGAACAACTCGCCCTGTCCGAACAAAAACGGGTATGTCTGCAAGAAGACGGCAAATTGGGTTGCAGTCGTGCGTAAAACTCCGGCCGACTGTTATCTCTTGACAGCGTATCCGCGTTGAACCGGCAGGCGTGTGTTTCGCGATTTAAAGGCAACGCAAGATTGATCGCTACTTTATGGAGGTGAGCTATGAGTGCGGACGACAAAGAACTTCTTCAGACGCTCGTGAAGATTCTGCAAGTTGCGGGCGCGGCAGTCAACGGCAATGCGTCGGATGGCGACGAGCAGAAAGACAACCCGGTAGCGGCGTCGGCGGTCCCACAGGGCGAAGCGCCATCGTGCTCGATAAAGACGCTTCCCGACCGGCTTTTCGTACCGGCGGCCCAAACAGCAATCAAGGTGAATCCCGTCAACGCACCCGCGCTTGCCGTGTCGTCGATGCTTGCTGCGAACGTGCCCTTCGAGCCGATGGCCATCGCAGTCATGACATCCAAGTACTGGGGGCCGACGCCGCGTCAACTGACGGTGAACTTCCTGGAAAGCACGCCCGCTGATCTTCGTGCGCGCATTCTGAGTCACATGAATGCGTGGGCGCGGGTATCGTGCGTCACGTTCGTCGAAACGCAGGGGGCGGCGGACGTTCGCATTTCTCGTGGCCCGGGAGGATACTGGTCGTATCTCGGCACGGACATTCTTCATATCCCGAAAGATCGTCCGACGATGAATCTGGAAGCGTTCACGATGAATACGGCGGAGTCGGAATACCTGCGTGTCGTTCGACACGAAACCGGGCACACGCTGGGCTTTCCGCACGAGCATATGCGCCAGGAACTGGTCGCGCGGATCGATCCGCAAAAAGCCTACGACTTTTTCTACCGGCAGTACGGCTGGAACAAGACGGCAGTGGATCAGCAGGTGCTCACCGCGCTTGATCAGCAGTCGATCTTCGCAACCCCGCCCGATCAGACGTCGATCATGTGCTATCAGCTTCCAGGAACCATCACCAAGGATGGACAGCCTATTCAGGGCGGCCTGGATATCAACGGCACGGATTACGCGTTTGCCGCGCAGATCTATCCGAAACCGGCGTCCAGCACGATGGATGCGCCGGACGACGCGCAGAAGTCATCTGCGGATCGGGACGCCTGGAGCGCATCGGAAGATGTAGAGGTCACGGTGTGAGGAAGCTATATTCTTTTATCAGCCAAACGAGACTTGCAAGTGAGCGACGATGAGTCGATTGATAGAGCTGAGGCTAACGGACTCGCTGCCCGGGACATTGCATATTGAAGCCGGCGATGTTCTCATCGTGCCGGCGATGGGCGGGCACGTCCTTTCCGGGGCGGACGTGCTCGAGTTTCTGGGCCCATTTCTTCCCGGCGTGATGGGGGAGGACGGACACGTCATCACGCCAGCGGGTCTGCCTAACGGGATCATGTTCGTGGCGCGGCGCGCGGGCCATGCGACGATCGACCTCGTCGCCGGAGACTGGCAGGCCCAACGGTTCTTCATCCTCGAGGTCGTCGTAGCGGCGAGCGGCGCGTGATGGCCGTCGAAGGTGAGTGGCCAGGTGCTGACATGCAGTCCGTCGTCAACCATCAGTTTCTGCACCCATGCCCCACGGTTCATCACGTGGCCGACAGACGCGTCATGCAATGTTCGCCGAAGCCCCTCGGCTAATGTTTCGCGTTGAATGGCAAGCATGTCAAACACCGCCATCAACGGTATCGGCTTGCAATGTGCTCGGGAATATTCTCCGGCGTTACCACGACAACGGATGACGATGGCGATACAGCCGACGCCGGCAACAGTCGATGAAAATGCATGACGTGTTGGCACGCCGACCGCATGTCCTGACGAAGCTCGTGATGCAAGATCGCCTGTATTTTGCCTTCGCGCAGAAGTCCGACGTTATCCCTGTCGAGGTCATGTCCGATAAAGCGAACGGGGGACCGCTGCCTCGCTTCGATTGCCCTGAGAATGGCGATGTTTCCGCCACCCATCGAGTAGACCGCGTCGATTTTCTTGTGTGCGGTAATGACCTTGAGAACCCGTTCTTCAGTGAGCGAGTCAAGGCCATGACCACCGCTGGCGTCAATCAGCGTGAGCTGCGGTTGACGGGCTCTTAACGCGCGCCGGAAGCTTATTTCACGTTCTTCTTCGCCGCGGAAGCGCTCGTCGCTCATCGTTATCAAAACGTTTCCCGGCTGCGGAGCCAGCCATTGGGTAATGAGATACGCCGCGGTGGCCCCGGCGACGCGATTGTCGAGCCCGGCATAGGCAATGCGCCCAGACGATGGGACGTCCGTGAAGGTCGTGATGACAGGAATGCCGCTTCGTTGCAACTCGCGTATCGCTTCTGCGATTTCGGGAACGTCGCGCGCCTTCAGAAACACGCCATGGCTGCCTCGTCGTCCAATCGATCGAAGCGTATCGAGGACTTCATCCGTCGTCATCGTCTCGCGCAAGTGGAATCGCGGTCGAAAGACGGCAGGGTGCAGCACCGGCAACTCGGCTTCGAGCGCACTCCTTATCTCGTCGGCAAACCGGGCCGGCGCTTCCACGACGACGTCGACAATCAACTTTCGCCCGGTGGTTGCCAGTTGCAGTTCCTGCTTCTCGAGTTCCCTGATAGCCTGCTCAACGCGCTTGCGGGTGTGTTCCCGAACGTGGGCACGATCATTTAGCACCCGGTCGACAGTTGCGACACCGAGCCCCGCCTGAAGTGCTATCTCCTTGATAAGGAAGCGATGAGCCATAGGGCACCTCAAGCTTGATAGATTTTTGATGGATAAATGATACTTCGGACCTGGCGACGATTCCATCCGCCCGATGACGCGAGGCGATCTACCTACAGCGTCATATCCGGCGCCGCCATTACATAATCATGTAATGCGGCCCGCACTTCCGGGGGCCGATCCCGGCGGTATAATTTTTCTCCGGCACGGCCGCGTGAGCGTCGCACCCAGCGACATCATCGTGGGCCGGCTGTCCGAGGTCAGGGGAGGCGCCTCCTGACAACAGAGGGGTTCCATGGAATCCGCAGGTGAACTGGTGTATCTGGTCGACGACGACGAGCGGGTGCGAGAGGCACTCGCTGCGCTGCTGCGTGCAAACGGAAGAACCGTCCACCCGTTCAACTCCGGAAAAGCCTTTCTCGACACGCCGCGTCAAAAAGCCGTTGCGTGTCTGATCCTCGATATGAGAATGCCGGGCTTGAGTGGCCTGGACGTCCAGAAGCTTGTCAGCGCGGACGCTCATATTCCCGTCATTTTCATCACGGGGAGAGGCGATGTGCCATCCACGGTCCTGGCCATGAAGGGCGGCGCGGTTGACTTTCTCACCAAGCCCATCGACGAAGACGCGTTGCTCAACGCGGTCGATGCGGCACTCGCCAAAGCCCATGTTCTTCGCACGGAGGCGGCAGATACAGCGGCGCTCCACGCGCTCTATCAATCGCTGACACCGCGTGAGCAGGAACTCTTGCCATTGCTCGTCAGCGGCTTGCTCAACAAGCAGGCGGCGGCGGTCCTTGGTATCACCGAATACACCGTCCAGGTACATCGAGGCCACATAATGAGAAAAATGCGCGCAGATTCATTCGCCACGCTGGTCAGGCAGGCAAGCAAACTGCAGCTCGAAGCATCGCCGACACGATAGTCCAGAGCCTGGCGCCAGCGCCAGTTCCATGTTGGACCCATGAGCCGGAAAAACAATGTGCGCGTCTGCGGTTCGAACCGTTGCCGTGATTGATGATGACCGTCGCGTCCTGGCGGCTCTGGCTAACCTGCTGGCTTCTGGCGGGTATGGAACGCGGGTTTATGAATCCGCAGTGGATTTCTTCTCCGATGGTTACTCGGGCCTTTTATGCGTTGTCACCGACCTGGGAATGCGGCCCATCGACGGCATTCAGGTACTCGATAGAACGGTTCAGTCGGGCGCCGCCACGCCCGTCATCATTATCACGGGCAAACCGACCGGGCATACGGAAGACTATTATCTGCAGAGAGGCGCATTGGGGTTCTTCCGGAAGCCTGTCGATGGCGACGCGTTGCTAGACTTGCTGGATAGCATCCAGTGATCGCGCCAGAGTTTAAGTAAGCCTTTGGGAAACACAGCTCGCTGCGTGATTCACATCATTCTTTATTACGGCGACACTACATATTCATGTAATGCGCACGGCTTCATTGCCGCGTTATTGTTGCGAATTCGACGCTTTGCCCGGGGGCTGCACGCCTTGAAACGACACGTTCCATTCGCCAAAGACTCACATGCAAAGCGTGCAACCGGGACGGCGGCAATCGCCGCGGTTTTCGTCTCGGGGTGCGCGAATTCGCCATCCCTCAACGTACTCGGCGCGTACTTTCCGGACTGGCTGTTCTGTCTGATCGCGGGCGTGGTGCTCACGGTCGTCGTCCATCTGATTGTCAAACGCTTGCGGGCCCAGCTTCTGGTGTGGCCTGCGGCGGTGGTGTATCCCACGCTTGTCACTTTTCTTTCACTCGCTGTCTGGTTGATGCTGTTCCAACATTGATCTTCAGGTAACGCAATGGCGACAACTGCCAACCGGACAAAGAAGCGCGCATGGCCGGCCATCATCCTGGTCGTGCTGACGCTGCTATTGGTGGTCTTCGTGATCCGCCAGCTGGAACGCGCGCCGCGCACCGACGACGCCTATGTCTATGCGGATACGATCGACGTCGTACCCGAGGTGAACGGCCGCATCGTCGAATTGCCCGTGCACGACAACCAGGCGGTGAAGCAGGGCGATCTGCTGTTTCGCATCGATCCGCGTCCGTATCAGGATGCGCTGACGCGGGGCAAGGCGTCGCTCGTTGCGCTCGACCGGCAGATCGAATTGACCCAGCGCACGGTCAACGCGCAGCAGTACAACGCGGAGTCGGTGCGCGCGGCCGTCGAGCGCGCACGAGCCGCAGCCGCTCAGGCGTCCGATACGCTACACCGCATGGAGCCGCTGTTGTCACACGGTTATGTGTCGGCGGAAGACGTCGACCGTGCGCGCACCGCTCAACGCGCCACGCAGGCCGAACTCAGCGCCGCGCAACTGCAGGCGCAGCAGGCGGCAGCGGCTGTGAGCGGCGTCGATGCGCTGGTCGCGCAACGCGCCGTTGTCACGGCGGAGATCTCCCTTGCTGAGCTGAATCTCGAGTACGCGACGGTGCGAGCGCCTTTCGACGGACGCATTGTGTCGTTGAAGACGGCGACGGGCCAGTTTGCAACCGCGCTCAAACCTGTCTTCACCTTGATCGATACGCGCCACTGGTACGTGGTCGCGAACTTTCGTGAGACGGAACTCAAGGGCATCAAGACGGGGACGCCCGCGACGGTGTATCTGATGAGCGATACGGACCAGCGCTTTCGGGGCAGCGTCGATTCGATCAGTTATGGCATCGCCTCCGACGAAGCCGGTCTCGCCTTGCCGGGCGGATTGCCGCGCATTCAACGCACGCTTAACTGGGTTCATGTGTCGCAGCGGTTTCCGGTCAAGATCCGTGTGGACGATCCGAACCCCGAGCTGTTCCGCGTCGGCACGTCGGCGGTCGCGGTGCTGCACCCGGGCAACGACGGCGAAAGCCATTGAGGAGCGCCCATGGCCGTCGCCGACTACCTGCCCCCAATGCCCGTTATGCTGCGCGATGCAGGCGATTTTCTGACACGCGAGCTTGCGCCTTTTCCTGGCCGGCTCAACGTGATGTTGCGTTGCATGCTGACCAGCGCAATCGTGATCGTCGCTTCGATGGCGCTCGAAGTACCGGAGCTTCCGCTGTCGCTGCTGGTGATGTTTTACGTCACGCAGGCGAACGTGGTGGTCACGCGGCTGGTCGGCATCATGTTCATGGTCGGATCGACGCTCGCCATTGGCCTGTCGATACTGCTGCTGAAATTCACATTCGACTATCCGTTGCTGCGCATCGTCGTCGCGAGTGTGGTGTTTTTCGGCAGCGTGTATTTGCTGCGCGTTCTGAAGATCGGCGTGGTGTTTTTCATCGTCGCCGTCGTCGTGATCTATGTACAGAGCTTCGTCGATCAGACCGATCAGGCCGACCTGCTGATTCGCGCGGTGTTGTGGGTATGGGTCGCCGTCAACTATCCGATCGCGCTGGCGCTCGTGGTCAATACGCTGCTGTTGCCCGCCGAACCGCAGTTGCAGCTCAACGCGGAAATCCATCGGCAGCTTGCGGCGCTGGATATGCGCCTGACGCAGCTGATCGACAACACCCCGAACGTCACGCCGATCACGTTGGCCGCCGTGCAGCAAGGCGCGCTGACGTTGCAAAAGCTGTTGCGGTTCACGATGATGCGAGACGCGCGTTATCGTGAGCATCAGGCGGCGCAGCTTGCATGCATCGCGACCGTGTCGCGTCTCTATCGCGGCGCGAGTGAGTTGCCCGATACGTGGCCGGCGCCTTCGCCGCCGCGGCTTGCGATGTTGTCGGAGTTGCGGGCGAACGTCCGGGCACTCGACGAAGCGGTGATGTCGGGCGAACCGTATCGTCACGTGAGCACCGCGACACCCGAAGAACACCATGCAGCCGACACGATTCCCGCCGCAGGCGAGTTGCAGCGCGCGCTGCATGCGTACGCGGATCTCGCCGCGCGCGATGCGGAGACTGGCAAGCCGGCCGCCGCCGAGCCGATGGTGGCGCCCGACGCATGGACCAATCCCGCGTACCTGCGCTTTTCGTTGAAGACGCTGCTCGCCGTGCTGGCCTGCTACGTGTTCTACAACGCGGTCGACTGGCAGGGCATACACACGATCATG
>WNGR01006350.1_pt1 | contig 12626 bp, 12 predicted proteins | sample 5407581 | NCBI WGS metagenome assembly WNGR01 (sample SAMN13153383, study PRJNA577476) | soil metagenome | isolation source: 80 cm soil or saprolite under Garry oak tree replicate 2 | place: USA:California | collected 2016-06-15
CGCGCTACCAGGTGGAGCTTTCGGAATGGGATGCGGCGCATCCCGAGAATTACGCTGGTTCCCGCGAAGATTGGGAACGCGCCACGCGCGCGCTTTCCTCAACGCTCGAACGCATGCACATTCCGTTCAAGCGCATGGAAGGCGAAGCGGCGTTTTACGGGCCCAAGATCGACGTGAAATTGATCGACGCCATCGGGCGCCCCTGGCAGCTTACGACGGTTCAGTTCGACTTCAATCTGCCCGGGCGCTTTGGTCTCGAGTACGTGGGCGAAGACGGCAGCCGGCATCAGCCGCTGATGGTTCACCGCGCCCTGTGGGGCTCGGTGGAGCGATTCTTCGGCATTCTCATCGAGCACTATGCCGGCGCTTTTCCGCTGTGGCTTGCGCCGGTCCAAGTGGCGGTTTTGCCGGTGAGCAATAAGTTTACCGACTATGCCAAGACCGTCACTTCCGAACTCAGTGCCGCCGGGTTCCGCGCCACGCTCGATGACCGCAACGAAAAGTTGCAAGCCAAGATTCGCGACTCCGAATTGCAGAAAATTCCGTACATGGCCGTCGTGGGCGGCAAGGAAGCCGAAGCCCGCACCGTCTCCGTGCGCCATCACGGCAAGGGCGACCTGGGCCCGCAGCCGCTATCGGCGTTTCTCGCCGCTCTCCGCGCCGAAGTCGACGCCCGTAGCGTGTCTTAGAAATTTTCCTCAACCGGCTCTGCCGCCCTTCCTCTTTGCGCCGTGCTAAAATCCGAAAACCCAAGATAAGGGAATGAGGCGCCTTGGACCTTTACTCAGAAACGCGGCGTGCTGAACGCAAAACCGGAATCCTGCCATCGCAGGAAATCCGCGAACTGATAGCGAATGGCAAGATTCGCGGCGCCGTCGACATTTCCGATGACCAGATTCAACCCGCGTCGATTGATTTGCGTCTCGGGAACCTTGCTTATCGCGTCCAGGCCAGCTTCCTACCGGGGCGGTCCTCGACCCTAAGGAACAAAATCGCGGAGCTGAAAATTGCCGACTATGACCTGAGCCGGCCGACGCTGCTCGAGACGAATGCGGTTTATGTTGTGCCTTTACTCGAGAGTCTCGCGCTGCCGCGAGATATCGGCGGAAAAGCCAACCCGAAAAGCACTACAGGCCGTTTAGACATTTTCACGCGCCTCATCACAGACGGCGGATTGGAGTTTGAGCAAGTCCTAAAAGGATATGCCGGCGATCTGTACGTAGAGATCGTGCCGCGAACGTTTCCCATCATCGTGACCGCGGGGACAAAGCTCAATCAGCTTCGATTCATTCGAGGAAAGCCGCTATCAACCGACGGGATTCTCGAACAATTAGCCGAGAAAGAACGGCTGGTCTACTACGAAAACGGAGAGGGTCCCGCGGAAGCTGTCATCGAGCGTGGGCTCAAGAAGCTTGTGTCCACTCAGGGGGGAGATCAGCAAGCCATTATTGATCGCGGCCTGCGCACAACTACCGATCTCGAGGGGAGCGAGGGCTCGAGCATCGTGGCGTACAAAGCGAAGAGATATTGTCCTCCCATCGATCTAAGCAAGGTGCGCGTCTATGATCCCGCGGATTTTTGGGTTCCCATTCATAGCCCAAAATCGAAGAGGGTCGTTCTCGATCCAGGCGATTTCTATCTGATGGCCTCAAAAGAAAGATTTTCTGTGCCGCCTTCCTACGCCGCTGAAATGGAACCATTCGATCAATCCATAGGCGATTTTAGTGTCCATTATGCCGGATTTTTTGATCCGGGATTTGGGTACGGCGCAGCAGGCGAAATTAAGGGCACGAAAGCAGTGCTAGAGGTTCGCGCGCACGAGGTGCCGCTTTTGCTCGAAGACAGGCAGATTATTGGAAGGCTCATCTATCACCGAATGGCGAATGCCCCGGAGAAACTATACGGTCAGGCGATCGGATCGTCGTATCAGCAGCAAGGACTGGCACTCAGTAAGCAGTTCAAAGCCGCCGAAACGGCCCGCTCCGCTGTGCCCAAGCCTTAGCACCTCAAAAAAAACGGCCCCAATTGCGACGGGGCCGCTTCGTTGGCCAGATCTCCTAAGCCTTACTGCTCTTTGCCTTGGTTCTTAAGGTCGTTGAAGGTGATGTTGTCTTCGCAGATCATTTCCGTGATATGCCAAGTGGGCTCAAACTCGAGCTCCCGGAATCCCGACCACGTCTTGGTATAGGCCTGGGGATCATCAATGGTAATGTCCACGTGCAGCTTGTTCTGTTCCGGGCGGGTGATGCGCTCGATCACGTGCAGCTGGTCGGAATGCGGCAAACCGGCGCGGTCGATCCAGGTCTGGTCATTGAAATCGACCGTGTCAATGACCAGCGTATTCCCCTCCCACCAGCCTACCGAATGCCCCATCCACCAGGGATCTTCGTCCTTGGGATGCTCGCGACCCTCATGGGTATAAATCTCGCGCACGAAGTGATTGAATTCGTAGAGAAAATAGACCGCCCCCGGAATCTGCACGATCTTGGTAGGAAAGGGGTGAACCCAGATGCGCGGCACCCCAGTCGGAAAACATCCGATCTCCTTACCGGTCGTCGGATTCACCATGTCGGTCGAATCCGGCGTGGCCAGCGGTCCCCAAGACGGCTTGGTGCTCAGGTATTGCTGCTTTCCCCAGGGCGTCATCAGCGGCACCGCATCTTTATGCGAAATGAAGGAATATCCCGCGTACTCGCGTGCGCTCGGCGGCATTTTCGGTTCCCACATGCCGGAAAAGTCCGGCTCGCCCCAAGCGGTCTTGGGCACCTGCCAAGCAGGCTTGGCCGCGCCTGATTGGGACTTTCCCGAGCTGCCGCCAGTTTGAGCCAGCAACGCATAGGAGCAGGCCGGCAGCGCGATCAGTGCGATGGTCCAATGCAGCAATCCACGAGGCATACATCAAGCTCCTTCTTGGAGGTCTTCGATCCCTTCCGAGTTCCTTCGGCAGCTAGACGAACTCCGCCGGCTCAGCTCTGGCCTGGCGGCGGAGGCGGGCCCAGAGGAATCTCCTTCCCGTCCGCATCGTAGATTTGACGGAGGTTCAAAACCTTGGTGCCGTTCTTGGCGACGTGACCGGTAACTTTGATCATCTGGCCGGCGTGGAGTTTGTGCCCGTTCCATCCGTAGTGAACCAAATGATTGGGGGCGGTCATCTCCACGTACCACTTGGTGACGGTCCCGCCAGCATCCTTCACATCGAGGAAAATCAGCGGGTGCGGCTGAATAAATTGAAAGTCCGTTATGGTCCCCGTCAGCGTCGTCAGCGTCGAATTGTCATAGGCCGAAGCGCCATGATGGGCGAAAACGGGAGCGCAAAACACCAAAAGCGCTAACGGCAAGAGCAGGGTGAATGAGTACTTGGACATCGCGAAAACCTCCCTACGATTACGCGGATTCTCCCATCGCGGCTGCTGAGTGTCAATCCGCGCTAATTCTAAAGACGGACTGCGGCGATGCCCGGTTTCCCTCCCACATGAATTCACGTTGCCCTGCGCGACACTCAGTGCATCGGCATGGAAGCAGGCAGGCGCCAAAGGTCGGGATTTGCGCTTCTGTTCCAGTAGCCCGTTGGGGAATGATCAGCCAGAATAACCGTGCTATACTTCTCGCCCCTGTCCTGCCGCAAAGTACGGCTGGGCCGGCCGCTTACGGCGCCGCGGAGGTGGATTTATCGCTGAACGAAGTTTTCGAGCCACAGAACGTACCCGGGTAAACGAACGCATCCGGGCTCGGGAAGTTCGTGTAGTAGACGAGGATGGCGGGCAATTGGGCGTGATGCAGCCGTTCGAGGCGATGCGGGTGGCCCGCGAGCGCGGCTTGGACCTGGTGGAGATCTCGCCGAATGCGGACCCGCCGGTCTGCAAAATCACCGATTACGGAAAATTTCTTTATCAGGCGAACAAAAAGGCGCACGAACAGCGCAAGCATCAAAAGGGCACGCAGCTTAAGGAAGTGAAGTTCCGGCCGGCCACCGCCGAGCACGATTATCAGGTCCGCAAAAACCAGATCATCAAGTTTCTGGGCGAGGGCCACAAAGTGAAGGCCATGATTTTCCATCGCGGCCGTGAAATGGCCCACCAGGAAGTGGGCCGCGCGAAGATGGAGCGGCTGCTGAAAGACATAGTCGATCACGCGTTGGTGGAGATCGGGCCGCGGATGGAGGCCAATATATTGATGGCTCTGCTAGCACCCAAGAAGGGCGGAGTGCCCGTGCGGCCGCCGGCAACGGCGGGCACGAGTCAAGCGTGAAACAAAGGACAGTCTGTGGCGAAAAAGCAAAAAACGAAACGTAAGCTGAAGTCGCATCGCGGCGCCGCCAAGAGATTCAAGATCACCGCCAACGGGAAAATATTGCGCATGCATTCGGGCAAGCGGCATCTGCTCGGTACCAAGCTGCCGAAGCGCATGCGCCGCCTGAAGAAGCTGGCGCAAGTCGATCCTGCGGATGCTCCCCACGTTCGCCGGATGTTGCCGTACGGCTGATCTTCTGAAATTGAGTTTTGTGCCAGGCAGCGCGCTATCCGCCACGGCGGGCCTGCCGGCCAGTTGGCTGCGGTCGAAGTGAACCTGGATCTTCGCTGATCGCCGCCAAATCGCTCCGCTTGGCTTTTGGACGCAACGGAGCAAATCCTCAACACGCCGTGGAGACGCTCGACACCGTCGTTGGCCGTCGTCTTAGCTGATTTATGTGCGTCCGCTACCTGGCGCGCAACATCGCTGAGACCGGGCTCACGCCGCTGCGTGCGATCTCCGCGCAGGAGAGACAGCAATGGCTAGAGTGAAACGTGGCACCAAGCGCCGCGCGCGCCGTAAGAAATATCTGCGCCGCACGAAGGGCTTCTTCCTCACCAAGAGCAAGCTCTACCAGTCGGCCCAGGAGGCCGCCAATCGCGCCGACCGCTACTCTTATCGCGATCGCCGCAATCGCAAGCGACAGTTCCGCCGCCTTTGGATCCAGCGCATCGGCGCCGCCGCCCGTTTGAACGGGCTTTCCTACAGCGAACTCATGCACGGCCTGAAGGCGGGAGGGGTCGAAATCGACCGCAAAATCCTGGCCGATCTTGCCGTCCGCGACGCCGCAGCCTTCGCTCAAATCGCAGCCCAGGCGAAGCGGGCGGCTGGGACGCCCTGATGCGTTAGTCTTCAGCGGCACTCGTAATGACAGACGATCCGACAACCCAAACTCTCGATCAGCTTGGCATCACTGACGATTCGCTGGTAGAGGCACTTTTTCAAGAGGTGCGCCAGCGTTTTGATAAGCAGACAATCAATTTGCCTGATGACGAAATCGACTGGAGGATGAAACGAGACGCTTGGCTTGGCCGAAAGGCGGGTGTCATCACGCGCATTACGGAAAACTGGCTCAAAACAGCCGCGCCACGGCTGCGCCCGACAGTAGGGCGGTGCCTTAATGATCTGCGCAGCCATGTCGAGGAGCGGCTTGAGCAGTTGCATGCGGCAGTTGTCGCCGCGGCGGAGAGCGCGGCGCTTGCTCGCGAGCGCGTCGATCTCTCTCTGCCGGGGGTGATGCGGCCGATCGGTTCGCGGCACCTCGTCCAGCAAACTTTCGAGGAAATCGAGCGCATCTTTCTTTCGCTCGGCTTTAGCGTGGTAGAAGGCCCTGAGATCGAAACGCCTTTCTACAATTTCGAGGCACTGAATATCCCGGAACACCATCCGGCGCGAGATACCATGGATACCTTCTATCTCGACCTTCCGCCGGGATCGCAGCCGCATCTGCTGCGCACGCATACTTCGCCCATGCAAGTGCATACAATGGAAAAGCAGCAGCCTCCCGTGCGCATCATCGTGCCTGGAAAGGTCTACCGCCGGGATAATCCTGACGCGACGCACTCCTACATGTTCCACCAGGTGGAGGGATTGGCGGTCGATACGGACATCACCTTTTGCGAATTCAAGGGCACAGTGGAATATTTCGTGCGCGAATTCCTCGGGTCTGCCGCGAAGACGCGCCTGCGTCCCAGCTATTTTCCATTTACCGAACCTTCCGTCGAGGTGGATGCGAGCTGCTTCGTCTGCATGGGCCGCGGCTGCCGGCTATGCAAATTGTCCGGCTGGATCGAGCTGTTTGGCGCGGGCATGGTGGATCCCGCCGTCTACGGGTTTGTCAATTACGATGCGACGCGAGTCTCTGGGTACGCGTTCGGCTTGGGAGTCGACCGCCTCTCGCAGCTCAAGTACGGAATCGATGATGTGCAGCTCTTCTTTCAAAACGATGTGCGCTTCCTGCGGCAATTTCCCTGACGGGCGATGCCCTGACCCTCGATGAAAATCCTTTACGACTGGCTCAAGGAGTTTGTGGCTGTCCCGTTTGCGCCGGGAGAACTGCGCGAACGATTGTCGCTGGCCGGAATCGCCGTCGAAGGCGTGTCAGAGACGCCCGCCGGTCCCTTGCTCGATCTCGACCTCACCATCAATCGCCCTGATTGCCTGGGCCATTACGGTATCGCGCGCGAGGTGGCTGCGCTCGGGCGAAACCCGTTGCCGCCGCTTTCCGTAGGCCTCCGGGAATCCAGCGACAGCGCCGCCAGCGTCACGCGCGTGGAAATCGCATCACCAGACCTCTGCGGCAGGTTCACGGCGCGCGTACTGCGCGGCGTAAAAGTGCAGCCGTCGCCGGATTGGCTGCGCCAGCGCCTGGAAGCGCTCGGGCAGGCCTCCATCAATAACGTGGTGGACGCCACAAATTACGTCATGCTCGGGCTCGGCCATCCGATGCACGCCTTCGATCTAGACCGCCTGGGGGAGCGGCGCATCGTGGTGCGCCGCGCCCGGGCCGGCGAAAAAATCCGCACGCTCGACGGCGTCGAGCGCGCTCTCTCACCCGAGATTTGCGTCATTGCCGACGCCGCTCGCGCCGTGGGCATCGGCGGGATCATGGGCGGCGCGGAAACGGAGATTGGCCTGTCGACGCGCAATGTGCTCCTGGAATCGGCCTGGTTCGACCCGGTTTCCATTCGCCGCAGCTCGAAGGCGCTGGGACTGCGCACGGAGGCCTCCACTCGTTTTGAGCGCGGAGCCGACCCGGGAATGGCAGAGTTGGCGTCGCGCCGCTGCGCCGCAGTGATTCGCGAATTGGCCGGGGGCGAGGTCCTGGCCGGAGTGGTCGATATTTATCCAGCGCGCCGCGAGCCTTTGCCTCTGGATCTCTCACGCAAAGAGTTGCTGCGCGTGATGGGAGCCAGCGTGCCCGACACCGAGATCGAGACGATTCTCGGGGCGCTGGGCTTTGCCCCAAAACGCGCGGATAAAACGCGCGGCGCAGCGGATTCGCTGCTCGCCAGGTGGCAATGCCGCCAGCCTTCCTGGCGGCAGGACGTCACGCGCGAAGTGGACCTGATCGAAGAAGTTGCGCGGCATTATGGCTTGGATAAATTTCCGCCGCGGCTGCATCCCGCTAAACAGCCGGCGGCGCGGTTGCCGCACGCCGAAGCCGAGGATCGGCTGCGCGAGCGGCTGATCGGCTTGGGCTATCGCGAAATTGTCTCCATTCCACTAGTCAACGAAGCGGAAGACGCCCTTTTTCGGCCCGCTGGTGTCATGCCCGCGCGAGTAGCAAATCCTCTCGCCGAAGATGCTTCCCTGCTGCGCGCGACCGTTCTTGTGAGCATGGCCCACGCACTGGCCTGGAATTTGAACCGAGGTCAGCATAACCTGCGACTGTTTGAAATCGGCCGCGCTTATCGCCTGCAGAACGGTGCGCCCGACGAAATCCGCATCGCCACCATCGGCGCAACCGGCATGGCGCGCGAACAGGGCGTCGCTGAATCCGCTCGCGAGTATGGCTTCGCCGACCTGAAAGGCGATCTCGACCAAATTGGCGAACTTGCCGGCGGCTTCGTGTGGCAACCTGGCGGTCTGAGCTGCTTCATGGCGGCGCGAACGGGACAACTGTCCCTCTTACGTCAGGATGGCCAGAGTGGTATCGTTGTCATGCCTCGGGCCTCCGGCGATATGCGTATTGACCTCAGCGGCGGGCCTGTAATCGGCGCCGCCGGCCAGCTTGCGGGCCGCGTCGCGGACCGATTCAAGCTTCGGCAGGACGTATTTCTCGCAGAATTCTCGGTCGACCCCTTCTACGCTGGCTGCCATCAGGCGCGCGCCGCGCGGAAATACCAGCCCATCTCGCGCTTCCCGGCCGTCGAGCGCGATTTCTCCCTGATTCTCAGCGAGGGCGCCAGCTTTGCTTCGGTACGGGAGACAATTGCGGCTTTGGGAATCCCCGAAATCTTCTCTATCGAGGCGGTCGACCTCTTTCGCGGGAAAAATATCCCTCCAGGGAAGGTTTCGCTGCTCGTCCGCATTACGTTTCAAAGCCAGGAAGCCACACTCACGGAGACTCAACTCACCGATTTTTCCTCGCGGATTATCTCCGCACTGGAGCAGAAGCTGGGCGCCACGCTCCGTTCCGTTTGACGAACGGAGTAATCCCTGTAGCCCTCAATTGCGAAACGCTCAACAGCCTTGCTCAAGCTATCGCGGTGTCGCACAATGACGCCACCCCAGCCGCGCGTCGGCCATTCGCCGGGAGGGCTGCAAGGATGAAAGTCGAAATCTACGACCAGGTTTACAACGTCGCAGGGGACCTTGAGCCCGCCTACGTCGAGCAGCTGGCCAAGTATGTGGACGGCCGCATGCGCCAGATCGCCCGTGGCACCGGGGCCGTGGACTCCGTAAAGGTGGCCGTGCTTGCAGCTTTGTCCATCGCCGACGAATTGCACGCACTGCGGCAAAGTCGGGAGAAGAACGATGCGGCATTGCGTGCGAGCGCCGAACGTTGCCTCAAGCTGATCGACCGGGCGCTTCAGCAATCCGCCTGAGCCGCGCAGCAAGCCAGACACACCCTGCGGGGAATTCGGTTTGACGGTCGCCCTCAGACCGCTAGAATGTACGAGGAGTAGGCCTGCAACGCGCGTGATCGGCGCGAAGATCTTTTGAACCAATGCTGGATCTCTGCGGTGCCCGGGTCAGACGGCCTGTGCGCATGGCCCGCAGCCGGGCGTGCCTCGGCGGCGGGAAAGCCTAAGGGCCGGCGCAGGGCGCCCACCTTATAACAGAGGTTCAGGATCTAGCTCCACACGGCGAAGTGGACCGCTCCTTCCACCGATTAAATCCATGCGCATTTTGTTTATTGGGGACATTGTAGGTTCGCCCGGCCGGCGAATCATACTCGAACGCCTGGAAGACATTGTCTCCAACGAGCAGGCGGATCTGGTGATCGCCAATGGAGAGAATGCCGCGTCAGGGTTCGGCATTACCCCCCGGCTCACCGAAGAACTGCTGTCCGCCGGAATCGAGGTTCTTTCCGGGGGCAATCATATCTGGGACCGCAAGGAGATCCTGGATTTCATTCCGCGCGAGCCCCGCCTCTTGCGTCCCGCCAATTTCCCCGTGGCAAGCCCCGGCAGCGGTCTTTTCTGTGGCACATCGCGCCAGGGAACGCCCTACGCGGTTCTCTGTCTGCAGGGCCGTATCTTCATGGCCTCCAACGACGATCCGTTCAGCGTCGCCGATCGCGAACTGGCCAAGCTGCAGCCAGAAACCAAGGTCATCATCGTGGACATGCATGCCGAAGCCACCAGTGAAAAGCTGGCCATGGGCTGGTACCTCGATGGACGCGTCTCGGCGGTGGTCGGAACGCATACCCACGTGGCCACCGCGGACGAACAAATCCTGCCCGGCGGAACGGCCTACATCACTGATGTGGGCATGACTGGGCCGCACGATTCGGTGATTGGCATGGAAAAAGGCGCGGTCATCAAACGATTTCTCGATGGAATGCCAGTTCGCTTTGAGGTCGCCACGGGCGATATCCAAATGAACGCCGTGCTAGTCGAGGTGGATTCCGTCAGCGGCCGAGCGGTATCCGTCGCGCGGCGCCGCTACCGTTTGGAGCATTGATCTACACCCGAGCAACCCGAGGCGAGCACCATCGCATTATATAGTTCACCCGAAAGATGAAACGCATCCTCGAGATCCTCCCGCTTGCTCTTGCGGTCGTAGGCCTGGCCGCCATTTTTGAGCCGCCCGTGCGAGCACAGGAGGAGCCGACTCTAGACGCCAAGCGGCGCGTATTCTTTGACGTCGGAGCCGGCTTCCGAACCATTCGCCGCGGGCCCGATGGCTCCTACTATGTCTTGGCGGCTCCTATTCCGACTCCGCCGTCAAAGTCGTCTAAGCCTTCTAAGACTTCTATGTCCCCTGCGCCCGCCGTAGTTGTCTTTGACCCACAGGGGAAGAAACTGCGGCAGATTCCCGCCCAGCCGCGGCGCGGCGAAATTGTTTCTCCTCATTCGCTGGATGTCGATGCATCGGGCCGCGTGTACATCGCCGACCTCGGCGGGAATGCCGTCAGCATTTACGCTGTGGACGGCACGCTCTTCGCGCATTTCCGCATTCCCGCACCCACTCAAATCATTGCCTTGCCGCACGATCAGTTTGCGGTGTGCGGGGCTCATGCCGAACACCTGATTGCCGTCTACGATTTGCACGGCACGCTTCTGCGTGAATTCGGCGAACTAGCTGACCTGAGCGACGACGCCGAACTCAATTACAGGCTAAACCTTGGACACCTGGCCTCGGATAAGGCCGGCAATCTATACTTCGCCTTCCGCTACTTGCCGGAACCTACCGTACGAAAATATGACTACACCTCGGGGAACCTTCTCGATGAGTTGTCGCTCACCACGCTCGATCTCCAACCCATGGCCCAGTCGGCGCGCCAGGAAATCGCCCGGATCGCTTCCGGAAAGGCACTGGTTCCGCATGAAATCATTTCTGGCTTCGGAGTCGACCCTGAAACCCAGGAACTCTGGCTCGCCCTCGGCAACCTGCTGCTGCACTTCGATAACGCCAATAACCATACGGGCAGCGCTCGCGCTTACACCACGAGTGGTGCCCGCATGGTGCCCAATTTCATCCTCGCGGAAAAGGATCGCCTGCTCTTGGGCCACGATCCGCTTGGAATTTACGAATTTCCGCGGTCCTCGGGCGTTGTTCACCGCTCCGAATGATTCCGCCGCGCAGGTACTGAGGCGGCCGGCTGGATTAGCCGAGGGTATCGAGCAGGCGGCTGATCGTGCGGTTCAGATCTTTGTCGATGCGGCGCAGAGTTTCGATCTTATTAATCGAGTGCAGCACGGTGGTGTGGTGTTTGCCGCCGAATTGCTTCCCGATCTCCGGCAGCGAAGCGGAAGTCAATTGCTTCACCAGATACATAGCGATTTGGCGCGGGAAGGCAATCGCTTTGGCATTCGAGCGTATCTTGAGATCCTGATCCCTCAGACCAAACTGTTCGCCGACGCGCTTTTGGATCAATTCAATCGTTACCTTTTTGTCTTGAGTGGCGATGATATTGCGCAGCGCTTGCTGTGCCGTGCCGAGGTTTATAGGGGCGCCGGTGAGCGAAGCGTAAGCGACAAGCCTCGTCAGCGCGCCCTCCAATTCGCGTACGTTGGACTTGATGGAGCGCGCGATGAACTCCGCGACGTCATCGGCAAGCGGGAAATGCTCGGAGTCGGCCTTCTTCTGGAGGATGGCGATCTTGGTTTCGAGATCGGGCGGCTGGATATCCGCGATCAATCCCCATTCAAAGCGTGAACGCAAGCGCTCTTCGATGGCCGCGATTTCTTTGGGCGGGCAGTCGGAAGACAGCACGATCTGTTTTTGTAGGTCGTGCAAAGCGTTGAAGGTATGAAAAAATTCCTCCTGGGTGCGCTCTTTCCCGGCGATGAACTCGATATCGTCAACCAGCAGGACGTCCACGGAGCGGAAACGGTCTCGAAAACTGATCATGCGATCAAAGCGGAGCGAATTGATCACCTCGTTGGTGAACTTCTCGGCGCTGATGTAAGTGAGCCGGAGGCCTGGATTGCACGCCTTCACCATATGGCCGATCGCCTGCATCAAGTGTGTTTTCCCCATCCCCACCCCGCCATAGAGATAAAGGGGGTTATAAGCCCTCGACGGAGCTTCGGCCACCGCCCGCGACGCCGCGTGCGCGAACTGATTGGACCCGCCGACGACAAACGTGTCGAACGTGTATCGCAGATTGAGTTGATGATCGACGCCGTCGAAATCGAGACGCGTTTGTTTGATCGGCGATGTTGCGCCCGGCGAAGGAGGCTCCGGCTCGCTGCAAACGAAATTGAGCTGCACGTCCGGCATGCCCACTTCTACCAGCACCGCCTGCAGCAATTCGCCGTAAGTCTCAGTTAGGCGCTTTCGAAAGGGCCGCGAAGGGACCCGAACGACTACAGTGCCGTTATCGGCCCCCTCCTGCTTCGTAGGAAGGAACCAAGTGGCAAAGCTGTGCGGATTAACCCGCCTTTCCATATGCTGGAGAATTTTTTCCCAGGAGTTCATGTTTTAAAGGCCGCGAATAGGCAGGCATGGTATTTCCACAGCATGTGGAAATGCTGTGGAAATACGGCCCAGCGGCAACCCACCAATTTGAATGTTTCTAGCCTAGGACTCCAGCCTAGTTGTTCCCCTGATTTGCCAGTGTCGCGAGGGCGGCCGGGGGTGTCACAGGACCTTCGCGTCATACCACCGACGAGGTCCGATTGTCCACGAAAGCTGATGCGCGCGGCAAGGGAAAAATCGCG
>WNGR01006351.1_pt1 | contig 12626 bp, 11 predicted proteins | sample 5407581 | NCBI WGS metagenome assembly WNGR01 (sample SAMN13153383, study PRJNA577476) | soil metagenome | isolation source: 80 cm soil or saprolite under Garry oak tree replicate 2 | place: USA:California | collected 2016-06-15
GCATCGGAGGTTATGGCGGGCCATTCACGTATCGATGAGAATGCTATCGTACACGCCCCTATTGAGAGCATCCTGCCAAATCCACGCCAACCGCGCCGAATTTTCCGCGAAGACGACCCCAAACTGCTGGAACTTAGCGCCTCCATTCAAGAACATGGTCTGTTGCAACCACTCATTGTCACCCGTCTGAACGCAGCCAATTCAACTGAGGCCAAAACGAAAAAAGCCACTCCTGCTGATGCATGGTTTGCCGATAATGATGAAAATTCAGTAGATACAGCACCTGCTCCCACAACATCGGCTTCAGACAACGTTGTGCAGTATCAGATCATTGCTGGCGAACGCCGCTGGCGAGCAGCACGCCTGGCGGGACTGACAAAGGTGCCTGTTATTATCAGGGAAGCTACACCGCAACAGATGCTAGAGTTAGCGTTAATCGAGAATATTCAGCGTGCCGATCTGAACCCCATCGAGGAGGCGCTGGCCTATCAAACACTGATTCAGGAATTTGGTCTGACGCAGGAGATGATAGCAAAACAGGTAGGGAAAGATCGTACAACCATTACAAATTCGATTCGTCTGCTGCAACTTGTACCCAAGGTACGTGAGGCGTTGATTAATCAGCTTGAGAATTTCACCGAAGGACATGCTCGTGCTCTCCTTGGCATTACCCGCGAGGAAGATCAGATCACGGCCATGAACAAGATCATTGCCTTGAAACTGAATGTGCGCCAGGCCGAGGAACTGGCGGCACGCATCAAGGCAGCCGAACAACTTGATGCAGCGATAGAAATGGTGAATGCAACTCCAGGCCGCTCTGCTGAACTGGAGGAACTGGCAACACAGTTTCGTAATGCGTTGATGGTGAAGGTTGATTTGAAGTGCAATCCAAAGGGGAAGGGGACTCTTGTCCTACATTTTAATAATCAGGAAGAGCTTGAGCGTTTATATAAGCGACTGGTCACACAAGAAGAGTAACCTGGAGGGAGCATTATGGCAAGCCTGGAAAATCCATTTGAGAAGGTGCGGCGCAAGATGGTCGCTGCTCGTATAGAGTTCATGGGCCAACTGGCAAAATTCAGCAAAAAAGAATTGGAGCAGGTGCCTGCCGGTGGCGAGTGGTCTCCTTTAACACTGGCCCATCACCTCTATATCGCTGATGGCCTGGCCCTGGAGCAGATGCAGCTAGTGCAGAATGAAGAGAATCCACTGATAACAGCAACCGAAGAAGAGACGCCACGCCTCACAAACGCTTCCGAACCTCCCGCATCACTTGATGTAGTGCTGGGTGGTATGGCTGCCAGACGAGAGGAGATATTTGAATATCTGTCTGCCCTGCCAGCAGAGGACTGGGAGCGTCCTTTCCGCCACCCTAACTGGGGGCAGCTCAAGTTCTATCAACTGGTTAATGTACTGCCGATGCATGACCAGCAGCATGCTAAACAACTGGCGGAGATTAAGGCAGGTGTAGCTGCAGAGCGACCGCAAGGGTCGCCCTAACTTGTCTACACTTCCAACTCATTCCTGAGTTCTGCCAGGTAAGTACGCATAAAGTCGGTACGACGCCGGGCCATGGCACGGCCTGTTTCGGTAACCATTGTATCGCTAAGTTTAAGTAACTTGGTGTAGAAGTGATCGAGCATGTAGCTGTGGTCATCAGGGATGTGCTTTTCAGCAAAAGGGTCGTCGGGATGGTAGGTGCGCGTCTGGGGAGTCCGTCGAATGGTACCTGTGATTGCCCAGCGCAGGATGCCAATAGCCCCAAGCGCGTCGAGTCGATCAGCGTCACGCAGAACTTGAGCCTCTCGCGTCTGAGGTTGAACTCCCTTGCTAAAGCTATGTGCCTCGATGGCATGGAGGATGGCCTGCTGTATTTCAGGGGCAAGTTGATAAGTATTGAGTAATTCACTAGCGAGTGCAATTGAAACATCAACATGATGTTGCTCCTCGTTACGAGATTGCTCAAGACGACCAAGATCATGCATCAGGGCAGCCATCCCGACAATAAAGCGATCCGCTCCCTCCCGCTCTGCAATGTGCAAGGCAAGCTTATATACCCGGTTCACATGCTCCCAACCATGCGCAGGATCATCCAGGCCTGTAAAACGCCGTTGTACTTCTTCATAAGTATATGCTAAGATTTGTGACTCCACCACGATTGTCTCCATATCAGGGCAATATCCTTTCAGACTCTCTACTATACTGTTCGATATAAGTCGTAACTCCTCAGGTCTTCTCACCGCCTGCAGCGGCTCGTTCATCCCTCCCTGTGGGGAGTGGACTTCTTTGCCATCCGCGGCCGCTTGTTCATCCCTGTGGGGAGTGGGCTTCTTTGCTATCCGCGGCCGCTTGTTCATCCCCGTGGGGAGTGGGCTTCTTTGCCGCCTGCGGGCGGCAAAGAAGCCCACTCCCCACAAAAAACTCTTGCGAACTGCCGGAGGCAGTGAGGAGTCAAGAAGAGCGTGGCCCGAAGAGTCACTATAAGTCTCATCTCTGAAAGAGTATAACAAATCCAGGTACGCAAGCAAGGAAAAAATCCCCCAACTGAGTGATGCATTACACCGCCAGGTTGCTCATACTAAACACAGGAAATGGAGGAGACCTTTGTGATCGTCCTCCATTAGTACCTTCGATCTATACCAGATACTGGGAGTCGAAGTCGGAAGGAGTCGTTATGGAAAGTAACCAGAGTGGTGGGAGAAACGTGGCTGTTAAAATGGAGAGTGTAGAAGCTCCATACGTAGCGCCAATCCACAGTACTCAATTCCTTGAGTCCATCCCACAATCTGACATTCAGATACAGGAACACCATAAAAAGGGGAGTCCGGGAAATCACTTCATTGAGTCCAACCAACCTCGTACAGACCTCATTAGCGTGTTGCTGGTCGATGACCATGCGCTAATGCGTGAAGGTCTACGTCAGCTCCTTGAGTTGGAACAGGATCTCAAAGTTGTCGGGGAAGCTGTTGATGGATTTGATGCACTTGATAAAATACGCCAGTTGCATCCCAATATCGTATTGATGGATATCAGCATGCCGATGATAGATGGTCTTGCAGTCACACGGCAGGTCACCCATGAATTTCCTGATATTGCAGTGCTCATGTTGACGATGTATCGGCAGGGTGCGCAGATGTTGCAGGCGATGCGGAATGGTGCCAGGGGCTATCTCCTCAAAAGTGCCTCCTCACGAGAGGTTGCACAGGCAATTCGCACAGTCTATGAAGGGGGGATGCTGATCGAGCCGGGGCTCACCGGGGCGATTGTCAGCGAGTTCCGTCGGCTTTCGGACTCGACATCCGCAAACTCTTCAATGAACGCTCTCTCCGAAAAGGAGGTTGAAATTATCCGTTACGTGGCAACTGGCATGAGCAATAAAGAGATTGCGGAGAAGCTGGCATATTCAGAGAAGACGGTGAAGAACTATCTCTCGATTATCTTTCAGAAGCTCGGTATGCGCGACCGCACCCAGGTGGCAATTTTCGCCCTAAAACAGGGACTGATTCCTGATCAGGAATTGTAGAGTTAGCCTGACACGCTGCCAACAATCAGGCGACCGCACGGTCGCCTGATTGTTGGCAGCGTGTCAGGCTAACTCATAGCCAGTGCTGCTTAGTAGCCAGAACCGCAGCCTGGGTCCGATCCTTAACTTGCATCTTCTGCATAATATGATGAACATGAGATTTGACGGTTTCGATGCTCACCGAGAGCTTTTCGGCGATAGTGCGATTGGTTGCACCTTCAATGAGCAAGCGTAGCACCTCGCGCTCCCGCTTAGTTAAACTGCCTGTTGCCGAGCTTGTCAGGGGAAAACGTGCCTTGATGGTCGTCCCTGCACCAGGTTTACTCTGGACCTCCAGGGTTCCACCGGCCTGCTGTACACGCTCACGCATACCTCTCAGGCCAAAATGTGAAACTGACTGGGCAGAGTTAGCACCTCTCAGAATATCTTCCACTTGAAAACCTCTCCCATTGTCGCTGACCTCTATTTGAAGAAGTCCTATATATGATCGAATACGAATAGTGACCTGGCTGGCTCTGGCATGTTTACGCACGTTATTAAGGGCTTCCTGGATCAAGCGGAAAATCGGCACTTCTAGTGATGAGGGAATGCGATGCAAATGGTCTATAGAATAAGAAATCTGTAACTGTGGCTCGTTGAGAGCATAATATTCCAGCAAAGTACGCAGGGCGACAGCAAGACCCTGCTCCTGCAATTGGGTTGGTATTGGTGACATGATACCATAACGCAAGTCATTCAAGCTCTCTTCCAAGAGCTTGCGTACTCGATCAATCTCACTGAGGACAAGTTGTGGTGGATCTGATTGCTTTTCAAGCAGACGTTGGATAAATTCCAGCTTATGTATGCCATGGGCGATCTGCTGGGCAGGACCATCATGGATATCACGAGCGATACGGCTTCGTTCCTGTTCAATTGTCGCTTTCTGTTCAGCCTCTATTTGCGTGGTCTCTGCATGTGACGAGAGATAGGTCGATAACAGGGCAATGCACAGTAGAAGGTCTCTCTCACCCGCTGCTGTATGGAGAGAGTTTTCCAATTCTTCTTGCTCACCAGGAGCAAAGCACAAAATCAGTACCCCTTTCGGGTCTCTTCCAACAGGACTGAGGAGAACTGGACCACCACGCCAGGTCCAATATCGTTCCCCTGCCAAACTCTGTGGGTTTGCATGAACATCAGGCATACGCACAAGCCCCTCTCCCCCCAGAACCGAACCGAACAATCCATGTAGGGGAAGCATCTCGGGATCAGATGACTCTTGAGAAACAGGGAAACGACCATTTCGCTCTAACAACACCAGTGCCTGGTTTTCTTTATCAAGGAGAAATAACAGCACCAACTGTGCACCACTACTCTTACGAAGATAATCTAGCAGCATACGGCGTCCATCCGCAACTGAAATGTTGCGTTGTAACCGCGTGATGAGTTGTAAGAGCGTATCTGATGCTTCCACAGCTTTTTCTCCCTCCTGCTTCCATAATACAGGAGCAGAAAATCGGGGAAGAGAGGAGGAGCTTCCCGCGTGCTCGCAGACCCTGGCAGAAGAGAGCGTCTGGTCACAAGCACGCAAAGGAAGCCCCAATGAAAAGAGGGAGAGCGTCTCAGGCGGGGAGAAGCGCCTGTGGGAGAATCAGTGTAAAGGAGAGACATACAGAGGGACGGAGTACTCTGGCGGGGAAATGCCAGACTCTTCACAATTTTAACTGCTTGCTTGCTACTTCCATAGTGTACACGACTCTTCTATAAAAGTCAAGGCAAGCAAGTAGTAAAATCTTGCTAGTACTCTCCCCTGTTCAAGAATAATTTTTTAAGAGTGAGATGCCATTGACTTAGATGTTTGCTCTGCCTGTGCTGGCTCGGCAGCCTCAACTGTCAGTAACGCTTGCAGAGCCTTGTCCGAAATAGCCTTGCCCTCTTGTGGATCGAAGACAACATCGTCTCGTGAGCAATAATATAGACGATGCCAGTTTGCAAGAGCACGGTCCCAGGCAGGATAGAGTTTCTGTGATGCCAGGTCCCCCTGCACCACTCGCTGAAAAGCTATAAAGGAGAGGACTAACGTGACGACAATAGCAGTTATTGTCACCAGCACCTGGATAAGTTCGGCTGCGAAGTCAAGAACACCTGTGACACCCAGGACAATGATGAAAAAGGAACCAAGGAAGACGAGGCCCATACCAATAACCATAGATCTTGACATTGAGACACGTCCCGCAGGCATGGATGGCGGGGCAAAACGCTGAATCCCGGCCTCGTAAGCCGCTTGTAATTTCTTTACTTGATCTGATTTATGACAGACCGGGCAGACTGGTTTCTGACCCTCTAGAGATGCCATACAAAAGACCTCCTTATGTTACTCAGTTTGAGGTGAGTGAGGGGACATGATGTATCAGGCCCCTAAGAAAAGAATATCACGTTGTGACGCATTTAGACAATGCTCACCTCCCGAGTAGATTGCCAGGCCATCCTTGACGTTACAGCTGTAGGGGCCGATTATGCAGATTGACAAATTAATCCAGCCAGACCGTAGGCAGTGTCATCCTGAGCAAAGCGAAGGATCTGTCTCGAGATTTATCGGCCGTAGGGGCCCAATAATGGAGACCACCTCATAACATACTTCACGTAGTTGGGCAGTCCAAACTGGCAAACATTGGGTGTCCAAACAGGCTAAAATTCCCTCAAATCCTTGCAAATGTCGAGGGGGTTGGGTACGCTTGAAGTGATCGTCGTTTGAGCGAAAGGCAGGGGGAGATGCCTGGGCCAAAACGCAATCGCAGAGAGCGGACAGATGAGTGGGCAAGTATCAAGCAGTGGACGCTGTGGCCTGAACAGGAACTCTATGAGCAAATCAGACCCCTCGTCCTCTTTGGGGAAACAGCAGGGGAGCGAGCGAAGGAAATCGATGTCCCCAAGCGCACGCTGTCCCGGAAAGCGGATGAGTTTGAACGCTCTGGGATGCAAAGCCTGTTCGCATCCGAGGAGCAAGGCGGGGAGCGAGAAACCTCAAAGACCCTCCCAGCATATATACGCCAGCTCATTGTCGATCTGCATGTTGAATTACCCACCATGTCCTGGCGAGAAATTGCCGATATCTGCTTCATTCGGTACGGCAGGAAACCCTCCCATCACAGTATCAAGCACATTGCTACCGCTGGCCCACCTCCCTCTCTGACTACGCGTCGATACCAGCCCTGGCACCTGATTGCCGACCCGGCAGAGCGCAAGCTGGCCGTGGTCCGGCTGCACAGCGAAGGATGGTCGATTACGTCCATTGCAGCGTATATGCAAACAACTCGGCCTACCATTTACGCTACGCTCCAGCGCTGGGCGGAGGAAGGAGTTGCGGGCTTAGAGGAGAAGTCGAGGGCCAGAAAGCAGCCGCGCAAGGCCACGCTTCAGGTGAGAAACGAGATCCGCAAACTTCAGCAGAACCCGCTGTTAGGGGAGTGGCGCATGCATACCGCGCTCTTGCGCATCGGGATCGAGGTGAGTCCGGCTACCTGTGGGCGCATCATGGCCGCCAATCGCCAGCTCTATGGCATCGAGAAGAGGCCGCCGCGGGCGCCGCGCCCGAAACTGGAGATGCCCTTTAAAGCCTCTAGGCGCCACGAGTATTGGAGCTGCGATGTCAGGTATATTGAAGAGCACTTGCTTCCTGATCCCAGGCCGGTGTACGTCATTACCATTTTTGAGAATTTTTCCAGGATGGTCCTTTCGTCAAAGATTTCAGCGACCCAGAATCAGTGGGACTACCTGGCCGTCCTGGCTGACGCTCTTCGGCGCTATGGCCCGCCAGAGGCCATTGTGACAGACGGTGGGGGGATCTTTTACAGTACCCAGGCTATTCAGCTTTATGACATGCTGGGCATTCGCAAAGAGCGCATTGATGCAGGCTCGCCGTGGGAAAATTACGCTGAGACCTTGTTCTCGATCCAAAGAAGGCTCGCGGACCATGCGTTTTCCAACGCACGCACCTGGCCGGAGATCCAGCAGGCCCACCAGGTCTGGTGGGCCAACTACAATACAGAGCATCACTACGCCCACCGCGAGCGCCAGGACGGGCGGCGCAGCCCCGCCGAGGTGCTCCGTGGGATGTTGGGACGTACGTATCCGCCAGAGGTGCTCTCGCGGGTCCTGTATGCTACGCAATTTACGCGCCATCTCGACCGACATGGATATATCCGGTTCAAAAACTGGCGGATCTTTGGGGAAGATGGCTTGGCCGGAGAGCCGGTTTCGGTGTGGATCTACGAAGGCACGCTCAAAATTGAGTACCAGACGATGGCCCTCTCGCTGTATGAATTCTGAATATGGGGTCAGCGCATCCAGACCTGAAAACGGTACCCGAAGGTTTGGAGCGCTGACCCTTTCAAGAATGTCCGGTCTCTTTGAGGAACACGGAGTCTCGCGTGGGCCGAGAACGTGAGATCTCGTGTTCCCCACCTACGCCTCCAAGCAGATCCTCCGTATGGCCGGGCCTCGCCTACTCGCCATGCTCCTTCAAGGAGATGAGTTGTTCCACTGTCAGATCGGTGAAGCCTGCCGCACGCCTCGCCCTGATATCATCTGCATCCACCTCGTACGTTTTCAAGGAGATGAGTTGCTTCACGGTCAGATCGGTGAAGCCTGCCTTTCGCAGCGCCCTGACGTAGTCTGCGTCTACCTCATAGTTCTTCAAGGCAATGAGTTGTTCCACCGTCAGATCGATGAAGCCTGCCTCTCGCAGCGCCACAATCTCTTCTGCGTCTACCTCATAGTTATTCAAGGCAATGAGTTGCTTCACGGTCAGGTCCGTGAGGCCCAGATCCATCAAGGCTTTCACATACGCTGCATCTATCTCATAGTTCTTCAAAGCAATGAGTTGCTTCACGGTCAGATCCCGTAATCCTGCCTCTTGCAACGCCCTGATGTAATCTGCATCGACTTCATAGACCTCCAAAGCAGCCATTTGCTCTCCTGTGAAAGTGGTGAATCCCGCTGGGAGCACGCTTTGGTCTGGCCGCTTCTCCGCATCAGCAAGGCTTTGAGCGCCAAGTCTTTCCAGTAATTGATCAGCTTGTTCAATCGTCAGCTTTCCAGAGGCTACCATCTCAAGGATCTTTGTTCGTTCCTGATTTGTCATATCTTTCTCCTTGTGAGAACAGTCAACACAATAGACTGCACATTTCAGTTTCGCCTGCCTACTTGACAGGGTCACGGTTGTAGACCGCTCGCGCCCAGAGGTACCCGACCAGGCTGAGGCCGACGCACCAGGCGACTGCGAGGACCGCACTGTTGCCGATCGGGCTCCCTAGCAGCAGTCCCCTCAGCGTGTCGATGAGGGGCGTGAAGGGCTGGTACTCGGCGAACCAGCGCACCCCGACCGGCATCGACTCCGGGCGGACAAACGCACTGCTGATGAACGCCAGCAGCAGGAAGATAAGGGAGAGGCTATTGGCTCCCGCGGGCGTTTTGCCCACCAGGCCGAACACCACCCCCATCCACGTGACCGCGAAGGTGAACAACGCGATGAGGCCGAGCGCCGCGATCCAGGCGACGAGACTCGCGGTGGGCCGGAAGCCCATGAGCAGCGCCACCCCGATGACGAGGCCGATGCTGATCATCGTCCGGATCAGGCTTCCGATAACCTGTCCGGTCAGCACCGAGGAGCGCGATATCGCCATAGTGCGGAAGCGGGCGATGATGCCTTCGCTCATGTCCATACAGAGGTTTATCGCAGTCGTCGCACACCCGCTGCCCACGGTCATGAGGATAATTGCGGGCGCGACGTAATTGATGTAGGCACCGCCATGCACCACGCCGCCAAGGCCAGCGCCCAACGTCCCGCCGAACACGTAGACGAACAGCACCAGCATGACGATCGGCGTCAGCAGGCCACTTAGCGTCATCGAGAGGCGGCGCAGCGAGTGCCGGACATCGCGCCGCAGCATCGTCGCCGAATCGCGTAGAGTCAAGGAAAGATTACTCATCGTACATTGCCTTTCTGTGTGTCGGTGTGGCCGGTGAGGGCGAAGAAAACGTCATCGAGATCAGGAGTATGAATCGACAAGTCATTGACCACAATCGATTCATCGTCGAGCCGGTCGAGCACAGCCTTCAGTGATCGGACGTTGCCATCGCTCGGAACCTGCAGCGTGAGTACATCGTCATCGCGCGACACCTCACCCAAGGTCCGGGTGGCCGCTTCGAGTCCGGGCGCGTCGGCGAACTGGAGTCGGATGTGACCGCCGGGGATGAGGCGCTTCAGCTCGTCGGGGGTCCCCTCGGCAACCAGCTTCCCCCGATCGAGAACCGCGATCCGGTCGGCGAGCTGGTCCGCCTCGTCCAGGTACTGCGTGGTGAGCAAGATCGTGACGCCACGGGCCACGAGGTCGCGGATGATCTGCCACATCGTGTGGCGGCTGCCCGCACTCTGGGCGAGGTGGTGCGCAACGACAATGAGCTCACGCTCCAGGTCCCGACCGACGGCAGCGTCCGATCAATCAAAGCCCTACTTGACCGGCTCGACGATCAATCGATGGTTGTCAATGAATTCTCGATTCATACTCCCGATCTCGATGACGTTTTCTTCGCCCTCACCGGCCACACCGACACACAGAAAGGCACTGTACGATGAGTAATCTTTCCTTTCCTCTACGCGATTCGGCGACAATGCTGCGGCGCGATGTCCGGCACTCGCTGCGCCGCCTCTCGATGACGCTAAGTGGCCTCCTGACGCCAATCGTCACGCTGGTGCTGTTCGTCTACGTGTTCGGCGGGACGTTGGGCGCTGGCCTTGGCGGCGTGGTGCATGGCGATGCCTACATCAACTACGTCGCGCCCGCGATTATCCTCATGACTGTGGGCAGCGGGTGTGCGACGACCGCAATAAACCTCTGCATGGACATGAGCGAAGGTATCATTGCCCGCTTCCGCACCATGGCGATCTCCCGCGCTTCGGTGCTGACCGGGCAGGTTCTTGGAAGCCTGATCCGGACAATGATCAGCGTCGGCCTCGTCATTGGGGTGGCGCTGCTCATGGGCTTCCGGCCCACCACAAGTCTCGTCGCCTGGATCGCGGCGCTTGGCGTCATCGCGCTGTTCACCTTCGCACTCACGTGGATGGGGGTGGTGTTCGGCCTGGTGGGCAAAACGCCCGCAGGAGCCAATAGCCTCTCCCTCATCTTTCAACTGCTGCTGCCACTCACCAGCAGTGCGTTTGTCCGCCCGGACTCAATGCCAGCCGGGATACGCTGGTTCGCCGAGTACCAGCCCTTCACGCCTGTCATCGACACGCTGCGGGGGCTGCTGCTGGGGACCCCGATCGGCAACAGCGCGATCCTCGCCGTCGCCTGGTGCGTTGGCCTCGCCCTGGTCGGGTACCTCTGGGCGCGAGCGGTATACAACCGCAACCCCGTACGGTAGGCAGGCGGAACGCGCCGCAACAGCTCTGATGAGGGGCTGTACGTCGAGCGTGGCGAGCAGGCGTTGCCGGCCAGACGGAGGCTCGTTCAGCGGCACAGGTATGGGGGACGCGAGATCTCACGTTCTCGCCCCATGCGAGACTCCGTGTTCCTCAAACAAACTGGACGTTCTTAATGGGGTCAACGCATCCAACCTTAGCGTACAGTTTTCAGGTTTGGATGCGCTGACCCCATCAATAGCTTGCCAGATAAAGCGAAACCCCTTGCAAGCGTTAAATAGGAGACATTCGATGACACCCCTATAAAATCACGCTCACAAGAGGCTAGATTATGGTGGCAGAGAAGAACGACATACAGCTCGTTACTTCTTCTTTAAAACGGCTTCAGAGAGTTCTTTGCCAGGGGAGAAGCGTACCCGCTCTTTGGCAGGCACTTCAAGCGGCTTGCGCGTCTGTGGATTGACTCCTTTGCGTGCGGCACTCGTACGCACTTTGAAGGAGCCAAACCCGACTAAACGGACTTCATCTCCGCTTTGCAGCGCCTCGCGGACGGTAACGATGGTCGCTTCCACTACCTCAGCAGCCTGCTTCTGGGACAGATTGGTCTTTTGAGCAACACGCCGTGAAAGCTCTTGCCGGCCAACCGCGCCTGGTGTCTCTTTCTTTGTTGTTTCCTTCTTTGTTGCCATAGGATCACTATTCTCCTTACATACTATCAACCGTACAACAACCAACGCATGCCACTTTTCATCTCAAAGTTGTATTGTTGAGCCTGGAGAGCGGCATCACTACTTCTCTACCATGAAGGAGTATAACACGCGCTTTTGCAAAATACAAGGGCATGAACTCCCTTCAGGACTCGCTTCACACTATAAATCAGCCTGAGGAGCTCATGGATGCCAAGCACACAGGTGATAAATCGGCCTGAGAAGTGCTTCTACAATGTCTCCAGTGATCTCTATAGAGGTTTTCCTATATACTCTCCCTCAAACGACAATTAACGTGCTATCCTCCCTGGCTGACCGGTGTAGAAGTAACTCGCCTTCGGAAGTGCAAATACTTAAACTGCGTAGAAACAGGGGCTTCTGGAAAATCCAAATATTGAGCTTGTGCAGCGGCGAGAGCTCCCTTCGGGGTATAGAGAGGTTGGGATAGGGTATAAATTGGTGGCTCTGGGATATACAAAGGTTGGGACGGTGCAGAGGCAGTTCTTTTTGGGAAATGCAAATATTGGAATTGAGCAGAAACGTTTTTCCCTTCCTTGCGCCATGTGTACAGAGCTACATGCCTGAACACTTTCCAAAGGGTGGCGTCATAGCAGATTTCGATCAAGCTTGCTAATAAGATAGGTAGACCGAGCACAAGCATAGCACCACTGAGCATCAAGCCAGACACAAGAGGACTGGCAGAAACGGCAATACTGCGTGCAGTCGTCGTAAAAGAAGCAGCAGCGGTACGCTCTTCAGGAGACACCAGAGCCATAATGTAGGCCTGCCGTGCAGGAACATCCATTTTGGAAAGGGATTGGCGCAGCAACAAAAATGCAGCGGCCAACGGGAAAGCAGGCATAAACGGAACCAGGAGCAGAAATACATTTGAAACAAAATGCGGTATTATCATGGTCTTGAGGAGTCCAAAGCGCCTGGTCAACCAGGGGGCAACCAGGAATGAGAGCGCCGCCAGCATATTTACACCGAAAAAGAG
>WNGR01006355.1_pt1 | contig 12622 bp, 13 predicted proteins | sample 5407581 | NCBI WGS metagenome assembly WNGR01 (sample SAMN13153383, study PRJNA577476) | soil metagenome | isolation source: 80 cm soil or saprolite under Garry oak tree replicate 2 | place: USA:California | collected 2016-06-15
AGCAACAGTAAGTCCGATTCCGCGAGGCCGCTGGATAAAACGGGCACGACGGCATCAGATAGCGCGAACAAAGGACACCGGATAAACATCCGGTACCGGACAGAGAAAAGCCCCGCGCACAAAAAATCTGACACACTCCCCTGACGGCGTATCACCTGGCCGGAGGCGGGTACGGGCAGGCCCGCGTTCCGGCCTGAACCTGGCGATCAGCCAGGCCCGCCGCGTCGCCCTTGCCCTGCTGGTCACCGGCCCCCTGATCGGCCTGCTGTGGGCGGCCACCGCGGCGGCCAGCCACATCGGCATCCGGCACGCCCCGCCCTGGCAATGGGCCGGGGCGCCGCCCGCATCGCTGGCAGCCTTCCCGCTTGCCGCCACAGCCATCGTCGTAGCCGTGCCGGCCGCGGTGCTCACCGTTGCCGTCACCGGCCGGCTCGCCTGGCGGCTGCCCGGATGCCTGCGCCTTGCTCCCGGCACGGCGGCCATCGCCGGCCTCGGCGCCGCCGCCGCCGACCTGGCCGTGTTCGCGCTGCTGGCCAGCCAGCTAGTCGCCGCGCCCGGTACGCTCGCCCCAGCTCCGGCCGCAGCCGCGGCTCTCGCCAGCGCGACCCGCTTGTCGCTTGCGGGGCGGGCCGCCCGCCGCTGCCTGGCCGCCCGCACCGCTCTCGCCTGATGACCCCCACCCCGGCGCAACCCGGCCGGCAGGCGGTCCGCCAGGAGATGGAGCAGGCCCGGCAGGCGTTCCACGACCTGCTGGACCACCCGACAGTCGCGGACCTGCGCCGCCCGTCGCACGGAACCAGGTGGACCAACGAGCAACTGCTGTTCCACATGCTGTTCGGGTACCTGGTCGTCCGCGCACTGCTGATCCTCGCCCGGGCCTACGGACGGCTACCGGACCGGGCCAGCGCCGCGCTCGCGCGGCTCCTCGACGCCGCGCGGACACCATTCGACGTGATCAACTACTGGGGATCCCGCCTCGGCGCGCGGATCACTCCCGCCTCCCGCATGGAGGCCAGGTTCGACCGGGTGATCGCGGCACTTGAGCGGCACCTGGACCAGGAACCGGACTCCGCGCTGCGCGAACACGGCCATGGCCGTTTAGGCCCGGACATCGTGGTCGTCTTCGACGGGTCCCGCCGGCTCCGCTCCCTGCCCGGCGCGGTCGGCATCTTGCGTGAGGGGCCGCCGGCGGGCGTGTACAGGCCGGCGGCACCGGTGGCTCCGGTGGCGGGTCCACGCACGCCGTGATCGGGGCCTGTTACGACGGGCCGTTCGGGATCGACCTGGCCAGGGACGGGCCGCACGGGCTGGTCGCGGGCACGACCGGGGCGGGCAAGTCCGAGCTGCTGCAGACCCTGATCGCGTCGCTGGCCTGCGCGAACCGGCCGGATGAGATGACGTTCGTGCTGGTGGACTACAAGGGCGGCAGCGCGTTCGCCGGCTGCGTGCACCTGCCGCACGTGACCGGCATGGTCACCGACCTGGACGCCCACCTGACCCAGCGGGCCCTGGCCTCGCTATCCGCCGAGCTGACCAGGCGGGAACACATCCTGGCCGCCGCCGGGGCCAAGGACATCGAGGAATACACCGAACGGGCCGGGCACCAGCCCCGCCGCCGCCCCTTGCCCCGGCTGGTGATCGTGATCGACGAGTTCGCGTCCCTGGTCCGCGACCTGCCCGACTTCGTGACCGGCCTGGTCGGCATCGCCCAGCGCGGCCGCTCCCTCGGCATCCACCTGATCCTGGCCACCCAGCGGCCCTCCGGCGTGGTGTCGGCCGACATCCGGGCCAACACCAGCCTGCGGATCGCGCTGCGGGTCACCGACGCCACCGAGAGCGCCGACGTCATCGACGCCCCCGACGCCGCGCAGATCTCCCGGGCCACCCCCGGACGCGGCTACGTCCGGCTCGGCCACGCCTCCCTGATCCCGTTCCAGGCCGGCCGGATCGGCGGACGCCGGACCACCGCGACGGCGACCGGCCGCCCGTGGGCGGTCCCCGCCGGCTGGGCCGGCCTGGGCCGCCCCGAACCACGCCGCCCGGCCGCCCGGCAGGCTGAGGACGACGCTCTGTCCGATGAGGCTGGCGACCTGAAGGTCCTGGTGGAGGCGATCCGCCGCGCCGCCGCTGGCCTGGGCATCGCCGCCCAGTCGAGCCCGTGGCTCGCGCCGCTGCCGGGCACGCTGCTGCTGCGTGATCTGCCCGCGCCTGGCGGGCCGCCGGGGCCGGGGCACGCGCCCATCCCGTTCGGCCTGATCGACCTGCCCGCCACCCAGCGGCAGCAGGCCGCGGCCATCGACCTGGACACCTTCGGGCACCTGATGGCGGCCGGCGCGCCACGATCCGGGCGGTCCCAGCTGCTGCGCACCATCGCCGCCGCCATCGCGGCGTGCTGCAGCTGCGCCGACGCCCACCTGTACGGCCTGGACTGCGGCAACGGCGCGCTGCTGCCGCTGGCCGATCTGCCCCACTGCGGCGCGGTGGTCACCCGCACCCAGGACGAGCGCGCCGCCCGGCTGCTGGCCCGGCTCGCCGCCGAACTGACCCGGCGGCAGGACCTGCTCGCCGCGGGCGGCTTCGCCGGAATCGCCGACCGGCCCGGATCACCTTCGCCGACGCCTGGCGGCTGCGCCCGGCGGGGACCGGCCCGCTGTGGGGGCTGGCCGGCGTCGGCGGCGACGAGCTGTCCGCGCTCGGCCCCGACCTGGGCGCCGGGACGCCCGCGTTCATCGTCGCGGGCCCGGCCCGGTCCGGGCGCTCCACGATCCTGCTCGCCATGACCCGCTCGCTGCTGGCCGGCGGAGCCCAGGTGATCCTGGTGACCCCCCGGCCCTCGCCCTTGCGGACTGCGACGCCGATTCCGGCTGCTGCTCGTACCGCAGCACGGGCAGGTGCACGCTGCTCCTCTTCCCTTGGCGGGAATGCCGTCGCTACCCGCGGGTAGCGATGCCCCAGACGAATATGTCGGCGAAGGACTTGGCCACTTCCTTGACCGAGAAACGCCCGCCCGCTCGCAGCGACAGGTAGGTGTCCTGCCTAGCGGAACGTCGCCGTTGACGTGCCATCGAATCCCGCCGTACTGTCCGGACCTACAGGGTCATATATGACACTAGAGTTTCAGATCCCATCAAAGCGGATGCCGAGCGTCTGGAGATCCCGCCATGGCCAAGGAATTCATCGTTTCCGGTGACAGTCACGTCGTCGAGCCAGTCGACCTCTACAAGACGTGCCTGCCCAAGAACATGCGCGACCAGGCGCTATGGGAAGAAGACACGATCCTCGACGAGCCGCTGGTGCCCGGTGGCCATACGGAGTTCCGCACCGTGCACACGCCCGGGTACGAGGGCTGGACCGTCTCCCGCTACCGCCAGTTCCCCGGCCCGACGCCCGACGGGCTCCCGTCGAGCATCCTGCGCGACCTGGACCGGGACGGCGTCGACGCGACGGTGCTGTTCCCCAACCTGTCGTTCTTCGCCCTCTACACCGACGTCCACGAGCGGTCGATCGCGCACGCCCGCGTCTACAACGACTGGCTGGCCGAAACCTACCTGCCGTACTCGAACCGGCTGCGGCCCGCCGCGGCCATCCCGACCACCGACGTGGCCGACGGGGTCAAGGAGATCGAGCGCGCCGTCCGGCTCGGGCTGACCGCGCTCATCCTGCCCGAGATCCCGCAGCCGCTGCCGTACTGGGCGCCGGAGTACGAGCCGCTGTGGGCGGCCGCCGAGGCGAACGGCCTGCCCGTCTTCTTCCACGTGGCCTCCGGCGGCGTCGACTCCAAGGCCGGCACCTCGGCCACCGGCAGCCAGGTCAAGGGCATCCTCACCGCGATGACCATGGGAAAGCAGGAACTGGACGGCGCCCTGCTGGCCGGGCGCACCATGGGCGGCGGCAACACCGCCGCCGCCAGCCCCATGCGGATCATCGCCGACCTGGTCAGCTCGGGCGCGTGCGAGCGGCATCCCAACCTGATGTTCAACGTGATCGAGTTCAACGCGGGCTGGCTCGCGAACTACATGGGCTCGATGGACAAGGCCTGGCGCACCGGCACCGGGCAGGACCCGCACTGGTGGCTCGGCTTCTGGGACGACGGGGTCGACCCGCACGACCAGAAGCTCATGGGCCGCCTGTTCAAGATCAACGACCGCTGGCCGCTGCCGCTCAAGCCGAGCGAGTACGTCAAGCGCAACATCCGGGTGCAGTTCGCCGACGACCAGGTGGCCGTGCTGTCCCGGCACATCACCGGCATCGACACCATCTACTGGGGCAGCGACTACCCGCACGCGGAGGGCACCTTCCTCGGCAGCCAGGCGGTCATCGAGGAGCAGTTCGCGGGCGTCCCCGACGCGGACCGGGCCAAGATACTCGGCGGCAACCTCGCCAAGATCGTCGGCTTCGACGACTCGAAGAAGCTGGCCCCGGTGACTCCCCCGGCCCCGCCGAAGGTTCCCGCTCCGGTCTGAGCCGGCTTATCGAAGACCTGGGCCCGGGCGAACGCCTGGGCCCACGTCATGCCGCCCCGCCAGCCGGGCTGGCGTCGGCCGGCGTGCTCAGCCGTCCGTGCCGGCGTCCTCTCCGCGGAAGGCGGTAAAGCCCTCCCTGAGCAGGTCCACCAGGTCGGCCTGGCCGTCGACGACGACCCAGTGCGAGACGGCGAGGGCCATGCAGTCGAGCGCGGCGGCCACCTTGACCGACAGGCCGATCGGAATCGGCTCGGCGGCACCGTGCCGCTCGGCCAGCGCGCGCGTCAGCGGCGCGCGCCAGTCCGCAAGGTCCAGGTGGGCTCCGGACAGCGTCCGGGTGAACAGGGCGAGCCGGCTGAGGGCCTGCGCCCCGGCCGGGTTCCGCGTGTAGATCGGCACGACAAAGGACTCGATGGCGCTGCGGAGGGCCGACCAGTCGTCCTCCTCGCGGGGCCGGGCCCGCAGCGCGTCCGCCATGCGTTCCACGTACGCCTTCAGCGCGACCAGGATCGCCTGGTCCTTGGTGCGGAAGTAGCGCAGGAACGTGCTGCGGGAAACCCCGCCCGCCGCGGCCATGTCGTCCAGCGTGACGTTGCCGTACCCCTTCTCCACGACGAGCTCGTAGGCAGCCAGGCTCAGCTCGGCCTGCACGGCCGCCCGCGCGATCTCCCGTGACGCGGGACGCACCGCCGGAGCTCCAGATGACGACATGCCCCAATCCTACGGTCGGCGACGAATGTCATCTGCCGAGGTAGCGTCGTGCGACACGCGCTCACGGGTGAGGACGACGCGGGCGATGGACTCGCTGCAACGACTGGCAGTTCCGCACCAATCACGCAGGCGCGCCAACTGTGATCAAGCAGACACAGACCCTGACCATTCAATTTCTGTAGCTACGGCGACCAGGTGCGCCTCGAGCACGCGGATGGCCGAGCGGTCGAATGGTGGCCAGCCCTCACCGCGATCCCGCGGGTACTTGCCTTACGGCGAGCGTGCATCCGGACATCCACCTATCGCTGGCGGAAGGCGTGGAGCTTGACGGCGCTGAAGTATCCGCTCACGTCTCCGGGTCGCCAGTCACCCCAGGCGACGAATGCGTCCTGGCCATCGAGGTTGATAAACGATGTGTCGTCACCTCCTTCGAGCATTTTCGGATCTGGTCCGGGCGACGCTGCCGTACTGATCTGAAGCGGATCGCTGAACGTGGCGCCAGCATCGTGGGATATGGCGGCAAAAACCTCATACGGCAGCGTCTCGCTGGCCCCGGGTTCGGTGTGGCTCCGCCACATCAGACCGAGGATCCCAGCGCGTGAGTACGACATCCAGGCCTTGAGCTTCGTGGTACCGGGGTTGTCGGTGACTGCGGCGTGAGCCGGCTCCCATGTCCTCCCGGAGTCGCGGGTCGTGTAGACCAGGAACCTCGTGCCGGTGGAGTCCAGGACGGCGAGGGTGTAGGTGCCGGGAGCAGCGGGGTCCGCGGCGACGAGGACGGAACCGGTGGAGTCGGAGGGGACCGGCACCGTGTGGCGAGTCCAGTCGAGGCCAGCATCCCTGGTCGTCTCGAAGACCGTGCAGGGCGCCGGGGCTGCCACGAAGAACTGACAGGCAGCAGGGTCCGTCGACCGGAAAGTCGCGGCAAGGACTCCGTTCGCGGCCGAGATCGTGTTGCCGCTGGCACCGGAGAAGCCGGGGACGCCGTCGCCGCCCAATCGCTGCGGCGCGGTCCAGTGAACGCCGTCGTGCGACGCGACGACCCATCGATCACATGGAGGAGCGGCAAACGGCTGGCTCGGGTTGCCGGTCGAGAGTGACCCGAGGCAGCCGGTCCCGGGCGGGCTGCCCGAGGCTACATAGATCGTGCCGGTCGACAGATCGGCAGTCATCCACGGCCGATCGATCGTCGTTCCGGTCAGCACGGGGGTGCTCCACGTCCGGCCACCGTCGGTCGACTTGCTCACCGCGATGCCGCCGTCGGTCGACGTGGTAGAGGTCGTGATGTGCTCGGAGTCCCAGGCGATGTAGAAGGTCCCATCGGCCGTGGCCGTCACCATCGGGTCGGCTCCCGTGAGCAGATCCGCGTGGTTCGCCGCCTCGCCGGGGAATCCCCTGGACGCCGGGATAAGCGGGAAGTGAACGTTCTTCCATGTCCGCCCGCGATCGAACGAGACGAACACCTTCGTCCCTTCCCAGCCGGGGACGGTGAAGAGACCTTGTGCCAGCCCGAAAAGGAAGTTCGTGCAATTCGGATCCTGACGTCTCTCACATGCATAGGTCTGCTGGTCGAACATTGCAGCATATACGAGGTTGTCCGGGTTCTTCGGGTTGACCGCCACTTCAGGTTCGCCGTAGCGAAGTGCCGGGTCATGGGTGACGTTTACCTGCGTAGGCCGCAACCCCGACGACGAGCCGCTCCACCCAAAGGTAACCGCCATAACGGCAGCGGCTATCGTGAGCAGTTTCTGCGACGCTTGAAGCATGCCTTTCTCCTTTGTGGCGAGTCCGCTGTCACATTGCTACGGGCATATCTGAGGCCGTGCCCTCAGGTGAGCATCACCCCACCGTCGACCTGAAGGACCTGCCCCGTCACGAACGCGGCCTGCTCGGAGGCGAGATAGACCGCCGCCGCGGCGACCTCCGACGGGCGGGCGGTCTGTGGTCTCACGAGTCCCCCTCGGTGCTCCATCGCATAGACGGGAGTGGTGCATTGTAATAGCAAAAAATTCTTTGCTGTCAAGAGCCCGGGAAGGCCGTCGCCTGTGCCACCGCCGGCCCGGCGCGGGCGGCCGCGTGGCGACACTAAGCGTAGGCAGGGGTAAAACCACCTTCCGTTCGGAATAATTGAATTCATTTTCGTAAGGAATATTGGTGTACGACTATCTTCAGCGACCCTCTGGTGAGGTCGGCGACTGTCGTGATGCGCCGCCCTGTAGGCTTGACTGCAAATTATGTTTTGTTATAGCAATGCACCAGTGAGTGGCGGTGCGGGCATGCCCGGCATCTCGGAGCCACAGGAGAGGGGACGTCCCTATGGGGCACGCAGGTGCCGAACGAACGTTCCGCGACGTGATGGCGGCTGAGGTTCTGGCAGAACCGGCTACCCCGCCGACCCCCTTGCGGACACACGTCAGCTCCGCGCTTCCGGGTCCCAACTAGTCCAAGGATGTGACATGAGTACTCTCGACCGGCTTCGGCTGGACAGTAAGGTCGCCGTCGTCACGGGTGGCGCCGGCGCCATAGGCCGGGTTTACGGCCGGGCGCTGGCCGAGGCCGGCGCCGCCGTGGTGCTGGCCGACCTCAACGGCGAAGGCAGTGAACACGCCGCCGCGGAACTGGCGGCCGACGGCCTGAAGGCCGTGGGGGTGCGCGTCGACATCACCGACCGCGGGTCGGCCGCGGCGATGGCCGCTGAGGCGACCGCCGCCTTCGGCGGCATCGACATCCTGGTGAATAACGCCGCTCTCATGGCGGAGATCCCCCAGGTCAGCATCCTCGACCTGCCCGCAGAGTGGTTTGACCGCGTGATGCGGGTGAACGTCCTGGGCGCGATCCTGTGCTCGGCGGCGGTCAAGGAGTCGATGGTCGAGCGCGGCGGCGGTCGGATCATCAACCAGGTGTCCGCCGGAGCCTTCATGCCCGGGGGCATCTACGGGGCCAGCAAGCTCGCGCTGGTTCATGTCACCGTCGGCCTCTCCCGGTCGCTCGGACCACTGGGCATCAACGTCAACGCCATCGCGCCGGGCATGGTCGAAAACGAGCCGGGCATGCGGAGCCTGCCGGCCGACCACCCCGCACGTGCCGCCCTGATGGCCGCCATCCCCGGCAAGAAGTCGGCGCCCGCCGAAGACCTCCTGGGTGCGCTGCTCCTGCTGGCCTCCCCGGCCGGCGCATGGATCAACGGCCAGGTCATCAATGTTGATGGCGGCTGGATATCGCGGCTGTGACTACCGCGCCCGGCCGCCCCGGAACAGAAAGCAAGGCGATACTCCCATGACCGTGCCCCAGTCCATATCACACGACCTCGGTGTTACCGGACCGCTGATCAATGGCACGTGGCTCGAGCGGGCGTCGCTCGGCGCGATGGACCACATTAACCCCTCCACGGCCCGCGTGAACGGCACCGTCATGCTGAGCGGGCCCGATGAGGTGGACACGGCCGTCGCCGCCGCCAAGGCGGCCTTCCCTGAGTGGCGCGCCATGTCGCCGGACCGGCGCCGGCGCATCCTGCAGCGAGTGGAGGAGCTGGTCGAGGCCCATGTGCCCGAACTCGGCCGGCTGACCACCCTCGAGCTCGGCGTACCCGCACCTCTGGCCGCGGCGCTGTCGAAGCTCACCGCGGGGTGGTTCGGGTACTACGCCGGCTGGGCGGACAAGCTGGAAGGGGCGACGATTCCGCCGAGCCCGCTCATGTTCGCGGGCCTCAACTACACGATCCCGGAACCGTACGGTGTCGTCGGCATCATCCTGACGTGGAACGGCCCGATCACTTCGGTGGGCATGAAAGTGGCTCCGGCGCTGGCCGCCGGCAACTGCGTAGTCGTCAAGGCACCCGAGCAATCGCCGTACGCCGTCGCCCGGTTCGCCGAGATCGCACTGGAAGCGGGACTTCCCCCGGGTGTCCTGCACGTCCTGCCGGGCGGGCCGGAGGCCGGCGATCGGCTGGTCCGCCATCCGGACGTCGCGAAGATCTCCTTCACGGGCGGGATCCCGACCGCCAAGAAGATCCTTGACGCCGCCCGGCACACGCTCAAGCCCGTCGTCCTGGAACTGGGCGGCAAGACGGCGAACGTGGTCTTCCCCGACGCCGACCTCGACGAGGCTGTCGCCCTGACGGTCCGTTCCTGCTACAACCTGTCCGGGCAGGGCTGCAACCTCGCCACTCGCCTGCTGGTGCACCGGGACGTGTACCGCCAGGTCCTCGACTCCACCAGGGAGGGCGTCGCCACGCTGCGGGTGGGAGACCCGTTCGACGCCAAGACGAACCTGGGTCCCGTCGTCAGCGAGACTGCCTACGAGCGGATCCTCGGCGTCATCGACCGGGCCGGGAAGGACGGCGCCCGGGTGGTCGCCGGCGGCCGTCCCGTCGAGAAGTCGGTCCTGGCGCCGGCGATCCGAGACGGCTACTTCATCGAGCCGACGGTCCTGGCCGACGTGGACCCGTGCAGCGACGTCGCGCAGCACGAGGTCTTCGGCCCGGTGCTATCGGTCATCCCATTCGCCAGCGAGGAGCAAGCGGTCGAACTGGCCAACTCCACCCCGTACGGCCTTGGCACCTACCTGCAGACCCGCGATGTGTCGCGGGTGCAGCGGATCGTGCCCCTGCTCCAGTCGGGAAGCGTGCACGTCAACGGCGTCTCCGGGCAGCCGCCCGGCGCACCGTTCGGGGGCTACAAGCACAGCGGCTTCGGACGGGAGGGCGGCAGAGAAGGATTCTACGAATTCCTCCAGACCAAGAACGTCTTCATCCGCGCCTGATACGGGCTTGAGACGGGCGGCCTGTCTCAGCGAGCGGCGGCACGCGCGGACGCATCACGCCCCGGCACCCGGCCGCGTGCCTGGCGGGTCGCGATAGTCGCGGACTGGACCAGGCGGCGGCCGAGGTCGAGAACTTCATCGACCCGTACGGGGTGCTCCGGTCCGGTAATGGTGAGCGACAGGAGCACGCGGCCCATCGGGTCGAAGATCGGCGCGGCGACCGTCTTGAACACGATTCCATCCGAGGCCGACAGGTTTCCGAACGAGAGCAGCATCTCGTCTGTCTCCTGAAACACCTCGGCGAGATGCTGCTCGGCGTCCTCGTCCGTTGGTTCACTCCGCAGCCGCGCGAACGCGTCGATCAGGGCGGGTGAGGCGATCGCTGGCAGGGGAACGCTGAACCCCCGGCTGCGTGTCTCGTCAAGGACACCGCGGTAGGCATCGGCGATAGGGCCGTGGAGGCCCGCGCGGTCGAGCCATGCCGTGACGGCGTCCTCGTCGGCCCAGGCCATGAACACGGCGCCGACCGGCGCGAGCAGCGGGGACCGGTCACCGGGATAGCCGATCCCCGCGGTGCCAATATCCGGGCCGCGGCGGGCGAGGAAGATGACGTCCCGTCCGGCGATGGCGGTGACGCCTACCTCGGCGTTGAGCTCAGCGGCGAGCACCTCGGCCTGTTCGATGGCGGCTTCGATCGCCGGATGCTGCTCGAGCGCGGCGAACCCCGTCACCGCGAACGCCGGGCCCAGCACGTAGGTGCGGTGCACCGGATCCCTGATGAGGAACCCGCAGTCGCACAGCACGGCCAGCGTGGCGTGGGCGGACGCGATGTTCATCCCCAGGTGCCTGACGAGCTCGCTGATGGTGAAGGCCCGCGACGGGTGCGCGGTGAGAAACGAAATGATGTCCGTCGCGCGGACGGATGCGGGCGCGGGTCGGGCCATGAACACACGGTAGCCCACTTCGGCCACACCACAGCCTTGACTGCAAAGAATATTTTGTTATAGCAATATCCTATGTTCGACTTGTCGAGTCGCGTCGTAGTCATCAGCGGCGGGAACGCCGGGATCGGCCTGGGCTTCGCCCGCGGCATCGCTCGGGCAGGCGGTGACGTCGTCATCTGGGGACGCCGGGCAGAGAAAACGCCGGCGCCCGCCTGACGCTCGCCGAGTTTGGCCACCGGGTGCTCACTCAGGAGGTCGACGTCAGTGACGAAGACCGCGTGGTGCGGGCGATGGCCGAGGCGGTCGAGGAGATGGGCCGGGTCGACGGCATCATTGCTAACGCCGGCCTGATGCGCAACGAGCGAAGCTTCCTGGACATGACCACCAGCACGGCTGGCACGAGCGTCATCCGGACGAGGAACGCGTCGGCGAGCACGCCGAACGCGAGCGCGAGGCCGATCGATTTGATTGCGGGCTGGCCGCCGAAGATGAAGCTGCCGAACACGAAGATCATGATGATCGCCGCAGCCGTCATGACACGGGCGCCCGCAGTGAACCCGGATAGTACTGAGCCGGTGGGGTTGTGCGTGTGCACCCGCGCGGACACCGTTCCGCCGACCTGGCGGATCCGCCAGCCTGGCACGGCGCCTGCAGGTGGCCGGCCGCCGGTGCGGGTGGAGCCGCTTCCGCAGGGACGGGACGCTCAGCTACCACGGAGTCTCCTGACCGCCGCCCAGTGCGCCTGATGCGCAGAAGTCCGGATGAGCGGAAGGATGGTGCGCCGATGCTGTCACATGTGCCCGACCTCATTGGCGCCAACCCCGGCGCGCAGACCGCATACATGCCCGGCCAGCCGCTGGAGATTTACGTCGCGGGGCGGCTGCGTACACGGATCCGTTCGGCTGCCGAACCTAACGCTCGTGGCCCCGTCGGCCAGTCCTCGGGCCGTGCATGATGCTCGGCGGGATCATGTGGCTCATCTGTTTCACGGTTACGCTGGCTGCCTGACCGTGGACGCGGGCGCCAGCTCATATTCTGCGTTCATGACAGGCGGCCAGGACAGTCCCACTGTCTTGCTGGCGCGGGCGCTGGCCACCCGGGACGAGGAGGAGCGGGCGGCCATCGTAGCGCAGTTGCACGCCCGCACCGACCGGGCGGCGTTCGAGGCGGCGTCCGCCCTGGCCCGGTCAGGCGGCCTGGCGGAGCGGGTGCTGGGCCTGGACATCCTGGGCCAGATCGGCTACCCGGCCGCCCGCCCCTTCCTGGAAGACACCCTGCCGGTGCTGCTCTCATGCTGCGGCGACGACCGGCCGGAGGTGCTCAGTTCCGCGATCACGGCGCTCGGGGCGTCGTTATCGTAAGCGCGATCGCCGTGATAGAAAGATCGCCGATGAGCGCCAAAGACTGGATGCTGGTTTATGCCGACGGTGAGATCCGGCCGATTCTGCAGGCTGCGCCCGCCATCGACCGGGACGCCACCCGGGCTCTGATCCTGCGGCTGTATCCCGCGCGCCGCATTGCCGAGATCGCCGACGGCACCCTGTTGGAGCAGGCCAACCCGCCGGGTGACCACGTCTATGCGGGCTGCTTCCCAGGCCTCACCGTTGTGTGCACCGGCGCGACCGCCCTGAGCCGGCCGTCTCAGCTGCACCAGCGGTTCCTGGATGAGGCGGCCGGACGGACGCTCTATCTGCACGTGATGGATAGCGTGGTGGACTGGTTCGCCTACGCGCTCTGGCCTGG
>WNGR01006358.1_pt1 | contig 12620 bp, 14 predicted proteins | sample 5407581 | NCBI WGS metagenome assembly WNGR01 (sample SAMN13153383, study PRJNA577476) | soil metagenome | isolation source: 80 cm soil or saprolite under Garry oak tree replicate 2 | place: USA:California | collected 2016-06-15
GCCCAACCCAGGACGCTGCGGCGGAGCAAAAGCTGGCTCCGGTGGTGAAGGGGTTGCGAGTCCTGGACTCTCAGGATACCATGCGCGAGAAGTTATTGGAGACTGGTGGCCGAAATCCTGCCGCACTGGCGAAGAGAAAGAAAATTCTGATTGAGTCGGGAGACGAGCTCCAAGCCACGAGCCTGGTCACGTCCACCACGAAAGAGTCGCCTCTGCCTACATCGAACGAAGGCCTTAACAACGGAATCTCTCAGACGAAGAGGCGTAACGCAGTTGCTGCGGCCCAGGCAGGTAGAACCGCCGCCGAAAGGCCTAAACGAACTTGCGTACTCTCGACAGCGAAAATAAAGGTTGGGTCGAAACCTCTACCATATACTGCCTCGGATCGATCTGACCTCGACCAGGTTAATGCAGAGAAAGACCCTACTGGAGGTACGCCTCGATCCCTTCTCCTTGAGCCCTGTTCAAATATGAAATAGGCGATGACGAAAGCGCAGATGGTACCAGGCAATCCATTTTATCATCTCGGATTATGATTTATGTTGTTAGATGAGCCCCAGAAGGGAAAGAAGGCTAAGATGGCTGCCGAGGAGCGGGTTACCGCTAGGACGGTGGAGCTGAAACGCCCGAACACAGAGAAGGACATACCATCCGTTTCCGACAACGTCAAACCGCGAAAACGAGCACGCGTGGACCGCGAGAATGTTGCGCTGACGCGTAAGAAGCCTACTAGGAACAAGAAGGGCACTGCCGTGAGCAAGCCTGAGCCCTCGCAAGTTCGGAAGACGTATCGCCGTCGGCAGAAGGCGGAATGGTCTTCTCCTGGTCACCCTGCCAGTCGTGACGTAGATTATGACGAGGTTCCTCCCTCGACTGTCCAGTTAAGCTCTCTCACAGCCAACGGTCGCAACGTACCGACTACAGAGACTGTTACCACCGTGCCAATCCCCAGACCCCTACGCATGAAAGGCAAAAATGGGAAGATCATTCCACCAGAACCACAGGTGGCGAAAACGAAGCCAACGGTTGAGGTACCTAACGACAAGGAACGTGCGAGCGATGGAAAACACAAGGAGTGTGACCCTTGTGCTCAGATTCAATGTCCTCCCACGGCAAGTGTACTTGAGGATGACGATCCCATTCAGTCCTTCTCGTCGTCTCCGCATTCCCCGTCACTCATGCCGGTTGATATGGTGAAGGTAATCAACGCCCTTCATCTCGCTGGATGGCGCGCTTATTTTGTAGTCTGCACTGGAAACCCGAACTACAGGCGATGCTGATGTCCTTTCCGGATCTCCGGCCGGAGCCGAGTCTCATACAAAGCCAGTTGACACAGCACCCAGTGCAAATGCGCAGGTAAGTATACTCTTTATCCGATTTTCCCATTAATGGCGCCGTTTTAGACATGCAGCCCGAAGAGAGAGGTAGCAGAAAGAGAGTTCGACAAAGATATGCGGAAGACTGACGGGTTTTCCTGCGATACCGCATTGCAACATTCGACTGCTCGCCCTGAGCAACAGCAGCCTCAGCCCAACACCGCAACTCGTCCAGTTAGCACCGGTAGCACTCCAGTGTCTCCTCTCCCACAGAACCCGATCAGACCCTCTACGCCTGGTGGTGTCTCCTCTGGCATTGCACCCTGCGACAATAGTCCTTCCACAGCTGACCGGAACGATAACGCCCGAGGAAGCTCGATTCCCCCCACCGATCTTGACTCAATTGATGGACCCACCATCGCTGTCGAGGTATATTAGTCCATTCACATTCACATGTCGATATCTCACCGGGCCGCAGCAACCTTCTGTGCAACAGAAGAAAAACGCTGACGCGACGTTCAGTGTAAGCAAGCGCTCGTGCTTACCGCTGATGCATTCTACTGACACACTGTATAGCTCATACCAGAGACTATAGACTTAACGAGCGACACCCCGTCCCCTATACATTCACCAAAGTCAAGGTTACCATCTTTGGGGAAGCCCCCCTTCTCCCATCAAGTCAGCACTAGCTCGCCTGTGGTATCAAAGGATGCTACCAGCGAAAATACGGGTTCGAGTGTGCTCGATCTTACCGACACAAAGTACCGAGACTTCGATGTACCGCTGGACTCTTCATACTGCCTTCCGTCTACCAGAACTTCCGTATTGAAGCGTTCGCCGACACCACCGCCTCTTCGTACGAAGCCTAAGAATGTCACTTTCGCACTTTCCCCCGAGGAAGTGGACGAGGAACAACTGGAGACCCTTGAAGCACCCGTGGGGGCCATTGCCCCCGCAACCGGGAATGAAACGGACGAGCTCGAATACCTTGAGTTGGCATTTGAACCGCAGCGAAGCAATGGGTCGTCCTCTAGCGTTGACAGTTTCCCATGTCTAGGCCCCCGACTCACCACCAAGCCCCAAGCAATTCTTCCTTCGCCGACTTTTTACCCCCGGGTGGGAAAGGCAGCTAGCCCTTGGTCACTGACCTCCTCCCCTGTTGCCTTGAGACGGAATCGTTCTCGCCTCTCCGAAGTAACCTTATCTACGGCAGCTAATCCCAAGCATAGGCATAGCGCACGAGATACGTCCTTATCGCCAGCTATGGTCGAACCTACGGCGCGCGGGAATTACCTGGCCCCGATCATGGCGGTGCGTTCACAGAACTTTGCTAGGTACTATCTAAGTTGGCATCTTTGTCTAGTTGCTAGACGAGATCCACGCCATCGTCAAAAGCAACGTTCAGTCTCGTTTCGAAAACGTCACTAGCGATGTCGCTAAACTGCGCAGGCAGATTCTAGCGCAGACCCAAGCCGATATGAGTGCGCTGCTCGATGAGTAGTGCGTGCATTTGTCATCGCGTATCTTCGCGTCTCACCAAATACAGCATCACAGCGTTCAACAATCTTGTAAATTTGGAGGCGAAATATGGCGCTTTCTCGAAGAGACGAATCGCAGCTCTTACCCAAGCCCGGAATGCTAATATGCAGGGTTTAGCCTCCCTGCGCGCGCACATCCAGGCGCACGACCGCACAACGCAAGTGCACCTCCAGCATGCTCTAACTGTCGATCCGTTACCTGGGGCGGTTCGACGTTGGCTGTGACGACAATGCTGGCTTCTCTCTCTCTGGTCTTAATTATTGTTCTTTCTGTTTTGCCCCCCCCGTGCCATCAACGCTGGTCGCTCTCGTATGTGCTATCTCGTGTCTCATGATGTGCTGTTTCGTTCTTGTGCTTTTTCTTTTGTCTGTCTCGTACCAATCGGACTTCGCATCGATGTGCGTCGCTTTCTCATGCGTTTTGCTCTATTCTCCGCGTTCTGGACGCTGCTCGACTACCCTGCATTGTAATTACGGGCCTAATGTATGCCTATTCACGTCGATTACTGAAGCTTTGTGCCCATAAAACTTCTTTTTTTCCTGGGAAGCCGCGAAAATTGACATGGAATGGTCAAGAGATGATCAGTAGATCCGCGGGGCAAGGGGCGGACCACGCAAGTAATGCGGAAACCGGAGACGTAAATGGGGCCGGTGATTCCGCCGGAGGCGAAGAAGACCACGTGTATGAGGCAGGCAGGAGCCCCTTGGCGTTGGAGCGGCGCAAGGTGGTACTGTAAACCAGACTGGACGATCTGCAGGGACAAGGAAATGCTTGGATAAAGTTTTCGGGTTACTGGAAATGATGCTGCAGAGCGGGCAAAGTTGCAAATGATGTTACATCGGGGTGCAAGGAGATGCGGATCGAGGGGGATTACGAGAAGGAAAGCAGAAAAGGCGGGATCTAGGACAGAAAGAGATTATTGAGCGAGTAGGTAATTTTAGGGTACCCGGATTGCGGCAGGCGATTTCGGAAGCAGTGCGAGATTGTGACAGACGTACGGACGAAATAGTAAAGAACCGGATTTGGTGGGATCTACGAGCACGTTGTTAGTTGTACGAAACGTTGGGGTCAAGAGGGAGAGAGAAAGGACTAAGAAGAGAGGTAGAGCCGCAGCCTCGAGGATGAAGGGAGCACTGAGCCCGAAAAAGGAGATGGTTGGCGGGAGAGGGATATTGGCTTGTGGCACTGGCGGCGTCTTTGTTGGTTCGCTCGCTGCCGACGACGACGAGCCTGACCCACTCCAGCAGGCGACCGAGATGCCTGGCTTCGACCCCGTAAGAGATGCTGTCCTCAACTCTCCTATCACACGCTCCCCGACCCTACCTCGTCATCAACCGCCGCTCTCGGCCTCCCCAACGACGTCCGTAAATAATGCCCCCGCGCCCATCGCCCAGGCCCATCGTCGCGCTACTGTCGCTGCACTCCTCAATGACACCCCCTCATCTCCCTCTTCCTCCTTTCACCCACCACCCCCACCTGTGAGGGCCTCTTCGCTGGCGCACATTCTCCACCCTAATCCACCCGACGACCCTCCTCGCTTCCCCTCCCCTGAGGAGAAGCTTTCTCGTGTGTCGTCCCTTTCCCGCCTTCCTGGTGCAAGCACCTCTCCAGATCTCATCAAGGTTTCTTCACTATCATCGGGTATCTCCCATCCTACCATTGGTCTCGCCTCTCTGCCGCAGCCAGACTCCCTCTTCTCACCCACCACTGAGCGAGCGACTAGCCTCTTCACCCCTACCGTTGAACAACGGGGACTTACATTCCCCATTGTCACCCCGACGTCACCCACCAGCGTTCGTTCTAACCTTTCCCGCCCTTCTACCTCTTCCTCAACCTCTCACCGGCCGCCTCCGTCACCTGTCATGCCCCGGCAACCAGCACCCCGTGCACGCTCACCAACCCCTCCCCAGTCGCCCTCACCTCCACCTAAGCCTAAGCCTTTACTATACAATCCTCGACGGAGGACCCCAGCTGGCTCTGTCTTGGAGCCCCTTACACAAGATGAGGTACATTTCTACCACACTCGACTTGGGACTGGCACGCGGCGCCTCGCCAAACGCAAACGCAGCCCTTCATTCGAGCCTCCGAGCAGTCAGCCTCCCCAAAAACGGTCCCGCGACACCGGCCTTGTCATGGATCATTGTACGTCAACACCCCCGTTACCTTTAATGCTAGGGTTAATTTGACGAGTTGGATAGATAATGCGCGACCGGAGGTAGGCATTGAGCAAAGGCGTGAATCGCGGATTATTGGCCTGCGCAATTTCAATAACTGGATCAAATCGGTCTTGATCACACGTTTCGCACACCCGGCGCTCTCCAAGAGCGCTGTTGCAGATGGGGGTGGCGGGCGTGGTGGTCGCGGAGGCCTACGCGGTAAGGTGTTGGACTTGGGGTGCGGCAAGGGTGGCGATTTGAACAAGTGGAGCAAAGCCCGGATAAAAGAATACGTCGCCCTCGGTTGGTACTCTTCGCTCCTCTGGAGTCCCCTATTCGCTTACCGGAGCGCCTGTCACTAGACATCGCCGCAATCTCAGTCGATCAAGCGCGGACACGCTGGGACTCACTGCCCCGGTCGACACGCTTCGATGCCACATTCGCCACACTTGACTGCTACACTGATCCTTTAACACGCGGAATCCCGCCGGCGAAGTTAACACCATCGTTCGACGTCGTCTCGATGCAGTTCTGCATGCATTATGCATTCGAGAGCGAAGCCAAAGTTCGCTGCATGCTCTCGAATGTAACGCGCTGGCTGCGGCCTGGCGGGGTGTTTGTTGGGACGATTCCCAACGCAGAACAGCTCCTCATGCGGTTGGACCAAGTCCCCGCCGACGCATCTGAGCTCTCCTTTGGGAATTCGGTTTACTCGATCAAGTTTGAATCACGTGAACTGCGACCTCCTCCATACGGCCACAGGTATTCCTTCTTTCTGCAAGACGCGGTAGAGGATGTGCCGGAGTATGTCGTCCACTGGGACCCTTTCGTACAGTGAGTCCATGTCGGTCATCCTCGGTCCAATTACTCATTCAATTCCTAGACTCGCGGCGGAATATGGCCTGCATCCCATTTATAAGAAGGAATTTCACGAAGTGTTTGAGGAGTTCCAGGAACACCATGAATTCAAGCCACTGCTCCAAAGGATGAATGTCATCGACTCGAACGGCGAGACTGAGATGGATGAATTTCAGTGGGAAGCCGCTAGTACATCGTCCTTTCCCCACGTTGAGTGTTGTTAGCTAACTGGTTCAACAGATATATACATCGCATTTGCGATGGGAAGACGCTAACACTGGGCGGGGCCTGGCTCTCATAAACGAAATATGCTGTTGTAAACCGCAGATCGGCGGATATGCGACCCTTTTACGCTACGTAACGGACTGAAGCCTTTGGTTTTATTCTCTGGCTAGAGTTGCTTTGTCTCTTATTTGTACTTCATTGCTACAACGATGCTACCTTTTTGACATTCTCGAGGCGAACGGCTTGATGACTTCTCCAAATGCTTCTCTGTTTTTCGCTTGTTGTATGAGAAAGGCGCGCATGGGGTGGCCGCATCACTCGCCACCCTCCAGCCCTTGGGGTAGCCACGATTGTGATCAACACGCAGCATTAGCAGCACCAATAAGTCTGCAAGCGAAGGGCGACCGGAACCTGTACTGTATGGCAAGCTGCTGCGCCTGTCGTCTCTCGAGGACACGAGTTGTGTCCATTCTCTTCCGAGTCCTACCGTGCTTCTCTCGACGGAAGTCGTTCACTCCCAGGGAGAACTTCTCCCCTCCCCACCTCTCCTACGCCGCATAGCCTCGCAGAAAGACCGCTGCACCCCTCTTTCTTTGATCATCTTCTGATTGTCATTACCGTCACTGTCCGCGCACAAACGGCATGTCTGAATTCGTTCACCAGCTGATACCCCTTTTCATTCTTGCGAACCTCCTGCCGCCCCTTCCCATTGAGTATATTCGAAACTCGATCCAGCTCCAACGGCTTCTCGATCCGTTACCGATCTACGACCACGTTGCGATGGTCGCGTTCGATGTTCATGCTGTATGAGCGTCTGTCCACCACCCTCCGGGTATTAGGACCCCATGGCACATTGGTGTTTTTTTAAAAGGTTATTTTTACGATGTTGCACGACACGGCGCGGCCACCGCCCATATACTCTGTGATCGCCGATCAGGCAAGAAAGGTACCGAATCTGTGAATGTTGACAGAGTTCGAAGATAATCGAGGGTCATGAACTCGACAAGCTTGTTACCTAGTTTGCCAGGTCAGTACGAACGACACTACGCATCGCGAATCAACGTCAGTTCACTAATTTAACTCACCACTCCCAGTAAAACAGCAGTAGATTCATTCAGACGCTTTCAGCATAGGTAGCAGTACACAAGAAAGACATCATGCGCATGTAAATACATAAATAAAACCGGCATAATGGCTCACATACGACGACGCAGTTAGACATCATTACAGTGTTCGAGAATTCAACAACATCGCAAAGGCACAGGACAGAATCGCATGAGACAGGTTGGCCCATGGCCACAGCAGTATGAGATGGGGTTTCCGGGTGCAACAATGCGGCAAGCTCAGGTGCGCCTCGAAGACTGCACGACGAACAGTCAGACACACGGACAGAATGAGATCACGAATCGGTGCGCAAACCTTCGTAGTACGGGATGTAGAACCCGCCTTGGAAGTCCCCTTCTTAGCCGACGCAGTCTTGGACTTCGATGCTTTGCTGGCAGAGCCTGTTCCCATGGTAGCCTGCACTCATGCTCAATTTAGACCTAGCAAAGCATGAATGAGCAGACTTACTTTCTTAGCAGTCCCCTTGCTGGTACTGGACTTGACCTTTTTCTCAGCAGGCAGTTTCTTGCCAGCGTATGTCTTCTTGAGGGCAGTGTCCGCCCTCGTTGTAGAGGACCTCCCTGTTGGCTTGGCAGTAGGAACGTGTTTCTTAACTGTCTTGGCAGTTGACGCAGCCTTTGGAGGAGACGTCTTCGAAGATGGCGCTTTGCGGCCACTAGAGGATTTCGTTGTGGCCGACTTGCCCGTTACAGCCTTCGTCTTCGATCCGGGCTTAGTGGCAGGCTTTGTGACAGTCTTTGTGGTGGCAGTCTTAGTCTTTGAAGCAGGCTTGTTCTGTAGCGCGCCAAAGTGAAGGGGAGCGCCGAAACCCAGCACGGCTGGGACTTACCTCTTTCGCGTCATCGGCAACCTTAGGGGTTTTGGGGGCAAGCTTGACGCGTCCAGACGGGCCTAGAAAAACACTAAGCTCAAGAAAGAGCTAAACTACAAAAATTTGTTGCAACCTTTGGGAAGCGAGAAGACGTTTTTCTCGGCACCAACAGCAATGGCCCTACTAAGCTGGGTGATTTGCGCATTTCCTATCTCCAGCTTATACTTCTCTTCGACGAATCTAAAGTACCTTTGAGTATGCGATGAGATAATTACATGAGATAGGAGCGAACTTCTTGATTTGGGGGCGAGAGACCCCATGACGAGCATCATCGGGATGGGCGGTAATGCACTCCTGCATGGGCGATATAGTAATCAGTCTTCACGCACACATGATTTTCATAGACAAAAGGGGGCGAAGACACGACTGTAGACGCGGGTAGCGCGGATGCAGCGTGTGGGAGCGACGCACTGGCGAGAGAGAACGCCGCGCGGCAATGACCGGAAGTCAAGTCTACCCCTTTTTAGGAAGACGATGGGGAAGACGACAACGTAGAGCTCAGTGAGATATCAAAACGCTCCAGGGACCAGTGGGAGTGATACAGAGTAGATCACAGAAATTGTAAGCACCTTGATCATGTCGGTCCAACTGGGATGAGTTGGAGCAGACCTGGCGGCTGCCTTCTTTGGGGCTTTAGAAGTAGACAGTTTCTTCGTGGGAGCCATAACTATTGAGCACACGAAATTTGCTGGGATTTACTTTGTTATGAAGCACAGATGCTGCTTGAAACACCAGGAGCTGAATTAGCAGAGAGGACGAAAGCAACGATGAAGATGGTGGTTTAAAGGAAAGAGACGTTAAAACTCCGGCACGTTTGTGTGTGGTCAACAAACTCTACTCTTAGATCACGTGAGTCTTGGAGCCCTCCTTACTCAAATACTTATGAGAGACTGTGCACTTGCTGTGGTGAGTGAGAGGATGTGCTGGGTGTGGCTGAGAGAGCGAACTGCGATGAAGCTAAGATGTCGGGTGAGTTGGAAGACACAGAGCGAAGATCACAAGAGATGAACTCTAATCGGACCGGTTGTAACCGATGATGCGTGTTCCGGACACATTATAAAGGGTCCACGACATAGTCTCGCCATTGCCAAGGTTGACTGTCGGTGTTGTAGTAGAGCTGAGAAGACGAGAGGCAGAGTGGGTGAATGTGTATGTGTGAGCCACCCAAGTCAGACGCGTCCAAAATTGGGTGCTGCTTAAGATCTCAGATCTACTGTCCAAGTCCCATTTCGGGAATGATAACGTAATCACACTCTTGTCCTTCCGCATCATGTCCACCACCATACCACCTCCTTTGCGTGCGGCTGCTCGCTCAGTCTATCGCGATCTATGGCGTGCTTCTGCAACGACATTCTCAGGTACAGTGTTTTCCTTCCATCCCAATTACATTGTATCCCATACTGGCGCCATGACGTGGCAGGTGACCCACCTGTACTCTTAGGTGTGACGAGATTCCCAGAGCGGTCTCTTGTCTCCTGCTTATGCAGCTGTATAGCGTTCCGACAGAAAATTAGAAAAGATGCACTGGAGCAACGTGCCATTAAAGACGAGGAAGTCTTTCGTAACAACTTGAACATTGGTCGAGAAATTGCGAATTTCCTCAGGAAAAATATTGTTCAGGCGGAGCGGTTGCAAGAGATACCTGGAGAGGACGACACGGAAACCTACAGTGCGTACAAGTAGCTTTTCTTCTGTGTCATTTTTTGAAAGCTGCTCTTCCAAATGCAGAAATCCGGATCACTGAGCACACAGAGCTTGGGGACAACTCTACTATAAAAGACCCAGAAAATATGGTGGAAATGCCCAGAAGGCAGCGCAGGAAGGTGAAAGAAGTGGCTTCCGAGGAGTGAGCCGATTGTGCATATCGAGTTGTGTTTTGGTTGATGAGCTATAACACAGATGACTTCTTAGTACTGAACCTCGGGGTGACGGCGCTCCATTCTCCGTTGCCCCAAGATTTTATTCCCAAATGAAAAAAGCACACAAAGAACGAGTTATGCCAGTAATTAATGAGGATGATATAGAGGAGTCATTTGTCCGAGGCGTGTGCCATGCAGTAGTGCATTATCTTGAGTATCTGACCCGCCACACAGGCAGTGGCCCTGGCGGGCAATCAATAAACAAGACCAGGAACAATGTCCAGTTGTTGCATAAGCCTACGGGGATTCGGGTATCTTGCCAAGAAACCCGGTCCTTGGAGCAGAACAGAACAATTGCGCGACGAATCTTGTTGGATAAGGTCTAGTTACATTTTTCTCTCTTTCCCCGGAATCTGTGATGACCAAATTGCATAGCTTGATAAGATCAGTAACCCTGGTCTATCGAAAAGTGAGATGCGAAGGGCTAAACATCTGGAGAGAGAACGCCGAAGGCGAAAAAAGGCAAAGAAGAAGGCGGGAACACACGAGGCAGGGGAAGCTCACATAAGCTCATCTCCATATTAAGTAATTGTACTCAAAAGCGACTCGTCGCAATTGCAATTCGTTATCATATCATAGTAAAGTACATCGTTCAAGGCTGCCAGGGTTTACGCGCACACCTTTGTCATGGCAGATGTCAACATAACGACAGTATTGAAACGGTAACTCATGCTCTGGCTGTGTTTACTGATCTCTGATCCGTATCACGAAGGTTGGAGGCAGTCACATCTCGGCTGGAGGACCTGTTCGACGAGCAAACTGGAAATGGTGCAAGTCAGCCTTTGAATGTGTCGAGAACAATAGCTGCTTCTGTTTCCCCCTCTCTTTTGCTACTGGCAGCCCCAGTACAGGCTCAAGTTATCGAAGATCCTCCGAGCGTGACGGCATACGACGAACAGATTTTGAAGGGGAAGGTACAACCTTTCGTTAGGCTGACAGAGAGACTCGCCATCGCAAGTATTGTGGAACAGGTGGGCCGATTCGCTTTGTTGTGTGTGCGGCGCCTAACCGTGCAAGTAATTTTACCTTGTAGGCCAAGCTTGTGGAGCGACTTTATACCAATCTCGGAGGAATCATTCGTACTGCAGCTATCTGCAGGAAGCCGGAGCAGGCCGCGTTTGCGGAGCTTCTCCATGGTCTGCAAGGTGATATCGGGGCGATCTCGGCGATCAAAGATGCAAACTGGAAGGAACGCGACTGGGTCAACCATCTAAGCTTCGTTGCAGAAGGCTCTCCTGCCGCAGCTTGGATTGCGGTGGTAATACTTCTCTCAGGTACTACTCTCGAGGTTGTCAGGAGTTCACATTAGTGCCACAGGAAAACAAGCCTGGTCCATACGTGACAGATATGAAGGAGGCAACTCAATTTTACGGGAATCGCATCATCAAAGATTTCAAAGAGAAGTGCGCTAGTTTTACCTCTTAGCACTCCTACAATTCATGTTATCTGGATAGAGATAAGACGCACATCGAGTGGGTCAGGGCATACACGGCCATCTTCGACGATTTGAAAAAGTACGTGATGGAATACCATACTACGGGGCTTGTTTGGAACGCTAAGGCACGCAACACCTGTACATTTCCCAACAACTTATGGGCTAACGAACCATATCACAGGGTATATCCATCTCCGAGTATAAGGACTCAGCGTCTGCGGCCGCAGGCGGTGGCGCCCCGCCGCCGCCACCACCTCCTGTACCGCCTCCTATACCGCCGCCACCACCGGCCACTCTTCCTCCTGCCTCCGCCACTGGCGGTGGTGTCGCGGCGGTGTTTGCGGAGCTCAATCGCGGAGCAGAGGTGACGAAGAATCTGCGCAAGGTCGACAGAAGCGAGATGACGCACAAAAATCCCGCTTTGAGGGCGTCTTCCACAGTCCCGAACACGGTCGTGTCGACCGCTGGTGCGCCTCGTTTATTTTGCTTGTTAGGGGCGGACCTTCACGATCTTGGTGTCGTCTTCAGCACCAAAGAAGCCGATCCGGCCAGCGAAACCGCAAGCGCTTATGGGTAAGAAGCCTGCCAAATTCGCACTAGAAGGCAACAAGTGGGCCATTGTGCGTGTTTCACACCCATCTTTACCGATCGACTGCCAATCGAAGATTTTGATTGCAGGAGTATCAAGAGAACGAGGGGGCGCTAACTGTGGACAACACGGAAATCAGTCATATAATTAACCTGTTCGGCTGCAAGAAATCGACGGTCGTTATAAAAGGAAAGGTCAATGCCGTCACCATCGGTGAGTATCTTGAGTACATCTCGGCGGAAATACGAGGTATTGATAGGTGCGCGTACAGTTAACTGCACAAAAGTTTCCGTGCTTGTGGAATCTGTGATTTCTTCAGTTTCTGTGACAAACTCGCCCTCATTTGCGCTGCAAATCACTGGCTCAGCACCGACAATTCAAGTGGACTCGACTGACTCTGGGCAGATCTACCTCAGTAAAGACTGTTTGAACGCAGAAATTATGACGGCGAAGTGCAGCAGCATAAATGTCAGCTTACCGGTAGAAGGCGAAGAGGATGGGGTTTTCGAAGAGAGTCCTGTACCAGAGATGCTGCTCACCAAGATTCGGGACGGCAAACTTGTCACCACTGTCGTGGAACATGTTGG
>WNGR01006359.1_pt1 | contig 12620 bp, 11 predicted proteins | sample 5407581 | NCBI WGS metagenome assembly WNGR01 (sample SAMN13153383, study PRJNA577476) | soil metagenome | isolation source: 80 cm soil or saprolite under Garry oak tree replicate 2 | place: USA:California | collected 2016-06-15
CGACTGCGTAGACAACAGTCATGATCACGAAGGGCTGCGGGCTCTGTTCGTCCGGGGTCACCACACCCAGACTTGACTACACCGCGTCACCAGTGGAACGTGTCGAAACTACCCTTGCCCGGTTAACTTCGAAGACCCCGTAAACGCGGAATCCGATCCATTCTTGTAGCCGATTCTGTATCGGCTGTGAAGTGTTCGGAAACGAACCGAGAAACGATTGTCGTCCAGGAACCAATAACTGCCATCGCCGAGCGGTTGTACCCGGCCGGATGGGGGGTCTGTGTCGACTGGGTCGCCCGCGACCGTGGCTCTCGCCAGGAGGACGGCCAAGGTCGCCCTGTTCTTCGGCTTGCCCGCAGAACGGTCCGATCGTGCCTTTCGACAGCAGAACCGGTTGCGCTGGGGAGGTAGCCCTTCCCTATGTTCCCGATGCGCCCGCTTGGTGATCAGCCACCGGTCGCCGTCGGCGACCAGCGGATATCACCTACAGTTACGATGTTGCGGGCGGTGGGGGAAGCGATCACCACAGGTCAAGGCTGTTGGCGACTCCTGATCTGCGGCACACTGAACTGGATTCTCGCTGGCCCCATTCGGCCCCGTTTCGGCCCCAGCGATAAGAAACGCTCACCGGCAAGATCCTCATGATCATGAGAACCTGCTGGTGAGCGCGATGTGGATCTGTGCGCCGCCAGGGACTCGAACCCCGAACCCGCTGGTTAAGAGCCAGCTGCTCTGCCAATTGAGCTAGCGGCGCCGGCAGGGCGTCTGCCCTGCTGACGGTCGAAACGTTAGCACAGGGGCCACATGTGTTCCGAATCGGGTGGTTGTGGGGTGGTGGGTTGTTGACGTCGTTGTGGCCCGGACGGTCTTGATCGTCCGGGCCACCTGCTCGTTGGGGTGAGTGACGGGAATTGAACCCGCGACACCTGGGACCACAACCCAGTGCTCTACCAACTGAGCTACACCCACCATTGCCGCCTCGGCTGGTGGCCGGGTCGGTCGTGACATCGTAGCGTGCGGTCATCTGGGGGTGGAAACGGGTTCAGGCTTGGAGCAGACCGGCGGCTACCGCCCTTGCCTCTTCTGTTGTTGGGCCCGGTTGGGTTACGAACGCGGTTCGGCGGTAGTACTCCAGTTCGCGGATGGACTCCTGGATGTCTGCCAGGGCTCTGTGGGCCAGGCCCTTCTCGGGCTGTGCGTAGTAGATCCTTGGGTACCAGCGCCGACATAGTTCCTTGATCGACGACACGTCGACCATGCGGTAGTGCAGGTGGATGTCCAGCGTGGGCATGTCTCTGGCGATGAAACCTCGGTCGGTGGCGATCGAGTTGCCAGCCAACGGCGCTGACCTCGGGTCCGGCACGTACCTGCGTACGTAGTCCAGTACCTGCCGTTCGGCGTCGGCCATGGTTACCGTGGAACGGCGGACCTCCTCGGTGAGGCCGGACTTGGCGTGCATCGCCCTTACCACGTCCGGCATTCCGTCGAGCGCCGCGTCTTCCGCGTGGATGACCACGTCGACGCCGTCGCCCAGTACCTTGAGGTTTCCGTCGGTGACGAGGGCCGCGATCTCGATCAGTGCGTCCTTGCCCAGGTCAAGCCCGGTCATCTCGCAGTCGATCCACACCAGATGATCTGCCATTCCGGCAGCCTAACCCCGCTCCGCTCGGTTACCGTCAGTCCTCGACCAGAAACGGTGCGAGAAGTCCGGGCACCGCGTCCTCGGCCAGTCGCAGACCGTCCCCCTCTGTGATGTCCAGCACTCGGTACGCGCCGCGGCCGGCCGATGTGGTCGCGGTCAGCGTGATCAGGCCGGCCCGTCGCTGGAAGAACGTCCGGCGTATCTGCCAGCCGATGATTCCGGTTCGCTGCAACGCCACTGTCCGCCGTTCCAGCGAACCCGAGCGGCTGACCAGGTACCTGGGTGTCAGTGCGTGGCCCAGGTTGCGGTAGCGGTTCAACCCCAGCAGCACGGCGAGCACCGGCAGCGCGCAGCCGACCTGCCACAGCCAGGCCGGCCAGCCGGCGAACTGCGCCAACGACCACAGGACCAGCACGACGAGTAACGCCGGTGCCACGGCGCGGACCAGCCGACGCCGCAGCGCGGCCGGCGCGTGCCGGGCAAGGCGCACCACGGGGGGCGACGACGCGTCGCTCACCCGCAGGACCAGCCTGGCGACCCGGCGTGCCTCGGCGACCGGTCCTGGTGGCATCAGCAGGTGGCTTTCGTTCTTGCTCTGCAACCCGGTCGCCACAGCGGAACACCGGGCACCTCGGCCGGCCCGTAGCAGCAGCGGTTCCCGGAGCTCCACGCCGCGCAGCCGGGCCTCCTCGATGGTCACGGCGGACGTGGTGAGCAGGCCGCGCCGCACGTGCAGTGTGTCGTCCCGCTCTCTGGTCAGCAGGTAGTTCGAATACTTCAGCACGTACATCACGGTCGAGCCGAACACGATGAGCACCAGCGCGACCAGCGTGATGACCGCGATCACCGCACCTGCACTCGCGTTCTCGAACCAACGCACGCCGCTGCGCATCAGGCCGACGCGGTTGATGTTGATGTTCAGTTCGTTGACCGACCGCCACACCACCCCGAAGATCGCGGCGGCGGCGAACAAGCCGGACAACGTCAGCGGTGCGTACCGCAGCCAACGCCAGTCCAGCTTGGCGAGGACTTCCCCGGTCTTCACCGGGGCCGCCGTCGTTCGCGTGGTCGTCGCCGCAGTCACGTCGGTTCGGTGCAACAGGACCCGGCGCAGCCGGTCTGCCTCGGCGGCGGTGACGGCGTCCAGCTTCATGGGCTTGTGGCCCTTGTGGTCGTGCTGCCCGGTGCCGATTCGCACCGACGTCACGCCGAACAGCCGGTGGCCGAACCTGGCGGTGGATTCCACTGTGCGGATGCGTTCCCGCCGGGTCGCGAGGCGCTGCCGGAAGATCAGGCCGCAGTGGATCTCCACCTGTTCGTCGGTGATCCGGTAGCGGGTGGTCAGCCAGTGGATCAGCCCGCGCCCGACCAGCAACGCGATGCCGGCCAGCCCGAACAGGATCTTCTGGTCGTTGTGCTGGCCCAGCGCGACCGCGCCGACCAGCAACGGGATGAAGCCGAGCAGTTCGTTGAACGGCCGGACCAGGATGGTGCGGACCTCCAGCCGCCGCCATTCGGGCTCCGGCATGCTAACCGGGGCAGCGGCGACGACGTCCGTCTCGGCGGGTGTGGTCACGTCGCGTCCCCCGCGGTGGCCTGGGTGGTCGCGGTCAGCTCGTCGACCAGCCGGGCCGCGTCCTCGTGCGCGAGCCCGGCGATCTCGACCGGGCCGGCCGCGGACGCCGTGGTGACGGTGACTGTCGCCAGGCCGAGTAACTGTTCCAGCGGGCCACGTTTCGTGTCCACGGTCTGGATTCGGGATACTGGGGCCACCCGCCATTCCTGGCGGATCCAGCCGCTCCGGGTGAAGACCGCGTCCTGGGTGGCTTCCCAGTGGTGCACCCGGTACCGCCACTGCGGTTCCACGACGACCTGCAGCACACCGGCCGCCGCCGAGATGATCAGGGTGATGGTCAGCCAGCTCGGCGGCTGGTCCGCGAACACGCGGACGGCGACCTGGACCAGGATGACCACCAGCCAGAACACCGCCGACCGGAGCGTCCACCACAGCACGGCGCGTGGGTGGACCCGGTGTCGGGGGTTGCGTAGCCGAAGGGTGCCGGCCGGTGGGCCGGTGCGGGTTGCCGGCGGGTTCGCCGTGTCGGTCGGTCCGGTGTGCATGGAACGATCGTGGCATTGATCGGTGGGGTGGCGGGCTGTCAGGTGTCAGAAGGAGCGGCTGACATTTGTCACGGACGCCCGCCACAACAACCGGGTCACGGCGCCGGCCCCGGCGGCCAACGGTGATCGCCGGTCCGCGTGCCGGGCTTCCGGCGCCGACTCCGGCATCACCGCGTACACGAGGTGGGCGACCAGCCGGGCGGTGTTCGGCGCGATCGTGCTGAACACCTCGGCGGCGAGCCCTTCCGGCCGGTTGACCCGCACCGGACGCCGTCGCAGCGCCCGGACCACCAGTTCGGCCGCGTCTTTTGGGCTGGCCGCCGGCAGCGCCCGGTAGGCCTTGGTCGGGCTGATCATGGGCGTGCGCACCAGCGGCATCCGCACGGACGTCACGGCGATGCCGTCGCCGAGCAGTTCCCGGCCGGCCACCGTGCCGAGCTCGTCCAGTGCGGCCTTGGACGCCAGGTAGGCGGCGAATCGCGGCGTGTCGGTCTGCAGGCCCATCGTGGTGATGTTGACGATGTGGCCGGACCCGCGGGCCCGCATGTGCGGCAGCAGGCCAAGGGTGAGCCGTAGCGGCGCGAAGTAGTTCAGCGTCATGGTGCGTTCGAAGTCGTGCATGCGGTCCACGGACAGGTGCACGGATCGCCGGATCGAGCGGCCGGCGTTGTTGACCAGCGCGTCGACCGCGTCGTGATCGGCCAGCACCTGCTTGACCAGGGCGTCCACGGCGTCGGCGTCGGTCAGGTCACACGGATAGGTGAACGCGCCGCCGCCGGCCGCCTCGATCTCGGCCCGCACCGCGTCCAACTCCGCCGGACGCCGGGCGACCAGCAGCGGGATCGCGCCCTGAGCGGCCAAGGCCAGCGCGGTCGCCCTGCCGATGCCGGACGACGCGCCGGTGATCATGATCCGCCGGCCCGCCATCGGCCGCTGCCGACGAGCCCGGTCCGGATCGAGGTGTTCGGCCCAGTAGCACCACGGTCTGTCGGCGTAGTCCGCGAACTCCGGTACGTCGATGCCGGTGTCGGTGGCGTCGAACGTGCTGGCCATCGACAGGTGCGGCAGCACGGTGGGCGGGATGCCGAGCTCGGTCAACACGGCGTCGCGCACGTCCGGCCCGCCGGTGACCCGGTCGATCACGCCCGCGGCCAGCGTGCCGAGCCTGCGGAGCGGAGCAGCGGTCCAGGCCGGCGTGGTCAGCCGGATCCGGGGTGCGCCGGCAGCTGCGGCGAAGGCGTCGTAGACCTCGGCGAGCGACTGGCCGGTCGGCGAGACCAGGTGGTACGTGCTGCCCGACGGCGCGTCGGCGTGCATGAGACGGTCCATCGCGGCCATTACATAGTCCACCGGTACCAGGTTGGTGGCGCCGAGGTCCGGGGCGACGAGTGGCAGGCGGGACGGCAGCGCGGCCAGCCGGGCGATCAGCGGCAGGAAGTAGTACGGACCGTCGATCTTGTCCATCTCGCCGGTGCGCGAGTCGCCGACCACGGCCGCCGGCCGGTACACCCGCCACGGCACCCGGCAGTGCTGGCGAACCAGCTGTTCGGCCTCGAACTTCGTGGCGTGGTAGGGCGATGGCAGGTGCTGGCCGAGGTCGAAGTCCTGCTCGGTGAACCGGCCTGCGTGGTCACCGGCGACCGCGACCGAGGACACGTGGTGCAGGCAGCCGGCACTGAGCCGTTCGGCCAGTTCCAGCACGTGCCGGGTGCCGGTCACATTGGCGGCTCGATTGGCGTCGGCGGAGGCGGTGAAGTCGTACACGGCGGCCAGGTGCACCACGTGATCGACGGTGGCCGGCAGTCGCGCCGGATCGACACCGAGGCCCGGTTCGGCCAGGTCACCGTGGACGCCGACGACGGCGTTACCCCGTGGCCACTGTTGGACCAGCGCCGCCAGCTTGTCCTGTGAACCCGGTCTGACCAGCACGTACACCGTGCCGCAGCCGGGGCGTTCGAGCAGCTTGGCCATCAGGCGGCGGCCGAGGAATCCGGTCGCTCCGGTCACGAAGTAGGTAGTCACCGTGCACCTCCGTGCCCATCGTGGCACTACCTACCCGTCAGTAGGAAATCGAGATGCCCGTGCTGTCACGGTTGGGTGACAGTGGCGTCCACCGCCGCCTCTCGCAGGATGGCCCGCAGTCGTCCCGCCTCCAGTGGGGCCAGCACCGCCGTTTCCCCCGGCGGCGCCACCAACACGATGTGCCCGCCACTGGCGAAAACGGTCAGTTCCCGCTTGCGGCCGGCCACATCTCGGCAGTCGACGGACCATTCCTTTCGCGCCGTCATCGCCCCCCGCCTCCAGTTGATTCGGTTCCGGCTTGCCGTGATCCACGCACCTGGTGTCTCCCGTCCGCGTTCATTCTTCCGTGGGACGTCCGCGACACCTTCGCATGACGTCGGCTAGAGCCGACTTCGCTCTGCCACTGGGCAATCGTTCCCAGCCCTACCAGCGTCACACAAGTGTGAACGGCTCAGTCGAGCGGGTGATCACCGACATTGTTAGATGCGCAGCGTGTTTGCCCGTTTGTGATGCGTTATCGGCATCTCCGGGCAGAAAGGACGACGCGGACCAGTTTGCCGATCAGACCGGGGCGAGCCAGGTCAGCGCGGCACAGACCAACGCGGAGACGCCGGTGTCGATCGTGGGCCCGACCAGCGGCGCGAAGAAGGGCGAATGGTTGCTCGGCACGTCCCGATCCACCGTGCCGGCCTGTGCGGCGGCCAGGTAGGAGTCGGCGTCGACGCCGCCGAACACCCAGTAGCAGCCGGGTGCGCCGGACGCGGTGCCGAAGATTCCGAAGTCCTCGCTCGCGCTCACCGGGCCCGGATCGATCACGCGGGCCTCGCCAAAAGTTGCACGAAACGCGGCCGCGGTCCGCTCAGTGGCAGGCGGATCGTTGACCAGGACCGGGAACGCGTCGATGACCGTGATCTCCGGATCACGCTCGGCGCCGGAGGCGATCGCCTCGCCCCGGATGATTCGCCGCACCGCGGTCAGCACCCGCTCGCGCACGTGCGGCGCGTACGACCGGATGCTGACGGTGAACTCGGCCGTGTCGGAGATGATGTTGTCCTTGGCGCCGGCATGCAGCGAGCCGACCGTGACCACGGCCGTGTCCGCCCCGGCCACCTCGCGCGACACCACCGTCTGCAGGCGCAACACCGTGGCCGCGGCCATCACCACCGGATCGATCGTGGTCTCCGGCCGCGCGCCGTGCCCGCCCCGGCCGAACAACCGGACATGCAACGAGTCCGACGCGGCGAACGCCGGACCGGGATGCACGCCGATCATCCCGGCCGGCATCGGCGCCACGTGCTGGCCGAGCACCACGGCCGGGGTGCCGAATCGCTCGAACAGGCCATCGTCCACCATGCCCTGCGCGCCGTCGCCGACTTCCTCGGCCGGCTGGAACACGGCCAGCACCGTGCCCGCCCAGGCCGATCTGGCGCCTGCCAGCAGGTCCAGCGCGCCGAGTAGGCAGGTGACGTGCATGTCGTGGCCGCAGGCGTGCATCACCGGCACGTCGTTGCCGTCCGGGTCGGTGCCGCGCACGGTGCTCGCGTAGGGCAGGCCGGTCTGCTCGGCGACGGGCAGCGCGTCCATGTCCGCGCGTAGCAATACGGTCGGGCCATCGCCGTTGTGTAGGACACCGACCACGCCGGTGCGGCCGATGCCGGTCGTGACGTCGAGGCCGATCGCGGTGAGACGGCGGGCGATCTCGGCCGCGGTGTGTTCCTCCGCGAAGGACAACTCCGGATGGGCGTGCAGGTCCCGGTAGAGGTCGGCGAGGTCAACGGCGATGTCCGACAACCTGGCCAGAACCGTGTCCATGGTGACCCTCCCGAGTTTGTCGTACCGATCTGCGATTCTGGCACGAGGATCAAGCTCGGTCCGGCCAGGTCACGTGGTCGCGGCACCCGATCGAGTAGATCCACGCGGCTCTCGCAACCGATCCCGCCGCTGTGGGGTTTCCCATGTGTCATCACGGCCATCGGCCGCAGCAACGACCTGAAGGGAAACGAAATGACTACGGCCCGCCGTCCTTGCTCTGTGTTCTGTGCTTGTGCCGCCAGCGAATTGCCGAACCGTGGCAAGCCAACCACGGCCGGTTCGGTCCTGTGGTCTGGAAGTCACGGCTTATCAGCTGGGCGGTGGTGTCCGAGGGTGTTCCGGGTCACGTCGAAGTCGGCGCGGAGGGTTCGTGGTCGGTGACCAGGCGTCGGACGGCTTCTACTACGGCTGCGCGGTGGGAGTGGAGTTCGGTCGCGTCCAGGCCGGCTGAGGTCATGGCGCTGCTGGGCGTCCATGCGCCGGCCAGGGCCAGGACGAAGGTGAGCAGGTCCTCGGCGGTGAACGTCTTGGGGACTTCGCCGTCGGCCTGTGCCTGGGTGATCGCTGCCGTCTTCTGCCGCATTGACGCCGCCAGTTGGAGCGGTCCGGGACCGTGGCCGGGGCGTTCCAGGCGGTTCCAGGTGGCCAGTCGCAGTTGGTGGGGGTTGGCGATCAGGAAGTCGAACAGTCGACCCGAGTAGCCGGGGAGGTCGGCCGGGGTAAAGGGAACCTGGTCCAGGATGCGCGCGACGTGGGTGTCCATGACGATGTTGAACAACTGGTCCTTGTCGCCGAAGTACGTGTAGATCTGGGCCTTGTTGACTCCGGCCGCCGCGCCGATCCGGTCGATGCGGGCACCTGCGACGCCGTGAGCTGCGAACTCGTCCGTGGCTGCCTGTAGCAGGCGGGCCTTGGTGGTCTCGGAGTCTCGGGTCCGTGGGACGCGGGGGGTCTCGGGCATGGTCTCAGGATAGAGCAACTAAACGTTCAGTTGGGAGTCGTGGTAGCGTGTAAATAAACGTTTAGTTGAATCCGTAAGACGCTGAAGTGAGGACAGGGACGATGATCGTTTATGACAGGCTCTACATCGGTGGCCGTTGGACCGAGCCCACCGATCCCCAACTGCTCGACATCCGCTCGCCGCACGATCGGTCGCTGATCGGGCGCGCCGCCCAGGCGACCAACGCCGATATCGACAAGGCGGTGGCCGCTGCACGGGAGGCCTTCGACCACGGTCCGTGGGGACGCACCACGCCCGAGCAACGCCAGGACTTCATCGTGCGGCTGAACAAGCTGCGGGCGGCCCGGGCCGATGAGATCGCCGGTCGCATCAGCGCCGAGGTCGGTGCCGCGCGCTGGTTCACCGACTGGGGTCAGCCCGCGCTCGACAAGCAGGCCGACGCCTACCTGCGTGCCGCGCGCTCCTTCGGTTGGGAAGAACGGCTGGGCACCTCGCGGAGCTTGGTGCGCCGGGAGGCGATCGGCGTCGTGGCCGCGGTCATCCCGTGGAACTCGCCCTATTCCGCGGCGCTGGTGAAGATGATTCCGGCGCTGCTGGCCGGCAACACCGTGATCCTCAAGGCGTCGCCGGAGAACTCGCTGAGCATCATGCTGCTGGCCGAGATCTTCGACGAGCTCGACCTACCGGACGGCGTCGTCAGCATCCTGCCCGCGGACCGGGCCACTAGTGAACACCTCATCTCGCATGCCGACGTCGACAAGATCGCCTTCACCGGCTCCACCCCGGCCGGCCGGCGGATCGCCTCGGTCGCCGGCGCGCAGCTCAAGCGGGTTTCCCTTGAGCTGGGCGGCAAATCCGCATCGATCGTCTGCGCGGACGCCGACCTGGCCGCGATGGCGGAGGGCCTGAAGTTCGCCTCGTTCGTGAACAACTCGCAGAGCTGCCAGGCCCACACTCGCATCCTGGCCCCGCGCAGCCGCTACGACGAGGTCGTCACCGTGCTGAAGGACCTCATCGAGTCGCTGCCGGTCGGCGATCCCCGCGACCCGAACACGTTCATCGGTCCGATGACCAGTGAAGTCCAACAGCAACGCGTGCTGAACTACATCCGGATCGGCATCGACGAAGGCGCTCGGGTGGTGACCGGCGGCCTTGGCGTGCCCGAAGGGCTGGAAAACGGCTACTACGTCCGTCCCACGTTGTTCGCCGACGTGGACAACGGCATGCGCATCGCCCAGGAGGAGATCTTCGGCCCGGTCATCGTGGTGATCCCCTACGAGGACGAAGTGGACGCGATCCGGATCGCCAACGACTCCGTCTACGGCCTGGGCGGTGGGGTGTGGACCACCGACCTCGGACGCGGCCTGGACATCGCGCGCCGTGTCCGTACCGGTTTCTTCATGGTCAACGCCGCTCCGGTCGGCTTCGATGGCCCGTTCGGCGGCTACAAGGCGAGCGGCATCGGCCGCGAAATGGGTGCCTTCGGCCTGGCCGAATTCATCGAGCTCAAGACCATCAACATCTGAGAGGAAACTGACCATGCCCAAGATCCGGCTCGTCACCGGCCCGGACGATCTCGACAACAACGCCGGCCAAGCCGATAGAACGTCCATTGAGGACTTCACCGAACCGCTGACGGGTGCCTCGCTGGGCTCAAGATCGTTATTAGGCCGGTCGGCGTGCGCACTAATTGGGCCGGCTCAGCGATGAGAAACCTGCCGGCTCGGACACGACATGGCGCAAGGCCAGCGAATCCATCAACTTCGACAACCGTCCGGCACCGCAACGAACGGAGCACACCATGGCCACATCGATCACGGGCAACGGCCGGCCCGACCTCTCGTCCCCACGCAGGTCGTCGACGGCAGCGGCATGAACCGCCTTCCCGGACTGGACTTCCAGCGCATCACCGTGCAGGAGGGCCGTGAGTGGACCGAAGCGTGACCCAGATGACTCCTACACACCGCGCCACCAGGCCCATTGGCCCTACCGCCGCGACGCGAACCCGGCGATGGTCGGCAGTGAACTCCGTTAGCCGATCGCTGGGACCTGATGTCAGACTCATTCAGCACGGTCGAGGTGCTCGACCACGCGCGGTGTGTCGCCCTGTTGGCGACTGTCCACATCGGTCGCGTCGTGTTCACCAGCCGGGCCATGCCGGCGGTGCGGCCGGTGCGGTTCGCGGTGCGCGATGACGCGGTGTGGTTCCGGATGCCGGTCGGTGACATGTGGCTGGCGGGCGTGCTGGACACCGTGGTGGCGTTCGCTGTCGACAACGTGACGCCGGACCTGGACGCGGGGTGGTTCGTCACCGTGCTCGGACGGGCCAGCGAGGTGCGCGACCGGCACCTTGTCGACGAGGTCGCCGCGCTGCTGCCGGCGGCGCCCGTTGAGGACCGGTATGTCCGGGTATTGGTGGAGTCTGTCTCGGGACGGCGGATCCGGCCAGCCGGAACCCGATGCGCCTGCGACCGCCGCTAGGTACAGTCCGTCACGTAGTGCGGACGGGGTCACCGCGGGTCGCGTCCGGACAGTGCAGCCGTAGCGGTGACGCCGGCGGAGTCGGGCGGAATGGTGAGCGACATCGGCGTGCCGAGGCTGCTCGACGCGATGGTCGGCGTCGTGCAGAACTTGAGCCTGCCCGACGTGCTGCAGCGGATCGTGCGATCGTCGTGCGATCTGGTGGACGCCCGTTACGGCGCGTTGGGCGTGATCGGGCCGGACCGGACGCTGTCGGAGTTCATCGAGGTGGGCATCAGCGAGGCCGAACGCGCGGAGATCGGCCCGCTGCCGACCGGCAAGGGCATTCTCGGCCTGCTCATCGACCAGCCGCACCCGCTGCGCCTTGCCGATCTGGGAGCGCACCGGCTCGCGGCCGGGTTCCCGCCGAACCACCCGCCGATGCGCTCGTTTCTCGGCGTGCCGGTCACGGTCCGCGACCAGGTGTTCGGCAACCTTTACCTGACCGAGAAGCGCGGCGGCGGCGAGTTCACCGAACGGGACGAGGAGGTCGTCGTCGCGGTCGCCGCGGCGGCCGGCGTCGCGATCGAGAACGCCACCCTGTTCGAACAGGTCCAGCGGCGCGAGCGGTGGCTGGCCGCCTCCTACGACGTCACGACCGCCCTGCTGGCCGGCGAGGACCTGACCACGACCCTGCGCCTGATCGCCGAGCGGGCCAGGGTGGTCGCCGGCGCGTCGGCCGGCGGGATCGCCCGCCCGCGCGACGGGGACCGTTCGTTCCTGGTGTTCGACATCGTGGAGCCGCCCGGCCCGGACGCGGACCGGCTGACCGGCCTCTCCGTGCCGGTCGAGAACACCGCGACCGGCATCGCCTTCACCACCCGGGAAGCTGTCGTGGTGCGGCAGTACGGCGACAAGGTCATTCGACAGCAGGAGGGGGTCACCGAGCCGCTGCCGCCGATGGTGCGCGACCTCGACTCCGCCGTGTCGGTGCCGCTGATCGCCGGCGACGAAACCTTCGGTGTGCTGGTGGTCGCGAAGTTCCGCGACAAGGCCCCGTTCACCGACACCGAGGTGCAACTCGCCAAGTCCTTTGCCGGGCACGCCGCGCTGGCCGTCCAGTTCGCCCGCGCCGAGCAGGACCGGCGACGGCTCGCGGTGTTCGAGGACCGGGACCGGATCGCCCGCGACCTGCACGACCTGGTCATCCAGCGGCTGTTCGCCACCGGACTCGGGCTGGAGGGCATCGGCCGGCTGGTCACGAACAGCGCGGCGGCCGAGCGGATCACCGGCTTCGTGCAGGACCTGGACCGGACCATCCGGGACATCAGGAACACGATCTTCTCGCTCCAGGAACCCGCGCAGGCCCAGGGCAGCCTGCGCTCGGAACTGCTCCGCACGGTGCTCGACGCGGCCGGGACGCTCGGCTTCGAACCGAGGATCGGTTTCGACGGGCCGCTGGACACGGCCGTCCCCGACCTGGTGCGCTCCGACGTGGTCGGCACGCTGCACGAGGCACTGTCCAACGTGGCCCGACATGCCTCGGCGACCCGGGTGGCCGTCGAGATCTCGGTCGATCGGGCCGGTCGCCTACTGACGCTT
>WNGR01006360.1_pt1 | contig 12618 bp, 11 predicted proteins | sample 5407581 | NCBI WGS metagenome assembly WNGR01 (sample SAMN13153383, study PRJNA577476) | soil metagenome | isolation source: 80 cm soil or saprolite under Garry oak tree replicate 2 | place: USA:California | collected 2016-06-15
CGGAAGGCTCTACGAAGACGCGCTCGACGCATTGCTGCGGATTCAGCGGGCGAGCCGCCCCGGATTGCTGCCCGATTACGGCAGGGAATTGCTCGAGAAGGAGCTTCGCCTCTTCCCCGACTGGTACGTAGCGCGCCAGCTGCGGCGCGAGCTCGACGCGGCACAACTCCAGACACTGGAGAAAGCGTTTTCGGCGATCCTCGACAACAACCTCGCGCAGGCGCGGGTGTTCGTGCACCGCGACTACCATTCGCGCAACCTCATGGTCTGCGAGCCCTGCCCGGGAATTCTCGATTTTCAGGACGCGGTGTACGGCCCGATCACTTACGATCTCGTCTCGCTCCTGCGCGACGCCTACATCGCTTGGGACGAGGAACGCGTCATCGATTGGGCGATCCGGTATTGGGAGAAGGCCCGGACCGGGGGGCTGCCGGTCCCCGGTGATTTCGCGGATTTCTATCGGGATTTCGAATGGATGGGAGCCCAGCGGCAGCTCAAGGTGCTAGGGATTTTCGCGCGCCTCTCCTTTCGCGACGGCAAGGACGGCTATCTGAAAGACCAGCCGCTCGTAATGAGCTACCTGCGGCGCACGTGCGAGCGTCATCGCGAGCTTGCCGCGCTCGGGCGCCTGCTCGAGGAGCTCGAGCGGCAGGAAAAGCGCGTTGGCTACACGTTCTGATTTCGAACGATGAAGGCCATGATTCTTGCCGCGGGGCGCGGCGAACGCATGAGGCCCCTCACCGACGCGATCCCCAAGGTGCTCCTAGAAGTGCGCGGCAAGCCTCTGATCGTCTGGTCGATCGAGGCGCTCGCGCGCTCGGGTGTTCGCGAGATCGTCATCAATCACGCGCATCTCGGCCACATGATCGAAGCTGCGCTCGGCGATGGACGCCGCTTCGGCGTCGCAATCCGCTACTCGCGCGAAGCCGAGCCGCTCGAAACCGCGGGGGGAGTCGCCCAGGCGCTCCCCCTGCTCGGCGATGAACCCTTCCTCGTCGTCAACGGCGATCTCTTCTGCGACTTCGACTTCTCGCGTCTCGTTGGGACCGCGCTGGAGCAAAATCTCGCGCATTTGGTACTGGTCGCGAATCCGCCGCATCACCCGCAAGGAGACTTCGCGCTCAACGGCATGCAAGTCTCCGAATCAGGACGAACCAAGCTCACCTTCAGCGGAATAGGTCTTTACCGCCCGGAGCTCTTCTCGAGCATCAGGCCGGGTTCGAAGGGACAGATTGCCTCGCTCTTGCGTGCAGCGATGGCGCGCGGGCTGGTCTCGGGCGAGTTGCATCGCGGCGTCTGGCATGACGTCGGCACCCCCGCGCGGCTTTCCGCGTTGAACGAGCGCGTCGCTTGATCGTCGCCGCAAAGGGGGCGACAATCGTTGCAATGGACACCACCAGCAATCTATCGCGCTGCGCCGAGCGCCGTCATGCGCTGCAGTTGCGAATGAGCAAGGGCGCCGCGATCATTCCGACTGCGGCGGAACGCATCCGCAATCGCGACAGCGATTACCTGTATCGGTTCGACAGCTATTTCTACTACCTGAGCGCTTTCCCCGAGCCTGAGGCGGTGTTGGTCCTCCTCGCGGGAGAGGAGCCCCGGTCGATTCTCTTCTGCCGCGAGCGCAATCCGGAGCGCGAGCTCTGGGAAGGCGTCCGCAAGGGCCCCGAGGGCGCAAGGGCCACGTTCGGTTTCGACGAAGCCTATCCCGTGGAATCGCTCGACGAGCACATGCCGAAGCTCCTCGCCGATCAGCCCGCGCTCTACTACGCCCCCGGAGCGGACGCGGGTTGGGACGCGCGCATCATGGGATGGCTGAATCAAGTCCGGTCGCAGGCACGCGCCGGCGTCACCGCGCCTGCCGAGATCCGCGACGTGCGCGCCGCACTCGACGAAATGCGTCTCTTCAAGGACGACGGCGAGCTCGCCGTGATGCGGCGCGCCGCCGCGATCTCGGAGGCCGCACACGAACGCGCGATGCGCGCGACGCGCCCTGGACGCAGCGAATACGAGATCGAGGCGGAGCTTCTCTACGAGTTTCGCCGCCGCGGCGCCCAGTATCCCGCGTACTGGCCCATCGTTGCCGGGGGAGCCAACGCCTGCGTCCTGCATTACCGCGACAACAACGCGCGGCTCGCCGAGGGGGATCTTCTGCTCGTCGACGCGGGCTGCGAGTTGGACGGATACGCCTCGGATGTGACGCGGACTTTCCCCGTGAGCGGAAAATTCGGCGGCCCGCAGAAGGACGTCTACGAACTGGTGCTCGCCGCGCAAACCGCGGCGATCGCGGCGGTAAAGCCAGGCAACCGCTGGGACGAGCCGCACAATGCCGCGGTGAGGACGCTCGCCCAGGGATTCGTGGACTTAGGACTGTGCCGCGGGACGGTCGAACAGGTGATCGAGACCGAGGATTACAAGCGTTTCTACATGCACCGCACCGGACACTGGCTCGGTCTGGACGTCCACGACGCAGGAGAATACAAATCGGGTGGGCAATGGCGCCGCCTCGAGCCGGGCATGACCTTGACCGTGGAGCCGGGCTGCTACATCCGGCCGGCCGAAGACGTGCCCCGGCAATTCTGGAACACGGGCGTACGCATCGAGGACGACGTTGTCGTGACGGCTTCGGGGTGTGAGGTACTGACGGCAGCCGCACCGAAATCGGTCCGGGAGCTCGAGGCCCTGGTCGGCCGTGGCTGAGCTGCCGGAGGTAGATGTCGCCATTGCCGGCGGCGGACCGGTCGGCTGTGCATTGGCGCTTGCCCTGTCCGGTAGCGCGGTCTCCGTCGCGCGAATCGCCCGCGAAGCCGATTCCGCAGACCGACCTATCGCCCTCTCCTACGGCAGCCGCCTGATCCTGGAGCGCCTGGGCTCATGGAACTCCGTCCGAAGCAACCCGATCGAAACCATCCATGTCAGCCAGCGGGGTTTCGGCAGAACCGTAATGCGTTGCGCCGATTACGGCTTGCCCGCGCTGGGATACGTCACCGCATACTCCGAGCTCGTCGCGCAGCTTGCGGGCCGCACTCCCGCAGGGGCGGAATCGTTGAGAGATTGGAAATCAGCTGACAATGAAGTCGCCCTGCAGTTGTCCCGCGGCGAAAAGGCAGCGGGCATGCGCGCTCGGCTGCTCGTGCTGGCCGACGGCGGCCAGAATCGCAGCGCGCGGCATGCCAGGGATTATCGCCAGCAAGCCATCGTGGCCCAAGTCACGGCCGAGCACCCCCGGGGCGGAATCGCCTGGGAACGCTTCACCGCCGAAGGGCCGCTTGCCTTGCTCCCGTTCAGGGACCGCTACGCGCTGGTCTGGAGTGTGCGCCCGGCGAGCGCCACAGCGTTGCTCGGGCTTTCCGATTCGGATTTCCTCGCACGCTTGCGCGAAATCTTTGGCGGAAGGCTCGGAAATTTCGGCTCGGTCGGGCCCCGCTCCACCTTCCCGCTTTCCCTGCGTTATGGCAGGATCGTTCCCGCAGCGAGAGTTCTTGCGATCGGAAACGCCGCGCAGACGCTGCACCCGGTGGCCGGCCAAGGACTCAATCTCGGCTTGCGCGACGCATGGGAACTGGCTCAGATGTTGCTTGACGTCGCAAAGGAAGAAATTGGCGCATCCCGTTTTCTCGCTCGTTACGCGCGTAGTCGCAGCTTCGACCGCTACGCCGGGATCGGGTTCACCGATTTTCTGGTGAGGACATTCTCGAATTCTCTTGCGCCGCTCGCGCTGGCGCGCGGCGCGGGCCTGGCGGCGCTCGATGCTCTGCCGCCCGCGCGGCGGTTTCTCGCCCGCCGCATGATCTTCGGCGCCCGCGCGCTGCCCTGAACGGCACGGCGCCGCTTTTTGCGGTGCGGGAATAAGAAAAAATCCGCAGTCGATTTTTTTGTCGCGCGAAGCGCTGGAGCGCTTCCCTAAGCGCTCATGTTTAGGTATAGAATTGCGCTCCCGCCCGAAAAATTTTCCTTGATCGTCGATGCGAATCGGTCCGCGCGCTTTGCGCAACAATCTTTTTGTCGCGCCGATGGCCGGCGTCACGGATCGCCCCTTCCGGCAGCTGTGCAAGAAGTTCGGCGCGGGCTTGGCCGTATCCGAAATGGTGGCCTCGAACTCGTTGCTGTGGGGGAGCGAGAAAACGCGCCGCCGCGCCAATCACGAAGGCGAGGTCGAGCCGATCTCGGTGCAGATCGCGGGGGCCGACCCGGTCATGATGGCCGAGGCCGCCCGCTTCAACGTGGAGCGGGGCGCGCAAATCGTCGACATCAACATGGGCTGCCCGGCGAAGAAGGTCTGCAACACCCTGGCCGGGTCCGCGCTCCTCAAGGACGAGCCCCTCGTCGGGCGCATTCTCAAGGCGGTGGTGAGGGCGGTGAATGTACCCGTCACGCTGAAGTTCCGAACAGGGTGGGATCCGGTCAACAAGAACGCTCTGAAGGTCGCGAAGATCGCCGAGGACAGCGGCGTGCAGCTTTTGTCCCTGCACGGCCGCACCCGCGCCTGCGGCTTCTCGGGCCGGGCCGAGTACGACACGATCCGCGAAGTCAAACGGTCTACTCGCCTGCCCGTGGTGGCAAACGGCGACATCACGACGCCCGAGGAAGCGAAGTATGTGCTCGAGTACACGGGCGCCGACGGGATCATGATCGGTCGCGCGGCTCAGGGGCGGCCCTGGATCTTCCGCGAAATTGGACACTATCTCTCAACCGGCGAGAAACTCCCTCATCCTCTCGTCTCCGAGATCCATGCCGTGTTGCTCGCTCATCTGCATGAGCTCTACGCGTTCTATGGCGCGGAAACGGGGGTCAAGGTCGCGCGCAAGCACATCTCCTGGTACACCAAGGGGCTGGCCGGCTCGGCGAGCTTCCGGCATTGCATGAATCAGCTTGAAACCTGCGAACAGCAACTCGACGCGGTCAATCGTTTCTTCGAGCAGTTCGGGCGCGAGAATCTGCGCCTGCGCTATGAAGTGGAGCTGGCGGCATGAGGCAGACAAACGAGATCGCGGACTGTGTCCGCCGGTCTCTGGAGCGGTATTTCAAGGACCTCGACGGGGCGAAGCCGCGCGCCATCTACGACATGGTGCTCAAGAACGTCGAGCGTCCGATGCTCGAGCTCGTGCTCGACCGGGCCGAGGGAAACCAGTCCATCGCCGCGGAGATGCTCGGGATCAACCGCAATACCCTGCGAAAGAAGATCCAGTCGCTCAAAATAAAGATGTGAGCGGTGGTCCAGCCGTTCACCGTCGACCTGCATGATTCCCATCCGGACGGCGCTGATCAGCGTATCCGATAAGAGCGGCCTTGCGGAGTTTGCGCGCGGCCTCGCCCGGTTCAAGATCAAGATCCTCTCGACGGGCGGCACGGCGAAACTTCTCGCCGAGCAAGGCCTCCCCGTCACCGAGGTGGCCGACTATACCGGCTTCCCGGAAATGCTCGACGGGCGGGTGAAAACCCTGCACCCGAGACTGCACGCCGGCATACTCGCCCGGCGCGATTCCCCGGCGCACTTGGCCGCGATCAAGGCGGCGCGTATCGAGCCGATCGATCTCGTCGTCGTCAACCTCTATCCGTTCGCACGAACCGTGGCGAAACCGAATTGCACTCTCGCCGAGGCGATCGAGAACATCGACATCGGGGGTCCCAGCATGCTGCGCGCGGCCGCCAAGAACTACGCGGGCGTTGCAGTCGTGACCGATCCGGCCGACTATTCAAGGGTCCTCGCGGAAATGGGGGAGCACGGCGGGGCCTTGAGCGAGGGCTCGCGCTTCGCTCTGGCGCAGAAGGCGTTTGCCCACAGCGCAGCGTACGAAGCCGCCATCGGCAACTACCTCACGGGACTTGCGGGTGATGGAAATCCTGCGCTTTTCCCTGGGTGCCTTACGCTGCAGTTCGAAAAAGTGCAGGACCTGCGCTACGGCGAAAACCCGCATCAGGCTGCGGCACTCTATCGCGACGGCAATCCGACTCCGGGGGGCATCGCCGGCTACACCCAGATTCAAGGCAAGGAGCTGTCGTACAACAACATCGCCGACGCCGACACGGCCTGGGAATGCGTGAAAACTTTCGATCAACCGGCCTGCGTGATCGTCAAGCACGCCAATCCCTGCGGCGCCGCGATCGGAGCCTCACCCCGCGACGCGTACGAGCGCGCCTTCGCCACCGACCCCACGGCGGCATTCGGAGGCATCGTCGCATTCAACAACGAACTCGACGCCGCGACGGCCGGAGCGGTATCCAAACAGTTCGTCGAAGTCGTGATCGCGCCCGAATTCGACGCCGAAGCACGGCGGATCTTTGCCGCCAAAGCCAACGTACGGGTGATGTCGGTGAGCCTGGTGCACGCCGTGCAGACGTACGACTTCAAGCGCGTCGGAGGCGGGCTCCTCGCGCAATCTCCGGACCGCCGTAACGTGGAAGCCTCGGAGCTGCGGATGGTCACCCGCCTGAAGCCAACCGCGGCACAAGTGGCCGACTTGCTGTTCGCGTGGCGCGTGGCGAAGTTCGTCAAATCGAACGCCATCGTGTTTTCCTCGGGCGGTCGCACGCTCGGCATCGGAGCGGGCCAAATGAGCCGCGTCGACGCCGCCCGTATTGCCGCGCTCAAGGCGCAGGACGCGGGGTTGCCCCTCGTGGGATCCGTCGTCGCGTCGGACGCATTCTTCCCGTTTCGGGACGGAGTGGAAGTGGTGGCCCGAGCGGGCGCAAAGGCCGTCATCCAGCCCGGCGGAAGCGTGCGCGACGACGAGGTGATCGCTGCCGCCGACGAGCTCGGGCTTGCGATGGTGTTCACAGGCGTGCGGCATTTCCGGCATTGAAACCCGACCGCCGCTCATGAAGCTTCTCGTCGTCGGCTCGGGCGGCAGGGAACACGCGATCGCGTGGCGCCTGGCGCAAAGTCCGCGCATACAAAAAGTCTTCGTCGCCCCGGGAAATGGCGGCACTGCGCGCGAGGCCGGGCTGGAGAACGTCGCGATCTCGGCAATCGACAGGCTGGCCGAATTCGCGCTCGCTGAAAATATCCACCTCACCGTGGTGGGACCCGAAGCGCCGCTTGCCGAAGGCATCGTCGATCTGTTCCGTTCCAGGAGTTTGCGGATCTTCGGCCCGACCCAGGCCTGCGCGCGGCTGGAAAGCTCCAAGGAGTTCGCCAAGGAATTCATGGCCCGGCACCAGATTCCCACGGCGGAGTTCTCGAGCTTCGACGCGGCGCACGCCGCGCACGCCTACATCGACGCGCGCGGCACGCCCATCGTCGTGAAGGCGGACGGTCTGGCAGCGGGAAAGGGCGTTATCGTCGCGACGAGCGCAGCCGAAGCCCACCGTGCGGTCGAGAGAATCCTCGTCGAGCGTACGATGGGCGCTGCGGGCAACCGCGTCGTGATCGAAGAATTCCTCGAAGGAGAGGAAGCGAGCTTCATCGTGCTGGTGGACGGCGAGCACGTGCTCCCGCTTGCGACCAGCCAGGATCACAAGCGTCTCAGGGACGGCGACCAGGGGCCCAATACCGGCGGCATGGGCGCCTACTCTCCGGCGCCGGTGGTGACTCCCGAGCTGCACGCGCGAGTGGTGCGCGAAATCATCCAGCCGGTGCTCGCAGGAATGACCGAGGAGGGGCACAGCTACACCGGGTTCCTCTACGCGGGCCTCATGATCGACGGCTCGGGCAATCCCCGTGTGCTCGAATTCAACTGCCGTCTCGGCGATCCTGAAACGCAGCCGATTCTGCTGCGCTTGAAAAGCGACCTGTTCGAACTGGTCGAGCACGCCATGGATAGGAAGCTCGATCGGGTCGAGGCCGAATGGGACCGCCGCGCCGCGCTGGGGGTGGTTCTCGCGGCCTCTGGTTATCCCGACGCGCCGGAGAAAGGCCACGTCGTGACGGGACTACCGGCGGCGGGAGAAGACTTCCGGGTGTTCCACTCGGGCACGGCCCTGAAAGACGGCGTCGTCGTCACCAACGGCGGGCGCGTGCTGTGCGTGACGGCGCTGGGCGACTCGATCAAGATGGCGCAGCGGCGCGCATACGAAGTCGTGGAAGGCATCCGCTTCGACCGCATGCAATATCGGCACGACATCGGGCACCGTGCCGTTGCCGCACGAAGGCTTTGACCTGCGAAACGGCTCGATGAATCCGGCCGCAGTCCACGCTTATCTTCTTGAGCTGCAGAGTCGCCTCGTCGCAGAGCTGGAGCGCGTCGAAGGACGCAGCTTCCGCCGCGATCACTGGCAACGGAACGAAGGCGGCGGCGGCGAGAGCCGCATCATCGAGGACGGGGGCGTATTCGAACGCGGCGGAGTGAATTTCTCCCGGGTGCACGGGGAGCGGCTCCCGCCCTCCGCGAGCGCCGCGCGGCCGGAGCTGGCCGGCTGCGCCTTCGAAGCCACCGGCGTGTCCCTAGTACTGCATCCGCGCAATCCCTATGTCCCGACCGTTCACATGAACGTGCGGTTCCTGGTCGCGACCAAGCCGCAAAGCGAGCCGAGTTGGTGGTTCGGCGGCGGCATGGACATGACCCCCTACTACGGGTTCGAGGAGGACGCGCGCCACTTTCACGCCACGTGCCGGCAGGCACTCGAGACTTTCGGGCCCGAGTACTATCCCCGTTTCAAACGCTGGTGCGACGAGTACTTTTATCTCAAGCATCGCGGCGAGCCGCGCGGCATCGGCGGGATATTCTTCGACGACTTGAACGAGAGCGGTTTCGATTCGTGCTTCGAGCTTGCTCGCGGCGTCGGCGACCATTTTCTTCCGGCCTATCTTCCCGTAGTCGAGCGCCGGAAAGATCTTCCTTACGGCGAGCGTGAGCGAGACTTCCAGGCCTATCGCCGCGGCCGCTATGTGGAGTTCAATCTCGTCTACGATCGCGGCACGCTGTTCGGCTTGCAGTCGGCCGGCCGCGCCGAGTCGATATTGATGTCCCTGCCCCCGCTCGTGAAGTGGCGTTATGACTGGAAGCCGGACCCGTCGAGCCCGGAAGCGAGACTCTATCGGGATTTCCTGCGCGCCAGGGATTGGCTCGGCGAATGATTACAGTGAGGGGAGCTCATGGACACACGCAAGCTTGGAAAAAATGGGCCCGCCGTCTCGGCATTGGGTCTGGGCTGCATGGGAATGACGGGAATCTACGGCGAGCCGAACGAGCCCGAGTCGATCGCGACCATTCATCGCGCCATCGATCTCGGCGTCAACCTGATCGTCACCTCGGATGCCTACGGGGCGGGAAACAACGAAGAATTGGTCGGGCGCGCGATCAAAGGCAAACGCAACCGGGTGCTCCTCGCGACGAAATTCGGGAACGTGGGCCTGAGCGGGTTTAAGCTTCCCGAAGGCCTTTCGGCGGGTCACCCCGCTTACGTGCCGCAGGCTTGTGATGCCTCGCTCAAGCGCCTCGGCGTCGAAGTGATCGATATCTACGGGCTGCATCGCGTCGACCCCAAGGTGCCGATCGAGGATACCGTGGGCGCGATGAAAAAGCTGGTCGACCAGGGCAAGGTGCGTCATCTCGCGCTTTCCGAGGCGGGCGCGGCGACCCTCCGGCGCGCGCACAAGGTGCATCCGCTCGTCGCGCTCGAGACCGAGTACTCGCTGTGGTCGCGCGACGTGGAAAAGGACATCCTCCCCGCCTGCCGTGAGCTCGGTATCGCCTTCATGGCGTATTCTCCTCTAGGGCGCGGGTTCCTCACCGCCACGATCAAGACGTTGGACGCGCTCCGACCGAAGGATCGGCGTCGCGATCATCCGCGCTTCAATCCCGACAACCTCGAACGCAACGTCGCGCTGCTGCAACCGCTCGAATCGATCGCCGCCGCCCGCAAGGTCACACCAGCGCAGGTGGCGCTCGCCTGGGTGCTCGCTCAAGGACCGGACGTCGTGCCCATCCCGGGAACGAAACGGCGCAATTACCTCGAACAAAACGCGGCCGCCGCCGGCATGGCTTTGAGCGCGGCGGAAATCGCCCAACTCGCGAAGACGTTTCCTCCCGGAGTTGCCTCGGGCACGCGCTATCCGGAGAAGCAGCTCGCCGGACTCGGCATTTGAACCCGACCTGGCCGGGCCTTCAGTCCAATGCCCGTGGCGCCGACCCGAGGTCGGCGCTCGCGCGAAAATGCCGGTTGGCTTCTTCGGTCCGCCCGATGCGCTCGAAGAGGCGCGCGAGCGCGACGTGTGCCGCCTGTGTCGGCTGCGTCGAGAGGCTTGCCTCGAGGTAACTTTGCGCCTTTCCCCACAACTCGCGCTGCACGCATAAGCGGCCCAGCGTCAGCAACAATTCCGCTTCTCCCGGGCGCTCGCGCAGCCATCGTTCGGCCCGCTCGAGCCGCTCGAACGCGTCCTCGTCGGTGCATTCTCCATAGAGCAGGGCGAGCGCGCCGTCCCAGTCGTTCTCGAGCGCTTCCTCGATGATCCGGTGGGCCTTGCGACAATCCCCGAGCTCGATGAAGGCGCGCGCGGCGGCGGCCGCGATCTTGGGACGCAAGCGCTCGGAGCGCGGGGTGTCTTCCCAATGCCGGGCGAGGCTTTCCCGATCGGCGGCCTTGCGCGAGAGTATCGCGACGCGCGCGTTGACGCGCACGCTATCGAGGGCTTCCGGCGGCATCGCATCCCGCTTCTCCAGCAAGTTCGCCACGCGGAGGACATCGTCCCAATTTGCCATGCCCTGCTCCGCGCGCAGCGACAGCAACAGGGCCGCGACATGCCTGGGCCGGCCCGCGTTCAGTTCGCGCAGAACGGCTCGTGCTTCGAGGAAGCGCCGTTCCTCCAGCAGGAGCTCCGCCGCAGTCATCAAGCGGGCGAGACGCCACTCGCCGTCCCCTTCCTTCGCCCGCTCGAGCCATTGATCGCGCCGGCCGAACTGGCGCAGCCTCTGCGCCGCACGTGCCGCAAGAAGACTCGCGAGACCCGGCGTCGCGCCCAGTCCGGCCGCCCCAGAGGCGAGTTTCTCAGCGCGGACAAATTGACCCTCGAAAAGCGCCTGAATCGCCCCCAGCGCCGCTGCGCGTCCTTTTTCATCCCGCCGTCGTTCACGAAAAGCGCGCACATGCGAAGGCAGCCTCAGGGCATGCCACACTACTCTGAGCAGAAGGTAAGCGGCTGCGAGGATAACGACCAGAAGAACGACGAGCAGGTTGAGCGAAATCTCGGCGCGCCACGGATGCAGAACGAACAGCGCGTAAGCGCCGTGCCCTCGCATTGCCAGCGAAAGGGCCACGGCGAGCGCCGACAGGACAAGCAGCCAAAGCAAGCCTTTCACTGCCCGGCCTGCTTCCGGATTGGCTTGTAAGCGCGCACCGCCGCAAGGCTTTCGCCGAGCGTCGGAAGCGAGACCCCTATGCTGCCCGAGCCGAGCTGCTTCAGCGCCACCGCCATCGCCACGGCAGCGCGAGAACGCGTGTCGAAGTATCGCTCGAGCCAGCTTGCCGCGACCTTCACGTCGCCGTGGTAGGCGGCTTCGTCGCGCGCAAGGAGCGCAAGCCGCGCGTTCAGCAGGCGAAGTTTCAGGTTCTCGCGCAGGAAGAACGCCTGCGGCGGGCTGAGCAACGCCGGGTCTGAGCCTTCCATGTTCTCGATCCTGACGAGCTGCTTGAGCTCGCCGAGCACCTCCGCGGCCAGCCTTTCCCATAACCCGTCGGCCTCACGCCTGGGGGCGGACGTCGCCCGCGGGCGAGCTTCCTGCACGAGCGGCAGGGAATCCACGCTCGCGATCAACTGATCGAGTTTCGCGGCGAATCCTGGAACATCCAGGGTGGGCGCGGTCTTGAGGCGCTCGATATCGCGGGAAAAAACCCTGCGCAGCGGCAGGAACTGGGGACGGCCCGAGCGCGCCAGGCGCGCGTCGGCGGTCTGCAGCGCGGACAAGGCCACCTGGACGTTACCGGTGAGCTGCAGTTGCTGCGAGGCAATGGTGAGGATCTGCTCGATTTCGGCGATCACCCATTCGTCGCGACTGCGCGACAGCTCCTGGTAGAGCGTCTCGAGGCCGATCTGCTGATTCTGAAATTCCGCGAGCTTCAGCTCGATCTGCGCGAGCTTCGCCTGCACTTCGCGCGTCGTCTCTTGCGCCTGCCTTGCGCTCAGGCGCGCGTCGCGGCTGTCGGACTCGCTTTCGCGCACGCGCTGAGCGAGCTCGTCGCGCAGCGCGCCGATCCGGTTGTGACCGTCGTACCACTGCCAGGCGAAAAGCAGTGCGACCAGCCCGAATGCGGTCGCCGTCGCCGAAATGCGCCAGGCCTTGAGCTTCGAAGCTCCCCGAGTCCCGGAAGCGGGTGCGGTGTCGTTTTCCATGCGTGAGCCGACTCCCGATGAGAGGCGATCATACTTTAGCAAAAAAAGCCGCCATCTCAGCGACGATGCGTACATCGCCGCGCCCCGTCACTACGATCTCCCGCACCTCGAGCTTCCGAGCGGCAAGCGCGATCCGCGGATGCGGCACGAACACCGGGGTCGCGCGCAAGTATCCCCTGCCGGTAGGGCCCAGCATCTCGAAGAAATTCGCCAAGCCTTCGGCGCTGGTAATCGAGACCGCTTCGATTCCGCCGCTCTGCCAGCGGGCGAGGAGCGCTCCCGGGTCGGCGTCGGGCCGCGCACGGCGGTAGCATTCGGCGTACTCGACTCGCGCGCCCCGCGCTTCAAGT
>WNGR01011197.1_pt1 | contig 12618 bp, 9 predicted proteins | sample 5407581 | NCBI WGS metagenome assembly WNGR01 (sample SAMN13153383, study PRJNA577476) | soil metagenome | isolation source: 80 cm soil or saprolite under Garry oak tree replicate 2 | place: USA:California | collected 2016-06-15
CTTCCGACTCGCCGCTCTTGAGCCTGCCGGCTGCGAGCTCGAACTTCAGCGCCGCGCTGGCCGCCGTGTCCTCGTCGACGGCCTCGATCTCGGTGCGCAACATCGCGTCGGTTTCGGCGTACGCGCCCAGCATGCGCTGGACCTTGGCGGCGAACGCGACCGCCTCCGCGTAGTCCGTCCCGGGCGCCTTCGGCAGCACACGCAGCGCGGCGTGCATCGTCTCGCGGCAGGAGCGCAGGTGGCCGGCGGCACCCTGCGCCCTGGCCAGCCGGACCAGCAGGTCACCGCGCCGCTGGCGGAACTGCGGCCGGCGCGGCAGCAGGCGCAGTGCGCTGGTCAGCCACGCGGCGGCCTGGCCCGGTTCGGTGTCGGCGACCACGCCGGCCGCCGTGTCCAGCACGGTGATCGCGTCCAGGTCGCCGTAGCGGGCCCACTGCTCGACGTGCGGCGCCCGCTCGATGTCGGACACCCCGCGTGCCCGCAGGGCGTCATCGGCGCGGATGTGCAGAGGCACCCGCCTGCTCAGCGTGGTGCCGTAGTAGACCGCCCTGCGCACCACGGGATGACGGAACGCGAAATAGCGACCGGGACCCGCTGCTCGGACGAGATCGTGGTGAATCAGATCGTCGATCGCGTGCAGTACGACGCTTTCCGGCTGGTCGACGACGTGTGCGATCAGTTCCGCGTCGAATTCGTTGCCGATGACGGCGGCGGCTTCGGCGACCGACCGCAGGTTCGCCGGCAGTTGGCCCACTTCAGCGAGAAAGGGCGCGTAGTCGACCGACCGCGCGCCCTGGTCCGGATCCGGTGCCTCGGGTAGCGACGGTAAGAGGCGCTGCTCGGACACGAGAGCCTTGAGATAGGCGGGGTTGCCTTCGCTGTCGTGGTGCAGTTTGCGACGCCTGCTCGTGGTTCCCTGCCCGGCGACCAGGTCCTCGACATCCTGTTCCGACAGCCCGGCCAGGTGGATCCGGACCGACGCGACCTGTTGTGACCTGCCGTCGACGGCGGTGCGCAGCGAGATGCTGGCCTGCCGGTCGCGGTAACCGAGCACGAACAGGGTCGGTTTCCGCGGCGGGTGGCGCAGCAGGCCGCCCAACAGGCGCAGCGAGGCCGGATCCGCGGCGTGGAAGTCGTCCAGTATCAGGACCAGCTTGTCCGCGGGTGATCGTTCGATCAGCTCACGGACCGCCTGGTGGCAGCGGTGCGCGAAGGTGTGGTCGGACTGCCGGCGCCTGCGGCCCTCGTCGTCGGTGAGCGCGGGGAAGATGGCGGACAGCACGTCACGTTGCCGGGGGATGGCCGCCGCCCCCACGGTGCGGTACAGGTCGTAGTGATCGGCGAATGCGTCGGCGAACGTGCTGAAGGCGACGTCATGGGCGTCCTCGGTCGCCCCGCCGGACAGAACGACGACCCCGTCATCCCTGGCCGCGCTCGCGAACGTGTTCAGCAGTGTTGTCTTGCCGATTCCCGCATCGCCGACGACTTCCGCGAGACCGGTAACGGCGGTGTCATTGTGTAACCATTCGATGAACGTATGCAGCCGAAGAAGCTCGGCATGCCGCCCGACCAGGGGTTGCGCGGAATTCGTCGTTCTCCGTGGGTTTATCAGCCGGTCGGCCTGCGGATTCCGTGCCGACATCGCCCAACGACTCGCCAGCGTCAAGATACCCCCTCAGCGGACATTACGGCGTAACCGTATGTACTGAACTCTGCCCTGCTAAAAGTGTCAATACGCCGAACGTGTCACTCGATGATTACTCTCTGCGGGAAGAAAATTTCGCCGCGATCACGAGCACCATTGGTGATAGTTGCATATCCCTACATTTCCTACATTCGGTGTGTCGTCGATAACATTTCCACGTTTGACCGTCAAAAATCTACTGAACTGCGCTAACATGACCGGCCTGTGGGTGGTACAGGGATATCCCCAGTGCCTCGGCCACGGCCGGCTTTCATATCGTGGCCATGTCCCGGCCGGACCGCGACCCTGGAGAATCCCACATGAGCACTCGGATTTACACCCTGCCGGTCGAGCAGACCCGTTGGCAGGTGCCCGGCGGCGGCACGACGGTATTCGACTGGGAGTATGACGAAGGCCGGGACCGCCTGCTCGGCCTGTACGAGAAGGGCAAGCAGCGGCAGTGGGACGCCAACGAGCGGCTCGACTGGTCGATCGACGTCGACGTCAACGACCCGATGGGCGTGCCGGAGCAGACCATCGCGATCTACGGCTCCCGGGTCTGGGAGTCGATGGGCCCCGCCGACCGCGGCACCGTCCGCCACCACCTGGCGGCCTGGCAGTTCTCCCAGTTCCTGCACGGTGAACAGGGCGCCCTGATCTGCGCGTCGAAGATCGTGCACACGGTCCCCGACCTGGACGCGAAGTTCTACGCGGCGACGCAGGTGATGGACGAGGCCCGGCACGTCGAGGTCTACTCCCGCTACCTGCGGGACAAGCTGGAACTGGCCTACCCCATCAATCCCGGGCTGAAGTCGCTGCTCAACGACGTGATCAGCGACTCCCGTTGGGACATGACGTATCTGGGCATGCAGGTGCTCATCGAGGGACTCGCGCTGGCCGCGTTCGGCCTGATCAGGGACAACGCCACCGAGCCGCTGGCCAAGGCGCTCAACACCTACGTGATGCAGGACGAGGCGCGGCACGTGGCCTTCGGGCGGCTCGCGCTGCGCGAGTACTACCCGCAGCTCACCTCGGCGGAACGGGCGGAGCGCGAGGAATTCTGTACCGAGGCCTGTTTCATGATGCGGGAGCGGTTCATCGGTGAGGAAGTGTGGCGGCACCTGGATGTCGACGCGGACGAGTGCATGGCGTACATGCGGGCGTCCGACCACTTCCGTGGGTTCCAGAGTCACCTGTTCTCCCGGATCGTGCCGACGTTGAACGACATCGGCCTGTTCGGCGACAAAATGCGGAGCGCCTTCAGCGAGATGGGAATCATCGGTTACGACCAGCACGACGTCGAAGCGATGATGGCGGAGGACGAGAAGATCGCCGGCGATCTGGACCGAGCCAGAATCGACCAGGTCGAGCACGCGATCCGGCTGGGCACCGACGACTGACCGACCTGGCCGACCGGTATCGGAGGAGCGAGAAGGTGCAACGGTTCGCGGGACGGAGTTTCGTCATCACCGGCGGCGCGAGCGGCATCGGGCTGGCGACCGCGCGGCGGGTCGCCGGCGAGGGCGCGACGGTCGTCATCGGCGACATCGACGAGACAGCAGGCGCGAAGTACGCCGACGAGCTCGGTGGCCATTTCGTGCCGACCGACGTCACCGACCCCGAGCAGGCGGCGAACCTGTACGCCAGAACCGTCGAACTGCTGGGCCGGGTGGACGTCGCGTTCCACTGCGCGGGCATCGCGCCGCTGGACGACAGCTCCGTCCTGACCACCGAGACCGAGGTGTGGGAGCAGGTCCAGCGGGTGAATCTCACCGGCATGTTCCACTGCTGCAAGGCGGTCATCCCGCACATGTGCCGGCAGGGCAAGGGCGCGATCGTCAACATGTCGTCGGTCGTCGCGGTGCTCGGTTCCGCCATCGGCCCGATCTCGTATGTCGCCAGCAAGGGCGGCATTCTGGCGATGACCCGGCAGCTCGGCGTGCAGTTCGCGCGCCAGGGCATCCGGGTCAACACGGTGTGCCCCGGCCCGGTGAGCACCCCCATGCTCAACGAGCTGGTCGTCAAGGACCCGGAACGCGAGGCACGCCGGATGGCACACCTGCCGTTGGGCCGGTTCGCCGAGCCGGACGAGATCGCGGCCGCGGTGGCGTTCCTGGCCAGCGACGACGCCTCGTACATCACCGCGTCCCAGTTCATGGTCGACGGCGGCATCTCGGGCGCCTACGTCACCCCGATGTAGCGGCAAGGAGACATCGGTGCAGCGGACCCTCTACGACGCCGACCACGACAGCTACCGGGACATGGTGCGCGAATTCGTCGCACGTGAGGTCGAGCCGAACGTGGCCAGGTGGGACGCTGACCGGCTGATCGACCGGCAGGTCTGGCGCGCGGCCGGCAAGCAGGGTGTCATCGGGCTCGCGGTGCCCGAGGAACTCGGCGGCGCAGGCCAGCCCGACATGCGCTACCGGCTGGTGATCGGCGAGGAACTCGCGACCGTCGGCGCGGCCGCCCTGCAGTCCGGTTTCGGCGTGCAGGAGGACATCGTCGTCCCGTACCTGCGCCACCTCGGCACGCCGGAGCAGCAGCGCCGCTGGCTGCCGGGCATGGCGGCGGGGGAGACCATCGCGGCGATCGCGATGACCGAACCCGGTGCCGGCAGCGACCTGCGCGGCCTGCGGACCACCGCGGTCCGCGACGGCGACGAGTGGGTGATCAACGGCCAGAAGACGTTCATCAGCAGCGGTATCACCGCCGACCTGATCGTCGTGGCCGCCCGGACGGACCCGGATGCCGGTGCCAAGTCACCTGGGCGGGATGGCGGGGGAAGTGTGCTCAGCCTGTTCGTCGTGGAGCGGGGCACCCCCGGTTTCCGCAGGGGCCGCAAGCTGGACAAGATCGGCCTGCACGCGCAGGACACCGCGGAGCTGTTCTTCGACGACGCACGGGTGCCCGCCAGCAACCTGCTGGGCGAGCGAGGGCATGGACTCGCGCACCTCATGGCGAACCTGCCGGTGGAACGGCTGGGTATCGCCATCACGGCGATCACCGTGTCGGACGCGGTCCTTGCCGAAACCACCCGATACTGCTTCGACCGCACGGCGTTCGGCCAGCCGATCGGCGACTTCCAGCACACCCGCTTCACCCTCGCCGAGATGGCCACCGAGCTCGACGTGACCCGCGCCTACGTCGACAACGCGATCACCGCGTTCAACGCGGGCACGTTGACGGCTGTGGACGCGGCGAAGGTCAAGTGGTGGACGACCGAACTGCAGAAACGCGTCGTCGACCGATGCCTGCAACTGCACGGCGGCTACGGCTACATGATGGAGTACCCGGTCGGGCGCGCGTACATCGACGCACGGGTCCAGACCATCTACGGCGGCACCACGGAGATCATGAAAGAGATCATCGGACGGGACATCGCCAAGTCGGCGCGGCACACATGAATCGTCCGTGTAGCTGCCTTTCCTTTGAGGGCAAGGCAATCGCCCGTCAACGGCCCGTCAGCCGTCGGTAAGTCGCCTGCGCGATCATGGCATCATCCACCCGAGACGGAGGCAGAACATTGAGTGACGTCCAGTCGACCCGGATAGTGCCGGACGCGGCGGCCATCAGGCAGGTGCTCGGCGACTCGTTGGGCTACCTTTATCCGGCCGCGTTGCGGACGGCGACCCGCCTCGGCATCGCCGATCAGCTGACCGGCGGCCCGAAGACCGCGGCCCAGCTGGCCGAGCTGACCGGCAGCCACGCCGGGCATCTCCAGCGGGTGCTGCGCTTCCTGGCCACCCGAGGGGTGTTCCGCGAGGACGAGACGGGGGCGTTCCACCTCACCCCGGCCGCGGACGTGCTCCGCGCGGACTCGTCGATGTCGGTCCGCAGCACCCTGCTGCTGCTGACCGACGAGATCTACTGGCGTTGCGCCGGCCAGCTGGACGACACGGTCCGCACCGGAACCACCGTGTTCAACGAGATCTTCGGCATGCCGCTGTTCGACTTCCTGCACGCCGACGAGGACCGCGCGCACCTGTTCCACGTCGGTATCGCAGACCTGTCCAACATCGAGCAGGACCCGATCGCCGCCGCCTACGACTTCCCGGAGACCGGCCGGATCGTGGACGTCGGCGGTGGTCCCGGCGGTTTCCTCGCCGCGGTGCTCCGTCGCAAGCCCGAGCTGTACGGCGTCCTGTTCGACCAGCAGGAAGTCCTTGACCAGAACCGGATCGACGCCAGCCTGGCCGGCCGGTGGGAGCCCGCGGCCGGTGACTTCTTCTCGACGGTGCCGGACTCTGGGGACATCTACGTCCTCAAGCGAGTGCTGCACGACTGGGACGACGAGCACAGCCTGCGCATCCTGAAAGCCTGCCGGGAGGCCATGCCCGACCACGCGAAGGTCCTGGTCATCGACGCCGTCATCCCGCCGGGCAACGATCCGCATCCCAGCAAGCTCTACGACATCGCGATGATGACGATCTTCGATGGCAAGGAGCGCACCGAGGACGAGTTCAACGAGCTGCTGGCCGCGGCCGGCCTCAAGCCCAACCGCATCATCCCGACGCCGGGCACGCTGTCGATCATCGAAGCCGTCGCGGGCTGATGTCCCGCGTCTCGGGTGGATCGGAGGACATCCAGTGAACGCTCTGCCGGCCGACGCGCTCGACCGTCCGGACGTGGCGGTGATCAGGCAGGTGCTCCGCGAGTCGCTGGCTTACCTGTATCCGGCGGCACTGCGGGTGGTGGCGACGCTGCGCATCGCGGACCATCTGGCCGACGGGCCGAAGACCGCGGAGCGGCTGGCCGAACTCACCGGCGCGCACCCGTCGCACCTGCGGCGGGTGTTGCGCCTGCTGGCCACCAGGGGCGTCGGCACGGAGGACGAGGTGGGCAACTTCCACCGCACGCCTGCCTTCGACCTGCTGCGCGACGACTCGCCGCTGCCGCTGCGCTCGACGGTGCTGCTGTTCACCGACGAGCTCTACTGGCGGCCGGCCGGCCGGCTCGACGAGACGGTACGCGCGGGCGAGACCATCTTTCCGGACATCTTCGGCGCCCAGTTCTTCCAACATCTCGCGGGCGACGACGACCGGGCACGCCTGTTCGACGCCGCGATCGCCACGGTGTCCGCCACCGAACAGAGCGCGATCGCGGGCAGCTACGACTTTCCCGAGCGCGGCACTGTGGTCGACGTGGCCGGTGGGACCGGCGGTTTCCTCGGCGCGGTGCTCCGCAAGAATCCCGGGCTGCACGGCGTTCTCGTCGACCGCGAACCGGTCCTGAGTGGACACCGGCTCGACGTGCCGGAGCTGGCCGGCCGTTGGGAGACCGAGGAAGGCGACTTCTTCGTGTCGCTGCCGACCGGCGGTGACTTCTACGTCCTCAAGCGGATCATCCACGACAAGAGCGAGGACGAGTGCCGGCGCATCCTGCGGACCGTTCGGGCCGCGATGTCGGACGGCGCACGCCTGCTGTTGGTCGACGCGGTGGTCCCACCGGACAACCCGTCGCCGTCGGTCATCCTGGCTGATGTGCTGATGATGACCGTGTTCGAGGGCCGGGAACGGACCGAGGACGAGTTCCGCGACCTGCTCGGGGAAGCCGGCCTCAAGCTGACCAGGGTGATCCCCACACCCAGCGCGCTGTCGATCATCGAATGCGTGCGCAGCTGACGTTCCCGCACGAAATCGGCTCGTCCGACCGATGGCATCCGGTCGGACGAGCCGATTTCGTGTTGTGGGTGGGGCCTGCTGTGGGTGGGCGCTGCCCCAACCCGTCAGAGCGGGATGTTGCTGTGCTTCTTCGGCGGTGGCACGACCCGCTTGTTGCGCAGCGCGCGCAGGGCCTTCAGCACGTACGTCCTGGTCTCGGACGGCGCGATGACGTCGTCGACGCAGCCGCGTTCGGCGGCGACGTACGGGCTGGTCAACGTCCGCTTGTAGTCCTCGGTCAGCTGTTCCCGCATCGCGGTGGGGTCGTCGGCCGCCGCCAGTTCCCGGTGGAACAGGATGTCCACCCCGCCCTTGGCGCCCATCACGCCGATTTCAGCGGTGGGCCAGGCGAAGCAGACGTCGGCGCCGAGTTCCTTCGAACCCATCACGGCGTACCCGCCGCCGAACGCCTTGCGCACGATCACGGTCACCTTGGGCACGGTCGACTCGATGTAGGCGAACCCGAGCTTTGCGCCACGCCGGATGATCCCGCCGTGTTCCTGTACCGTGCCCGGCAGGAACCCGGGGACGTCGACCAGGGTGACGATCGGAATGCCGAACGCGTCGCAGAAGCGCACGAAGCGGGCGGCCTTCTCGGCCGCGTCGATGTCCAGTGAGCCGGCCAGGTGGGTCGGCTGGTTGGCGACGATGCCGATCGAGTGGCCGTCGATCCGGGCGAAACCACACACGATGTTCGGCGCGAACTGCGCGTGGACCTGGAGCAGTTCGCCGTCGTCGACGATGCGTTCGATGATCTCGCACATGTCGTAGCCCTGCTCGGCGACATCCGGGATGACCCGGTCCAGTTCCGCATCCATTGTGGACTGATTCGGATCGGCGAAGCCGGGGTAGACGGGCGGCTCGTCCAGGTTGTTGTTGGGCAGGTAGGACAGCAGGTCCTTGACGTAGGAGATGGCGTCCTGCTCGTCGGTGGCCATGTAGTGCGCGTTGCCGGTGCGGCCGGCGTGCACCCGTGCCCCGCCCAGTTCCTCGAGGCCGACGGCCTCGCCGGTGACCGCGCGGATCACGTCGGGCCCGGTGACGAACATGTGTGACGTCCGGTCCACCATCACCACGAAGTCGGTCGCCGCCGGCGTATAGACCGCGCCACCCGCGCACACGCCCATGATGAGCGAGATCTGCGGGATCACCCCGGACGCCGTGACGACCCGGCGCGCCACCTGCCCGTAGGACGACAGCGCGAGCACGCCTTCCTCGATCCGCGCGCCACTGGAGTCGTTGATGCAGATCACCGGGCAGCCGGTGTGCATGGCGATGTCGAGGATCTTGCCCACCTTGACGCCGAACACCTCGCCGACGCTGCCGTTGAACGACGTGACGTCCTGCGCGTACACGCAGACCTGCCGGCCGTCCACGGTGCCGAAGCCGGTGATGACACCGTCGCCCGCCGGCCGCTGGCCGTCGATGCCGAAGTTCGTCGACCGGTGCCGGGCGAACGGATCGACCTCCACGAACGAGTCGGCGTCCAGCAACAGCTCGATGCGTTCCCGCGCGGTCAGCTTGCCCAGGACGTGCTGGCGGCGGGCCGCCCTCGGCGAGCCGGGCTGTTGTGCCTGGGTTCGAAGTCGTTGGAACTCCGCGATCCGTGCCGCCGTGGAACGGGGCGGCGGCGCTTCGGTCCCCGCGTCGGCCTCCTGTGCGGTCACCGCGCGACTCCGGCCGGCAGTGCTTGTTTCCCACCCGCCCGTTCAGGTGCCTGGCCGAACACGGCGGCGAACCGGGCAACCTGTTGGCCGACGATGCTCAGCTTCGCCAGCGACCGGGCGGCATCCGGCGAACCGGCCGGATCCAGCGGCTGGCGCGTGGTGTTCAGCGTGACGCTCAACGGGGTCGGCCACCCGCGCAACGCGTGCACGATGGACCACAGCGAGGACAGCGTGGTGCCGCCGGTCTGCCAGCCGGCCGCGGTCACCACACACCCGACCGCCCGGCCGTCCAGATAGGGCCGGTGGTCCTCCCGCAGATCCTCCAGGCAGCGCGTTCTTGACCAACGCCGAGACGCCCCCGTGATAGCTGGGTGTCGCCAGGATCACGCCGTCGGCGGACACGAGCGCGTCCAGCAGTTCGACCGCACACGCGGCGCGGGCGCGTTGCCACGGCACGTAGAGCGGCAGTTCGGCGAGGAACGCGCCGTCGAACAGGCTGGTGCGCGCGCCAGCCTGCTCAGCGCCGGCGAGCGCGACGGTCAGCGCCCGTTCGGTGGTCGAGCCCGGCCGGCCGCTGCCCCCGATCCCGACGACCAGTGGACCCGGCTGGTCGGTCGCGTGACACACGTCCATCGTCGCTCCTCATCCGTGGGCCGACCGCTCTAGCTCGGTGTCCGCACGCTGCGTGGCCGCATGTCCGTCCACACGCGCTCGATGTGCGCGAGGCAGTCGTCCTTGACGCCGGTGAATCCCTCGGCGCGCCAACCCGCCGGCACGGCCATGGACTCGTCCCAGATGGAATACTGTTCCTCGTCGTTCAGCACGACCAGGTACCGGATCTCGACCGGTTCGCTCATCTTTTGTGCCCCTTTATTTGCGGGTGTCCTTGACGATCTCGCCGCCCTTGACGACGAGCACGACACGATCGGGATCGGTGAACAGTTCCGGTTCCGCCAGTGGATCGAAGTCGACGGCGACCAGGTCGGCGAGCTTGCCGACCTCGAGCGACCCGATCTGGTCGGCGACCCGCATGATCCTGGCGTTCACCGATGTGGCGGACATGATCGCCGGCATCGCGCCCAGCACACGTGCCTTCAGCGCGATCTCGAGGCCGCGGTGGTTCTGGTCGGGCCCGATGAGGTCGGAGCCGGAACCGACGTCGACGCCGGCCTCCCGCGCGGCCAGCATGCCGTCGATCATGCCCTGCATCGTGTTCCCGACGCGTTCCCGGATCTGGGGTGGCAGGCCGTGGTGCTCGAAGTTGTCGGTGAGCCGCTGGGCGATGGCCAGTGTCGGCACCAGGTTCACGCCACCGGCCGCCATCATCGCCGCGGTTTCCTCGTCGATGCCGGTGCCGTGTTCGACACAGCCGACACCGGCGCGCACGGCGTTGTGGATACCGCCGCGGTTGTGCGCATGGACGGTGACATACGTGTGCCGGGCACGTGCCTCGGCGACCGCGGTGGCGATCTCCTCGATGGTGAACTGGGTGTCCTCCAACGAGTCCGCGATGGAGACGACCCCGCCGGTGACGACCATCTTGAGGAAGCTCGCGCCCTGCCGGAAGCACTCCCGGGCCGCCTTGCGCACCTCGTCGCAGCCGTCGGAGATCCGGCCGACCGCCGTCAGGCCACGGACGCGGAAGTGGAACGTCTCGTCCGGCCCCACGAACGGCGAGCCGAGGTGACCGTGCCCACCGCATTGCACCAGCGGCGACGCCGACGCCCAGATCCGAGGCCCCGGCACCAGCCCGCGCCGCATGGTACGCATGATCCCGTGGTCGATGCCACCGCAGTCACGGACCGCGGTGAAGCCGGCTTCGACGGTCTCGCGCAGGTTGCGGAAGATGTCGGCGGCACGTTCCGCGATCGACACCTGTAGGTTCAGCACGGCCTGCATCTCGCTGGAGTGTCCGATATGGACATGCGCGTCGATGAGGCCGGGTAGCACGGTCAGCCCACTCAGATCGACGAGGTCGGCGTCATCGGGCGTGGTGCCGACGCCGACCTCGGTGATCCGGTCGGCGTCCACGAGGATCGACCCGCGCGGTACGGGATCGCCGCCGAGGCCGTCGATGACGGTCGCGCCGGTCAGTAGCAGGGACATCTCACTCTCCCGATGTGGTCGCGGTGGGTGTGGGGAGCAGTTGCCCGCGCACGAAGAACCCGAGCATCCGCGTGAAGAATTCGGCGCCCAGTGACGGCGCCGGGGCCTCGCCGGCCGCCAGCAGGCCGGTGACGTTCGCGCAGTCGATGGCCGGCATGTCCCGGTCCGGTGTCTCACCGATCATCGCCATCAGCGGTGCCAGCGCGTTGTCGTCGCCGTCCTGGTCGACCCGTTCGACCAGGGCCGCCCGCCAGTCCGCGAACGGCACGCTCGTGATCGGATAGCCGAACCGCCGGATCTGGTCGAAGATCTCGTTCCAGGCCAGCGGTGCCGGGTCGATGGTGTGGAACGTCTTTCCCGCCGCGTCCGGTCGCTGGGACAGGGCGACCACCTGGCTGGCGAGATGGTCGACGGTGCCCACCGACAGCGCGTACCTGCGCGACGGTGCCAGTCCTAATTGGACACATCCCTGGATGACCTTGGTGACGTAGTCCTCGCTGTTGGCCGCGCCACTGCGACTGTCCGGCAGCACCCCGCCGGCCCGGTAGACCGACACCGGCACGCCTCGGCCGCGGGCGATCTCGATCATGCCCTCCGCGACCCACTTGCTCTGGCTGTACGCGGTGTCGTGGCCGATCGGCGGCGGCAGCGGATCGTTCTCGCGGATGGTCCTCGATCCGTCGCCCATCGCGCCGGCCAGGGCTGCCAGGGTCGAGATGTGGTGTACCGGCTTGAGCCGATGCCGGGTGGCCAGCCGGAGAATCTCCTGGGTGCCCAGGACGTTGGTGGCCCGCAGCGCGCGGTAGGGCCGGACGAAGTTGACCCACGCCCCGCAGTGGTAGATGGCGTCGACCTGGGTGGCCAGCTGGTCGAACTCGTCGACGGACAGGCCCAGCAGCGGCCGGGCCAGATCGCCGACCACGACCTTCAGCCGGTCCGAACCGCCGCCGGCCAGGCCGTAGCCGGCCAGGCGGCCGCGCAGGCGTTCCAGCGCGTCCGTCTCGTCTGCGGCGCGCACCACGCACAGCACCGTCGCTCGGGTGCTGGCCAGCAACTCCGCGCACAGGAACGCACCGACGAATCCGGTCGCGCCGGTCAGCAGCACGGTGCCGGCCGGGATGTCTGCCACGGCCGGCAGTCCTTCGGCGGTGATGGCGTCGTCCAGCACCAATTCGGCCGCCAGGTCCGGACCGACAGACGGCTCCACCAACGGTGTTCCGCCCACTGCGCGGTCCACCAGGGCCGCCATGTCCGCGACGGTCGGCGCGCGCAGCACGTCCCGTGCGGTGATCTGGCTCGCGCCCATCCGGCGCAGGTCCTTGGTCACCTGCGTGACCATCAGCGAATGCGCGCCCAGGTCGAAGAAGTCCTCGTCGATGCCGACGCGGTCCAGGCCCAGCAGGTCGCACCAGATCCGGGCGACGGCGCGTTCGCGGTCGGTACGCGGCGCGGCGTAGCCGTCGTCGGCTGGTGCCACGACGTCCTGCGTGGCGTCCTC
>WNGR01010313.1_pt1 | contig 12617 bp, 9 predicted proteins | sample 5407581 | NCBI WGS metagenome assembly WNGR01 (sample SAMN13153383, study PRJNA577476) | soil metagenome | isolation source: 80 cm soil or saprolite under Garry oak tree replicate 2 | place: USA:California | collected 2016-06-15
TCAGGATGCCGCCCGTAAGCTGCCGCAGCCGCTGCTCGAGCTGCTGTTGGGCGTCTGCCAGACGCATACGCTGGGCGCCGACGCGGGTGTAGACGTCGCCGCCGAGCATGGTGACGCGCGAGTTCGCCAGCTCCACCGGCGTCGCAAACAGGCTGTCCACTCGCGCCCGGATCTGCTCGTTCGCGGTCTCGATTTCGTCGGCGAGCACGCCCCGCAACTGGTCGCCGACGGCACGGTCGAGATTCGAGCTTACCGAGAGTGACGGGCGGTCGAGCGTGCCGGAGAGCCGGGCGGAAATGTCGAGTGTGCGTACACCCGTGATCACGCGCTCTACCAGCACCTGCGCCGCGGAGCCCGTCGGAGCGCCATTGTCCCGTAGCCAGCGCGCGGCATCGGTATGAACCGACCAACGTCCCCGCACGCTGTCCCCGACGAGCGCGAACGAAAGGGTGACCGCGCCCTGGCCGGGCGCGAGATGGAGGGGCAGCGATGGGAGATCGAGACCGGGCAGTGCGGCCCCCTGCGCCGTCCCCACCCCGCTGTCGCGAGGTACCGGGCGCACGTGATCGAGCGCCGCGGCCACACGAACGCCGGGCGCCTCCGCGAGCAGCGTGGTCGGTCGCCCGTAGAGCCGCGGGCTGCTCGTCAGTCCCACGAGCCGCCCGGCGTAGCGCCTCTGCCGCGCGGCGGGGGCTGTCGCATCCAGAACGAAGGAAAGCTCCGCGTCGCGGAGCAGGAAGCCGGGCAGAGTGTGCTCCCGCGGGAACCTCACAGAGGTGCCCGCTCGCCGCACCCAGCTGGCGCCCGGCGCCGATTGCGGCAACAGACCCGCCGGCATGTACTCGCGCGCGACCCGGCTCCAGTACAGGGCGCGCTGGAACCGCGCGGCTGCCGCAGGCCCGAACAGCGCCGCCCCCATCGACGGCAGGTCGAGGCTGGGCACCTTGAGCACTCGGCGCGCGATGGCGTAGTCCCGTCTCCGCACGGCGGCCAGGTCCGCCGCCCCGGCCTGCAGGCTCGCGATACCGCTCTTCACTCCGCGGTCCACCGCCTCCACCCGATCGCGCGCTTGCCGCACCTGACTCAAGGTGCGCCGCGCGTCGGCCAGGAGGCCAATGTCAGTCGGCTTCGCGTTGCGCAGGCGACCCGCCATCGCCACGCCGGAGTCTCCCGCAGCCTGGACGTCCAGGCTGCCGACCGCGGCGCTCCATGCGGCGTGCGCGGAGTCGACGCGAGCCACCAGGGCCTGAGCCTCGCGGCCCGTGAATAGCACGTTGGGATCGAGCTGGCCCACTTCCACCTTGCCAACCGCCAGCTGCAGGATGGGAACGTCAAGCCGCTGCACGAATTCCCCGACCTGCGCTTTGATGCCGTCCGATGGTCCGGCCGTCCGGCCGTCCGCTTGGCGGGCGGTGCCGAACCGGAGCCCGTTCGCGGCGAGGCGGTCGATCACCACCTTCTTCTCGAGCAGCGGTGCCACACCGATGTCCGCCGTCAACTCGTCCGCCTCGAGGAGGTTCTTGAACGGCTCGTCGGGGCTCGCGACCACGAGGCCGTTGAGCGCCACCTTGCCGTGCGACAGGTCCAGGTGCAGGCGGCCGACCTCGACCTTCGCCCCCACGATCGCGGTGCCGACCGATTCGAACGCACCCTTCGCGAGCCGATCGGCGAACAGCAGCCACCCGCCCACCAGCAGGCCGACGAACAAGAGGAGTGGCCCCGCCCCCTGCCAGCGGATGAGGCCCTCTCCCCCTACCCGCCGTGCGGGGCGTGACGGCGGCGGATACCGCCGGGCGGATGTGGTGCCGGGGACGGGAGGAGGGGGGGGCGGCGGCTGGTGGTGACGCACCCATACCTGGACGGCCGCGCGGTAACGCCGGACTCCGAAGCGGCCCAGAGCGTTGAGGGGCAGAAACAGCGCCAGAGCCACCACGAGACTCCCCAGCACCACCGTATTGTTGAAATTCGTAAGGGGGACGACGGGCGTGTTATAGAGTGTCGTCCACATGCCGGTGAGTGCAGGCGTTTCGAGCAGCAGCCTGTGGCCCAGCGCGTCGAACAGCGGGTCGAAGGCGAATCCCAGCGGCGTGAAGAGCAGCCATCCGAGCAGCGCTCCGGAGAACGAAACGCGCAGCATGATGATGAAGATGAGCACGACGACGTTGTGGAGGTTTAAGACCGGGGTCAGGCCGAGGATCGCTCCCAGGGCCAGACCCGCCCCAACCTGCCCGGGAGTGTCGTCGGAGTGGAGGTGCTTGAGCAGGCCGATCATGCGGTCACCGCCGGCTGCCGCTTATGCCAGTCGGTGCGCGCCTGATACAGGCGGCCGAGCTGGACGAGCGTGGCCTCCTCGAACGCCCGCGCCGTGAAGCACAGTCCCGTCGGCAGGTTCTGCACGCCGAACCCGTTGGGCACCGAGAGCGACGGCACCCCAACGACGTTCGCGGGGCCGATGATGTTGGCGCCGCCGGTCACCACGCCGGGCCACGCCTCGCGGAACGGCTTGTCGACGGGACTCGCGACGGTATTGCGGGTGGGCGTCGCCACGGCGTCGAACTGCTTGAGGAACCCATCGAGCGCCTTGCCCATGGGACGGCGCAGCCGCAGGGCGCGCACGTAGTCGCGGGCCGGGATCGCCAGGGCCGCGTAGCCGCCGATGCGGTCCTCCGGCGCGGTGAGCTGGGCGACGCGGCCGCTGTCGACCAGGTCGTCGAAGGCGCTCGCCCCCTCCACCGCGATGATCGTCCCACCCACGACGCCGTACGGCAGGTCGGGCAGCTCGACGTTCTCCGTCACCGTGATGACGTCCTTGAGGACGCCGAGGGCATCGCGGAAGTTCTTGGCCACCTCGGGCTGGATCCCCTGGTCGGCGTTCTTCAGGATCCCGATGCGCAGCTTGCGGCGCGGCCGCAGGGCGGGCGGCACGCGGAAAAAACGTTCCACGGACGCGATCGCCGCCAGCACCAGCGCGCAGTCTTCGGCGCTCCTCCCCATCGGCCCCAGCTTGTCCATCGTCCACGACATGGCCATCGCGCCGTGGCGGCTCACAAGCCCGTACGTGGGCCGCAGCCCCGTCACACCGGAGTAGGCCGCGGGCGTGACGATCGACCCCGACGTCTCCGACCCGATCGCGAACGGCACCAGCCCCGCCGCCACCGCCGCTCCCGGCCCGCTCGAGGAGCCGCCGCTCCAGTAGTCGGGATTCCACGGCGTCCGGCCCGGTCCCGTGATCGACGCGTTGGCCTGGTTGTATCCCATCCCGCCCGCCAGCTCCACCATCGCCAGCTTGGCGACGAGCACCGCGCCCGCCGCCTTGAGTCGCGCGACGACGGTCGCGTCCTCGGCGAACAGCTGGTTCTCGTACGGGGCGGCGCCCCACGTCGTGGGGTAGCCCGCGGCCGCGAGCAGGTCCTTTACGCCGTAGGGGATCCCGTGCAGGGGCCCGCGCAAACGTCCACGGGCGATGTCGCGGTCGGCCGCCGCCGCCTCCGCGAGGGCGCGGCCGCGCGTCACCGTCACGACGGCGCCCAACGTCGTCCCCAACCGCTCGAGGCGGTCGAGGAAGTGTTCTGCCAGCTCGGTGGCAGAGATCTTCTTCGCCCGCAGCCGCCGTCCCAGCTCGACGACGGAGGCGAACGACAGCTCGTCGGCCATCAGTCCCCCCGGTACACCTGGTAGACGAAGTCGGGCTCGTCGGCGTTGCTGAGCGCGATTTGATACAACCGTTCCGCGCCGCGCAGCCGCCCGTCGATCGCGCGCGTGATGGTCCGCAAGTCGTCGGCCGTGAGCCGGTCGCCGTAGCGCAAGCGGACGCCTTCGGCGAGCGCCTTGGCGAGCGCGGAGGGCTCGGCGGCCTGTTGAGTCTGAGGGGCGGGGACGGCCGGGAGGGCGTTCAGTGACCACAGATCAGAGAGGTCCCCGAGCACGAACGGTGCGGCCGCCGCGAGCGCGAGGCGCTCGGCGAACGCGCGCCGCGTGATGGCCGGAGGGTCCCGCGAGACGTTAGCGTTGGGCATGTGCGCTAAAGTATCCCCCGCCCCAACGAGCCGCGAGCCGCCGCCGCGCCTGCTGTTCGGACCCGGGCCCTCGAACGTCGAGCCCGCGGTGACGCGGGCGCTCGCCGCGCCGCTCGTTGGCCACCTCGATCCCTACTTCCTCGAGGTGATGGACGAGACGATGCGCGACCTGCGTTCCGTCTTCCGGACCGCGAGCCATCATACGATCCCGATGTCCGGCACGGGGAGCGCCGGCCTCGAGACGATCATGCTGAATCTGCTCGAGCCCGGGGACGAGGCGATCGTGGGCGTGATCGGATACTTCGGCCAGCGGCTCGCGGAGATGACGGGCCGCGCCGGCGCCGTCGTCCGCACCATCGAGGCGCCGTTGGGCGAGGTGATCGCCCCCGAGCGCGTCGCTGCCGAGCTCGAACGCAAACCCGCGAAGCTCGTGGCGCTGGTGCACGCCGAGACGTCGACGGGAGCCTGGCAGCCGGTCGAAGAGATCGCGCGCAGCACCCGCGCCCACGGCGCGCTGCTCGCCCTCGATTGCGTGACGTCGCTGGGCGGCGTCCCGGTCGCCGTGGACGACTGGGGCGTGGACGCCGCCGGCTCGTGCTCCCAGAAGTGCCTCGGCGCCCCGCCCGGGCTCGGCCCCATCACGCTCGGGCCCCGGGCCATCGAGGTGGTGCGTCGGCGACGCGCCAAGCCGCCCACCTGGTACTTCGACGTGAATCTGGTCTTCCAGTACTGGGGCGAAGCCGGTGGCGCCAAGGAGCGCGTGTTTCACCACACCGCGCCGGTCGCGATGCTGTACGCGTTCCGCGAAGCCCTGCGGCTGGTGGTCGCCGAAGGACTCGAGGCCCGCTGGGCCCGCCACCGCCTGGCGCACGAGCATTTCGCGCGCGGCCTCGAACGCCTGGGACTGGAGCTGTTCACGCCGGCGGCGCACCGTCTGCCGCAACTCAACGTCGTCCGCATTCCTGACGGTGTGGACGATGCCCGCGTGCGCGGCGCGCTGCTCGATCGCGGCATCGAGATCGCGGGCGGCTTCGGGCCGCTCAAAGGCAAGACTTGGCGGGTGGGGCTGATGGGGGTGAACGCCGATCCTCAACGTGTGGACATCCTGCTCGGCGCGCTGGAAGAAGTCCTTGCTGCACTTCGTTGAGGCATCGCCACACCTACGACCGAACCGGAATGCAGCGTTTACGGCCATACGGCAATACGGCTATACAGGTATACCGTCCTGGCATGGTGTATGCATTACAAGCGAGCGGAAGCTCAGTACGAGCTTGGGGGGTTGAAAGCCGGCATGGCGAGTCGTGGAGACCCGCGCCGGTCCGCCGAGAAAGGTGCGCACCGCTCTCGGAAGCCTCCCTCGACTTGGCAGCACTGCCCATAGGGGCATCGGGGTGGCTCCCTGGCTGCGGTTCGTCTGCCGGCAATGGTGCTGGCGGCGATCCCCCACACCCCGGTGCCCCGTCTACTTACGTTGTCCCCTTACGCCTCCCCTCTACGTCCTCCCTCCATACGTCCTGGGTCGTTGACGTCGTTTGTTATCGCAGTCACGAAATTTCCGGTAGCTCGCGCATAGTACGAAAACAGGGGAGTCCCTATCCTGCGGGGCGTCGGGTGCGCGCCCTCACCCGAGCGTGGGTACTGCAGCTCCCGTCTCATACCCGTCGCCCGGAGTGTCTTGATCATGAAACGCCTGCGCCCCTTTTTTGCCGCCGTCCTGCTCGTGGGTCTGGCGGCGACGGGCTTGAGCTGCATCCCTGACCGCGCCACCGCCCCCGCGGTCCCCCCACCCGACGCCAGTCTCCTCGGCGGCTTGTTGCAGGCGACCGGCCTCCTGCAATGCTCGCCCCTCCCCTACGCGAGTACGACGAAAGTCATCGGGCCGGCGGGGGGCACGATCCAGGTGGGTCCGCACACGCTGGTGGTTCCGCCGGGCGCCCTCTCGCAGAACGTGACGATAACGGCGGTAGCGCCGTCGGCGAACGTGAACTCCGTGCGCTTCACGCCGCAGGGCCTGCGGTTCACGGTCTCGGCAGCCCTGACGATGAGCTACGCGAACTGCAACCTGCTCGGCAAGATTCTGCCGAAGGAGATCGCGTACACCGACGACAACCTGAACATCCTGTCGTATCTGTTGTCGCTCGACAACCTGTTCTCCAAGAAGGTCACCGGAAAGCTCGACCACTTCTCCCGCTACGCGGTGGCCTGGTAGCGGGCGTGCTGCCGCCGCGCCGCACGCTGTTGCCGGTGTCCGGGGAACCGCGCCCCGACGGGACGCGGCGCGCCCGCGAGCTGCTGAGCGACGCGCGCGCCCAGGAGCGCGCGGGATGCGTCGCCGAAGCGATGGAGTGTTACCTGGAGTCGATCGCCGTGGCGGACCAGTGCGGCGAGCGCGCGGTGCACGCCGAGGCGCTGCGGCGGCTGGGGGTGCTGCACCATCACCGCGGCGAGTCGCCCGCGGCGCGCGACGCCTGCCGCAAGAGCTATGACGTCGCGGTCGCCAGCGGCGACGACGTTCTCGCCGCCGAGGCGGTGAACGTGCTCGCCGGATTCGATTTCGAAGACGGCGACATCGACACGGCCCGGCAGGGGTTCCACCGGGCGCTGGAGCTGGGTGGCACGAGCTCCCCGCTGCGGGCGCGCATCGAGCAGAATCTCGGCATCCTCGCGACGATCCAGGGCCAACACGACCAGGCGATGGGACACTACCAGCGCTCGCTGGAGGCCTACGAGAGCGCCCGCGACCAGGAAGGCCTGGCGATCGCCTATCACAACCTGGGGATGATCAGCGCCGACCGGCATCTGTGGGAAGACGCGGACCGCTACTTCCGCCAGAGCCGCGAGCTCGCCGAAGTGATCGGGGACGTGCACCTCCAGGGGCTGTGCCTGCTGAACCACGCCGAGGTGCATCTCGCCCGCCAGCATTTCGAGCAGGCGCGCCAGAACGCGGAAGCGGCCCTGGCGATCTTCGACCAGCTGGGGACCCGGCGCGACAAGTCGGATGCGTACCGGGTTATCGGGATGGTGTATCGAGAGACGGGCCGCGTGGCGCTCGCCGAATCGCGGCTGCGGGCCGCGATCGAGATGGCCGTCGGCACCGGCACGCTGCTCAGCGAAGCCGAAGCCTCCCGCGAGCTGGCCCTGCTCTACCAGACCGCGGGGCGCAACCAGGAAGCCCTGACCCTCCTGCACTCGGCCCACCGCGGGTTCCGCCGCCTCGACGCCGGCGCCGACCTGGTTGACGTCGGGGGCAAGGTCGCCCAGCTTGAAGAGACGTATCTGGCCGTGGTCCGTGACTGGGGCCAGTCGATCGAGTCGAGCGACAGCTATACCTTCGGCCACTGCGAGCGGGTCGCCCGCTACGCCCTGGCGGTCGCCGGACAGCTCGGCTTCGACGAAGAAGCGCGCACCACCATGCGGCTCGGCGCCTACCTGCACGACGTCGGGAAGGTCCGCGTCCCGCACGAAATCCTGAACAAGCCCGGGCGGCTGACGCGCGACGAGTTCGAGGTCATCAAGAGGCACCCGGTGTGGGGCGTGGAGCTCTTGGCCACGGTCGAGTTTCCATGGGACATCAAGCCGATCATCCGATGGCACCACGAGAAGTACGACGGCAGCGGCTATCCCGATCAGCTCCGCGGCGAGGAGATTCCGGTCGCGGCGCAGATCATCGGTATCGTGGACGTCTACGATGCCCTGACGACGACGCGCAGCTATCGGCCCGCCCTCACCCGCGAGCAGGCCCTCACCCAGATCGAGTCCGAGCGCCGGCAGTGGCGCCCGGACGTGTACGCCGCCTTCATGAGCTCCGTCGGGGCCGCCGCGACGCCGTCCGTCCAGGCCGCCTGATGCGCTGCGTGCTGCCCGTGGGCGCCGCCCTGACGCTGGCGCTCGCCGGCTGCGCGCGCCCCGGCAACTGCCGCGGGGATTACTGCGGCACCCTCGTCTTCGTCGCCTTCAGCCAACCCGACTTGCTGCTGCCGCCGGTCACGCAGCAGGCGGTCGCCCGCGACATCCACGACCAGATCTTTCTGAAGCTCGCCGACCTGGGGCCCGAGATGAACTCCCTGAGCGACCGGGATTTCGAGCCCCAGCTCGCCGAGCGCTGGGAGTGGCAGGATTCCCTCACGCTCATCTTCGACCTGTCGCCGCGCGCCCGCTGGCAGGACGGGCCGCCGGTCACGGCGCGCGACGTGGCGTTCACCTTCGACGCCTACACCGATCCCCGGGTCGACGCCCCCGCCCGTGAATCGCTGCGCGACATCCGGTCGGTGACGCCGCTCGCGGGGGACTCGCTGGCCGTGGTCTTCCGGTTCCGCCGCCGCTACCCCGAGATGTTCATCGATGCCGTGTATCACATGCGCATCCTGCCGGCGCATCTGCTCGCGAGCCTCCCCCGCGACCAGTGGGCGCACGCCCCGTTCGGCCGCGCGCCCGTGGGCGACGGGCCGTATCGCTTCGTGGCGTGGCGGCCCGGCGAGAGTGTCGAGCTCGCCGCCGACTCCACGTTTTTCCTCGGCCGCCCCCACATCCGGCGCCTGATTTGGCGCTTCACGCCCGATCCGCCGACGGCGCTGACGCAGCTCATCGCCGGGGAAGCCGACGCGCTCGAGTTCCTGGGCCCCGCCGCCAACGTGGAGCGGGCGCGCGGCGCCCGTCAGCTGGCGCTCTACCCGTACCGCGGCACGGCCTACGGCTACCTCGCCTTCAACATGACCGCCAACGGAGCCGCCACCCGGCCGCATCCCATCTTCGGTGACCGCGACGTGCGCCGGGCCCTCTCCCTCGCCGTGGATCGTGAGGGGCTGCGGGAGAGCGTCTTCCATGACCTCGCGCTCGTACCGCCGGGGCCGGTACCGCAGGCGTGGCCGGTGTGGCAGGGGAAGGACGACACGACGCTCCGCGCCCTGCCCTACGACACCGCCCGGGCCGCGGCCCTGCTGGCCCGTCGCGGCTGGCGCGACAGCGACGGGGACGGCATTCGGGATCGCGGCGGCGTGAAGCTGGCCTTCCACATCCTCGTGCCGACGACGAGCGCGGTCCGCCGCCAGTACGCCCGCCTGCTCCAGGAGCAGTTCCGGGCCATCGGGGCGCAGGTGGAGCTGGACGAGGTCGAGAACGCGGTGATGCAACAGCTCGCCACCGCGGGCAAGTTCGACGCGGTGATGGCGACGTGGGCCACCGACCCCACGCCCTCGGCAAACCTCGCGGACACATGGACCAAGGCGGGATTCGGCAAGGCGAATTACGGGCGCTACGTCAACCCGGAGTTCGACCGTGCACTGGCCCGCGCGACGAATACCACCGGCGGGCCCGCGGCGACGCTTGCCGCGTGGCGCGACGCGCTGCGTGTGCTCGACGACGACGCCCCCGGCATCTGGCTGTTCGCGCCGACCAGCATGGCGGCCGTGCACCGGCGCGTGGCCGACGTGCGCATCCGGCCCGACTCGTGGTGGGCGCTCGTCCGCACGTGGCGCATCCCGTCCGACCAAATGATAGCCCGCGACCGGATCATCACCAGCAACGCTGAGCAAAGACGTTGAGAGAAGACGTTGAGAAGAGACGTTGAGGGAAGACGTTGAGGGACGGCGTGTGGGGGATTCGTACCCTCCCTTCTCACGCCTCTCCTCCACGCTTCTCCTCCACGCTTTTCCTAGACGCCTTCACTCCACGCCTCTAGTATTCGTCTCATGTCGACCTTCTCGCTCCCCCGCGCGTCCATGCCCGCCCACCTGCGCCTCGCGCAAGGCGACGTCCAGGCAGGGGAGGTGTACCTGATGTCGCGCGTGTCCCAGCACGCCGGTCCCGAGACGGCGCTCGAGATGCTCAACCGCGCCGAGGGCTTCTTCGCCTTCCGGCCCAGCGGCAACGGGAAGGGAGCAGCGCAGCCGGTGTTGCTGGTCAGCAAGGCGCAGACCATCTCGCTCAGCGTCGCCAAGAGTGATCTCATCGACGACCCCGCCCGCCGCACCGCGGCGCGCCTGGTCGCGGTCGAGGTGGTGCTCGCCGACGGCTCCACGCTGCACGGCTGGGCGCACGTCGAGCTGCCCGAGCAGCACTCGCGGCTGCTCGATTACCTGAACGCGACGCCCGAGCCGTTCTTCGCCGTCACGGCCGAGGACGGCACGCATTACCTGAACCGCGCGCACGTGTTGTACGCGCGTCCCAAGGATTAGCCGATGGCCGCCCGGCTCGACCCGTTCCTCGACGTCTTCCTGCGCGAGCAGGCCGAGCAGCTGTACCTGCTGCCCGACGAGCCCGTGACCATGGTGAAGGGCGGGAAACCGCGGAAGGTGAGCAAGCAGCCGCTCACCGACGCGCACATCTACGCCCTGCTCGCCGAAATCGCGCCCTCCGATTCCGCCGACAAGATCGACCAGAAGCACGAGACGGAATTCGAGTACGCCGCCGGCCGCGGGCTGCTCAAGATCCGCATCGTGCCCGACCACGGCCGCTTGACCGCCGTCGTGACCCACGTCCCGCGCGCGGCGGCCCCCCCCGCCCCCGCTCCGCCGGCCGCGGAGGTGACGGCGGTGCGGCCCGCCGCCGCGCCGCGCCCGGCGCCACCACCGCCCGCCGAGCCCGTGGCCGCCCCGCCCCGTCCCCCACGCCCCTCGGCGATCGCGGCGGCGCCCATAGTGGAGTCGCCGCTGGCGCCTCCGGCGGCGGGCTCTGCCGGCGCGTTGCCGGGAGAGTTCGCCGACTCACAATACCAAGCCGCCGAGCAGCGGCTCGGCGAGCTGCTCAAGTCGTTGGTCAAGTCGGGGAGCTCGGACCTGCATCTGCGCGTGGGAGAGCCGCCGATCTTCCGCACCGGCGGCGACCTGGTGCGCATCCGCGGCAACGCGCTCACCCCGGCGGAGCTCGACCTCCTGGTGCTCTCGATCATGCCGGAGCTGAACCGCGGCGAGTGGAAGGAGACGGGGGATACCGATTTCGCCTACGAGATCACCGGGCTCGCCCGCTTCCGCGTCAATGCGGCGCGCGACCGCCGGGGCCCGGTGGCGGTGTTCCGCGTCATCCCGGCCAAGGTCGTCACCGTCGAGGAGATGGGACTCACCAAGGAAGTCCAGGCGCTGTGCTACCTGACCAAGGGACTGGTGCTGGTGACCGGCCCCACGGGCTCGGGCAAGTCCACGACGCTGTGCGCGCTCATCGACCTCGTCAACCGCGAGCGCTCGGACCACATCATCACGATCGAAGATCCGATCGAGTTCGTGCACGAGAACAAGAAGTGCCTCATCACCCAGCGCCAGGTCCACGTACACACCGAGAGCTTCAAGTCGGCGCTGCGCGCCGCGCTGCGCGAGGACCCGGACATCGTGCTCGTGGGCGAGCTGCGCGATCTCGAGACGATCGCCATCGCCATCGAGACGGCCGAGACCGGGCATCTCGTCTTCGGCACCCTGCACACGACGACGGCGGCCTCGACCGTGGATCGGATGATCGACCAGTTCCCGGCCGACCGGCAGGCGCAGATCCGCGTGATGCTCTCCGAGTCGCTGAAGGGCGTCATCGCCCAGACGCTGTGCAAGCGGAAGGGCGGCGGCCGCGTGGCCGCGCGGGAGATCCTGCTCAGCACGCCCGCGGTCTCCAACCTGATCCGCGAGGCGAAGACGTTCCAGATCCCCTCGATCATTCAGACGAGCAAGAAGCTGGGCATGCACACGCTGAACGACGCGCTGTTCGATCTGGTCGAGAAGGGCGTCGTCGAGCCGGACGAGGCCTATATGAAGTCGGTGGAGAAGGCCGGGCTCCTCGGCCAGTTCAAGGCCAAGGGGATCAAGGTCACGATCGCGGGAGAAGGCTAAGGCAGAGAGCCACCGGTCGGATTTGAACCGACGACCGCTCGATTACGAATCGAGAGCTCTACCACTGAGCTACGGTGGCGCGGTGGTGCGGCCCCTAACTTAGCGACCTGCTGCTCCAGGCGGTACTCCACCGCTTCGGCGCGGCACCGCGGAGCTATATGGGCGCCCGAGTTGGGCGCCCCCGCCCCAGCCGTCCTTGGCTGCGCGCCTCGACGTACGCGAAGATCGCACCGATCAGCGAATCGTCCAGCAATCGCGCGAACCCCTGCATCTCCTTGGAGGTGGTGCCGTTGCGTACCACGATCGCGAAGCTGTCGCGCGTGACGCCGCCCTCGGGCGAGAGGGCGTACGTGAGATCGGGCGCCGCAAGACTCCCGAGCGCGTCCTCCCCGTGGCAACGGGCGCAGTAGACCTGAAAGTATTTCCACCCCAGGTACTCGGTCTCGGTGGCCAGCGGCCCGCTGGGCGGGGGCGGAGGGGGGACTGCAACACTCGGCGCCGCCGTTACGGCCGGTGGGGCGGCCTGCGGCGCGCAGGCCGACATCCCAAGCAGCGCAGCGCCGAGACTCCAGGGGACTAGAGCTCGAGAACCGCCGCGGCCCACGTTGTGGAATCCTTGTCCTGTTGGGAGACCGTGCCCAGATCCACCACGACCGTGTCGCCCTGGCGGCGCAGGGCGTAGCGATCCATCCCGCGGGTGGCGCGCCCCTCGATGAACTGCCCCGTGGGTTGGTACTTGCTGTGGTGCTTCGGGCATTCGAAGCGGCCCGCCTCCTCTTGCCAGCGCAACGCC
>WNGR01006363.1_pt1 | contig 12616 bp, 15 predicted proteins | sample 5407581 | NCBI WGS metagenome assembly WNGR01 (sample SAMN13153383, study PRJNA577476) | soil metagenome | isolation source: 80 cm soil or saprolite under Garry oak tree replicate 2 | place: USA:California | collected 2016-06-15
AGGCATCCCCGGATCACCTTGCATTTCACGCCGACGTCCGGGTCCTGGCTCAATCTCGTGGAGGTCTTCTTCTCGATCATCACCCGGCAGGCCATCCGCCGCGGCAGCTTCACCTCGGTCAAGGACCTCATCGCCGCCATCGAGGCCTTCATTGACGGCTGGAACGACCGCTGCCACCCCTTCACCTGGACCAAGACCGCCGACGAGATACTCCCGAAGTGCCGCCCAGGTAAAAGGTCCTCGTTCACACGACACTAGCTGCACAGATAAAGGGAGTAATGATGAGAAATGTCGGTATCCGATGTGAATATGTCGGTTACACTCGTTGCGGCCATAGGGGGGTTCATCTGGTCGTCGCTCTCTCCTCCTGAAGCGGGGGTCGGCGGTTGGACCCTGCCTGTGATCACTCAGTTGGATACATGCAGGTTCAAGCCCCCAGTACGCGCGCTTAGGAGTTTGGAGATGAGTTCCAGAGCGCCGGAGATGAGACTCAGATGAGCGTCATCGCCCTGTTTACCTGGATCGTCACCATCCTGGCTGGCCTCGTTCTCCTTATCATCTGGATCATCGAGTACGACGCCGAGTTCCAGACCGCGGCAGCGACTCGCCTGCCTGTACCGGTAATTTCCCTTCACGCCCTGCTCGGCCTGGGCGGACTGATGTTGTGGATCGGCTACCTTCTGCTCAACGAGAAGCGGCTGGCCTGGGCCACCGTCTGTACCCTAGGCGCCGTCGCCGTCCTCGGGCTGCTCATGGCGGCACGCTGGCTCGGCGTGTACCGGGCCGTCAGCAACCCCGGTCCGTCGCTGACCAGGAGCGCCATTGTCCCCCCGGAACGGAACTTCCCGCTGCCGGTCGTCATCCTCCACGGCCTGCTGGCTGTCACCACCCTCGTCCTGGTGCTGTTCACCGCGCTCGGCGTCGTCCGAAGGTGACCACCGATCTGTCAGAGGGCGGCGCAGGTGACGCCGCGGCCTCCGAGGCCGCCCGGCCGCGGCCAAGGTGACCTCGGAGGCTATACCGAGGCGAGATCACAGCCCGTTCAGATTGATGGTTGCCGCGATCCTGCGGTACCCGGCGTCGTTGGGGTGGAGGAAGTCTCCGGAGTTGTAGGCCGGGTTGAGTTCGGTCGGGTCGGCCGGGTCGGCGACCGCCTTGGCGAAGTCGGCCACGGCGGACCACCGGGCGGCCGGGTGAGCGGAGGCCCCGGCGATCGGATGCGGGGCAAGGGTAGCGGCCAGCGCCGCCGCGACCGCCGCGGCGCCAACTGCGGTGCTGCGGAATTTCACTTCGTTTCCTGAGGGGTGCTGAGGGTGGCGAAGAAGGAGCGGACCTCGCGGGCGACCTGGTCGACAATCCCGGGCTTGCCGCCGGGGTTGGTGGTACTGGGGTCGCTGGAGGCGCCGTGGTCGAGACCGGGGAACTCCACGCGCCGGCTATGCGGGAGCGTCCGGGCCAGCGCGTCGCGGGCGGGCTTGAGGAAGGGCAACGTGGCCTGGGCCACGCGGAAGCACAACCGGCTCTCGGTAAAACCGCTACTTGGGCTGACGATCACATTCTCTCGCGGTACAACCGCGGGACTGGGCCTGACTAACTCGGGCCTGGGCCCGGCCAAGATTATCGGCAGCCGGCTAACGTTCAACGGTAAGCAGCTCGGGGAGTTCAATAAGGCCAACGTCGATGAACTCCGGCGCGACCTGGATCCCCGGCCACATGCGGCCACTCTGGGCGGCCAGCCCTTCCTCCACACGGACTATCAGCAGTTCCTGCTCTGGGTCGATCCGTATGACCCGTCCGAACACGGAGAGTTTCGGCAGCTGATCGAAGAACAACTGCGACTGGAGATCCGGTACGAGTCCATTTATGGCGGAGAGAAATTCACAGTCGTCTACCCGCGGCGAGAGTGGATCTCATCACCGCCTGCCGGAGACGGCGAACCGTGACTGCACGACTCAGCCGCGGCATACCCGTGTCCTGAGGACGGGGGCTGGCTCGCCCGCCGGCCGCGTGGATGCCCGTGCCGGAGCCGGCCGGCCGGTAGAGTCCGGGGTGATCACGACTGCCCGATCGCCATCACAACATCGAAGGAGTTCTCCGCCGGATGACCGACCAGGGCCGGCCACGTCCCGCACGGCTGTCCGCCTACGCGATCGCGTCCTCGCACCTCGCGCTGGTGAGCGACCTGGCTCTGGAGCGCGTGGTGGACCAGGCGCCGCGGGTCAGGCCGGGCATGGGCGGCACGTCTACAGCCTTGGAAGTCGACGGGGTGCGGGTCTTCGTCAAACAGGTCCCGGTAACCGGGCGGGAACTGCTCCCGGGCAACGTAAGGTCCACCGCGAACCTGTTCGGCTTGCCGGGGCTTCTACCAGTACGGCCTGGGATCGGCGGGGTTCGGGGCCTGGCGCGAGCTGGCCGCCCATATCATGACCACGAACTGGGTCCTGAGCGACGAGCACCGGGCCTTTGCGCTCCTCTACCACTGGCGCCTGCTTCCCGGCCCGGTTGGGACCGGGGGTGTCTTCGCGGAGTTCGGCGGCCTGGAGGAGGCGGTCGCGCACTGGGAGGGCTCAGCTGCCGTGCGGGGCCGCCTACAGGCCCTGCGCGACTCGCCCTCACGTCTGGTGCTGTTCCTCGAGCAAGTCCCGCAGACCCTGGCCGCCTGGCTGGCTGACCAGGACGTCTCCGCGTTCTCCCGGGTCGACGCACAGCTCGCGGATACCACCGCGTTCATGCGCGAGCACGGACTGGCGCACTTCGACGCGCACTTCCTGAACATCCTGACCGACGGCCACGCGCTGTACTTCTCCGACTTCGGCCTGGCCCTTAGCGACCGGTTCGATCTCTCGGACCAAGAGAGGGCCTTCCTGCGCGAGCACCGCTGCTACGACCGCGACTACACCGCGGCCCACCTGGTCACCCATCACGTGGCCGAGCGCGTGCGCGGCGAGCGGAACCGCCGCCGGTTCGTGCGCGCCTGGGCCGCGGGCGACCGGCCCCGCGGCGTCCCCGCCAGCGCGGCCGCGATCCTGACCAGATACGCCGGCACCGCCGTCGTCTTCAACGACTTCCATCAGAGCCTGATGGAACACAGCAAGCAGACGCCTTACCCCCGGGCAGAACTCGAGCAGATCCGCGCTAGCGCCGGGCAGCGCGAGGGCTTCGCCGCTGACATCGCCTGATCATGCGGCGCCGACGTCGCGCGACCTGACGATCCGGCAAGCCGGGGCCCCAAGGACTACTGGGTAACGTTCGATCAGTGCGTAAGCGTCGCTGGCTAGTGGCACGTGTCGCCGGGCCATTGGATCGGCCCTTATGCTCGTTCGGTCACCTTGGTGGAGAAAGAGCTGCGGAACGTGCGGCAACTGGCGTGGTCCATGATCCCAGGTGGGATGAGTCTGGTGGCTGCGTCCTTTCTGGGCAGCAGCTGGTACCTGGCCGAACGGATCCGCTCGGAGGCCTTGGCGGTCGGGCCCGGCCCGGCGATGCCCGCGTACGACGACGTGCAATTCGTAGGCATGGCGCCCGGGCAGGTCCAGCTGCGAGCCGTCGGCGACCAGGGAGCCCTACTCAAGCCGATGCTCTGTGGTATTGCCTGGCCGGGCGGCATCGGGCACTTGGGCCCCGTAGCATCTGTGTCCGGAGGCGTAATCACACGCCCGTTGACCGTGATTACCGGATCGGCTCCTACGGCGGGGCAGCTCGCTGCGCTCGATAGGTCGTACTTTCTGAGCGATCCGGAAACGGCGTTGGGTATTCCCGTCCAGGACGTCGTCGTACCGGGCCCGCTTGGCCCACTTCCGGCGTGGTACTTCCCGGGGCCGGGTAGCACGTTCATCATCGGGGTACACGGGCAGAACGGCACCCGGAAGGACGTGCTGCGCGTCATCGACATCGTGTACCGCATGGGATTTCCTGCTGTTGCGGTCACCTACCGCAACGACCTGGGCGCGACCCGCGACCCGTCGGGTTACCTCCGGTACGGGCAAACAGAATGGAGCGACATCGAGGCGGCGGTGCGATGGTCGCTTGCGCAGGGCGCCCGGAGTGTCGTCCTGGTCGGCCAGTCGATGGGCGCCGGCGTCGTCGCGGCGTTCCTGAAGCGCTCATCGCTTGCTCCGAAGGTGGCGCGCGTGGTGCTAGACGCGCCCATGCTGGACCTGCACGCGGCCATCGACTACCAGGTCGACCGACACCTTATTCCGATCATCGGACGTCTCCCGGCTCCGCTGATACGGACGGCCAAGAGGATCGCCAGCGCGCGCTTCGGCGTCGACTGGTCCGCTATCAGTTACCTCGATGAGACGACCTGGCTCAAGGTCCCCGCACTAGTCACTCACGGCGATGACGACCCCCGGGTGCCGATCTCGACCAGCCTCAGGCTGAACGAGCTCAAGCCCTCCCTCGTCACCTTCGAAGTGTTCCCGGGCGCAGGCCATCTGGAGTCGTGGAACACCGACCGGTCCCGCTACACGTCATTGGTGAAATCGTTTCTGGCGCCGCTAGCGTCGTGAGGGCTGTACGCCCTGTTCACGGGGGTCGGCGGAACGTACCCTGAAGGCGCTGCTCCGGACCCTGGCAGCTGTCCCATGAGTACCGCGGGATCAGCGCGGGATCCGGATTTTCTGCATTCGCAAGACCGGCTGACGCGCACGCCTGATCCGCTATTGGCTGAGGAGCCGGTTGTGAGCAGCATCGCATGGATGGTTCTCCAGCCGACCGCGAGCCGGCCGCGGGCCTCAGCCGGCCGCCCGCCCGGTCTGTCCGCAGACGCGACACGAGCCGGAGGCCGACGGTGACGGCCACGGGCTCACCGGCGGCACAGCCGCTATACGACGCCCGGCGCGGCGTCTATTACGCCAAGCCCGTGCTTCGCGGCTGGCTGCACCTGCTCTGGTTCGGAGCGTCGCTGGTGTCCGGCCCCCTGCTGCTGGCCGGCGTGCACGGAGCCGCGCGGATCACGGCGGTCGCCGTCTACTCAGCCAGCGTGAGCGCGTTGTTCGGGATTAGCGCGCTGTACCACCTCGGTACCTGGACCGAGGCCGGGAGGCGCCGCCTGCAGCGCCTGGATCACGCGATGATCTTCTTCCTCATTGCCGGGACGGCAACTCCCGCTTTCCTCCTGGATGCATCCGGCGCCTTCGGGCTGGCCTGCCTGATCGTGATGTGGACACTGACCCTCACCGCGGCTGCGATCCACCTGGCGTGGATGAACGCGCCAGAGCTTCTGGTCGGCGGGACGTTCGTGGGGCTGGGCTGGGCCGCCGGCCTTTCGCTGCCGTGGGTGTGGATCCATGCCGGCGTCGCACCCGGGGTATTGATGCTCGCCGGCGGCCTGCTCTACACCGCCGGAGCGCTTTCCTACCATCGTCGCTGGCCCAACCCTTACCCGTCGGTGTTCGGGTATCACGAGGTCTTTCATGTCTACGTCTGCGCCGCCGCGACCTGCCAGTATGTCGCGATAGCGTGGTTCGTTGCCTGAACCGCCACGATCACCCGGCGCCGCGCCGGGTCGGCAGGCTGGGTGACTCGGTCGGGAAACCACGGCCCGTTCGGTAAAAAAGACCTGTCGTCCTCCGGCGGATGATGTTGCACCGTCTTCGTGCCGGACCCCTGGCGCTGGAGCCTGCTCATATCTCAACGTGGGTGTACAACGGCGGCCAAGATCCCGGGTCCGGACCGCGGATCGACGTCCAGGTGTAAAAAGGCGCCCGGAGGTTAGTCGGGTGGCCTCAGCCGCTCCAGCCGGGTCCAGCTGTCCCAGCCGCGCTCGCGCATCAGGTCCTGGAGCCATACCGCCCGCGGGTCGTACTCGACAGCAAGTGCGTCCAGCAGATTGAACGGCAGGTCGTCGCGCGTTACCTCGCCGGGGAGGACCGCACCGGAGGTGTATGCCTGCTCGGCCATCGCGGCCATGATGTCGGCGGCTTCCTCTAGGCGCGGGTCGTCCTCGCGTGCATCGCTGTCGAGGAGCTCCGACAGCAGCCGGTACAGGCGGACGAGTTGCGGATCATCGAGCTGCGCGAGTTTCCCGGGCATCCACTCGCGGACGCGATCGGGCCAGCGAGCCGTAACCAGGATCCACCCGTCCCGCTCAGCCTCCACCATCCGCTCTGACGCCCCGATCTGCCGGAGCCGGTCGAGATAGTAGGTCACCTCCGGCGGGAGCGCCAGGCTGTCCCCGGCAGCGAGCTGCGCGATCTGCTTGCGGCTGGTCTCAAGCCGTTCGATCTCCTCGCTCAGGTGGCTGTCGATCCTGTGGACCGCTTCGGCAAAGGTCGATGCGTCGGCTTCGAGCATCCGACCGATCTGAGACAGCGGGACGCCAGCGTTGGCGAGGGCGCGGATCTTGATGAGGGACACGACTGCCGTTGCGCCATATCGCCGGTAACCCGAAGCATCCCGCTCCGGCTCGGGCAGTAGTCCGATCTGGTGATAGTGCCGGACCGCCCGCACCGTGACGCCGGCATACGCTGCCAGTTGACCGATCGTCAGCATGCTCTGATCCTGCCCCAAATTCGCCTGAACCCGGCCTGCGCCGCCTCAGGAGATCCTGCGGCGGTAAAGGATGCTGGCAGCCGTGTAGGCAACGGCGAGGATGCCGATGCACCAGGCCAGGGCAATCCAGATGCCGGTGCCGACCGGCTGCTGAGCAAACAGCGCCCGGATCGTGTTGACGATGGAGGTCACCGGCTGGTGTTCGGCGAAGGCACGCACCGGGCCGGGCATGGTGGCAGTGGGCACGAAAGCCGAGCTGATGAACGGCAGGAAGATCAGCGGGTAGGAGAACGCGCTCGCTCCGTCCACGCTTTTGGCGGTAAGGCCGGGAATGACAGCGAGCCAGGTCAACGCCAGGGTGAACAGGACGAGGATGCCAGCGACCATAAGCCAGGCTAGCGGCCCGGCGCCCGAGCGGAAGCCCATGGCGACGGCGACGCCGATGACGACCACGAGCGAGATCACGTTGGCGGCCAGGGAGGTCAGCACGTGCGCCCACAGCACGCCCGGCCGGGCGATCGGCATGGACTGGAATCGTTCGAAGATCCCGCCCTGGATGTCGGTGAAGAGCCGGAAGGCTGTGTAGGAGATGCCCGAGGCGATCGTGATCAGCAAGATGCCGGGCAGCATGTAGTTCACATACGAGACCGACCCGGTGTTGATCGCGCCGCCGAACACGTAGACGAACAGCAGCATGATCGCGATCGGCGTGATCACGGTCGTGATGATCGTGTCCGGGCTGCGCGTGACATGACGCAGGGTCCGTCCCGTGAGGACGGCGGTGTCGCCGAAGAAGTGCGTGGCCATTGTTGTTCCTTACTTCTTGTCCGACATGGCCTTGCGGTCTTGACTGCCCTTATCGGCGTCGCCGTCCTTGTCGTCTTCGCCGGCGTCGCCGACGACCGCGAAGAAGACGTCTTCGAGAGAGGGTTGCTTCTCGACGTACTCGACCTTGGCGGGCGGCAGCAGCCGTTTGAGCTCGGCCAGGGTGCCGTTGACGACGATCCGGCCCTGGTGGAGGATCGCGATCCGGTCGGCAAGCTGTTCGGCCTCGTCCAGGTACTGAGTGGTGAGCAGCACGGTCGTACCGCCCTCGGCGAGCTCCCTGACGGCCTGCCACACCTCGATGCGCGCCTGCGGGTCCAGCCCGGCCGTCGGCTCGTCCAGGAAGATGACCGGCGGATTCCCGATCAGGCTCATCGCGATGTCCAGACGGCGGCGCATGCCACCGGAGTACGTCGCTACCCTCCGGGTGCCCGCCTCGGTCAGCGAGAAGCGCCTCAGTAGGTCATCCGCGATCGCGCCCGGGTCCTTGAGGTGCCTCAGCCTGGCGACCAGGATGAGGTTCTCCCGTCCGCTGAGGATCTCGTCGACCGCCGCGAACTGCCCAGTGAGGCTGATGGACTCGCGTACGTCTGCGGCCCGTGTCGCGACATCGAAGCCGTTGACCCGGGCAGTCCCCGTGTCGGCCTTGAGCAGCGTGGACAGGATCTTCACCACCGTGGTCTTGCCCGCCCCGTTTGGGCCGAGCAGGGCGAAGATGCTGCCCCCGGCCACCTCGAAGTCCACGCCGCGCAGCACGTGCAGCGCCTTGTACGACTTCTCGAGGCCCTGCACATGGATCGCAGGCCCCTGGACCTGATTGGTTGCTGGAGGGAGGCTCATGACAGCCAGCATGGAGGGTTGACGCTGCGTCAAGGTCAAGCCCGCAGGGCGGATCCGATTCGTCCACCCACATGGAAGCCACCGCAAGGCGGCCTCTTGGAAATCTGGTATGCAGGTCACAGTTCCGGTACTAGCGTGCCGTCATATGGCTGATACTGACCTGCCGCCGCGCCTGACCCGGCATGCCTTCCATGGGCCGCTGTCGGAGGCCAGGGCCGCCCGGTTCGTCGATCGGCTCTCCCGGGGCAAACCGGGTACGGTGCTCGATATCGGCTGCGGGTGGGGCGAGCTTATGCTCCGTATCCTCCAAGCGCTTCCCACCGCGACCGGCCTCGGCCTGGACCTCAATGAGACCGACCTGGACCGGGGCCGGAACAACGCCGAGGCTCGCGGGCTGACCGAGCGTGTCACCTTTCTTAGGGAATCTGCGGTCGAAACGACTCGCGGGCCTGCTGATCTGGTGCTGTGCCTTGGGGCCAGTCATGCGCTGAGCGATGTCCAGCCGCCTGGGCACACTGCGGCCGCGCTGCGTGAACTGCGGCGGCTGGTTACTCCCGGAGGGCGTGTCCTGCTCGCGGAGAGCATCTGGCAGCGGCCCCCCACTTCCGCCGAGTTGGCCGCCATATGGCCGGGCACGTCTGCCGGAGAGTTCGGCGACCTGGCTGGCCTCGTTGACCTGGCCGTGGCGGCCGGGTTCCGTCCGGCGTGGATCGAGACGGCCAGTCTGGAGGAATGGGAGGACTTCGAGTCGGCTTATCAATGCGACGAAGAGGAGTGGCTCGCGGCCCACAGCGGCGATCCGAGGGCGGCTGAGATCCGCGACCGCGTGGAGCAGCACCGGTCGTACTGGCTACGTGGCTACTACGGTGTTCTTGGCCTGGCCTACCTCACCCTTGTCCCGGTCAGCTAGCCGTCAACTCGCCAGTCCATGCAGCTCTCGCCGGATCAAGACGATGCTCCCCACCTTTGCTGAGCGGCCTGGCGGGTGATGCCGATGCGGGAGCCGAGCTCGGTACAAGCCGAGGAACGCGTCCTGCACGACGTCCTCCGCCGTGGCGCGGTCGCCGGTGAGCAAGAGCGCGAACCGCATCAGCCCGAGCGCGTGCTCAACGGATGCACACGCGCTAGCTGCACGGATGGCACAGGCAAACGGACAGGCCGGGGCGAGGGCCGATTACTTTCCGCTCAGCAAACTCAGGACTGGCTTGCCGAACGGCAATGGCTTGCCGCCCACCGACACGATGGCCGTGCCGAGGTAGCCGTAGTACCCCAGGGCTGCGAACACCAGCACGAACACCGCGCCCGCGTGCTGGATGCCCGCGGATGACTCCAGCACGCCGATGGTGATGAGCGTGACCCCGACCACGCCGGCGCCCAGGATCAGTGAGAACAGCAGCGGGATTCGCAGGCTGACCAGGAACAGCATGAAGATCACGATGTCCCAGGCGATCAGGAACTCCCCGATCGTGTGCAGGATGGCGGCCGGCGGGATGGCGTACCAGTTGTGGGCCAGCCCGATAACGAGCGCGGCGTAGCTGATCCAGAAGGCCGCGAACGCACCCAGCACGGTTGCGACGAACGTCTCGCCGATCCTTGCCGCCCAGGTCGTGGTTATCAGCAGCCCGAGCCCGGTGGCGGCGAACACGATCGGCATGATCGTGTTGCCCTGGACCGCCAGCGGTACGTAGCCGAGCAGCGAGATGCCCAGGACCGTGCTGCCGAGCGCGAATACCAGCAGCCCGAGCGGGACCGGGTCGCCGCCCGATGGGGGGGCCGTGGCGAGTTGCGCCTCCTCCACTACCTGGGCGTTGTGAACTGCCTCAATTTCTGTCACCGGAGCCTCCTTATGTTGCGGCGTGGCTCTGATGGATATGCTCGGTGTTAGCGACCGGGTATTCAACGACAAGCGCCACAAGCTTCGCCCCAGTCCGTTGTGAGCGGCGACAACGCACGCCAGGAGAACTGCCAAAAGATTCACGTAGTGAACGGGCGCAGCATTTCTCTCGGTCATGCCGAAGTCAAAAGCCCGAAACGTGGGGCGAAAAGCTCGCTTGGTGGATTGTCAATCGAGCTCGTGAAACCGTTGCCGGCGATGGCATCCCTGACGGGTTTTGGTCGGCTCAGGCAATGGCCAGCGCCGGGGATGGGGACATCACTGGCCGGCACCTCTCATGGTGAACCTTCGCGGCTTCACGCTGGAGCGCCGGGGGTCCTGCGCGGGCCACGTTCTGGCCCGTCGGGCGGTGCGTGCTGGCCTTACTGCCCGCGGCGAACACGGAACGGGTCGGGGGTGAGTCCGGCGTAGCGTGGCGACATGGTCCATGCAGGCGTTGAGTTCTGGGATCAGTTCTTCCGCAGCGGCTGGAGTCCTGCAGCGACCTGGACTGGGCAGGCTTGTGGACAAGGCCGTTTCTGGTCCCGCTGCGGCAGGCACGCGTCGAGACCATCCTGGAACTGGGATGCGGCACTGGCAACGACGCGGCTCGGCTGGCAGGCGAGGGCTACTCGGTCACGGCGATCGATCTGTCGGGCGAGGCCATCGGGCGGGCGCAGGCCAGGTTCGGATCGCTGGCCAGGTTCCTGGTGGCCGACATGACTCAGCAGCTTCCCTTCCCCGATGGGAGCTTCGACGCGGTCATGTCCAACGTAGCCATGCACATGTTTCCCGACGACGTGACCCGCGCGGTGTTCGCGCAGGTCGGGCGGCTCGTCCGCACGGGCGGGTTGTTCGTGTTCCACGTCAACTCGCTGGAGGACAGGCCGCTGCGTGCCCGCAGGCTGCCCGCGCGTGAGCTTGAACCGGATTACGTGGAGGAGGAGTCGGGCCAGACCATGCACTTCTTCTCCGAGCCCTACCTGCGTGAGCTCCTGGCAGGATGGCAGCAGGTGCAGCTGGCCCCGGTCCCGGTCCCGCATCATACGACCGGTGAGCTGTTCAAGCACGTCTGGCGCGGCATAGCCCACCGCTGATCCGGTGCGGGTGGCCGCCGGGCAGTCCTTGGCCCGCCGGGATCAGTGCGCGACTTTAAGCAATCATGCGAAGTGGGTCTGTCAAGGCGGCCTGTTAGCAAGACCGTGGGCAAGAAAGCCCGTTCCAAGATCGGAAAGGGCCTCTGAGCTGGGAGCCGCCTATCGGAATCGAACCAATGACCTACGCATTACGAGGGTGTTCTCGTGCGTTGCTCGCGGGTTCAAAGCCCGCGCCAGCTTGAGGTTCACAGGTTGCTGCTGGTGGCGGACGTTGGCTGTTAATGGCGGTTCAGGGGCATCTCGGGGGCACGCTCATTAATGCGTGTCGATAACCTCGGGTTCGGCGAGCTGCGCTGTTACAGCGGCGGCCCGTTCCGCGGGACCTGGACCCGGCGGATCGACGCGTTCACCGGGCAAGGGTTCCGGCTGACCAACTACGCGCCCGAGGCGCAGTGCACGCCGACCCGCTCGGCGCTGCTGACCGGGCGGCACGCGATCCGGTCCGGGAACCACAGCGTCCCGCTGGGCGCCCCGGGCGGCTGGGGCCTGGTGACCTGGGAGAAAACCCTGGGTGACCTGCTGACCGAGGCCGGGTACCGCTGCGCGGTGTACGGCAGGCACGTCGGGGAGGGGCCAGGCCGCTGGCCGGCCGCCTCGGCCTGGGCGCGGTCGGTGATGTCCGCTTCGACGGCCAGCGCGGTGCCGCCTGCGTTCTCGATGTCGGCGGCGAGGGCCTGCAGGCGGTCGCGGCGGCGGGCCACGAGCGCGACGCAGGCGCCGTCTTGGGCGAGCCGGCGGGCGGTGGCGGCGCCGATACCGCTGCTCGCGCCGGTAACGAGCGCGGCGGTGCCGGCCAGTTTCGGTGTCATGGGTGTTGTCCGTCTTCTCTGGATGTACGGCACTGGGGCAGGCGGCGGGGCGTCCTCACGTGGTGCACCTCTGGCAGCGTCAGCGGGCGGCCGTTCAGCTGCTCGCCGAGCGCGCCAGGTAGCCTGCCTGCTGGCGTGGCACCTCGCGGTAGGCGAGCGCGCATGCTGCTCGTGCCTGTACCTGCGCCTGTGCGGGAGCCGGCTGGCCTGATCGCTTCTGTTGGGCGGTGGCTCAGGCGTCGTCGTGGGCGAGGCTGCTGGACAGTTCGCGGTAGGCGCTGGCCTGGGCAAGCAGGTCCCTGGCCTTCTGCTCGAGGGCTCCTACGGCGTCGGCGCCGGCCGCGAAGCGCAGCGGCGGCTCGTCCTGGCTTGCGAGCTGGACCAGCGCGCCGGCGAGCTTGGCGGGGTCACCGCTTTGCAGGCCGTTCATGCTCTTCCAGCCGGCGACGGTCTGCTCTGTGCGCTCGGCGTAGTCCTGGATCGAGGAGACGGCGTACTGCGTCGACTCCGGCGTGAGCAGCTCGGTGCGGAAGAAGCCGGGCTCGACGAGCATCGTGCGGATCCCGAACGGCGCGACCTCGGGGGTCAGCGACTCGATCCAGCCCTCCACCCCGAAC
>WNGR01006364.1_pt1 | contig 12615 bp, 11 predicted proteins | sample 5407581 | NCBI WGS metagenome assembly WNGR01 (sample SAMN13153383, study PRJNA577476) | soil metagenome | isolation source: 80 cm soil or saprolite under Garry oak tree replicate 2 | place: USA:California | collected 2016-06-15
GTTGGCAATCCAAGCCGCGCAGTGGAAGGATGGTGGAGTTCAATTCACAGTCAGCGGAGCTGGGTTCAACGCGAACCTTTTCGCTGCCTTGGCTGAAGATGCGACAAGATCCGAAGTGGCAAAAGGGGAGAACGCCGGAAGAACGTTAAACCACGTGGCCGTTGTTCGTGTCCTCAAAGACTTTGGTTCAAATGCCAAAAATGACACCCTCCTTCGCTGACTGGGAGCGAATCAGCTCTCCAGCGGCGAAGGCCCGGTCAGGCTCGTTGTTTTTCAGACGGATCGAAAGACTGGTCGTGTTCTGGGGGTCGCGGAACAGAATCTCCCTCATTGAGGTTGCGCCCTGCCGATGGAAGACCCTCATTCCGCACAGTTCCCCCGCCACATCGTGAATGCTGGTGCGAATCCCTTCGTCGTAGACGGCAGTCGAGCTAATGCGTTTTCGGAAATGATGTAGACCAAAGCCCACAATTCTGGTAGCCGCGACCATCAGGAGCGGCGGTTTCCAATGAAGCGTGAAAGACCACTGTATTTCCGAAAATGCCGTAAAATTCAACTATGACTGATCGCATGTCCCTCTCCCTCGCCCAGGCCGATCCCGAAGTCGCTGCAGCTCTCGATCACGAGACTCTCCGCCAGCACGAGGGGCTGGAGATGATCGCCAGCGAAAACTTTGTCTCCGAAGCGGTACTCGAAGCCGCCGGCTCTATCTTCACCAACAAGTACGCCGAGGGCTACCCGGGCCGCCGCTACTACGGTGGTTGCGAGTTCACCGACGTCGTGGAAAACCTGGCGCGCGATCGCGCAAAACAGATCTTCGGCGCCGAGCACGCCAATGTTCAGCCGCACTCCGGGTCGCAGGCCAACGCGGGCGCATATGCGGCAGTCCTGCAGGTCGGCGACACCATCCTCGGCCTCGATCTGGCGCACGGCGGCCACCTGACGCACGGCCACAAATTAAGCTTCAGCGGCAAGCTCTATCGGCCGACGTTTTATCAGGTTCGTAAAGACACTGAAGTCATCGACTACGACGAGTTGGAAACCATCGCCGTGCGCGAGAAGCCCAAGATGATTATCGGCGGCGGCAGCGCCTATCCGCGCCTGTGGGCCTTTGCGCGCATGCGCCAGATCGCAGATAAGGTCGGCGCGGTATACGTATTTGACATGGCCCATATTGCCGGCCTCGTAGCGGGTGGCGTGCATCCTTCTCCGGTGCCCCACGCGCACATCACCACAACCACAACTCACAAGACTTTGCGCGGACCGCGCTCTGGCATGATTCTCTGCGGCCAGCAACTGGCGGCAGCTGTTGACAAAGCCGTATTCCCAGGACAGCAGGGCGGCCCCCTCGTTCACATCATCGCAGCCAAAGCAGTGGCATTCGGCGAAGTCTTGCGGCCCGAGTTCCGCACTTATGCCGCGCAAATTGTGGCCAATGCAAAGGTGCTCGCTGCCAGCCTGAAGGATGCTGGTTACCGCATCGTCTCTGGCGGCACAGACAATCACCTGATTCTCGTCGATGTGTTCGAAAAAGGAATTCTCGGATCCGAAGCGGAACTGGCCCTCGGCAAAGCCGGCATCACGGTGAACAAGAATGCCATTCCTTACGACACCAATCCGCCGCTCAAGCCTTCGGGCATTCGCATCGGCACGCCTGCCCTTACCACGCGCGGCATGAAAGAGCCTGAGATGCGGCAGGTATCGGCTTGGATCACAAGAGCCTTGGAGCTTCGCAACGACGATGCGGCGCTGGAGCGCATCCGCGGCGAAGTAGCCGAGATGGCAAATCATTTCCCGCTCTATGCATGGCGGCGTACGCCTTCCGCAGTAGAAGCATAACGATGGACGTATATAACTCCTGCAAATTCATAACTTCGCACTTAGTCGTGGAGGGATGCTAAATGTCCCTCCCGCAACTCCCCGGCCGTTTAGGGGTTGCATCTAACGTGTAAGCTATGGAGCCGCTGAGATGGCGACGGCCAAATCGGCTGCATCCTCTCTACGGCTGCAGGAGGTTAACGATGAAACACGTTCCCCTCGCCCTTGCAGTTTTGCTGATTCTTGCAGTCCCCACATTTGCGCAACGCCCCGATGATCATCCTCAACAGCGGCCGGACAACGACCGCGCGCAACGCCCCAATGATCATCGCGAGGGCCGTCCGCCCGTTCCTTCACGCGGTCCCCAGCCTTATCGTGGCAATCCACTCGCGCCTGAAGAACACCGCGACTTTAGAGACCAACCCAATCATCCCAACGCTCCACATGTCGATAAGGACGGGCAATGGGTGGGTCACGACTCTGGCCGCGATGATCGTCATTACCATTTGGAACATCCGTGGGCGCATGGCCGCTTCAATGGCGGCTTCGGACCCGAGCATCATTGGAGACTTGGCGGCGGTGGTCCTGGCCGTTTCTGGTTCAATGGCTTTTACTTTGGCGTCGCGCCTTATGACGACGATTTTGTCGGCGATTGGTTGTGGGACTCGGATGACATCGTGCTTTATCCCGATCCAGATCATGACGGATGGTACCTGGCATATAACATCCGGCTTGGCACCTATGCCCACGTGCAATTTCTAGGTCAGCAATAGTTCGACGACCGCGAAAGAGCATCAGAAGGGGAACAAGTCGCGTGCCTTGTTCCCTTTCTCAGCTTTCAGCGGGGCACCCGGGTAGCTTCACGAGTTGTACATGGATGCCGTGTCAACGATAAGATATCCAGTCCAAACAGAATAGAGATGTAGCCGCGGTGAAACGCGGCAGCGACTCGCGTTTGTCTCGGACTAACGCATTTTCGGAAATGATGTCCGAAAATGCCATAAGGAAATCGATCGAATGAAGCATCTATCAGCCCGCCTAAGTGTTGTTATCGCCCTCACGCTTGCCCTCATTGGATCTTTTGAAGCCATTCCCTTCGCATCGGCGGCCCCTTCTCAAACTACGCCTGTCGTGCTCACCGGCGCCGACCGGCGTCCCGCGCAATCACTCGAGGGTGAGTGGGCTACGATCGTTGATCCGTATTTCTCAGGACTCTACAGCTTTCATCACGAGGAAAAGGCAAATGGATGGTTCCTCAATCAAAAGGCCAAGCCCGGCGATCCCTTTCCCACCGAGTACGACTTCAGCAAAGCGCCTAAGTTGAAGGTCCCCGGAGACTGGAACACGCAGCGTGAATCGCTCTTCTTCTACGAAGGTCCAATCTGGTACGAACACGATTTCACTTACCAGCCCAAAGCACAGACGCGCTTGTTTCTGCATGTCGGCGCAGCCAACTATCGCGCGTGGTTCTGGGTTAATGGGAAGAAAGTATGTGAACACGAAGGAGGATATACCTCATTCAATTGCGAAGTGACGGGGGCAGTTCACGAGGGCAATAATTTTGTTGTTGCGGCAGTCGACAACACGCGCCGCGAAGATAATGTACCCACGCTCGAAACCGATTGGTGGAACTATGGTGGACTTACTCGCGAAGTCTCGCTGATTACTGTTCCGGATTCCTTCATCGATCAATACGACCTGCACCTGAGTCGGACCGAGGATTCGGTGATCGAAGGATGGATTCACGTCATGGGCCACCCGGCAGACGCCGGCGTTGAGATAGAGATACCGGCACTGCACACGAAGACTTCCGCCAAGGTTGATGCATCCGGACGTGCTGCTGTTCACTTCGCCGTGCAAGGACTTGAGCGTTGGTCGCCCGCTGCACCAAAGCTCTACAAAGTCTCACTGCGGGCGGGCACAGATTCTGTTGATGAACTGATGGGTTTTCGTACCGTCGAGGTCCGCGGCACCGAGATACTGCTGAACGCCAAACCCGTTTTTCTGCGCGGCATCGCGATTCATGCCGAGGCGCCGTATCGCACCGGTCGCGCCTACACCGATAAAGATGCGGAGACGCTGCTGGGATGGGCGCAGGAACTTGGCTGTAACTACGTGCGCCTCGCACACTATCCCCATGCAGAGACTATGTTGCGCGCAGCAGACCGTATGGGCCTGCTTGTATGGTCTGAGAATCCTGTCTACTGGGCACTCCAATTCGATAATCCGCGGGTGCTCGCCAAGGCCGAGCAGCAATTGGATGAGGAGATTGGCACATCGCGTAATCATGCGGCCATCATCTTATGGTCCATGGCCAATGAAACTCCAAATACTGAAGCGCGCACTCGTTTCATTGAAACGCTTGCTGCGCGCGCACGTGCGCTCGATTCTTCGCGACTTATCACGGCCGCATTACTGGTGCGCGCCGAGGGTCACAACAAGATCGTTGATGATCCGCTTGGCAAAGCGCTCGATGTAATCGGCGTGAACGAATATATCGGATGGTATGAGGGACATCCCGAGACAGCCGACATTACCGCGTGGCGCATCGATTATCAAAAGCCACTTATCGTGAGCGAGTTCGGCGGTGGTGCAAAGGCTGGGTTACACGGAGATGAAAACGAACGATGGACTGAAGAGTACGAGGCCAATATCTACCGGCACCAACTCCCAATGCTGAACAAGATTCCGCAACTTAGAGGCCTCAGTCCTTGGGTTCTGATGGATTTCCGTTCGCCCAACAGACCACTTGCCGGCATCCAGGATGAATTCAATCGCAAGGGGCTCATCTCTGAGAAAGGTGAAAAGAAGGCGGCATTCTATGTTCTGCAGAAGGCTTATAAGGAGCAGAGCATCGGCAAGCCGTAGTAAACACCCTTGAGAGACGTTCAACTAAGTTGATCCACGCTCGCAGCCAACCTAGTCAACCGGCGCATTAGTGAGGTAATCTGTAACCCATGGCTATTGATACTATTCTTGCCCAAATCGATTCGGAGATCGCAAGGCTCACGCAGGTTCGTTCCCTGTTGGCCGGCTCCGGCGTCGCTGCCTCCACTGTGACCGAACGTAAGACCAGGAAGGCGCCTGCAAAGGCGACGGCTAAGAAATCGCGCGTCCTCAGTCCTGAAGCTCGCAAGCGGATCGCCGATGCGCAGCGCAAACGCTGGGCGGCTCAGAAGGCCAAGAAGTAAAAACGCAAAACCAGCTTCCCCATATCACGCGTTGATCCGCGGAACACACACGGGCCCTACAACTGACCGGCTCTCAGCTCTCGATACATTTCGCCAGGAGCAGAAGACCGGGTTGTAGGTCACTCGTACCTTCCGCATTGCGCGACGCGGCTGCGTATCGTCGGAGTCGAGCCGCAAGAGTGTATCTGTTCGGCAACTTACCTTGCCCGGAGACGTCACACTCTGATTGCAACGTATCGCGGCGGCATTCTGTTGCTGCTGTCCGGCAGTCTTCCTGATTATCCAAGTCCTTAAGGGATGAATCGATCATCCCTTTACCCGCAGTGTGCCTGCGCTGAAGTGGCTTACCAGGTCTCGAGAGCAAGAATGTTAGGCGGCCCCGGATGGCCCTCAATCACTTGCGTCTCGATTACCGCCTCCATGTTCATCTGCTGCCAGTTCTTGGGAGCCTTGGCGAGCAGTGAATCCAGATAGATGGGATTGTAGAGAATTTCGCCTGCGGCTTCGGTGCCTTCTTCCGAAATGCCGGCCGCGATGATGACCGGCTGGCCCGTGGTGTTGTCGTGAATGCGAGCCACGATTGCATAATCGCGCGAAAGTTTTTGATAAGGCAGATCCCACGCGGTGGCCCATGTGGTCTTCTTGGTGCTCTTGCGGTCGACCAGCAGCGCCACACCATCCTTTGATTCAAACCCAAAGCGAAGTTTTTGCGTGACCCGCAATGTCCAGATATTGTCGAACGCGCCGATCAAGACGAACGGGCCCTCGCGAAGCTGGGCAAATGTCGCTTCCGACGCGGGTACTACTCTAAAGGCCTTGCGCCGCGATGCAAGTGCGGCAACAGTCCGCGTGAGAGTAATCACATCGGCGAGCGCCAGGTTTCCCGAGTAATGCAGTCGGAAATAAAGCGGTTCCGGCTTTGAATTGTTGACCGGAGTATCAAAAGAGTTGATCGACCCCACGTCCAGGTTCTTGGCCGGTTCTCCCAGGCAAAAAGTGGTGGGGTTCACGCTGGCAGTGACAGGCTCCCAAAAACGGTCGATGTTCGATACCGGCGGCGGTTCATCGTGGGTCCGCCTTCCACCCAGGAGTACGGCCATGCCCGCCACTACAATCAGCAGCACAACCGCGGCCACGGCAACCAGGCGTGGTCGCCACCGCGAGGGGGCAGGCGGAGGCGGCACTGGTTCTTGCACCACCTCGGCGATTTCCTCGGGCTGAACCATGACCGGCTCCGGCTCGGCGGCCCGCTCAGCTGCACGGAACACCGGAACATACGATCCGATGGGCAGTTCGATCACCAGCTCGCCGCGATGCGAAGTTTCGTAGTAGTACTGGGTGAGCCGTTTGCGAACCTCCCCGGCCGTGATGCGGACTACGGGGTCGGCATTCGCATCATAGGTCGGCGATCGTCCAAAGACCTCCACTCCGATGCTGCGTTCTTTGAGGTCGCCGGCATTCCCCAGCAACGTCTGCTCCACGGCGTAGGCGAGCAAAGCGGGATAACGTTTGCTGTTCGCAAACAAGGGATGCACGAGCAGACGCGACAATTGCTCCCGTATTTTCGGGGCCTCAGTTGCCGGGTTGGGGTCCGTCGACTCCTGTGGGGATTTCGAACCCACGAGCATTACTACTCCTTTGGCCGAGCTGGACCAGGGACAACCACTCGGTTCGCATCGCAGTCTCCCTGTCCCATTCGCCGCCTTCCGTCCGCGCAAGGTGTCCGACCGATGCTCGTCACAGATTTAAGATCGGGTGAATCGAGTTGGCCGCAAAAAATAGACTAACCGCGCGTGGAAAAACCGTCTGCATCGCGTATGATACGTCAGCTAAACGGAGTTGTCCATATAGGAATAAATCTAAGCAAAATAGGGAGTTAAGTAAATCAATCCCGATCCGCTACCCGATGGAACCTTTTGTATTTGGTCGCCGCAAAATATAGTCGGTTTCGGTCCAGAAAATGACCCAGCGGCCCGGGTGTGCTGAGCGTAAACCGCTCTTTTATACATCTGCGCCGAAGGCGAATTTTCTTGTGATTGCGGCTCCTCGCCCCTCGTTTGCCAGATCTGGATTGCATCCAGACAGGACTCACTGAGGGGCGCTTTTTTTCTTCTGGCCGGACTCGCTTTCTCCCCCGCAGCTCCGGGAAAGCTCTCCTCATCCGCTTCAGTTTGCCCGAAGAGCCACCATCGGATCGACTCGCGACGCCCGCCTTGCCGGCAGGTACCCCGAAATTGCGGCGACCAGGCCGAGCACCAGCGCCATTCCTGAATATGTCATCAAGTCCCAGGGAGACGTGGCAAACAGAAGAGTGGCGATGAGCCGGGCTACAAAAATTGAGGCAACCGCTCCCAGCAGGATTCCCGCCAGGGCCAACCGTAAAGTGCCTGTAAGCACCTCTCGTTGAACGCGGCTCATGCTGGCGCCCAGCGCCATGCGGATACCAATTTCCTGGGTTTGCTGGGTCACGGAATAGGAAATAACGCCGTAGATGCCCAGCGCCGCCAAAAACAGGCCGAGTGCGGCAAACGCGCCAACCAACATCATGAAAAACCGGCGCGGGGATACGGCGTGGCTTACCAGTGCCTTGATTGGCCGAAACTCCGCCGCCGTCTGCTTAGGGTTCAGTTCACGCAGCGCGCCCATAACGCTGCCGGCCAGCGATGCCGGCGGCAAGGTCGTGCGTACCACCAGTTCTGCCCCGTTCGGTCCCGCCTGTGTCATCGGGTAGTAGATCTGCCAACCGGCGGCTCCTTCCAGACTCTCTTCGTGGACATCCTCTGCAACGCCGACCACGCGCAGATTCTGGTCGCCGTTCACGAGAATCTTGCCCACCGCATTTTCATTCGGCCAGAAGAACTGCGCCATAGCTTCGTTGATGAGCACGACATTCTCGCCCTTTGGGCCATCGTCCCAGCTAAAATCGCGCCCCCGCAGTCGCGTGCCCATCGCACGCATATATCCGGGCGAAATCACGTAGACCAAGGGGCCCGTTGCATCCTTGAAATCGTCGCGGTTTCTCCCCTGGGGGATGGGAGTCCCCCAGGCGCGATTCTGCCCAAGGGGGAGATAGTCCACAAGGCCTGCCGCTTCCACCCCCGGAAGCGATCCCACGCGAGCCAGAATCTGCTGAAAGATCACGCCGCGTTTTGCAGCGCTCAATGCGCCGTTTGGATCGGGCGTTGGTACCCTGTCGTCGTAGTCCAGTTTCACGGCGGCGGCTCGATCCGGCTGAAATCCGAAATCCACATCGAGGACCTTCAAGAAGCTGCGTAGCAGCAGTCCCGCCCCCACCAGCAACACGCAGGCCAAGGCCACCTCGGTAACCACGAGCACCGAACGGACCCGCTCATGCTTGCGACCCTGCCCCGAGCCAGGGCCCGAGTCCTTGAGCGCCTCCTGCAGGTTGCCTCCGGCAATTCGCAGCCCCGGCGCCAGTCCAAAGAAGATCGCCGCGAAGACCGCGATCAAGACTGTCCATCCCAGCGCCGCCCCATCGATGCGCAGAGTGCTCAGCAGCGGTAGCGCGATGGCGCCCTGGTGTGCAAGCCACACCACGATGACCAACGCCAGACCCAGGCCCAGGACCGCGCCCACGCTTGAGAGCATCAGGCTCTCCGTCAAAAGTTGCCGCACGATCCGTCCACGGCCCGCTCCCAACGCGCTGCGCATCGCGAACTCTTTGCTCCGCCCGGCGGCGCGAGCCAGCATCAGGTTCGAAAGATTCACACACGCGATCAGCAGAATCGCTCCCACTGCCGACCACAACACGACAAGCGAACGGCGCAGCTTGCCGCTTACGTAATCCTTGAGCGGCACCGGGACCACCGCATCCTTGTAGTCGCCGCATGTCCTCGGGTTCTTCAGATTCCAGCACATGGTTTGAGAGGCGGCCTTGGCGTCACCCGTCGCCTGGGCCAATGTCACGCCCGGCTTGAGCCGCCCGATGAGGGTGATGATGTTGCCCCAATCGCGCGGAGGCCCATACAGGTTGAGCGGTGTAATCGCGTCGATCTTTGCGCCCGGTGAGAACACAGCGCCAAAGTCAAAGTCCTTCGGCAGCACTCCGATAACGGTCGTCTGCCTGCCATTCATATCGAATGTTTTGCCTACAATCGCACGATCGCCGCCAAACTGTCGCTTCCACCACGCATCGGCCAGCAGCACGACCGGTGGCGCACCATTGCGCGCGTCGTCAGCGGTGAACGCGCGCCCCATGGCGGGGTGCACCCCTAGAACCTGGAAGAAATTGGCGATCACATCGATGCTCGTGGCCGGGATGGGCGCGCCGCCCAGCGTAAGGCTCAGGTTGTCTGTCCCCGAGAAGGCAAAATAGCCGGTCACATCCTGAAACGATCGCGTCTGGGTGCGAAATTGATCGTACGCATCGGTCGAATAGGTCGCGCAGGAGAGGCCGCACTTGGTCGGAGGCGGAGCAATCCACACGAGTTCATGCGCGTTAGGGAACGGCAGCGGACGCAGCAACAGCGTGTTCACCACACTGAATACGGCGATGTTGGCGCCTATGCCGAGGGTGAGAATCAGAATCGCGACGACAGTGAAGCCTCGATCGCGAGCCAGCGTGCGCAACGTGTAACGAACATCCTGGACCAGAATATCGAGTTTCATCAGACCACGAGCCTCCCGTTGTTGATCTTTCGCCTGTTCCATTCCACCAAAGCGGATCAATGCCAACCGCCGCGCTTCCGCCGGTGACAGTCCGCGCTCAAGGTTTTCTTCGATAGCCATCTCAAGATGGATGGCCAGCTCGGCCTCCAACTCGGCGTCGAGGGCCTGCTTGTTGAAGAAAGCCCTCACCCGTCCGCAGACCCGCCTGAACGCGCTCACGCTGGACCGGCCTCCTCGCCGTCAGGTTCACCCATTGAAAGCACCCGATCCATTACGCCCGTCAGGCGCTGCCAGTAACGGGCGTCTTCAATCAACTGGCAGCGGCCCGACTTGGTGATCGAGTAAAACTTGGCTTTGCGATTGTTGTTGGAGACGCCCCAGGTGGACGAGATCCAGCCCCTCTGCTCAAGCCGCACAAGGGAGGCATAGATTGTGCCCTGGTTCAAAAGAACTTCGTTGGCGCTTACCTGTTCGATACGTCGCGCGATACCGTATCCGTGCTGTGACCCCATCGCCGCAAGGGTTTGCAAAACCATAAGGTCTAATGTTCCCTGCAATAAATCGAGTTTGACTGGCCCCATTCATCTCCCTGTGGTGTTCCCACATTAAAAGTAACCCATACCGTGTGGCATCGCCACAGGAATGTGACGAGGGGCCGGCATCGAGATAGCAAGGCGGCCTTGCTTATTCTGGACTTTCACTGATAAAAGAAAGGCTTGATTCTTAATCGTCCCCCAGGTGCCACCGCGTAGCATGCCGTTGTATCGGAAAACAGGTTCGGCAGTTTCTCCCGCGACCCTGGTGGAGATTGGTTCTGCTCCCCTGTGATCAATGTCGACCACCCGGACCGGGTGCTTCAATGCAGCTTTAACAGCTGGGGTGCGTCTGTTCGCATCCGATAATGAAAGTTTTGCGAGGACCGACAAGTACAGAGTTAAGAGGCCGATGAACATGTCCCCATCCTTAATGCCTCATTCCGTTTGCTGGAGCCAGGACCAAAGCCTTATCTGGACCATGGTAGTTACAAACGGAATCACTTTCTTGAGCTATTTCTGCATCTGCGCCACCTTGTTTTATCTGGCGCGAAGAACGCGAGGGGCGATCGCTCGAGACTGGGGATTCTTCCTGGTCGGATTTGGCCTCTTCATCGTCGCATGCGGCACGACCCATCTGATGGAAGTCGTGACAACCTGGGTTCCGGTGTTCTGGATCGACGCGTGGACCAACATCATTACGGCTGTCCTGTCCGCTTACGTTGCGATTCAGTTCTTTCGGCGAGCATTCCAGTTGGGCTATGGCATTAATGACTATGCCGCTCGGCTGTCCAACGCAGAAAACGAAAGAGCCCGGGTCGAGGAGAATCTGCTCGCTGCCAGAAAGCTCGAAGAGTGGAACCGCATGTCGGCCGTAGTCACGCATGAAATCAACAACCCCCTGGCCGCCATTCAAAATTTGATGTTCCTGATTCAGATTTCGCCGGGTGTCACGCCCGAGACTACAACCATTGTGCAGCAGGCCGCGGACGAGGTTCGCCGGATTGAAACCATCACCAGATCCACCCTGGGTTTTTTTCGCCAGAGCTCGACGCCCGAAAAGGTCGATTTGCTGAAATCAGTCGAGTCCGTGCACCTTTTGCTCCAGCCAATGCTTCGTCAGCGCGGGCTTGAACCGGATATTCGCAGCACCGGCGATTGCACCGTCAATGCCTACGCGGTTGAAACGCGACAGGTGCTGCTCGACCTGGTTCGGAATGCATGTGAGGCGACAACTCAAAGTGGGAGTAAAGTGACGGTCGAGATTCAAGGCAGATCCGATGACGTGCAGGTCGTGGTCGCCGACTCGGGCACTGGCATCGAATCGACGATGCTGCCGAACCTGTTTCAATTTGGGGCCAGCACCAAGGGCAACAGCGGGAATGGCATGGGGCTGTGGCTGGTCAAGCAACTTGTGACCCGTCACGGCGGCACGATCGACGTGGAGACAAAGCTGGGCGAGGGCAGCCGATTTACAGTGCGCTGGCCACGTAAGTTCCCTGTCGGCGAAGAACTCGAAGCTCGGTTCGCCGCCGGCGTAGTCAAATAGTCAAATAGTCACGCCCTAAGTGAGCGCACGGTCCAGGTGGGTGTATCCGCCATCCACGATGAGATGCTGGCCGGTGGTATGTCCTGACTGAGTCGGTGAAAGCAGAAAGACCGTTACTGCCGCGATTTCTGCGGCAGACGTCATTCGGTGGCCGAGCGGAATCTTGTCGGTGATGCGTTTCAATTGCGCCTCGGGATCTCCGAGCCTGTCGAGATAGCGGCGATAGAGAGGCGTCATCACCTCCGCGGGCAGAACGGAGTTGACGCGGATTCCGTAGGGCAGCAGTTCCGCCGCCCACTCGCGGGTGAGCGCAAGCTGCGCGCCCTTCGCGGCCGCATAGGCCGACGTGCCGCCCTGCCCGGTCAGGGCAACCTTTGAGCTGATGTTTACGATCGAGCCCTGGGCGCGCTTGAGCGAGGGCAGCGCGTAGTGGGCCAGTGCGTAATAGTGAATAAGGTTGTTATAGAGGCTTTCGACAAAACGATCGACAGTTCCAGACTCAAGACCTACGCCGTCGTTGCCGCCGGCGTTGTTCACCAGCGCGTCTATCGCGCCAAATCGCTCTTCGATTTCGTCAATCGCTTCTTTGCACCGGTTGAGGTCTCCAAGGTTCGCCTCAATGAGCTCGCACTGGGCTCCTGAAGACTTCATCTCCGCCATAAACTCCATGACGTTCTCTGAAGGTCTTCCTAACAGGGCAACGCGTGAGCCTTCAGCCAGGCAGGCGCGAGTAATGGCGGCTCCGATTCCTGCTCCACCGCCTGTAACCACAATGACCTTCTCGTTCAGTCCCAGATCCATGGATTGCCCTTTGCGTGAAATTGCGGCCGAAGCCTGAAGAGAATACTAATTAAGGCCAGTCATCACCAGCATGCGCGGCTCGGTCATCTCCTGA
>WNGR01007898.1_pt1 | contig 12614 bp, 11 predicted proteins | sample 5407581 | NCBI WGS metagenome assembly WNGR01 (sample SAMN13153383, study PRJNA577476) | soil metagenome | isolation source: 80 cm soil or saprolite under Garry oak tree replicate 2 | place: USA:California | collected 2016-06-15
CGTTCCTGACGCGCGCCCGCGCCTGCCGCACGGCGTGCGTCTCGTGCAAAATGAGGCGCATGGCGGCTGGGTTCTGCTCGCGCCCGAGCGCGTGTTCAAGGCCGACGCGATCGCCGTGGAGATCATCAAGCGCTGCACCGGCGACGCAAGCTTGGCGGAGATCGTGGACGATCTCGCAAAAGCCTATGCGGCTCCGCGCGAGCGCGTGCTCGCCGACGTGACAGCGCTGCTCCGCGGGCTTGCCGACAAGAAACTCCTGGAACTGTGACGTGGCCGAGACCGGTTCAACAACCCCGCCGAGGCCACTCGGCCTGCTCGCGGAACTGACCCACCGCTGCCCGCTGGGGTGCCCCTATTGCTCAAACCCGCTCGCGCTCGACACCCGCGATGGTGAGCTTGCCGCCGCGACCTGGGCGCGCGTTTTCCGCGAGGCTTCCGTGCTTGGCGTGTTGCAGGTCCACCTGTCCGGCGGGGAACCCGGCGCGCGGCGCGACCTCGTCGAGATCGCTGCTTCGGCGCATGCTGCCGGGCTCTACACCAATCTCATCACGTCCGGCGTCGGATTGACGGCAAGAAGGCTGACCGAACTCGTGCAAGCCGGGCTCGATCATGTCCAGGTCTCGATCCAGGACAGCGCACCATCCTCAGCCGACCATATCGCCGGTTACGAGGGCGCCTTCACCCGCAAGCATGAGCTTGCAAGCGAGGTCGTGCGGCTTGGCTTGCCGCTCACCGTCAACGCAGTCATACACCGCGCCAATATCGACCGAGTTGGCGACATGGTCGATCTGGCATTGGCGCTGGGCGCCAGCAGGGTCGAGATCGCCCACGTGCAATATTACGGCTGGGCGCTGAAGAACCGAGCCGCGCTCATTCCCACCCGCGAGCAGGTCGACCGCGCCGTGACACTGGTCGACGAGCTGCGCGCGCGCCACCATGGCCGCATCGTCATCGACGCCGTAGTTCCCGATTATTACGCCCGCTATCCCAAGCCCTGTGTTGGCGGGTGGGGTCGACGCTCGTTCAACGTGACGCCTTCGGGCAAGGTGCTGCCGTGCCATGCGGCGGAGAGCATTCCGGGTCTCGTGTTCTGGTCGGTGCGCCAGCACACGCTGGCCGAGATCTGGCAGGAGTCCCCTGCATTCAACGCCTTCCGCGGCACAGCCTGGATGAAAGAGCCCTGCGCAAGCTGTCCTCGCCGCGATCAGGATTTCGGCGGGTGCCGCTGCCAGGCCTTCGCACTGACGGGGGACGCCGCCGCAACCGATCCGGTTTGCCATCTCTCGCCCAACCGCGCGCAAGTCACCGCCCTGACGGCGGTCCAGGACGATGCACCCTACTTTTATCGGCGCATGTGAGACGGCCAAGCTGGCGTGTTTGAATCATGGCTGCGCGGATCGCAGAGGTCGTGCTGATATGTGCAACTCGAATGCACGAGCCGATGCGAAGCTTGCAGAGTTTTCCGACGCGCATACCAGTGATGGTTTTCAACGTCGCAGGCGTATCGATCCCAGGAAGCGCTCTCTTCTGACGAGGTCAGCGGCCAACGAGCTTTTCGTGCTGCCTTATTCGATCACCTCGTCAATACGAGCGCGCAAGGTCCGCGACACTTCGAGGCCGAGCGCCTTCAGCGCCTTGAGATTGATGATCAGCTCGAATTTGGTCGGCCGCACGACCGGCAAATCGGCGGGTTTCTCGCCCTTGAGAACCCTGCCAGTGTAGATGCCGGCCTCTCGGTATGCGTCGGCGAGGCGAGCGCCGTAGCTCATCAGGCCGCCCGCATCGACAAATTCGCGTCCAAAGTAGATCGTCGGAACCGCCGAGCGTGCTGCGAGGGCAACGAGCTGCTCGCGTCGGCTAACGAAGAGGGGATCGGCGCCGACAACCAGACCATTGAGCATTTGCTGGATCAAGTCTGCGAAGGCTGTATCAAGGTCGTGCTCATTCCTCGCCGCCAGGACGGAAAGCTGCTGTCCGGCGGCACTGGCCGCCGCCTGTATGTCTTGCAGGTTGGTCAGCGGGCTGGCCGGGTTGATAAGAAAGCCAACTCTGTTGGCGTTGGGGACGAGCTCGCGCAGCAGGTCGAGCCGTCGCGGTCCCATTCCGATATTGATCGTGGTGGCCCCGGTGGCGTTGTGGCCGGGGCAATCAAGGCTGTCGACGAGGCCGGATTTGATCGGATCGCCGCCGGTCGTGAAGACGATCGGTATTGTCGCCGTTGCAGCTTTTGCGACCGATGCCGACACGCCATTCGCAAAGATCACCGCCACTTGGCGCCGAACCAGATCGGCAGCCAATACCGGCAGCCGGTCGTATTGATTGGCCGCAAAGCGATACTCGAGCGCCACGTTCCGGCCTTCGAAATAGCCAGTGGCCGCCAATCCCTGACGGAACGCCGCCACGAGGTGAGCGTCCGCGCCGGGCGCTCTGCTAGTGAGGAATCCGATCACTGGGGTTGCTGGTTGCTGCGCGCGCGCGAGGCGCGGCCAGGCGACGGTCGCGTTGCCGAGAAGCACAATCACATCGCGGCGCCTCATTGGGCGCCGAGCAAGTGCCATATCGCGCATGAGACAAATCAGTTGTCGTTTCGGCCGACCACCGTATACCATGATATACCACACCGAGCAGCGAGTTCATCCGGTTCGAGGACCATCCATGGTTTCCAACAAAAATTGCGCCCGTTGGCCTTTGACCGCGATGTCCTGCACGCTCGCAGCCGCGGTAGCGGCATTTGCGTTGCCGGCTGCGGCTCAATCGATGCCGGTCGATGCGCGCAAGGGACAAGTCCGGATTTACGTGTCGCTCGCCACCGAGGCGGTCTCACGCCTGGTCAGGGAACTCAACAAACCTTTTCCCAATCTCAAGATCGAATTCGTGCGTGCGGGATCGGTCGAAACCGTCAACCGCTTCGTCGCCGAGCGGCAGGCGGGACGCATCTTTCCCGATCTGCTGCACGGCGCGGACCCTGGCGGATTCGACTATTTCGCGGAACGGGGTTGGATCGACAAGCGCCTTTCAGAGCTTCCCCTTACCGAGAGCTACCTTCCCGGCTTTGTCGACAAGCAGGCGGGCTGGGTGGCGATGCGCGCGACGGGGATTGCGCTGATGTACAACACGAAGCTGGTGAAAAAGGAGGACCTGCCGAAGACGTGGAAGGATCTTCTTGACCCCAGGTGGAAAGGCAAGATCGCGATTTCGGATCCGACGCGCGCGGGCTCCTCCTTCTCACATCTCTACGCGATGTGGAAGATCTACGGTCAGGACTATCTGCAGAAGCTGGCACGGGCCGACGTGTTCATTTCCGGAGACGGGACGGCCACGCGCAACGCCATTGCCCAGGGCGAACGGGAGCTCGGGCCGGTGTCCGAATACGACGCCTTCGTCATCAAGGAGCACGGGCAACCGGTCGACGTGGCGTGGCTTGAAGACGGCACAATCATAGTTCCGGCGCCGGTCGCGCTGGTGAAAGGCAGCGCCAATTCGGAAAACGGATTGGCCTTGGCCGCCTACCTGCTGTCGCAGGCGGGTCAGCAGACCATCGCCGATGTCCTCAAATCCTGGTCGCCGCGAAAGGACGTCAAGGCGCCGTCAGGGAAACCAGAGCTCAAGGACATCAAGCTAGCCCATGTCGACTGGAAGAAGGCAGCGAGCGAAAAGAGCGACCTGCTTGACCTCTATTTCAAGTACTTCCAGTCGAAGTGATGTCGATGGCCGATTCACCGCACCGCGAATCCACCGATGCTCTCGCGCGTCGCTGGGGCGATGTCGCCACGGCGGAAGACCTTGCCGCGTTCCGAAAGGCCGGCTTCGGCCATAGTTCCGGCTTCGGCAAGCGGCCCGCCGTGTTGGTCATCGACATCACGCGCGGCTGGGTCGAGCCGCGCTTTCCCAAGGGAGGTGCGCACGCCGCCCGCGTCGTCGACGCCATTGCCCGTCTTCTGAAAACCGCACGCCAGGCTGCGGCGCCCGTGCTGTTCTTTCGCGGCGATGTACGAACGGAGATCGACGCCGGCGGCCGGCTTCACAAGAGCAGTTCGGCGCTCGATCCGGAAATGCTCGGTGCAGCGGCGCAGGAGTGGCCCAGCGCGATCGCGCCGTTGCCGGAGGAGCCGATCATCGAAAAGGCGAAATCCTCGCCGTTCTTCGAGACGCCGCTCCGCAGCATGCTTACCTTTCTCCGCGTCGACACTGTCGTCTTGTCGGGGCTTTCCACGAGCGGCTGCATCCAGGCTGCGGCCTTGGATGCGGCTTCCTGCAATTTGCGCGTCGTCGTGCCGGAAGAATGTGTAGGGGACCGCGCCCCCACGTTTCACCGCTACGCCCTGTTCAACATCCACATGCGCTATGGCGATGTCCTGCCGTTACAGGAGGTCGAGGCCTGGCTCACTCGTCTCGCCAGCCAACGAGGCTCACCGGCCCGAGCCGCCGAATGACGCTGCCAGCGACACTCCGCAAGGGATGCCCATGGAAAACACGCAAAGAGTGATCGACTTCGTGGTGAATACGCGTTTCGAGGACATCCCGGCAAAGGGGCTCGAAGTGGCCCGCTCGGCCATCCTCGACTGCGTCGGCGTTGCGCTGGCGGGCGCGCGTCAGCCGGCCGGGGCCATCGGCGCGGAATGGGCACGCAAGGCGACGGGCTCGGCGCAAGCCACGGTCTGGGGTCAGGGGTTCAAGGCTGCCGCGCATGATGCGGCGCTGGTCAACGGCACCGCCGCCCATGCGCTCGACTATGACGACGTGACGTGGGGGCTGATCGGCCATCCGAGCGTGTCGCTCGTGCCTGCCGTGTTCGCGCTCGGCGAACTCGCCAATGCTTCCGGCCGCGACGTTCTTCTTGCCTATGCGGTCGGCTTCGAGGTGATGGCAAAACTCGGCCGCACGACCCAACCCAAGCACTCGCTCGACGGCGGCTGGCACGCGACCGGCACGATCGGCGCCTTCGGCAGCACGGCCGCCTGCTGCAAGTTGCTGGGCCTCGGCGCGGACCAGACCGGGCACGCACTCGGCATTGTTTATTCGATGACCAGCGGCAACGTGAAAAACTTCGGCACAATGTGCAAACCATTTCATGCCGGCTTGGCCGCACGCAATGCGGTGGAAGCGGCGCAATGGAGCGAATTGGGCTTCACGTCGGTGCCCCACCCATTCGATGGCGCACGAAGTTTCCATGAGGTCTATTCGAGAGGACTGCCGGCGGACATGGCACCACTTTCCGAGCTCGGACGCGACTACGAGCTGGTCTTGCGCGGCGTTGTCATCAAGCCCTATCCGTGCGGCGTCGCCTTGCATCCGGCGATCGACGCCGTCATCGATCTCAAAAAGCAGCAAAGAATCGATGTCGACCGAATCGAACGCATCGAGGTCGGCATGACGCGATACACCTATGACAAGCTGTCGTATCGCCAGCCCACGACCGGACTCGAAGCCAAGTTCTCGATGCCGTTTACGGTGGCGTGGTCGTTGATCCATCCTCACATCACGCTCGACACCTTCACTGACGCATCGGTGAAGCAGCCAAAAATCCAGGAACTTGTGCAGCACACCGACCTCTATGTGCACGATGAGATCGAGCGCAATTGGAAGATGGGAAGCCGACCGGTGCATGTTCGCATTCGGATGCGCGACGGCACGACTTTGGAGAAGCAAGTCGACATTTCGAGGGGGAATCCCGAGGTCCCGCTGTCTCGGGCCGAGCTCCATCGCAAGTTCGAGGATTGCGCGCGGTTTGGCTTGTCGCCCGAGGGCCTTCGTTCGGCCATTGAGCAGCTGGAGACACTGGAGCGGCTGAAATCGATCAGGGAGCTCACGGCCGTTCTGGGCGGTACAGAGGCAGGCGCCCAGGACCGGCGCGAGAGGGTTGCAAGCTTGGCTGTATAATGTAGTATACCATAGAATACTTAGCTTATAAGTGGAGGAAATCATGGGTGAAAATCTAGCTCGCACGCTGAAGCTTCACGTCCCGACGGGCGCGCCCGGCGCAGCCAGCGGGACCCTCGTCGAGCGGCCGAAATCGCTCCGCGGCCTGCGCGTGGGCTTGCTCGACAACGGCAAGGAATTCTCGGACATCGTGCTCGAAGCCCTCGCCGAAGTGCTCCGGCGCGATCATGGCGTCACCGACATCCGGTTCTGGCGCAAGGGTTTCCCGGCCAAAGGCGCGCCCTTCATCGAGGACATGGCGGAGGACAGCGATGTTGCGATCAGCGGGGTCGGCCACTGCGGTTCGTCTTCGCCCTGGAGCGTCGACGACGCAGTGAACTTGGAGAAAGCGGGCGTTCCGGCGGTCGCCCTGATCAGCCGGTCCTTCTGCCCGCTCGGTCAGATCGTGGCGAAGGGGCTCGGCTATCCGGCGCTGCCGATCGTGCTCCTGCCACATCCGATCGGCGAAGCCGACTCGGGGAAAATTTCGAGCAAGGGTGCCGACGCAGCGGCGGAATGCGTGCGTCTCCTGACCTCTGCGAGCGAAGCTGTGGCCCGCGAGTTTGTGGCCAAAAAATTCCCGCTGCCGGAGCACGCGGTGCCGCGGGCCTAGGCCGCGAAGGGCGTGCCTGGCATAAGCCGCCAGCACGCCCAAGCAACCGACATGGATGGGGACCGTGTGATGGCGAGCGAGATGGTCGGCATCGTCGAGGCGAAGATGGCCGAACTGCCGGATTCGCTCGATGCGATCAACGATCATTTCTATCGCCAGGGATGGACCGACGGTCTGCCCATCATCCCTCCCACCGCCGAGCGCGTGCGCGCCATGCTTAGCGGCATGCCCTGGCGCGACGCCGATGAAGTAGTCGCCGTCATACCGCCGGCGATGGGCACTGCAACGTTGGAGAAGATCGCGGTCAATGCGGTGATGGCCGGCTGCCTGCCGAGCTATCTTGCGGTTGTCGTCGCCGCCATCCAGGCCGTAACCGAGCCGAAATACGGCCTCGCCCACCGCCAGACCACGACTCATGCCGGTGCGCCGTTGATGATCGTCAATGGACCGATCATCGAGGAACTCGGCTTGAACTACGGCAACGGCCTGTTCGGCCCCGGCTGGCGCGCCAACGCGACCGTCGGCCGCGCTCTCCGTCTGGTACTCGTCAACCTCGGCGGGGCGGTCCCGGCGGAGGTGGATTTCTGCCAGCACGCCCATCCCGGCAAGTACACCTACTGCATCGCCGAGCACCAGAGGGCCAATCCATGGGAGCCGCTGCATGTCGAGCGCGGCTTCGACGCGAGTCAAAGCGTCGTCACCGTGGTGAACGCCGAAGCGCCGCACAGCATGACGGAGAACGTCCAGACCGCTCCGCTCGAGATCGTCCGGACCTTCGCGGACAGCATGGCCACGCTCGGAGGCAATAACCTATACTCGCAGGGCCACCCCGTCCTTGTACTCGGGCCCGAACATGCGCAGCACATCGCCGCCGCAGGCTGGAGCAAGCAGGACTTGCAGATGGCTCTGTTCGAAAAGGCCCGGCGCCCCTGGGGTTTGGCGAAGGACCGCGGCAAGTCGAAGGGTCCATTCTTCCCCAGGTGGGTCGATCAGCGGGACGACAACGCGCTGGTGCCGATCCTCTGTCATCCACAGGATCTCATTGTGATCGTCGGTGGCGGCGCGGGCGGAAAGTCGATGTGGTGCCCGACGGCTGGCGCCCAGAGTCTCAGCGTCAGCAAGGCGATCGAGCGGGGCTAGTCGCGACCGCCAAACGATGAACCCCACGGGCACGATCTGACGGGCACGATCTGACGGTGGCACTCGAAGAGATTCTCGAAAAGTTCGGCAGGGTCGGCAACGCCGCCGAAACAGCCTATGCCGTTCTGCGCGAAGCGATCGTGACCAACGCGCTCGCGCCCGGCACCCGGCTGCGTGCGGATGATCTCGCCAAACGGCTCGGCGTGAGCAAGACTCCCGTTCGCGAGGCATTGCGCAAGCTGCAAGCCGAAGAACTGATCGCGGAGCAACCGGGCAGCGGCCTTACGGTCAAGGTGCTCAGCGAGGAGGAGCTGTTCGAGATCTACTACATCCGGGAAGCGCTCGAAGGCATGGCGGCGCGGCTCGCCGCAGAGAATTCCGGGCAGATCGAACTGGCGAACCTCCGCTATGTGCTCGCCGACGTCGAGGCCGCGCATGCCGGCGGCGGGCTCGACAAGTTGCGCGCGTCGACCGGAGAATTCCAACTCGCGGTCTTTCGCGCCGCGCGCAACGATCGGCTCTATCGCCTGCTCAAGCACCTCCAGGAACACATGCGGCAGTTTTCGACCAGCACATTGACGGCGCCCGGCCGCGCCGACGAAGCGCTCGCCCATTGCCGGCAGCTGGTCGCAGCGATCACCTCGCGCGATCCGGACAGCGCGGAGCGCACCGCCCGTGAAAACCGCCGCCGCACGCTCGCGCTGCGCCTTCGGATGCTGCGCAACGGCCCCACGACCGGATAGGCAAGCGGAATGCACAGCGTACGGCTGACGAATCTCCGGAAGGCGTTCGGCGGGGTTGTCGCGGTTCACGACATCACGGTGGAATTCGAGGCCGGCGCGCTGACCGCGGTGCTCGGCCCATCCGGCTGCGGCAAGACCACGACACTCAATCTGATCGCCGGATTCGAGCGCCCCGACCGGGGCACGATCCATTTCGGCGACCAAATCATCGCCGACGCCGCTCGCCGATTCGCGGTGCCGACCAATCAACGAAAGCTCGGGATGGTCTTTCAGAGCTACGCCTTGTGGCCGCATCTTACGGTCGGTGAAAATGTCGCCTATGGCCTGAAGATGCACGGCGTGCCCCGCGCCGACCGTGCGGCGGCCGTGCGGAAGGCACTCGACAGCGTCCGCCTCCAGGGCTATCTCGATCGCTACCCCCATGAGCTGTCGGGCGGCCAGCAACAGCGTGTGGCGCTCGCGCGGGCCCTCGTCTATTCCCCGGCCACGTTGTTGTTCGACGAACCGCTGTCGAATCTTGACGCCCAATTGCGCGAAGAGATGCGTATCGAACTCAGGGACATCCACGACCGGATCGGCGTCACCGCCATCTATGTCACCCATGACCAGACCGAGGCCATGGTGCTTTCGGATCGCATCGTGGTGATGGGCGAAGGCCGTATCAGGCAAATCGGAACTCCACGCGACCTCTACGAACGCCCCGCCGACGCCTATGTGGCACGCTTCATCGGCCGTACCAACCTGCTGAACGCCGTATTGTTGGAACGACGCGACGATTGGGGTCTGGTTCGAATCGACGGCAGCGCTCGCTCCATTCGTTGCCGATGCTCCGACGAGGCCCGCGTCAATACGGCAGGGGTCTTGTCGGTGAGGCCCGAGGGCGTCCGTCTTTACGCAACGCCCGAAACGAAAAGCGAGGCTCTAGTCGGGCATGTGCGCTCCGCGACGTATCTAGGCAATCTTCAGGAATATCGCGTTGCTTTCAACAACATCCTCCTCGACGTGGAGCGGAGCGGCGGGAGCGAATGGAATGTCGGGGATGAGGTTGCCTTGGAGATCGATCCCTCGCGCTCCTATTTCCTCGCGGAAAATCCCGTGGCTTCTTGTTTCGAGGGAGCAGCAGCTAAGAAATGACCAATCCGAATCCAGTGTTGCTGCCGGGGAACGCTTTACCTGCGAATATTCCGGGCGGCGGATGGTTGCGGCGGATCGCGGATGAGCCGGCCACCTTGCTCTTGGCCTTGGCCGTCGTCGTCCTCGCCTTCCTCGTCCTTTATCCGGTCTTTTGGCTTTTCATAGGAAGCTTTGTTTACGGCGACCAGAGCGTCGCGCAAGTGCTCCGTCAGTTTTGGTCGCTGCCCGGCCTCCAGACAGCCTTCTACAACACGGCTTTGCTCGTTGCGGGCACTGTTCCCATCGCCTTTCTCTTCGCGTTGCCGCTCGCCTGGATTACCGCGCGGACCGACACTCCGCTCCGCAGGGTCATCGAACTCGCGGCGCTCCTGCCGTTCATCACGCCGCCACTGATCGGCGCGGTGGCGTGGTCGCTTCTCGGTGCGCCACGCACGGGACTCCTGAACGTGGCCGCTCGTCAACTCGGTGCCACAGACCCGGTCGTCAACATCTACGGGATGGGAGGTCTGATCTTCGTGTCGGGGCTCTACCTCAGCCCCTATATTTTTATCGCCGCAAAGTCCGCGCTGGAACGCATGGACGCAACGCTGGAAGACGCTTCGTTCATTGCCGGCGGAAGCATCGCCCGCACCATTCGCCACGTCCTGCTGCCGCTCTCCCTGCCCGCTCTCGCTTCGTCAGGCATTATTGTGCTGACCCGCGCGATGGAGGAGTTCGCCATTCCCGGAGTCTTGGGCGCACCCGCCGGCATCTACACGATCACCACGTACATCTTCTACCGCGCGATAAGCTACATGCCGCCGCGCTACGGCGTGGCGGCCGTACTGGCGATCATTCTCATGTTGCTCACGGCTGTCGCGCTCTGGGCGCAAGCCCGAATCCTCGGTGGCGGCCGCCGCTTCACAACCGTGGCCGGTCGGGGACACCGACCGCACCGTCTGCGACTCGGAGCATGGCGCTGTGCCACACTCACCTACGCGCTGCTCTATCTCTTCCTGGCGGTCGGACTGCCCTATCTGGTGCTCGTCTATGGCGCCTTCATCAAGACGTGGGGCCTGCTCCCGACCCTCGACAACCTTACGCTCGGCAACGTGGTCAAGACTTTCGATCCCGCGCTGACGGTGGTGAACGGATTGCGCAACAGCGTCGTTCTCGCCCTCTTCGGCGCCACGGCCGCGTGCATTTTGACGATGCTGATCGGCTACCTCATCGTCAAGACGCGCGGCGTGGCGCGCGGCGCCCTGGATTTGCTGAGTTCGATTCCTCTGGCGATGCCCGGGCCGGTCATGGCCGTCGCGCTGTTGTGGGCCTACCTCAACCCACCGTTCATGCTCTATGGGACACTGTGGATCCTCGGCGTCGCCTACGTCACGTGCTACCTCCCTTACGGCGTGCGCATGATCACTGCCTCGTTCTGGCAGATCAGCCCGGAATTCGAGCGGGCAGCAGCCGTCTGCGGGGCGGGCCGTGTGGCCAGCTTTCGCGACATCCTCTTCCCGCTCGTGCTTCCCGGCATTCTTGCCGGTTGGATGCTGATGTTCGTGTCGATGGTGCGGGAACTGGCGGCCTCGGTCTTTCTGTTCGTCCCCGGGACTGAGACGGCCTCAGTGGCGCTGCTGAGCATGTGGCAGGAGGCGATGTTCTCCAACGTCTGCGTTCTGTCCCTGGTGCTGATCGCGACCTCGGTCACGGTCATCATGATCGTAACGCGAATTTCAATGCGAGCGGCGTATCCAGTTGCGTCAAGACGAGCGTTCTGAGGCGTGAACGGGCTGCCAGTCGACAAATCACAGGCCGGATCGTCGGTTCGCCAGACCACCGCCTTTTTTCTCACCTTTTTGTCGGCGGCCGGGACACCCGCTCGTCCTTGTGACGTGCGCGCAAAAGGAAATGACATGCAATATGCCATACTCTGTTACCATTCGGAGGACGTCGTCTGTTCCTGGACCAAGGAGGAGGACGACGCCGTCATGTCGAAGCTCATGGTCGTGCAGGATCGGCTGGCCAAGGCAGGCAAGCTCGGCCCTGTGGCCCGACTGATGCCGACCACGGCCGCGACGACGCTCCGAAAAAGCCAGGACCCGCCCCTGGTGATCGACGGGCCGTTTGCCGAAACCAAGGAACAGCTGCTTGGCTTCTTTGTGGTCGATTGCCAAGCGCTCGAAGAGGCGCTCGACATCGCGCGGGAACTCGCCCGCGCGAACCCCGGTGGGGCCTATGAGATCAGGCCGATCTCTTTCTTTCAGCCCGGGGCCGTCAACACGTGACCGACTTTGAGTGGATCAATGCGGCGTTGACGTCCGCCCGCCCACAGGCCCTGGCCGCATTGACGCGTTACTTTCGCGACCTCGACACCGCCGAGGAGGCATTTCAGGAGGCTTGTCTGCGCGCACTGAAGACTTGGCCCCTCAACGGCCCGCCGCGAGACCCTGCGGCTTGGCTCATCATGGTCGCACGCAACAGCGCGATCGATGCGACGCGACACCGGAGCAAACAAGTCGCGCTCCCCCCTGACGAAATCGTTTCCGACTTGGACGACGCCGAATCCGCCCTTGCCGAGCGGCTCGACGACGCCCACTATCGGGATGACATCTTACGGCTCCTGTTCATCTGTTGCCATCCGGATCTCCCCGTCACCCAGCAGATAGCGCTTGCATTGCGCGTGGTCTCCGGACTGACGGTCGAGGAGATTGCGCGAGCGTTCCTGGTGAGCGAGAGCGCCATGGAGCAGCGCATCACCCGGGCAAAGCGGCATGTCGCGGAAGCGCAGGTCGCCTTCGAGGCACCCGGTCCAGCGGAGCGTGCAGAGCGATTGGCATCTGTCGCTGCGATGATCTACCTCCTGTTCAACGAAGGCTATTCGGCAAGCGGGGGCGAGGCCCATGTGCGCGCACCGCTTTGCGAAGAGGCAATCCGGCTCTCCCGGCTCCTGCTGAGGCTGTTCCAATCCGAGCCCGAGATCATGGGTCTGACGGCGCTGCTGCTCCTCCAGCATGCGCGTGCAGCGGCGCGGCTCGATCCCGATGGGACGATCGTCTTGCTGGAAGACCAGGATCGCAGCCTTT
>WNGR01021549.1_pt1 | contig 12612 bp, 11 predicted proteins | sample 5407581 | NCBI WGS metagenome assembly WNGR01 (sample SAMN13153383, study PRJNA577476) | soil metagenome | isolation source: 80 cm soil or saprolite under Garry oak tree replicate 2 | place: USA:California | collected 2016-06-15
GTTGTCGCTCCACCCTTCACCGGCCTCCGAGACATCGGCCTTCAACAATATCCGCGCCTTCAGCAGCCACCGTGCCGGGCTCTTTCCCTTCCGAATCAGCGTTTCCAACCGCTCGCGTTCCTCCCCGCTCAGCCGCACAACATATTTCTTCACAGAGTTCTCGCTTCGCGCCATATTCGCCTCCGTCGCTCGGGTTGCGACAAAAGCGAATCACTAAATCCTTTCAAATTGGTTGAAGCGGGCGACTAGTGTGCTGGGACCGACAGCTGTAGTGCCTAGCACTCCGATCCCCACCCCGATGTGCCCGCTCTCGCTTCACTCCCCCCACGCAACGAATGCTTCCTTGAACGTTCGCTCACCGAATGTACCCTTCTCGACTGTCAGGATTGCGCGCCGGCCGTTGTTATAGACGATAGGAATATCGAACCAGGACCGCCCCTTGAGCAGTTCTAGACGATAGGAATATCGAACCAGGACCGCCCCTTGAGCAGTTCTAGGTTACGCTCCCTGTCTGCCTGGACGGCTGAGAGCCCGATAAGGAAGACCCCCGAGGTCACTTTCACGCCAAGACCGGCAAGTGGCGCGCCGCGCGCTCGCTCCGTCTGCTTCATCAGAATACTCGGCACATTGGAAACGCCCCCAAAACGAAAATCGGCCGGCAGGTTGAACATGATTTCGACTGTATGGGTTGCCGGCAGCGCCTTGTCAGTGTTGCGGCGGATCGTCATTGTCATTTTGATGTGGCGCTCAGGGACCTCAAGTTCAGCGCGAATGGCTAGTTCGAGCGGCTGCCCAGGTCCAGGAGACGCGGTCTCGGTTCGCCACACCACCGAGCCGACTTGGGGTTTTGCCTGGGCATCGGTTGAGTCTTCCTCGTAAAGCGTTGCGCGCGCTGTCTCATGACCGGTATCGATCTGTCCCGTTGCGGGGACCTCGCCCGCATGATCCGACAGCGTCGGGGTCCCCTCGCCCGGACCCCTAACCAGCACCGCGTGCAGACGATCACGCTGCCAATAGAGCAAAACCGCCAACACTAACACGAGAAACACGCCGAGGAGTCTCAGCGATGCGGGGACGCGATTACGGTCTTCGGTATGCGGCCGAATTCCATTTCGCAAGCCGCTAGTCTTATCGCGATCTGGCTCGGCTCCCCGCGCCGGTCGGCCGATTGCCTCTCGGAAAGGCGCCCGCCTGGTCGCCGGACGGCCCTCCTGCTCGGGTAGCGGCAGCTCCCGCGGAGCCGCGAGCGGCGGACGTGGCCGTTCGTCCTGTATCCGGTCCATCATCTCGGCCTCGACCTTTCGGATTGCTTCCTCGAGCGAGACCCGCTCGCGCGCGATTTCCGATTCCGTGAGCGGCGGCGTAAGGCTCCGGAGCTCATTTACCAAGACCGTTCGCACGCGCTGGAGGAGTGCAAGCCGGGTCTCGCCGGTGTTCTCCTCGAGGTCGGCTACGGCGCGGCGGACCAGCGGGTAATAATCGGTCATGGAGATCAACAATCCACGAACGCCACACTTCCCGAGCTGAAACTTACGACATCTGCGGTGAACAGTGTGAATTCTCTTGGCCCACGGCGGACCAGGCGCGAGTTTCTGGACGAAAACGGCGCCGGCGAGCACGGCCCTGCCTTGCGCATACTGCCCTCGAGGGGTGGGGTACGTCCCTAGCTCGCGATCCACTTGCTTCACGTCCACGGCTCTACCCTTATACGTGAAGCTCGAATTGCGGGCGATCACGAACAGACCCTTAAAACGTGAGAGCGCGGTGATGATGTCTTCGACCATGCCATCGCCGCCGGATACGATTTGGAGTACCCGTTTGCATGCGGTAATTACCACAGATAGCAATCTCCCAGCAACATGCGCTGTCAAGAGAACTGAGATCCAGCGGAGGGATGGCGCGAACGGGAACGGGCCAGGGGCCGAGACCATCTGGGCGAAGCGCGTCCAGAATGCCGGGTGAGCCGTGATGCGAGGTCGAGGGCGGGCCCGTAGCGGCCTGGCGGAGAAGGTGTGGGGCTGGAAGGGCGACCCCGGAGTAGGACTAAGTGCCATTTCATCGCTTGAAGACCTCTGACCCGCGAGCAGCCGATCGTGATCGTGGGCGCGCTAGGCTATGACCGTAGGTCGTTCGGGTGCTTAGGCCCATGCGGGACCAAACGATGCGCTGTATTACGCCGTGCATGCCGTGAGCACGCTTCCGACTGTGTCCTCCGCGCCACGGTTGGCAAGAATTCTTTTGGTAGCGATTGACTGTCTCGAATTGGCCGGAATTCGCGGCACGACTCAGAAATTGCCTCGAGTCGGGGAAACACTGATGCGTAATATTCTAATCCTCGCACCTTGTGCCGGGTCAGTAAGCCGTTTTGGCGCAAAGCCGAGAGCCCATGAATAGGATGCAAGCGGACCTTGATCGCTGGTTCGCCGGGCGCCGGCCGGTGGGGTCGGTTCGCGCAGCCCACCCCTCTCTCTCGTTCAAATCGCTAGCGGCGGCGCTGACGTTCACTGTGGCCGGTTCCGTTCAGAATGCGCATGCACAGAAAGTGGGGGGAAATCCGACATCAGCGATCGCCGGCTTCGAATTGCCTGAGGGAGCCCGACAGGATGCCCGGGACCCCGAAAGGGCATTCAATCCCGAGACCGGCCAAAATCTCATCCTAGATGCCAGAAGTCAGAAGTGGATCGATAGCAAAACCGGGCAAGTCGTCGGTCCAGCTCGCACCGTATTTTTCGGCCCGCCCAAGGGGGCGAGGTGGAATAAAAGTAACCCCGAGAGAGCTTTCAACCCGCAGAGCGGTCGCAATTTTGTTTGGGATGCCGGTATTGAGAAGTGGATAGACGTAAAGACAGATCGAGCCTTCAATCCGACCTACATAGATCCCGAAGGAAAGCCCGTCAGGACTTTTGCCCTCTCGTCTGCGTCCGCCGGGCGTGCGCCGCCCGCTTTCGATACCGCAGTCCGCGTCGGAGCCGAAGTTGAAACTGGAGAAAATGGATCATTCGCTGAAAACTTTGGATATTATTTCAGTGGAGTTGCTAGAGCTGTAAGTGGTGAGATACAATTCCATATTGGTCGAGATGCATTCCAACACTTATTACGGGGCGAGCTAGCGGGTACATCAAAATTCCCGGAAACGGACGATTGGATAAAGAGTTTACTTGCACCCATTGACGCACGGTTCGCATGGACCGCTCAGAGCGGATCACCCTGGCAGGTTACCCCCGCTCTCTCCGCAAACTTATCGATCGCTAATGTTTACCAAAGCTGGTGGACTGCTCCAGACGGCAAGCTCGTATCCGGCTTTCTCGCCGGCACCACAGTGGGTGTCAGGCTTGTGCCGGATTTCCCGATCGCGGACAAATCGCACTGGTCAGGCTATGCCGCTACAGGGAATCTCACATTCAGTTTTTCTGACATTCGCTTAAAGCGAGATATCATTGAGCTGGCGCGCCTCGATAATGACATAGGCCTCTATCGCTACCGCTATAACTGGAGCGACCAGTATTATGTCGGCGTCATCGCGCAAGAGGTGGCAGACATCATACCTGATGCCGTCGTGCGCGGACCGGATGGCTATCTGCGCGTCGACTATGGTCGGCTTGGCCTGCACCTCATGACCTGGGATGAATGGCTGGCGGCACGAGGCACGAAGGGACCTCAAAAACAGACGGCCTTCTACCGACACCGCCGCGGCGAATCCCCCGCGACCAATACCGGTTAAAGGGGGTATTCGCTCAATCGCAGAAGCGGTGCCGGCAAACCACGCCGCCTGATCGCCTCGTCACCCAAAATCCCGCATAGCTCACGATGGGCCATTCGGCCCGGCAACAACACAGTTGCTCATTCGATCACCTCGTCGGCTTGGGCGAGCAGCGAGGGCGGCACGTCGAGGCCGAGCGCCTTTGCGGTCTTGAGGTTGAGAACAAAGCGAAAGCGGGTCGGCTGCTCGAACGGCAGTTCAGCGGCATTCGCTCCTTTGAGTCGAACTCATACATGGCTGGGAGCCGATGCATGGCCGCGAACTCGTAAACGCGCCGGCGGTTGAGGTTGGTGAGTACATCCGAGACCATGAAAATAGCATCGGGCATTTCGCGCTTCATCGCCGCAAATGCCTCCTCAAAATCTTCGGGCTCGCGCACGCCCAGCGGCTGGACGCTGATCCCCAGAGCCTGGGCACCAGCCTCTGACGCCCGATAACGAAGCGTCATACCGAGGTCGTTAGCATTCCACAGGATCGCCACCCGTTGCAGCCCCGGGGCCATCTCCCTGAGAAGCTCCATCCGCTTGGGCGTGACTTCTGCCGACACGTCCGAGATGCCGGTAAGGTTGCCGCCCGGGCGCGTCAGGCTCTCGGCCAATCCTGTGCGGACCGGATCGACAGCGAACGCCACTACCGGGAGTTCCGTCTCCTGCTTGGCTGCAGCCGCCGCGGGATAGCCGAAGGTAACGATGACATCGACCTTGCTCGCCATCAATTCGTCCACGAGGCGTCCCAGTCGGTCGATGTGCTCCTCCGCCCCGCGACGTTCGAATGCCAGATTTCTACCAAGCTCATAGCCACGCCGGCTGAGCCCGCGGATGAACGGTGCCCCAAAGGGACTGTTGTCGGCAATAGGTGCCGCGCCGCTGAGCAAGGCGACGCGATAGACGTTGGACGGGCTCTGGTCGCGTTGGTCTCGTTGCCAGATGCGCGGCCAAGCGATCGCGGCGACCGCCGCGCTGCCGAGCAATACTACGAACTCCCGCCGCCTATAAAGAAAATGACTCGTCATCACGCCACCCGTAGGGCCTCGGGCACCCGCGCCCCTTTGGCAGTTTCATCCCCCAGGGTCACCGAAATGCAGGTATTTAACACGCTCGGTCAGCCAGCTGGTGTGAACCGCTTCACGTGAGAAAAAAATTGCACCTAGACGGGTCAGCCTCGTGAGCCTCGTGTCGGAAGGGCTCCAGGTCGCAGATCAGAATCGCGCATCCATGAGCGTCACAAGGTGGGAATGCGGGCCTTGGGTGTGGGTGGTTGGCTGGTCAGGTCGGGCTGGATCGACCCCGAGGTCCCCTTGGTCCCATACCTGTTACTGACGAGCCAGAATTTAGAAGGCGCCAATGAGGCAAGTTTCCAACTCGCTTTCGTACCGGCTCTATTTTCCTCTGGCCGTTGCGGAATTGTCACAACCCCTTGCTTGGTGGTTCTGGGCAGGGGCAGCTCTGTTCGCGAGCGCATGGGAGCGGTGGACTGCTTCCGCGTCACTCGGGCAAGCTGATGTCCCGGCATGCGGCTGTGCGGCTCAGCCTGAACTGATCGCCGCAGGCTTCAGGTTCGCGACGGTTGCGGGCGGGGGAACAGCGGCTTCTTTCCGGCATTCCTGCTTGCGTTGCTTCAGCATCCCGCTTGCGATTATTCCGGTGGCAGGTTTGGGGTGGAGTTCTGTCACCAGTAACTTGGCCCAATACGATCCAACCGACGAAGGCTGAAACAATCGTCCTGCGTTCATTTTCCTCGCCAGGGCGGTTGATCAGTTCGTGCATACAACTGGCTTCAGCAGGCGTCATGTCACGCAGAAAACGAGGAGTCTGCGACGGCGTTATTGTTCTTAGATACTCCACGTCAGAGGCAGTCAGCTCGTTTGCGGCCGCACAGCAGGCAATTCCGATGATTAGGAAGAAGCCCGCCATCCCGCGCACCAATACGCGAAGCGCGGCACCGCGTCGGCGTTGACGATCTTTTCGATGTAAGCGGAGGGATCGATGGGGGCGAGGCCGGAGCGCCGGAGACCGCGCTAGAGCACTCACAGCACCGGAATGAGGGACCCCGTGACTCCCACAGGCTCCGTCGTGCGTCCACAACGTGTGTCTCCCTGCGTCGACACGCCACCGGTCCGCGGTGACGCAGGGGTGGGAGCAGTCCTAACCCACGAGGTCTGTCGGAGGGTACGCGAGCTTCAACCGTTTTCCAAGGAGTAAATCATTGCGGTATCGGGCGCTGGCCGCACGAGATGCCCACAACGCTAGCCGTCGTTCCGGCGCTTGCGAGGGCCGCCGGCAGCTGATCGTCTACCGCGCCTTCTTCGAACCCGGGGTGTTCGGCTGGCCCGAGCATGCCTGCCGCGGCTGCTCCCTGGGCGCCGATCAGGTCGCCCACCTGGCCCATCTGAACGCCCGAGACACCACCCTCGCCTACGCCTCGCGGGCGCCGCAGGCGGACATCGCGCGACTGAAGGCGCGGATGGGCTGGGAGATGCCCTGGTACAGTATCACCGACAGCTTCGACGCCGATTTCGGCGTCGACGAATGGCACGGCCATAACGTGTTCTTCCGCGACGGCGAGCGGGTGTTCCGCACGTACTTCATCAACAGCCGCGGCGACGAGGCGATCATCCGGTTCGTTGTGGTGGGCGGCGCGGATAGCCGAAAGATGATCGGACATCTGCCAGGCCAATCCCTGGTCGCATTGGCGCGCGACGGCGTCGATGCCCGTCGGCGCATCATCGGCGCGAAAGGAAAGCGGCCGGTGCTGCGCAACCTCGAACCCGCTGCTATTGATCGTTTCCGCAGCACGGTGGAGGTGCTCGACCTTACCGCGATATCCGAAATCGAGGCGATCGCAGCTGCCGTTCGCCACTGCGCCGAGCGCAATCCCGGCACTGCCGAACCCTTTGCACCCAACGGCATCGCCGCGCCCATTGCCGGCACAGTCCCGGAGAAAATGATATCCGACCCTGCGGGCTACTTCGTGATCTTTATCGATCGCCCCAGCGGTCTGCTCAACGTTGAGCACTACAAGAACAATGGTGTGCTGACGACGATCATCGAGGGCCGGTCTGCAGCAGAGGTCTATATGACCGCTATTGAACGCGCATTGCTCTCACGGCTCGACCATGCGGCCTATCTCGGCCGCGAGTTGGCACGCGCCGAGCACGCCTTATCGTTCGGAGAATCCTACGTCCAGGACGCCGCACCCGAGCAATGTTCTCCCCAATGCTCCTGCCACACTGATTGAGGATGCGTCTCAGCCAAAGGCCCTATCACCGCGCTAGCGGTTTGACGCAGTAGCACCGGAATATTTCGCGATATGGCAAACCTCACGCTCGCACCGCTGTAAACATTAGTTAAACTATTGACGGTCAGCGCTCGAACTCAGCGTTTTCCGCTGGGAATCAGGGCGGCAGCCGTCCAATAATGCCATGTTACTGTCCAATGGACAGGTGGCATCTTTGCGGTATGTGGTCCGCCAACCCTGGCGATATCCCCTTCCCCCTTCGCGGAAGAGTTTGGCCCAATGAACGAGCGACGTGACATCCCCGGCGTAATCGCGCCGCCGCCTCTGATCGCGCTTGCGACCTTGCTATTCGGCCTTGCGCTCGACTGGCTATTGTCGGCTTACGTGCTGACCGTGTTGCTCTCGTTCTGGACCCGCATGATCATCGGTGTCCCATTGATCGCAATCGGTTGGGCAATGGCGGTTATGGCGCGGCGCAGCTTCGTGCAGGCGGGGACCAACGTCCAGCCGTGGGAGCCCTCGCTGACCCTCGTGACTGGGGGAGTTTTCGCATGGATGCGAAATCCGATGTATCTCGGCCTCGGCCTGCTCACGGCCGGCATCGCGATCATGCTCGCATCGGGCTGGACGCTGGCGCTCATGGTCCCCGCGGCGCTCGTTCTCCACTACGGGGTGGTGCTGCGCGAAGAGCGCTATCTCGAAGCCAAATTCGGCGATGAGTACCGGCGTTACAGAGAGAACGTGCCGCGATACGGCTGGCAAATCCCTGGTACCCGCTGATAATTGAACGCGTCCGCGGCGAGCTCCCCGGCTAGGGGCTTCCGCTAATCGCGTCACTATCGAGGTTTCGGGCGTCGTTTCCACGGATCACCGGCAAGCGCCTCAACCTGGGCAGCCAGGCGGTGCGCTTCGCGCAATCCCGGAAAACACCTGCATCACCTCGGGGGTACCGACGCGCAAGGTACCCAACAGGGTAGTAAGCTTCTTTGGTCGCCTCTGGCCAATTCGTCTTCATCGCCGGCCTTTCGCATTCGTGAGAATATGAACTTGAAGTGCATTCGCGAGCAACGGAATTACAGCGGCCCGACGACCGCATTGCGACAGATCAAGCCCGGGCGCGATCGTTGTCGTGAATCGGCGTTCCGCCGTCCATGACGCGGCATAGGCAGCCTGCGGAATCAGGGGAAGGCGGCGCCTGCCTTCAGGCCAAGCTTTCTGAATACGATTGCGGCGGGGCAGAACCCCGTGAACGCCGCTTGCAGCATGTTCAAGCCCACGAACACGGTCAGCGCGAGCCAATATGGACTTACGTACCAGGCCAGAACCAAGCTTAAAATCACCATCAGGCCGGCGAATGCCAGCACCGCACGATCAACGTTCATTTCACCCTCCAGTTATGGAACCAAGAAGTACGATCACAGTTCTTGCGAGCCTCACGCCGCCTCGGCAAGATTCGACCTGACCCAGCCGACAAGCATCGATGCCATCGCCTGGCACGGCGCCTCGAACACCGGCTTGTCCACCGGCACGCGATTGGTAGCCGCACAATGGGGGCACACGACGTGGCGGGCGGAGGGTCATGGGCCGGCTCCGGTAACCGCCGCTAGGCGGCCTTCTTGATCTTGCGCAGTTGCAGCTTTTCCAGAACGAAGCGCTCGTAGAAGGGCTCGCTCTCGCCGCGACGGATCTTGCGCAGGAAGTACTTTTCGTATGCGACCTTGGCGTAATGCACCCAATTACCCTTCGATGACCAATTGACGTTCCGCGGCGGAATTTGCGGCTGAGCCACGAAGGCAACGCCGCTATCGCCGAAATCGGCGAGACACACCGCATTCCACGTCGGCTCCGATACCGCAGGTTTTCCCCGCAACAGGGCCCCGATGTTCTGGGCCGTCGCCGTCACCATGGATTCGATCATAAACCCCGTTTTCGGCACGCCAACCGGAATCAGGGTTGGGCCGACCGGCGGGATTGCAACACACACCCCGATGCTGAACACGTTCGGGAAGGTCGGATTGCGCTGTTTCTTATCGGCCACGATGAACCCGCGCGGATTCGTCAGACCTTCGATACCGCGCACGGCCGAAACGCCGCGAAATGCCGGTAACATCATCGAATAGGCGAACGAAAGCTCGTGGGTCTTGCGGACATTGCCATCCTCGCCGACTTCCTCGACGACCATCTTGCCAGCTTCGACCGTCTTCACGCGCGCGTTGGTGATCCATTTGATGTGGCGCTCGCGCATTTCGCTTTCGAGCAAGCCCCTGGTATCGCCGACACCATCGAGGCCGAGATGGCCGATATAGGGCTCTGCGGTCACAAAGGTCATCGGCACGCGGTCGCGGACGCGCCGCTTGCGCAACTCCGTGTCGAGAATAAAGCCGAATTCGTAGGCCGGCCCGAAGCAGGACGCGCCCTGCACGGCGCCGACCACAATTGGCCCCGGCGACTGCACGAAACGCTCGAAGGCCTCTTTGGCCTTCACTGCGTGGTCGATGTGGCAGATCGACTGGGTATGCGCGTTTGGGCCGAGGCCCGGCACCTCGTCGAACGCGAGGTCGGGCCCAGTGGCGACCACCACATAATCGTAGGGGACGGTGCTGCCGTCCTCGAGCTCGATCCGGTTCTCCTGCGGATGGACGCGCCGGGCTCCCTGCTCCAGATAGCGGATGCCCTTGCGTCGCATCACGTCCTTGAGATCGACCTCGACATCGGTTCGCCCGCGCCAGCCGATCGCGACCCACGGATTGGAGGGCACAAAATGATACCGCCGCCCTTGGCCGATGACCGTCAATTTGTCACCGCGTCGCAACTGCGGAACAAGTTCATAGGCCATGATCGTTCCGCTCAGGCCTGCTCCCAGTACCACCACCTCCGCCATGACGTCCTCCTGAACGAGACTGTTCCGTTGCCCCAGGCATTGACCTTGTTGAATTTTCGGGCCGACTATTGACAATATATACGATCTCTCGTAAACACGCAAGCATGAAAATAAATGCCAAGGCGATGCGGGTTGCGGCGGACCAGGCGAGTGAGCTGCTCAAGGCACTGGCCAACCGCCACCGCCTGCTGATCATCTGTCAGCTGATCGATGGTGAGCGCTCGGTCGGCGAGCTTGCCGGATTTTTGGGAATCCGGGTCTCCACCGTGTCGCAACACCTGGCGCTGCTGCGCAAGGACGAGCTTGTCTCCGCGCGTCGGGATGGCCAGACCATCTGGTACTCGATCAGCAGCGCAGCGGCTCGGGAGCTGCTGGAAACCCTGTACCGTGTGTATTGCGCGCCGAGCTGCCCGCCGAAGCCGAGGCGCAAGCAAGCCCGCCTGGCGGAACGCGACGTTGCGAAACATCAATGACGGCTGGATCGAGCCGGAAGGATCAAGCGGGCCTCAGGAGGCGGCGATGCGCGCTCTACTACTTGCAGCAGTATTGAGTGGATGCGCTGCGCAAATTGCCCATTCCGATGCGAGCTTCACGGTCGCGCAGACCCTGGTTGCGGATGAAAAGGCGGTATTCGCGACCGTCGAGAGCATCAATGTAGTGCCCGCGCGCGCCCGCATTGGCGGTACAGTCGCGGAGCTGAAGGTGAAGGAGGGCGATCGCGTCGAGGCCGGCCAGATGGTCGCCACGATCGGCGACGAGAAGCTCGTCCTTCAGATGAAATCGCTCGACGCGCAGATCGCCGGACTGGAGGCGCAGCTTGGGCAGGCCCAGATCGATGTCAGCCGAGCTGAAGAGCTGTTCAGCAAAGGCATCACTGCGAAGGCGCGCCTCGACGAGGTTCGCACGGCATTCAATGTGGCGACCAACGCCCATCGAGCGCGCATCGCCGAACGGTCCGTTGTTCAGCAGCAGCTCGCCGAGGGTAGCGTGCTCGCGCCGACCGCCGGTCGTATTCTCAAGAAGCCGGTGACGACCGGAACTGTGGTGCTGCCGGGAGAGCCGGTCGCGATGGTTGCCGAGCAGAATTTCGTCTTGCGTCTGCGCGTCCCCGAGCGTCACGCGCGGTTTCTCAAGGCCGGCGATCCGGTTCGTATCGACGCAGCCGAACTCGGCCGGTCGGGACCGCAGTTCGGCCGCATCACCCTCGTCTATCCGCAGATCGAGGACGGCCGCGTCGTCGCCGATGCCCGGGTTGAAGGGCTGGGGGATTATTTCGTCGGCGAGCGAATCCGGGTCTGGGTATCGGGCGGGGAGCGCAGCGCCTTCATCGTGCCGGCAAGCTTCCTCCTCACCCGGTTCGGAATCGATTACGTCCGCGTGCGCTCCGCTGCCGGACCGGTCGATGTTCCGGTCCAGCGCGGCCGCGACCTGCCCCGCCCAGAGCTTCCAGACGGTATCGAGATCCTTTCCGGCTTGAACGTCGGAGACCAGCTGGTGCGCCCGTGAAGCTCGGGATATCGGGTCGGCTGACGCAGGCGACCCTCCGCTCGCCGCTGACGCCGCTGTTCCTGCTCGCAGCGTTTGCTGTGGGTCTAATCGCGCTCTTGACCATTCCCCGCGAGGAGGAGCCGCAGATCAGCGTACCCATGGTCGATATCATGGTGCGCGCCGATGGGTTGAAGGCTCCCGACGCGGTTGAACTGGTGACCAAGCCGCTCGAGGCGATCATCAAGGCCATCGACGGCGTCGAACATACTTACAGCCAGACGGTCGACGATCGCGTCACGGTCACTGCGCGGTTTTTGGTCGGCACCAAGGCCGAGGACGCGATCCTGCGCGTCCACGAGAAGATCCGCGCCAATTACGACCGCATTCCGATCGGCATTCCCGAGCCACTGATCGTCGGCCGCGGTATCAACGACGTAGCGGTCGTGGTGGTGACGCTTTGGCCAAAGGCCGTGGCGGCGAGCCGCTGGACCGATAAGGACCTCTACGAACTCGCTGACAAGCTGCGGGCCGAACTGACCAAGGTCGACAATGTCGGGCTGAGCTACATCTCCGGCGGCAATCCGCAGCAGATCCGCGTCGAGCCCGATCCGGACAAGCTGGCGCTCTTCGGTGTCACGCTGCAGCAGCTGGTCGCCAAGGTGCGAGATGCCAATCGCTCATTTGTCGCCGGGCAGGTCCGCGATGCCGGCACCGAACGTATCGTTGCAGCCGGCCAGACGCTTTCCGGCGTCCCCGACCTTGACCTCTTGCTGGTTACAACGCGGGATAACCGCCCCGTCTACGTTCGCGATGTCGCCAAGGTCATTATCGGTCCGAGCCCGTTGGAACACCGGGTGTGGAATTTGGCGCCGCGAGGCGACGGGCAATGGATCACGACTCCTGCGGTGAGCATCGCGCTCGCGAAGCGTGCCGGCGCCAACGCAGTGGTGGTGGCCCACGATCTGCGCCAGCGGCTAGCAACGCTCGACGGCCGCTTGATCCCCTCCGACATCGAGGCCGCGGTGACGCGCGACTATGGCGAGACCGCGAGCGACAAGGCCAACGAGCTTCTATTCCACCTCGGACTCGCCACCGTTTCGATCGTGGCCCTCATCGCGCTGGCGATCGGCTGGCGCGAGGGTCTCGTGACACTCGTCGTCATCCCGACGACCATTCTGCTAACGCTCTTTGCCGCCAAGCTCATGGGCTACACCATCAATCGGGTGAGCCTATTCGCGCTCATCTT
>WNGR01012673.1_pt1 | contig 12610 bp, 7 predicted proteins | sample 5407581 | NCBI WGS metagenome assembly WNGR01 (sample SAMN13153383, study PRJNA577476) | soil metagenome | isolation source: 80 cm soil or saprolite under Garry oak tree replicate 2 | place: USA:California | collected 2016-06-15
GCCCACCGGTTTCGGCGCGACGACGCGTGTACCCGTCTGGCACTTCGACGTCGCCTCGGGCACGCAGCGGCTGTGCGATCAACTGGAAGTGGCGGGCCTCGATGGCTTCGGCGCGCATTCGCTTTCGAGCGCATGCGGCGCGGCGGGCGCGCTGCTGCTGTACGCGGCGGCGACCCAAGGCCAGCAGTTGCGCCATGTGCGCAGCCTGAAAGTCGAATACGAATCGGAGTACATCGGCCTCGATCCGTCCACGCGCCGCAATCTCGAACTGACGGAAACACTGCGCGGCACGGACTCACCGACGCTCTGCTCGCTGCTCGATACCTGCTGCACGACAATGGGCAGCCGTCTGCTGCGTCACTGGCTGCATCATCCGCCGCGCGACGCGTCGTTCGCGCAGACGCGCCAGCAGGCGATCGGCGCGCTGCTCGACGCGCCGCCGCAAGCAAGCCTCGACGGGCTGCGCAGCGCGCTGCGGCAGATCTCGGATATCGAGCGGATTACCGGGCGACTCGCGTTGCTGTCGGCGCGTCCACGCGATCTGTCGAGCCTGCGCGACACGTTCATTGCGCTGCCCGAACTGCGCGCGCAACTCGCCGCTGTGACGGCCGCTGCCGATTCGCTCGCACGCATCGATACGGCGCTGGTGCCGCCCGCTGACTGCGTCGACCTGCTGAAGCGCGCAGTCACCCAGGAACCCGCTGCGATGGTCCGCGACGGCGGCGTGATCGCGCGCGGCTACGATGCGGAACTCGACGAACTACGAGATATTTCGGAGAACTGCGGACAGTTTCTGATCGATCTCGAAACGCGCGAACGCGCGCGCACGGGCATCGGCAGTCTGCGCGTCGAATACAACAAGGTGCATGGCTTCTATATCGAAGTGACGCGCGGCCAGACGGACAAGGTGCCCGACGATTATCGCCGCCGTCAGACGCTGAAGAACGCCGAGCGCTACATCACGCCCGAGCTGAAAACGTTCGAAGACAAGGCGCTGTCCGCGCAGGAACGCGCGCTCTCGCGCGAGAAAGCGTTGTATGACGGGCTGTTGCAATCGTTGCTGCCGTTTATCGCCGATTGCCAGCGCGTTGCGTTGGCGCTCGCCGAACTCGATCTGCTCGCCGCGTTCGCCGAGCGCGCCCGCGCGCTCGACTGGGTTGCCCCTAGCTTCACGCCGACGGGCGGCATCGATATCGAACAGGGCCGGCACCCCGTGGTCGAAGCGCAGGTCGAGCAGTTCATCGCCAACGACTGCGTGCTCAATCCCGAACGCAAGCTGCTGCTGATCACCGGCCCGAACATGGGCGGTAAATCGACGTTCATGCGTCAGACCGCGCTGATCGCGTTGATGGCGTATGTAGGCAGCTATGTGCCCGCGCGGCGCGCGTCGTTCGGCCCGATCGATCGTATTTTCACGCGGATCGGCGCCGCCGACGATCTGGCGGGCGGCCGCTCGACCTTCATGGTCGAAATGACGGAAGCCGCCGCGATCCTGAACGATGCGACGCCGCAAAGCCTCGTGTTGATGGACGAAATTGGGCGCGGCACGTCGACATTCGACGGCCTCGCGCTCGCGTGGGCCATCGCGCGGCATCTGCTGGCGCACAACAACTGCCATACGTTGTTCGCGACGCACTATTTCGAACTGACGCAACTGCCCGCCGAGTTTCCGCATGCGGCGAACGTGCATCTGTCGGCAGTCGAGCATGGGCACGGCATCGTGTTCCTGCATGCCGTCAACGATGGCCCCGCGAACCAGAGCTACGGCCTGCAGGTCGCGCAACTGGCGGGCGTGCCGAACGCGGTGATTCGTGCCGCGCGCAAGCATCTCGCTTATCTGGAGCAGCAGTCGGCCGCGCAACCCGCGCCGCAACTCGACCTGTTCGCGACGCCCGTTGCGATGCTCGAAGACGCCGACGACGAGCCGCCCGCGCCGGCAGTCGATCCCGCCACGCAGGCGCTCGTCGAACGCTTGCGCGAGATCGACCCGAACGATCTACGTCCGCGCGACGCGCTCGACCTGCTGTTCGAACTGCATGAACTGGCCAAGTCGCCAGATGCGCGACACTGACGCCGGCAATCGCCGCGCGCCGCCCCGCCTTCGCCGCCGCTCGCGCGGCGCAGCGCGAGCGCTCGCGCTGACGCTCGCGTACGTGAGCGCGCTGTCGCTGGCGGCGCTGGGCCCTGAGTCGTTCGCAAAGGAACCGGCGCCGCAGTACGCGTTCGCGGTCATCGGCGGCACGCTGCAAAGTTCCGCCGACGAAGCGCTCACGCAGCGGCTGATCGATGCGATCGGACGCGATCCGGACGTCTCGTTCATCGTCTACGACGGCAATCTGAAAAGCAGCAAGGAAGCCTGCCGCGATGCGCTGTTCGAGACGCGCCATACGCTGCTCGAAACGTCGAAGCCCGCGCTCGTCTTCATTCCCGGCCAGCACGACTGGACCGATTGCAGCACGGCTGAGGCCGGCAGCTACGATCCCGTCGAGCGGCTCGATCTGCTGCGGCAGACGCTGTTCGCCGATGCGTCGTCGATGGGACAGAATCCGATTCCGCTCGCACGCGAAAGCGAAGTGTCGCGGTTTCGGCCTTATCGCGAGAATGTGCGCTGGCTGGTCGGCGATACCGTGTTCGTCGGACTGAACGTGCCGGGCCCGAACAATCATTTTCTGTATGCGGGCGGCCGCAATGGCGAGTTCGAAGACCGCGTGATCGCGAATGCATTCTGGCTCGATCACGCCGCCGAGTATGCGAAGCGCCGCGGCGCACGCGCGATCGTCGTGCTGGTTCAGGGCGACTTCGATCCCGAACGTTACGAGCGCCCCGAGCGCTTCGCGTGGCTACGCTTCGGGCATCGCTCGAAGCGCGATGGTTTCATGGAATTCAAGCGCAGTCTGGTGAAGCTGGCCGAGACGTTTCGCGGACCGGTCGTCGTGATTCATCAGGACGACGACAGATCGCATACCGGCTTTATGATCGACCAGCCGCTGCGCAACGATAAGGGCGATCTGGTGACGAATCTGACGCGCATCGCATTCGCGCCGCGTAGCCCTCAGAACCAGTGGATACAGGTCGATGTCAACCTTGAAAAGCGGCCGCCGTTTCGCGTGACCGTGCGGGATGTGCCGAAGAATCTGCCGCTGCCGGCCGCGCCCACCATGCCGTCACACAACGATAACGCCGTGCCGCCGATGCCGCCATCGATGCCCGCCGTGCCCGACTCCGCGCCCGCTTCCGAACTGCCGCCCATCCTGCCTGAACCGTCGCGCACGACGTCGCCGGATTAGGGCCACGGCATCACATACCGCGCTACGGCACCCCAGATGCGACAACGGGCGCTTACGCGCCCGTTTCGGGAACTGCTCCGCCGCCCGCCCTCTACCCGGGCGCCCACCCTGCAGATTCAGTGCAGCGTCGGCCGTGCCGGTTCGGCGTCGTCGGCATCATCCTCATCATCATCTTCGTCGGCAATTTCGAGGCCGCTCGCGCCGTGTGCATGCTCGTGCTGGATTTCATCTTCCGTCGCTTCGCGCACGTCCTTCACGGTCAGGCTAAAACGCAGCGCCATGCCTGCGAGCGGGTGATTGCCGTCGAGCACGACCTTGTCTTCGGCGACATCGGTGACCGTGTAGATCAATGAGTCCAGATCTTCATCGCCCTCTTCCGGCGTGCCTTCGAACTGCATGCCGACTTCGAGCGGCTCAGGGAAACGGCTGCGCGGCTCGATCTTCACGAGGTCAGGATCGTATTCGCCGAACGCGTCGCCCGGTTCCAGCTGGATCTGGGTTTCGAAGCCGGGCTCATGGCCGTCAAGCTCTTCCTCGATCTTGGGGAACGTGCCATCATAGCCGCCGTGCAGATAAACCATCGGCTCGTCGCTTTCCTCAATCAGATTGTCTTGCGCATCCGACAGTTTGTAAGTGACCGATACGACGGTGTTCTTTGCGATTTTCATTCGATTCTCCAGATTACGACTCACATTATAGCGCCCGATCAGCCTGCGTCGTTGCTGGGCAATCTGACGCCGTCGCAATTCATGCGGCGCTACTGGCAAAAGAAGCCTTTGCTGATCCGTCAGGCCATACCGGATATCGCCGCGCCGCTCTCGCGCGACGAACTGTTCGAACTGGCCGATCAGGACGAAGTCGAGTCGCGCCTCATCACGCACTTTCGCAACAAATGGCAGCTCGAACATGGTCCGTTTGCTGCAGACGAATTGCCTTCCGTCAAACAGCGCGCGTGGACGTTGCTCGTGCAAGGCGCCGATCTGCATAACGACCACGCGCGCGCATTACTTGACCGTTTTCGCTTCGTGCCCGACGCGCGTCTCGACGACCTGATGATCTCGTACGCGACGGACGGCGGCGGCGTCGGTCCTCATTTCGACTCTTACGATGTCTTCCTGTTGCAGGTTCACGGCAAGCGCCGCTGGCGCATCGGCGCGCAACGCGATCTGTCGTTGCAGCCCGGCCTGCCCTTGAAAGTTCTACAAAGCTTCGAGCCGGAAGAGGAATGGGTATTGGAGCCAGGCGACATGCTTTATCTGCCGCCGCACATCGCCCACGACGGCGTGGCGGAAGGCGAATGCATGACGTGCTCGATCGGTTTTCGCGCGCCGTCGACGTCCGAGCTCGCCGCGCAGTTTCTGTATTACCTTGCGGAGCGCGGCGAAGCGGCCGGCTCGCCGGATGGCGCCGCGCTCTATCGCGACCCGCAGCAACCGGCCGTCGCGAAGCCAGCGGCACTGCCCGCCGCGCTTGTCGACCGGGTGGGTGCGATCCTTGCTAAGATCGACTGGAACGAGAAGGACGTCTCGTCATTCCTCGGTACCTATCTGAGCGAACCGAAGCCGAGCGTCGTGTTCGATCCGCCCGAGCGACCGCTCGATGAAGCGCGTTTCGTCAAGCGCGCAAGCAAGGATGGCGTGCGTCTGGATCGCAAGACTGTGCTGCTTTACGACAGTCGTGCTTACTACCTGAATGGAGAAGAAAGCAGGCTGTCGGGCGTGAAAACCGCGGTGATTGAACTCGCCGACAACCGCTATCTGAGTGCGAAACGCTTTGTAACACTCTCGGGGCAATCGTCGGTGACAGCACTACTTCACGAGTGGTATCGTGCGGGCTGGATACAGATGGGTGATCTGAGATAAGATTCGCTCCGCTGTCATACCGTATAGCGAAAAATTGTCTGAGAAAGACAACGTATTGGCCCCGGATTTGTCGACGGTCGATACGAAAGTGCATATAATTTCCGCCCAAGCCGTAGGGAAGATTCACGCTCATGAAGTGCGGTCTCCACCAGCGGCCCAGGTCGGTGTTGGAGCACATTACCGGTATTATTTTGCGCTGTTGCTTACCTTTAACCATAAAAGGACGTGATCATGAAGAAATCCCTCCTCGTAGCATCCCTGTTGGCAGCTGTGGCACTGGCTGCATGCAACAAGAGCAGCGACCAGGCAGCTGCCCCGGCTAGCGATGCTGCTGCCGCTTCGGCACCCGCTGCTGCTGCTTCGGATTCGGCTGCTGCCGCTTCGGGCGCTGCTGCTGCTGCGAGCGACGCTGCTGCTTCGGCTACGACGGCTGCTTCGGATGCAGGCGCTGCTGCTTCGGACGCTGCTGCGTCGGCAGCTGCTCCGGCTTCGGGCGCAAGCCAGTAAGCTGTAGCACAGGGTTCGCCTCAGGGCGAAAACTGCGACGGGAAGTCCGAGGGCCTCCCGGGCAAAAAACAAAACGCCACGAGTTCAAACTCGTGGCGTTTTGCTTTATGCGCCGCTATTAATCGCGATTATTTCGCTTGCATGCATTCGATGCATTTTGGTCAATTCATGTCGTTAAGCCACAACACGCAGTCCGGCCTTAAAAACAAAATGATTTGCCCGCTGCATCGGCAGCATGGTGTTTTCGATGTAACGAGCGCTTATTCGGAAGCCTGCGCCTTCTCTTCGAAGAACTCGCGCACGACGTCGATTTCACGCGTGCGCTTGAATGGCGGCAGGCTCTGCCATATCCGGCGCCCATACGGCTTGTCGACCAGCCGGGTGTCGCAGATCATCAGCACGCCGCGATCGGTCTCAGAGCGGATCAGACGCCCTGCGCCCTGCTTGAGCGTGATAACTGCCTGCGGCAGTTGATGCACGGCAAATGGACTCAAGCCCTTCTTCGTCAGCGCATCGAGACGCGCGGACAGCACGGGGTCGTCAGGCGGCGCAAACGGCAGCTTGTCGATGACGACGAGCGACAGCGCATCGCCACGCACATCGACGCCTTCCCAGAAGCTCTGGCTGCCGACGAGAATCGCATTGCCATAGGAGCGGAACCGGTCGAGCAGTTCAGTACGGCTCGCATCGCCCTGCACGAGTAATGGCATGTTCCAGCCGCGCGACTCGATCACGTCGCGCAGCTTCGTCGCGATGCGATCGACGGCGCGCAGCGTCGTGCACAGCATGAACACACCACCGCCCGATGCCTCGATCGCCGGCAGCGCGGCATCGAATACGGCATCGGTGAACGTCGGCGACGAGGGCTGCGGCAAATTACGCGGCACGTAGAGCAGGCCCTGCGTGCCGTAGTCGAACGGGCTGGGCAGCGTCATCGAGCGACGCGAGTTGAGACCCATCTGCGCCGCATAGTGCGCGAAGTCGCCACGCACCGACAACGTCGCCGACGTGAACACCCACGCGCGCGGCACGCCCGCGCGCTGCTTCGCGAAAATGGGCGCGACGGACAGCGGCGTCTCATGCAGTTGCACGGTATGCGAGAACACTTCGATCCAGCGGACCTTCTCGTTCGGATCGCTTTTCTCCGCTGCTTTCGCGGCATCGCTTGCCGCGTCGCGTTCGGTCTCCGTGGGCGGCGTGGTCCAGCCCGACAGCACGTCCTGCAACTCTCGTGCGCGGCGCACCAGCGCACCCAGCGACTCGGCGCGCTCCGACTGCCCAGCGAGCGCGCTTGCGAGCGCATCGAGTTCGGTTTCGACGGCTTCGAGCGCGGGGAACAACGGATGATCGTCGGGCAACTGTCCAATCGACAGCCGCACCGAGTCTTCCTTGAATGCGAGCCGCACGTCGCGCGCCGAGCGTTCGAGCGCTGCGCCGAGCTTCACCCAATCAACGGCATCACGCGCATGGCCGAGGCCTTCCGCGACCGAGTCGCGCGCGAGCTCGAGGAATTGCGTGGTGGACAACGTTTCGCCGAAGAACAGCGTCGCGGTTTCCGGCAGTTGATGCGCTTCGTCGAAGATCACCGTGTTCGCCGTCGGCAGCAGTTCGGCCATGCCCGTATCGCGCAGCATGATGTCGGCGAAGAACAGATGGTGATTGACGACCACGATATCGGCCTGCTGCGCCTCGCGGCGCGCCTGCATCACGAAGCAGTCCTTGTAGTGCGGGCACTCCTGGCCGAGGCAGTTATCGCGCGTCGACGTCACCATCGACCACACGGCCGCCGTCTCCGGCACGCTTGCAAGCTCGGCCTTGTCACCCGTGCGTGTGATCTTCGCGAAGCGGATGATGTCCTGCAGATACGACGTTTCCTGCCGCGACGGCAGACGGCCGTTGTCGGCCGTGCGTTGCAGATAGTAGTGGCACAGATAGTTCGCGCGGCCCTTGAGCATCGCGACAGACACGGGCACGGCGAGCGCGTCGCGCACGGTCGGAATGTCGCGCTGAAAGAGCTGGTCCTGCAAGTGCTTGGTGCCCGTCGAGACGACCACCTTGCCGCCCCACAGCATCGCCGGCACGAGGTACGCGTAGGTCTTGCCCGTGCCCGTGCCTGCTTCGACGATCAGCGTGTTCTCGCCGCCTTCGGTATTGCCGTCAGCGGCCGCTACGTCTTCAGGTGCGGACTGCGCTGCCGATGCCGATTGCTGCAAGCGCCGCGCCGGACGCTTCTGCGCCTCGAACATCGCGGGCTCCGGCATCGCGCGGCCCGATGCTTCCATCGCGGCGGCCACGGCACGTGCCATTTCGATCTGCGACGCGCGCGGCCGGTAGCCGTCGATCTGGCGCGCGAGCAGCCCGTCGGCGGCGAAGATGTCGGCGAGTCCGGATGATCGCTTGTGACTCAGCGACGCGGCCAGCGCGCCGCCGCCCGATGCGGGCTTCGCCGCGTGCTCGTCGGCGCCCGTCGCAGCGGCGTCGGAAGCGCCCGCCGACGCCGTCCGGGAAGAAGATTGAAGCGATGAATTCAAGGCAAGCGATTCCTGCAAAGTCCGGCGCCACATGCTGAACGGGGCCGGCGCCTGCCTGGCCGCTCCGTCAGTTGCGGGCTTCCGGTTCAAGCTGCAACTGCAGCAAGATGATGGTGTCCTTGACCTTGAGCTTGCGCTTTTTCAGGCGCTGGATCTCGAGGTCGTCGATGCCGGGTTCCTCGGACATTTTGTCGATCAACCGATCAAGCCCACTATGCTCCGATTCCAGTTGCAGAATGCGGTCGCGCAGTGTGTCCGAATTGACGACGCGATGATGGTCGCGCATGCTCGCCTCCTCTTTCGAAAGGGCGAAGGCCGCGCTGCGCGGTCGCTCCGCTCGAGGTTGCTGTCCGGCCTGAAACGGCTGTTGCTGACTGATGCTCACTGCTGCTGTTGCTGCTGCCTCTGTTGCTGCTCGAGCTGCTGTTGCTGTTTCGCCTGCTCTTCCTGTTTCTGTTTGGCTTTCTCGGCCGCCTGCTTCTGACGCTCTTCGACATCGGCCTTGTGCTGCGCTGCTTCCGACTGCTTCTGCTGGAAACGCTGCTGCTTCTCGCCGCGCTCCTGAGCCTTCTGGGCGGCCTGCTGATGCGCCTCGTCGAGCTTGCGCTGGAAGTCGGCCTGCTTCGCATCGTAGGCCTTCTGGTTCGCGGCCGCTTGCGAAGGCGAAATGCCGCGCTGCGCCTGATCGATGGCGTGCTGTTGCTGCTTCTGCTGGAAAGCCTGCTCGTTCGCGGCGCGCTGCGGCGCTTCTGCGTTGCGCTGCGCCTGACTCAACTGATGCTGACGCTGCTTGTCTTCGTACGCCTGCGCATTGCGCTCGTCCTGTGCAGTGCGCGCGGGCGCGTCTGCTTCGTACTGCGCGCGCTTGATGGCCGCCTGCTCGTCGCGTTGCCGGGCGTGCTCGACGCGCTTTTCGTCGTCGAGCGCGAGCTGCTCCTTGCGAATGTCGGCGGCGACGACACGCATGTCTTCACGGGCCGAGTCCAGGCAATGATTGACGAAAAACTTGCTATAACAGTTGTGTTGGGCGACGCCGTAACGGTAGTTGTTCTCCGTCGTGCGGGTATCGAGCGTCTTTTGACGCGCGTCGAAATCGTTCGCGGCTGGCACGCCCGAAGCCGTAGCCGACGTCGAAGCGGCCGACGATGCCGCCACGGCATTCTCCTGCGCATCGACGAGCGCGGGCGCAAGCGCCGCGCACGCGACGAACGCCAGCGACGCGGCGAGCGCGAACCGGCGGACGGACCCGGCACACCAAAGGGCAACGGACGCGGCCTCTGGCCTGAAGACGGGCGATGCGAGCGGAGATCGGCGGGAAGATCCGGGCAGATTTCCGGACGTGAGGCGTGAGGTCGGCAACGTCGTAGATGGGCAGCGGAACATGCCTGAAATTCTATCACCCCGCGCTTGAGCGCTCGGTCATTTATGGCAAAATGCCCCGCTTCAGCAAGCTTTCACGAGCTTTGACGACTTTTCCGCAACCCGGCCGCCGCACGTACCGCACGTATTGCGCAGCGCGGCCACAGTCGAATCCGGCAGGAACATCAAGACCCTATGACGGACACCGTAGCAATCAAGATCGTACAGCGCATCGCCACCGAACTGACCGTCCAGCCGCGCCAGGTCGCGGCCGCGGTGCAACTACTCGATGAAGGAGCGACTGTTCCGTTTATCGCCCGGTACCGGAAGGAAGTCACCGGCAATCTCGACGACACGCAACTGCGCACGCTCGAAGAACGCCTGCTCTATCTGCGCGAGCTGGAAGACCGGCGCGCCGCGATCATCGCGAGCATCGACGAGCAAGGCAAACTCACGGACGAACTGCGCGCCGCGATCGAAGGCGCCGACAGCAAGCAGGTCCTCGAAGACCTCTATCTGCCGTACAAGCCGAAGCGCCGAACGCGCGCGCAGATCGCCCGCGAAGCCGGCCTGCAGCCGCTCGCCGACGCGCTGCTCGCGAACCCGCTGCTCGATCCGCAGACGGAAGCAGCGCAATACGTCGATGCCGAGAAAGGCGTAGCGGACGTCAAGGCCGCGCTCGACGGCGCGCGCGACATTCTCTCCGAGCAGTTCGGCGAAACGGCCGAAGTGCTCGGCAAGGTGCGCGACTATCTGTTCAATCAGGGCGTGTTGGCGTCGGCGGTGGTCGAAGGCAAGGAAGGCGAAGAAGGCGAGAAATTCCGCGACTACTACGACTATTCGGAAACGATCCGCACCGTGCCGTCGCACCGCGCGCTCGCCTTGTTCCGCGGCCGCAATGCAGGCGTGCTGATGATCAAGCTGGGACTCGGCGAAGAACTCGACGCGCAGGTGCCGCATCCGGGCGAAGCGATGATCGCGCGCCACTTCGGCATCGCGAATCAGGGCCGGCCGGCGGACAAGTGGCTCTCCGATGTATGCCGCTGGTGCTGGCGCGTGAAGGTGCAACCGCACATCGAAAACGAACTGCTGACGAATCTGCGCGAAGAAGCCGAAAACGAAGCGATCCGTGTGTTCGCGCGCAATCTGAAGGATCTGCTGCTGGCCGCGCCGGCGGGCCCGAAGGCTGTGATCGGCCTCGATCCGGGTCTGCGCACGGGCGTGAAGGTGGCCGTCGTCGACCGCACGGGCAAGGTGCTCGCCACGGATCAGATCTATCCGCACGAACCGCGCCGCGACTGGGACGGCTCGATCGCGAAGCTCGCGCGCATCGCCGCGCAGACGCAGGCGGAACTGGTCAGTATCGGTAACGGCACGGCGTCGCGCGAAACGGACAAGCTCGCTAGCGAACTGATGTCGCGTCATCCGGAACTGAAGTTGCAGAAGATCGTCGTGTCGGAAGCGGGCGCTTCTGTGTACTCGGCATCGGAACTCGCGGCCAAGGAATTCCCGGATATGGACGTGTCGCTGCGCGGCGCGGTGTCGATCGCGCGTCGCCTGCAGGACCCGCTCGCCGAACTCGTGAAGATCGAGCCGAAGGCGATCGGGGTCGGGCAGTATCAGCATGACGTGAACCAGCGCGATCTCGCGCGTTCGCTCGATGCCGTTGTCGAAGACTGCGTGAATGCCGTCGGCGTGGATGCGAATACGGCTTCCGTTGCGTTGCTCGCGCGCGTGTCCGGCCTGAATGCGACGCTTGCGCGCAATATCGTTGATTATCGCGATGCGAACGGTCCGTTCCCGACGCGCGACCATCTGCGCAAGGTGCCGCGTCTTGGCGACAAGACGTTCGAGCAGGCTGCGGGCTTCTTGCGCATCAATGGCGGCGAGAATCCGCTCGACCGCTCGTCGGTGCACCCGGAAGCGTATCCCGTCGTTGAACGGATGCTTGCGAAGATCAGCAGGAACATTGGCGACGTGCTCGGTAATCGCGATGCGCTGTCGCGGCTGTCACCTGCCGAGTTCGTCGACGATCGTTTCGGTCTGCCGACTGTGCGGGATATTCTCTCTGAACTTGAGAAGCCTGGGCGTGATCCGCGTCCTGAGTTCAAGACTGCGACTTTCCGCGAAGGCGTTGAGAAGATTTCTGACCTGTCGCCGGGCATGGTGCTCGAAGGTGTCGTGACGAACGTGGCTGCGTTTGGCGCGTTTATCGATATCGGCGTGCATCAGGATGGGCTCGTGCATGTGTCGGCGATGTCGACGAAGTTCATCAAGGACCCGCATGAGGTCGTCAAGGCCGGGCAGATCGTCAAGGTGAAGGTGCTTGAGGTCGACGTCAAGCGTCAGCGGATTTCGTTGACCATGCGGATGGATGATGATGTGGCTGCAGGTGCCCCGCAGGAGCGCTCGGGTGGGCGGTCGGGATCCGGGTCGGCCTCGGGGGCAGGTGCAGGTGCGGGGCGTTCGCAGCAACGCGCGCGTGGGCCGGAGCCGGTTAATGCTATGGCGGCGGCTTTTGCCAAACTGAAACGGTAAGTGTGGGCGGGGCTTTTGCCCCGTGTGCCCCGTTTTTGCGTTGCGCGTTGGGTGGTTTGTTGCTCTGCGATGGGGGTGCGGTTTGCCGCCGCGATGCAGGCTTTAGTCTTTCAGTGGCATCCGCAATTTGCCTTCGCTGTTCATGCGTTGCCCCGGTGATTTTGCCTGTGCGCTGGCATCCGCGCTTTGCCTTCGTGCTTCAAGCGTCGCCCCTGTGCGGGGCGACGCTTGAACGGCAAACACCATCACGCGGATGCCAGCGAAAACCAAAGCAAACCACCCAGCGTCGCAAGACAAAAAAACTCAGATCTCTATCTTCGTCCCAAGCTCAACAACGCGATTCGCGGGAATGCTAAAAAAGTCAGTTGGCTTCGCAGCATTCTGATGCATCCATGCAAACACACGCTCACGCCACACGGACATGCCGGGCAACTGCGTCGGCACGACAGTCTCCCTCGCGAGAAAGAACGACGTGTCCATCAACTCAAACGACATATCATGCGACACGCTGATCTGCTCGAGCACG
>WNGR01016572.1_pt1 | contig 12610 bp, 12 predicted proteins | sample 5407581 | NCBI WGS metagenome assembly WNGR01 (sample SAMN13153383, study PRJNA577476) | soil metagenome | isolation source: 80 cm soil or saprolite under Garry oak tree replicate 2 | place: USA:California | collected 2016-06-15
TTTCCGGATCGCCGAGGCGGCAGTTGTATTCCAGCACCTTGGGATGGCCCGCTCGATCGATCATCAATCCGGCGTAGAGAAAGCCGGCGTAGGGCTGCCCTTCCATCGCCATGCCGGCGAGCACCGGCTGGATGATTTCGCGCACTACCCGGGCGTGCAACCCGGGTGTCACCACCGGCGCGGGCGAATACGCGCCCATGCCGCCGGTATTGGGTCCTTCGTCGCCGTCCTTCAGGCGCTTGTGGTCCTGGCTGGTGGCAAGGGGAAGCACATGCTTGCCGTCGGCGAGGACGATGAAGCTCGCCTCCTCGCCTTCGAGGAACTCCTCGATGACCACGCGGTTTCCCGCAGCGCCCATCGCGCGCTCGACCAGCAGGCGGTCGATCGCCCGATGCGCCTCGGCTGCGCTCACGGCGACGACGACGCCTTTGCCGGCGGCAAGGCCGTTGGCCTTGACGACAATGGGCGCGCCGCGCGAATCGACGTAAGCGTGCGCGGCGCCGGCGTCACCGAAGCTCGCGAAAGCCGCAGTGGGAATCCCGTGCCGCGTCATGAAGTCCTTGGCGAACTCCTTGGAACTTTCCAACCGCGCGCAGGCCTGCGTCGGGCCGAAGATGCGCAGGTTCTTGGAGCGGAACAAGTCGACGACGCCCTCGGCGAGCGGCGCCTCGGGGCCGACGACCGTGAGATGGATGTTTTCTTTCAGAGCAAACTCGGCCAATTCGTCGATCGCGGTGAGCGCGATGTTCTCTAGGCCGGGCTCACGCGCGGTGCCCCCGTTTCCGGGGGCGACGAAGACCTTTTGCACTCGCGGGCTCTGCGCGAGGCGCCAAGCGATCGCGTGCTCTCTGCCGCCCGACCCGATTACCAGCAGCTTCATGTGATTGGTTGAGAGCTCAGAGGCGGGAGTTGAGAGTGCCCATAGTAACGGCTGCTCCCGATCCTGAACTCTCGGCTCTCGCGGCCCATCAATGCCGGAAATGCCGCACGCCCGTAAACACCATGGCGAGGCCCAGCTCATCGGCGGCGGCGATGACTTCGTCGTCGCGCATGCTGCCGCCGGGCTCGATGATCGCCTTGGTTCCTGCCTGGGCGACGACGTCCACGCCGTCACGAAACGGAAAGAACGCGTCCGATGCGGCGACCGAGCCCGAAAGCGGGAGGCGGGCGTTTTGCGCCTTGATCACCGCCATGCGGGCGCTGTCGACGCGGCTCATCTGGCCGGCCCCCACCCCGAGCGTGCGCCCAGCGCCGCAAAATACGATCGCGTTCGACTTGACGAACTTGGCTACGCGCCAGGCGAACAACAAATCGCGGAGCTGCGCTTCGGTGGGCTTCAGTCTGGTGACGGTGCGTAGCTCGGAGACCTCGACTGTGCGGCTGTCGGGGATCTGGACGAGCAGCCCGCCGCCGACGCGCTTGAAGTCGTGGGTTTGCACGGCGCGCGCGATCGGCACTGCGAGCAGACGCGTGGTGGCTTTGGCGGCGAAGACTTTGCGCGCCTGGGCGTCGTATTCCGGCGCGACCACCACCTCGACGAACTGTTTCGACGCGGCCTCGGCGACGGCGCCCCCGATGCCGCGGTTGAAGGCGATGACGCCGCCGTACGCCGAAGTAGGGTCGGTGGCAAAGGCGCGTTCATACGCCTCGCGCGGTGACTCTCCGAGCGCGGCGCCGCAGGGATTGGCGTGTTTGATGATGACGCAAGCCGGTTCTTCGAACGTTTTCACGCATTCCCAGGCCGCATCGGCGTCGACGATGTTGTTGTAGGAGAGCTCCTTGCCTTGCAGCTGCGTATAGCCGGCGATACCGCCGGGGACAGGGGCGCTGTCGCGATAGAACGCCGCCTCCTGATGCGGATTTTCACCATAGCGCAGGTCCTGTACTTTTTCGAACTGCAGCGTGAGGCGCTCGGGAAAAGTGGCGCGGCCGCCGTCAGCACCCAGACCCGCGAGATGGTTGCTGATTGCGGCCTCATAAGCGGCGCTGTGGGCGAACGCCTTTTTTGCGAGCGCAAAACGCGTGGCTTCGCTCACCGCGCCGCCATGCACACGCATCTCGCCGAGGAGCTTCGGATAATCCGCCGGATCGCTGACGACAGCGACGCCGGCGTAGTTCTTCGCGCCCGCGCGCAGCAGGCTCGGGCCTCCGATGTCGATGTTCTCGATCGCGTCCTCGAGCGTGCAGCCCGGTTTTGCAACGGCCTGCGCGAACGGGTAAAGGTTGACGACGACGAGGTCGATCGGTTCGATGTCGGCTGCCTTGATCGCCGCCATGTGCGCCGGAACGTCGCGTCGGGCGAGAATGCCGCCGTGCAGCCGCGGGTGGAGGGTCTTCACCCGGCCGTCGAGCATCTCCGGAAATCCGGTATAGCCTCGATGACCGGAATGCCGTTTTCCGCGAGCAGCCTTGCGGTGCCGCCCGTCGACACGATCCTGACCTTGAACTGGGCCAGGCCGCGCGCAAACTCGGCCAGCCCGGTCTTGTCGGAGACGCTTATCAGCGCCGTCCGGATGGGAATCATGCGGACAAGATGGCGAATCGCAAATCGGAAAATGGTGAAGGCCGCGAGGTGCGGAACGCACCTCCACCGGGCATTTCTCTATTCACCAATCACAGTTTTATTTTGAGCGATTGGATCTTCTTGCGCAGGGTGTTGCGGTTGATGCCCAGCATCTCCGCGGCGATCGATTGATTCCCCTCGGCGTGGTCGAGCACGATCTCGAGCATGGGACGCTCGACGTTCCTGACGACCATGTCGTAGATGTCGCGCGGCTTGGTTCCGTCGAGATCCTTGAAATACCGTTCCAGCGACCGGCGGACGCAGTCCGCGATCTCGCTTGTCTGCTTCATGCCGCCGTCTCCATCAACCTTGTCTTGAGCTCGTGCATCACGCCCTCGGCGGCGTCGGCACCGGTCGGGACTCCGCTCCGCGACTCACGCCGCCAACTCCTCCTCATAGCGCAGGCGGGAATGCTGCTGCGCCAGTTGTTCGAAAAAACGGTTGACCGCGTCGAGCTGTTCTTCGCAGGTTCCCAGCTGGTTCATATGGTGCCGGAACCCCGCCGAGCCTGCGAGCCCCTTTGTATACCAGGAGATGTGCTTGCGCGCGATCTTGACGCCGGTCTCGCGGCCGTAGAACCCGTAGAGGGCGTGCAGGTGCGCGACCAGCACCGAGTGAATCTCGGAGACGAGCGGGGCGGGAAGTTCCTCGCCCGTGGCGAGATGGTGCGCGATCTCGCGAAAAATCCACGGCCGGCCCTGAGCTGCCCGCCCGATCATGATGCCGTCCGCGCCGGTGTATTCGAGCACGTTCCTCGCTTCTTCGGGCGTGGTGATGTCTCCGTTCGCCACAACCGGCAGGCGAGTCGAGCGCCTGACGTCGCGGATCGTGTCATACTCGGCGCGGCCGGAGAATCCGCAGGCGCGCGTGCGGCCGTGCAGGGTTGTTTGCCGGGTCCCAGCCGGTGCGAAACTTGAGCGTTACCGGTACGTCGACCGCCTTCACTACGGCTCCGAGGATGCGCCCGACCAGAGCCTCGTCCTTGAGCAAGGCCGAGCCGGCCATGGTGTTGCACACCTTCTTCGCCGGGCAGCCCATGTTGATATCGATGATCTGTGCGCCCTGCTCGACGTTGTAGCGGGCGGCGTCCGCCATCATTCCCGGATCGGCGCCGGCGATCTGCACGGCGATCGGCTCGACCTCGCCCTCGTGGTTGGCGCGGCGGCGCGTCTTTTCACTGCCCCAAAGCAGGGAGTTGGAGGCCACCATTTCGGAGACCGCGAACCCTGCGCCGAACTTCTTGCATAGCTGACGGAAGGGGCGGTCGGTGACGCCGGCCATCGGCGCGACAAAAAGATTGTTGCGCAACGTGTGCGTACCGATTCGCATCGACGATCGTGGAATTTTTTCCGGCGGGAGCGCAATTCTATACCGAAACGCGACGGATTAGGGAAGCGTCGCGTCGCGCGGCGTGAGAAATTCACGCGCCGCGGAACCGAGCGCCCTTGTTGCAGCGCCGCAAGCGCTCGACAGCTCTTCAGGGAAGCGCGCGCGCCCCGAAAATCATGCGGCGGGCCAGGAAACGGCGCGCGGGCGGCAAGGCATCGAGCGCGGCCAGTCCCGCACCGCGCGCCGCCGCCAGCGGCGGGAGGGAGTTGGAGAAAACGCGAACCAGGAAATCGGTGACGCCGATTCCCGCGCAACGGTCCGTGCGGCGCTTGCGCGCATAGCGAGCAAGGAACGCTCTTGTGCCGATTTCATCTCGAGGCGCATCAAGCAACATCTGAGCCAGTTCCCACGCATCGCGCAGACCGAGGTTCAAACCCTGCCCGGCGACCGGGTGCAGAGTCTGGGCCGCATTGCCTACTGCGAGCATCCGGGATGCCGGGGCAACCGGGGCGAAGCGCAGCGCGAGCGGAAAGCCTGCTCGCGGACCGACGGATATGAAAGGTCCCAGGCGATCGCCGAAAGTTTGCTGCAGGCGGACAAGAAAAGCCGAGTCGGAAAGCTCAAGCAGCATTGCAGCCGTTTCCGGACGGACGCTCCATATCATGGCGTGGCGGTCGCGCAGCGGCAGCAGGGCGAGCGGACCTTCGGCCGTGAAGCGCTCCCAGGCGACGCCGCGGTGGGGGCGCGTCGTGACGACCTCGGCCACGACCGCGTGTTGCCGGTATTCCTTTACGCGCTCGGCGCCAAGGCTTGCGCCGCCGTCGGCCAGCACCAGGAGCCGGGCGCGCATTCGCGCTTCGCGTCCACGGTGGGATACGCGCACGTTGATGCCGTCGTCGTCGGGATCCCAGCCTTTCAGCGATTCCGCGGCGGTGGGAGTCCGCGCCGCGAGCGGCGCGAGCAAGTCCGAGTACGCGGTGACATATCCCAGCGCGGGAAGGCCGTGCTCGGCGCTGCGCATCACGGTTCGGCCGAATCCGTGCCGCTGTGATACGTGAATCGCCTCGATCGGTGTGCTCTGGATTCTCTTCCACATGCCGAGCCGTTCCAGCATGAGGCGGCTCCCGTGGGAGAGCGCGATGGGCCGACCGGCGGCGTGGCCTTCGCCGCCGATCCGCGCCACGGAAACGGGGCTGCCGGCAAGGGCGAGCGCCAGCGTGCAGCCGACCGGCCCGCTGCCGGCGATTGCGATGTCGACATCAGGCAGTTCAGCCACGACCGACCAGCGATTCGATCTCGCGCGCCGATTTCGGCGCCGCAGCCGTGAGCACCTCGCATCCCGAAGGCGTCACCGCGACATCGTCCTCGATGCGCACGCCGATGTTCCAGAACCGCGTTGGCACGTTATCTGCGGGCCGGATGTAGCAGCCCGGCTCCACGGTGAGCGTCATGCCGGGTTCAAGCCGGCGCCAATCTCCGCTGGTCTTGTATTCGCCGACGTCATGCACGTCGAGGCCGAGCCAATGTCCGGTGCGATGCATGTAGTAGCGCCTGTAGTCCTCGGTCTCAATGACCTTTTCGAGCGGACCCTGGCACAGTCCGAGCTCGATGAACCCTTGCGCGAGCGCCCTGAGCGCGGCGTTGTGCGGCTCGTCCCAGCGGCTTCCGGGTTTCACCGCGGCGATCGCCGCCTTCTGCGCGGCGAGCACCAGCTCGTAGATCTCGCGCTGGGGTCCGCTGAATTTTCCATTCACCGGAAAGGTGCGCGTCAGGTCGGATGCGTAGCCGTCCAGCTCGCAGCCGGCGTCGATCAGCAGCAGCTCGCCCTCGGCGAGCCGGGCGTTGTTGTCGCGGTAATGCAGGATGCAGGCGTTGGCGCCGCCGGCGACGATCGGCCAGTAGGCGGGGAACTGCGCGCCGCGGCGACGGAACTCGTACAGGAGCTCGGCCTCGATCTCGTATTCGTTGCGCCCGGGGCGCGTCGCCCGCATGGCGCGCTCGTGCGCGGCCGCGGAGATCGCGGCGGCGCGGCGCATCACGGCGAGCTCGGTGTCGTCCTTCGCGAGCCGCATCTCATCGAGCACGGCGCGCACGTCGCGGATGTCCGCCGGTGCGCTCACGCCCGCGCGCGCCTGCGCGCGCACCTGGTTCAGCCATCCCAGGACGCGCGCATCCCAGGCTGCGTCGGCTCCGGGCGAGTAGAAGAGCGCCCGCTGGTTGGACAACAGCTTCGGCATCTGTTCATCGAGCGCGCCGACCGGATAGGCTTCGTCGAGGCCCAACTCCGTTTTTGCGCCCTCGGGCCCGCGGCGGATTCCGTCCCAGAGCTCGCGCTCCGGGTTGCGCTCGCGGCAGAACAGAATCGAGCGCGGTTCGTCGCCGGCGATCACGACCAGAATTGCGTCCGGTTCGGCGAACCCGGTCAAGTAGTAGAAATAGCTGTCAAAGCGGTACGGATAGTCGCTGTCGCGGCTGCGAAAGCGCTCCGGCGCCGTGGGAATCACGGCCACACCCTTGCCCATGCGCTGCTGCAACACACGCCGGCGCTCGGCGTAGCGGGAAATGTTGCTGGCAGCGTCCATCCGCCGGATTGTCGTCCGCTTCCCGCTCGCGATCAAGCGCGGACCTCGTTCAACGCCGCCAGCCGCTCGGCCGTGCCGACGTCGTGCCAGAGGCCGCGATGCAGCTCGCCGCTCACCCGCTGCTGGGCCATCGCGACACGCAACAACGGCGCAAGTTGCGCCTTGGCGCCGGAACCGATGCCCTCGAACAACCCCGGGCGGTACAGACCGATGCCGCTGAAGGTCCATCTCCGCTCGCCGTCGGCGCCGACGTGCACGCCGTTCAGGCTGAAATCTCCTTCCCGATGGTGCGGCGGATTCTCGACCAGCACGAGGTGCGCGAGATTTGACCCGAGCGCGAGGTGGGCCAGGCGGGAGAAGTCGAAGTCGCAAAAAATATCCCCGTTGAGCACCATGAAGGGCTCACCGCCGAGAAGCGGCAAGGCGTGGGCGATGCCTCCTGCGGTCCCCAGCGCCTCTGCTTCGCGCGAATAGCGGATGCCGACGCCGAACCGGCTGCCGTCACCGAGCGCCGCTTCGATCGTCGAGCCCAGGTGCGCGAGATTGATGACGAATTCGCGAATACCCGCCCGCGCAAGCGCCTCGATCAGCCACGCGATCAGAATCTTGCCGCGCACCTGGAGCAGCGACTTCGGAGTCGTGTCGCTGAGCGGTCGCATGCGCTCGCCCCGTCCGGCGGCAAGGATCATCGCCTTCATCGCTCGCGCGCCGGAATCAGGAGGCATGGCCGACGCGCGTTTCGCTCGGCTCGAGTTCGTCGAGCAGGCGCGCGAGCGGGGCGAGTTCGCGGTAGCGCCCGCAGAAGCGCCGCAGGTAGAGCATCACGCGCGGCTGGTCCTTGAGGTAGGCGTCCTTGCCGTCCCGGTACCAGAGACGCGCGAAAATCCCCAGGACCTTGAGCTGGCGCTGCGCGCCCATCCATTCGAAATCGCGGTAGAACACCGCAAAATCTCCGGCGACGGGCAGACCGGCGCGGCGCGCCATTTCCCAATAGCGGATGGCCCAGTCGATGACGCGCTCTTCTTCCCAGGCGATGTACGCATCGCGCAGGAGCGACACGAGGTCGTAGGTGATCGGCCCGTACACCGCGTCCTGAAAATCGAGGATGCCGGGGCGGGGCTCGCACGCCATGAGGTTGCGCGAATGGTAATCGCGGTGAACGAAGACTCGCGGCTGCGCGAGATTGTTGGCGAGTAGAATCGAGAAACTTTTCTGGAGAGTCTCGCGCTGGCGCGCGTCAAGCTCGCGGCGAAGCTGGCGCGCGACATACCAGTCCGGGAACAAGCCCAGCTCGCGCTCGAGCAGTTCCCGGCCGTATTCGGGCAGGATCCCGGTCCGGCTGGCAAGCTGTATACGCAGCAGTGCTTCAAGGGCGTCGCCGTAGAGCTGCCCGGCATTGTCTGCGTCCAGCGCCTCGAGATAGGTCGTCTCGCCCAGATCGGAGAGCAGCAGAAAGCCTTGCTCGAAGTCCTGCGCCCGAACCGCGGGAACGTTTACGCCCGCCTCCGCGAAAAGGCGGGCGATTTTCACGAACGGTCGGCAATCCTCCTTTTCCGGCGGTGCGTCCATCGCGACGAGCGGCGGCTGCCCCTCGCCGCGGTGGATGCGGAAATAGCGGCGGAAGCTGGCGTCGTCGGAGGCGCGCGCGAGGCGGAATTCGCCGCTTCCGAGCGTCGTTTCCAGCCACCGCCGCAATTGCTCGACGCGATCCAAAAATCCTCCTGAAACAGGGAATTGCCTTCGCCGCTGATTTGTGCGATTTTAGCACTCGCATCCACAGCCCTAATTTTCCAAGCTTTCCCGTCATGTCCTTTTTCCGTTCGCGCCTCGCGGCGCTGGCGCTTGCGCTGTTTTTACCGGCGGGGACGAGCGCGCAGGGACAGAATCCGGAGCGGCAGCGCTCGATCAAGGAGTCGCGCAAGCCGGGCACCGAGGCGCCGCCGGTCTATCTCGACGCGGACCGGATCGAAGGGGTCTCCGAAAAGGAAACCGCCGCGCAAGGGAATGTCGAGCTGCGCAGAGGCAATGTCTTCATCCGCGCCGATTCGCTGAACTATTACAACGAGAACGAGGACGTCGAGGCCCGGGGCAGCGTGCGCTTCGAGCGCGAAGGCGACATCGTGACCGGCCCCGCGCTGAAGTACCGCATGAAGGACGCGACGGGGGTGTTCGAGAAACCCGAATATTCGCTTGCGCCGCGTGCGACGCCCGACGAAAAACCTGTCCCGGGTCGCGGCCAGGCCGAAGTCATCGAGTTTCTCGGAGAGCGCCAGTTCAAGGTCAAGGGAGGATTCTTCACCACTTGCAAGCCGGGCGACGACAGCTGGCTGATCAAGGCGGACGAGCTCGATCTCGATTTCACGCGCGACGTCGGCACTGCGCGCGGCGGCACCCTGCTGTTCAAGGGCGTGCCGCTTATCAAGGCGCCGTCCTTCGATTTTTCGCTCAACAACCAGCGCAAATCCGGTTTTCTTCCTCCGTCGTTGGGAACGACCGGCAAGAGCGGCCCGGAAATCACCGTTCCGTACTACGTGAACCTGGCGCCGAATTACGATCTGACTCTGGAGCCGCGCTACATGGAGAAGCGCGGCTCGCAAATCGGCGAGCAATTTCGCTACCTGCAGCCGCACTACAGCGGCGAATTCACGGCCGAGGTGCTGCCGCACGACCAGCTCACCGACAGCAGCCGCTCGGCGATGACGCTCGTACACACCTATAACCGGGACGGAAATGTCCTCGGGGGTCTGAACTTAAACAAGGTGTCGGACGACAACTATTTCCGGGACCTCTCGACCCGGATCAGCATCACTTCGCAGGCGACGCTGCCGCGCGAGGGTTATCTCACCTACAACGGCGACTGGTCGGAGGCGGGCGGCTACTCCGCGACCGCGAGAGTGCAGCGCTTCCAGGTTTTGCAGGATCCCGCGAATCCGATCGTGCCCCCCTACGGCCGAACGCCGCAGCTCACGCTGTCCGCGACGCGCCCCGACGTCGTCGGCGTCGACTTCGGGGCCCTGGGGGAATTTGTGGATTTCAGCCATCCCACTCTGGTCAACGGCAAGCGCGCCACGATCTATCCCAGCCTCAGCCTGCCTCTGATCACGCCGAGCGCGTTTCTGACCCCGAAATTCGGCGTGCACGTCACGCACTACTCGCTCGACGGAAATGCTCCGGGAACACCCGATCAAATCAGCCGCTCGCTTCCCATCTTCAGCGTCGACAGCGGCCTGACTTTCGAGCGCGAAACCGAATTGCGCGGCCAGTCCTTCACGCAGACGCTCGAGCCGCGCGCCTACTACTTGCGCATACCGTTCCGGGACCAGAACCCGATCCCCCTTTTCGACACCGGGATCGCGGACTTCAACTACGCCCAGATTTTCTCGGAGAACAGCTTCGCCGGAGGCGACCGCATCAATGACGCCAACCAGCTCACCCTGGCGCTCACCTCCCGGATGGTGCTGCCCTCGACCGGCCAAGAAGTGCTGCGCGGCACGCTCGGCCAGCGTTACTACTTCAAGGACCAGCAAGTGACGCTGAATCCGACCGACGCGCCGCGAACCTACAGCACCTCGGATTGGCTGGCGGCGCTGTCGGCACGCGTCACGCCGCGCTGGACCGTGGAAGCGGCGACCGAATACAACCAGCGCAGCAGTCTTTTCGAGCGCCTGACCGTGTCGACGCGCTATCAGCCCGAACCGCTCAAGACGCTCAATCTGAGCTACCGTTTTCTGAGCAGCGACATCACCCGGGCCGCCGAAGTAAGGCAAGTCGACCTTTCGTCGCAGTGGCCGCTCGGCCGCGGCTGGTACGGGGTGGCGCGCTTCAACTACTCGCTGCACGACAGTCGCATCGTCGAGAGCATCGGCGGCCTGGAGTACAGCGCCGATTGCTGGATAGGCCGTCTCGTCGCACAGCGGTTCGCGGTGGCGGTGGGCACATCGACGACGGCATTCTTCCTGCAACTGGAACTGAACGGGTTATCGCGCATCGGGTCCAATCCGCTCGAGGCCCTGAAGCGCAGCGTCCCGGGCTACCAGCAGCTCAATTCGCTCTCTCCGAGCGGCGGGCCGGCCCGCCCGTTTGATCTGCACAACTAGAAGATCGAAGAGTGAAGCCGGCCCGCGAGCGGGGTGCGCAACCTCAGGCGCTGATGCAGAATAAGGCCTTGCGGAATTGCCTGCTGAGCCGATGAGAGTTTTTCTTGCTGTCGTGTTGGCGCTTGCCTGCAGCCCCGGATTCGCCCAAGGCGAGCGCGCGGCGTCCGAGGGCGTGACGCTCGTAGACCGGATCGTCGCCGTCGTCAACAAGGAGGTGATCACCCGATACGAGCTTTCGGAGCGCTCCGAACGCGCGCTGAAGGAGCTTGGCCGGCGCGGCACGTCGCCGCCCAATCGCGGGGAGATCGAACGGCAGGTTCTCGAGCGCATGATCACGGACAAGGTTCAGCTCCAGTACGCCAAGGAGACGGCGCTACGGGTCGACGATCTCGATCCGACCAGGGTGAAAAGAAGAGTGCGCCCGTCGAATACAACATCGCCCATATCCTGGTGCGCGTGCCCGAGCAAGCGAGCCCCGAGCAGCTGGAGAGTCGCCGTGCGCGCGCCGGGGAAGCGGTGAAGCGTCTCAAGGACGGCGCGGATTTCGCGCACGTCGCCGCCACCTATTCGGACGCACCGGACGCGCTGCAGGGCGGCGTCATGGGATGGCGCAGCCGGGATCGCCTGCCGGAGCTGTTCGTCGACACGCTCGCGAAGCTCAAGCCGGGAGAAGTGAGCGAGGTGTTGCGCAGCCCCGCGGGGTTCCACGTGCTGAAGCTCGTGGACCAGCGCGGGGCCGGGGCACCGCTGCTCGTCGAGCAAGCGCATGTGCGGCACATCCTGGTGCGCACCAACGAGCTCGTTTCCGAGGACGACGCCAAGAGGAAGCTCGTGCAACTGCGCGAACGCATCGTCAACGGAGTCGACTTTGCGGAGCTCGCCCGCCTCAATTCGGACGACAGTTCCGCCTCGCGTGGCGGCGATCTGGGCTGGGTCTATCCCGGCGATACCGTGCCGGAATTCGAGCGCGCCTTCATGGAGCTCAAGTCGATGGAGATGAGCCAGCCGGTCAAAACCCCCTTCGGATGGCATCTCATCCAGGTGCTCGAGCGGCGCACCTCGGACATGTCGTCCGATCGCAAGCGACTGGAGGCTCGCAAGGCGCTGCTCGACCGCAAAAGCGACGAGGCCTATCAGGAATGGCTGCGCCAGCTGCGAGACCGCGCCTATGTCGAGTACAGGCTTGAGGAGCGGTAGAAACCCGAGCGGCGGAGCGGTCCCGCGCGCGAAGGGTCCGCCGGCCCGGCCGTCCTCAGTTCCGGTCATCGCCGTCACCTCGGGCGAGCCGGCGGGCATCGGCCCGGACATCTGTCTTGCCCTGGCGCGGCGCGCATTCGCCGCGCGCATCGTCGTTCTTGGAGATCGCACGTTGCTCGAGAACCGTGCCCGGCAGCTCGCGCTCGCCGTGCGGCTGCGCGACGCTGCGGGAGCGGCAGCCGCGCCCCACACGCTCGAGTGCATGCACGTTTCCCTTGCCGTTCCCTGCCGGGCGGGCACGGTCGATCCGCGCAACAGCGGGTACGTGATTGCGCTGCTCGAGCGCGCGGTCGCGGGCTGCCGCGCCGGTGAATTCGCGGCGATGGTCACGGCGCCGGTGCAAAAAAAAGCGATCAACGATGCGGGGATCGCGTTTGTCGGTCACACCGAGTTTCTGGCCGAGCGCGCCGGCGCCGGGCAGGTCGTGATGATGCTTGTCGGTGGTGGCCTGCGCGTTGCGCTTGCCACGACGCACCTCGCGCTCAAGGATGTGCCGGGCGCTTTGACCCGGGAGGGTCTGGAGCGGACCGTTCGGGTCCTCGTCGCCGGGCTCATCCACCGGTTCGGCCTCCCCGCCCCGCGCGTGCTGGTCGCGGGTCTCAATCCGCACAGCGGCGAAGGCGGCTATTTCGGGCGGGAAGAGATCGAGGTGATCGGCCCGGTCCTCGATAAGCTGCGCGCGGAAGGCTTCCGGCTGGCCGGGCCTTTGCCGGCAGATACCTTATTCACTCCGGCGCGGCTTGCACAGGCCGATTGCGTGCTGGCGATGTATCACGATCAGG
>WNGR01006370.1_pt1 | contig 12607 bp, 15 predicted proteins | sample 5407581 | NCBI WGS metagenome assembly WNGR01 (sample SAMN13153383, study PRJNA577476) | soil metagenome | isolation source: 80 cm soil or saprolite under Garry oak tree replicate 2 | place: USA:California | collected 2016-06-15
TTCATACACACCCGGCCGCTCCACATGCCCCGAAATACCGAACAGCCGCGTGCCGCCATTCCGCTCCGTCCCCATCGCCGCATACGCCTCGCCGCCCATCAGCAGAATATGCGGCGCATTCGCAATCGTCTCCGCGTTGTTGATGATCGTCGGCCCGCCATACAGCCCCACCACGGCAGGGAAGGGCGGCCGAATGCGCGGCACTCCGCGCTTGCCTTCCAGCGACTCCATCAGCGCCGACTCTTCGCCAACCTCATACGCGCCCGCGCCGGTCTGCGTGACGACATCGAAATCCAGGCCGGATCCGAAGATGTTCCTGCCAAGGAAGCCCTTCGCATACGCGTCCGCGACGGCCTTCTCCATAATGTTCAGCAGGTAGCGATACTCGCCCCGCAAATAAATGAAGCCCATCTTCGCGCCGATCGCGAGGCCGGCAATCATCGCTCCCTCGATCACCGCGTGCGGATCCTCGCGGAAGATCACGTGATCCTTACACGTTCCGGGCTCGGATTCATCGCCATTCACCAGCACGTACTTCGGCTTGGCCGAGGTCTTTGGCACAAACGACCACTTCATCCCGGTCGGGAAGCCCGCGCCTCCACGCCCGCGCAGCCCACTCGATTTCATCGTATTGATGATCCAGGTGGGCATCTCTTCACCCTGCGCGATGGCCTTCTTCACAGCCGCATAACCATCCAGCTCGACATACTTGTCGATATTGGCCGCTCCCTGGCCAAACCGCCGCGAAAGAACTCTGACTTCATCGGGATGGGACACAAGACGCGGCATTACTTGGCGTCCTTTCCCGCGCTGTAGCCGGCGAGAATCTCGTCGACCTTTGCCGGAGTCAGCTCATCGTGGAAGTCATAGTTAACCTGCATCGCCGGAGCCCAGCAACACGCACCAATGCACTCAACTTCTTCCAGAGAAAACTGCCCATCCGGCGTCACCTGCTTATGCCCGATGCCGAGCTTCGCCTTGCAGTGATCCAGAATCTCGTACCCGCCGCGCAACATGCAACTAATGTTGGTACAAACCTGAATGTTGTACTTTCCCGCCGGTTTCGTCCGCAGCATCGAGTAGTAACTCAGCACCGAGCGCACATCCAGATCGAACAGGTCCAGCCGCTTGGCAATCTCCTGGATCACCGCCTCCGACACATACCCAACCTCATCCTGCGCATACAGCAGCATCGGAATCAGCGCCGACCGCTTCACCGGGTAAATCGTCACCAGCTTGTCAAACCGCGCCGCAAGCTCCGGTGAAAAAATCGTGTTGGCAATCGTGCTCATACTGTTTCCTGACTACCGCTGCTACCTAACGTTTGTCATTCTGAGCGGAGCGAAGAATCCCCGCATTTGTCTTTGTCGTTGCTTGTTCTTACCGCATCCGCCCTACCGCATCAACTCCCGCGTAACCCTCTCCGCCGCGAAATCCATCTCATCCATCTTACCGTCCAGCATCACCGTTCCATCCTCATTCAGCGCGAACCCAATCTTCCGTCCATCGCTCGACTCCATCGCTTCATGCGTAAACCGATCCCACTTCGCATCGACCCGCACCACAATCTCATCCTTGCCAAACTCAATCACCGCAAACCGATTCCGATTCAACCCATGAGCCGCCGCATAAGACCGCAACAGCGAAGCCCAAGAAATCCAAAGCTCGGCAAGGAGCCTAGACTCCATGGGAGAAAAACTCTCCCCTGCGGATAGAGATCGTAATTGCCACCGCAGGCACCAACAGAACAAGTGAGACAGGGAGGCTAGTCGCCATTGCCTCCGGCGCCGTCTTCCAATCCAACATAGCCGCGACGACAAACGCAACGCCCATAAGGCCGGTCACGGCTGCAAAGGCTATCTCGGCCCAGTTCCCTAGCGTAACCAGAGCGAAGGCGAAGACGAAGAAGAATCCCGCGTAATAGAGGATGTAGCGGTCTGCGGCGCCGTGCTGCCATGCGCCCCGGTCGCCATGATAGATGACCGCCAGCCAAGAGCCAGCTACGACGCAGATCGTCGCATAGACGAGTCGCAGCGCTCCGTGCAGGTTCGTCGGGATGGCCAACCTTGTCATCGATCGATCTCCCCCAGCACAATATCAATCGACCCGATCACCGCCACAACATCTGCCAACAGCCGCCCCTTGCACATCGTCTCCAAGGCCTGCAGCGTAGCGAAACTCGGATTCCGCATATGAACCCGATAAGGCTTAGCCGTCCCATCCGAAACCACGTAGTACCCCATCTCCCCGCGCGGGCTCTCGACACCCTGGTAGACCTCACCAGCAGGCACCCCGAAACCCTCCGTCACAATCTTGAAGTGATGGATCAGCGCCTCCATCTGCGTCTTCATCTGCTCGCGTTCGGGCAGCACGATCTTCGGCGCGTTGGCGACGATCGGCCCGGTCATCCCGGCCAGCATATCCAGAGCCTGCTGGCAGATCTTCACCGACTCGCGCATCTCCTGGATGCGAACCACATACCGCGCCCATACGTCGCCAATCGTCGAAACGGGCACATCGAACTTGAACTTCTCGTAGCCCGAGTAGGGCATATCCCGCCGCAAATCCCAGTCAACACCCGACGCCCTTGCCGGAGGCCCGGTCACGCCAAGCGCAATCGCATCTTCCTTCGACAGGTATCCAACGCCCTTGATACGTCCCAACCAGATCGGATTTCCCGTCAGCAGATTCTCATACTGATCGATCTTCTCCGGCATATCGTTCAGAAACTTCTGCACCCACTCGGCAAAGCCCATAGGCGGCTCCAGCGCCAGCCCGCCAATGCGGAAGTAACTCGTCATCATGCGCTGCCCGGACACCGCCTCGAAGATCCGCAGCAGCTCCTCGCGCTCGCGGAAGCAGTACAGGAACACAGTAAGCGCGCCAATATCCATCGCGTGCGTCCCCAGCCACACCAGATGCGACTGGATGCGCGTCAACTCATTCAGCAGCACGCGCAGCACCTGTGCCCGCTCGGGAATCTCCAGCTCCAGCAGCTTCTCCACCGCCAGGCAATACGCCAGGTTGTTGGTCATCGGACACAGATAGTCGATGCGGTCCGTCAGCGGCACAACCTGCTGGTAGAACTTCGCTTCGCACGTCTTCTCGATGCCGGTGTGCAGGTAACCAATGTCCGGCGCCAACGATACGATCGCCTCGCCATCAATCTCCAGCACCAGCCTCAGCACGCCGTGTGTCGATGGATGCTGCGGACCCATGTTCAGCACCATCGAGTGCTCGCCGGTTCCCTCATTGCCATGCCGCTTCGCGTCGGCGATGACATCTTCAATCCCCGGGATCATGTTCTCTGGAGCCACAACCGGTGCCATAGCGTCTTTGCCTTTACCCTCGAACCTCGAACCTGATACCTCGAACCTGTCTCACCGATATCCCTCAACGGGATAGTCCTTGCGCAGCGGATGACCTTCCCAGTTTTCGGGCATCATGATGCGTGTCAGACGCGGATGGCCGGGGAAATTGATGCCAAAAAGATCAAAAACTTCGCGCTCATAAAAGTTCGCCGAAGGCCACACCGAAGTGATGGAATCGACCGAGAGATCGGTGGAATCAAGCCGCACGACAAGCCGCACGCGCTGCTTCAACCGGTGCGAGAGAATGTGATAGGAGAGCTGAAACCGGGGTTCCTGCGGATACCAGTCAACCGCCGTGACGTCTTCAAAGAAGTTGTACCCTGCGGCCTTTACGGCCTCGCAAGCGGCAACGATGCTCTCCCTCGCCACTGTGATCGTCAGCTCATTCCGATCGAACTTCGCATCGGTGGCGAGATCGGAAAGCGCCTTCACCGCGGAATTCTCCGCCATCACCTCGAAGACTGCGTCTTTTCCCTTGAGTTGAACAGGGAGACTGGGCGATGCCTTGCCGAGACCGTCGGGACCCGGAGTCGGCGTTGCAGCCGAAGAAGTCGGCACTGGAGGAGCGCCGGGAGTGCCGCCCATTACAGGTCTCCCTTATCTTCGGACCAGGTCAGAATGCCCTTCTTCCACACATAAAACAGGCCAACCGCCACGAAACCCAGGTACACCAGCATCTCGTAGAACCCGAACATCCGGTTGCCGTTCGTAAGCCCCGGCAGCCGCCGGAAGATCACCGCCCAGGGAAGCATGAAAACCGCCTCCACATCGAACAGGATGAACAGCATCGCCACCATGTAGAACCGGACCGAAAACCGCCCCCGCGCATCGCCCACCGGATCCATGCCGCACTCATACGCACCCAGCTTCGTACGCGAATTTCTGTGCTTGCCGACAAAGAAGGACGCGCCCACCATGCCGGCCGCCAACCCCAGCGCAGCCAGTATCTGCAACGCAAGCGGAAGGTAGTTCCAGATGTATGGGTAACTCGTCATAGGCCATCTTTGACTCTAGAAGTGCCTCGGTCAAGTGTCAAGCAAACGGCCCAATTGCACACCACTCAAGTGACGGCGATCACCATGATGAAGCCAAGCGCCAAAGGCGCGCAACATACCAGCCTGGGCCGAAGGCCCAAGTCAGCGGCGCACCTAAGGTCCGAGGGCTGAAAGGCCCGGCACATACGCTCCCAACCCTCACCGCAATAATCCCACATACCACTCCACCACCCGCGGCCCGAACACCGCCGCGAACAACCCGCCTGCCGCCAGAAAACTCCCAAACGGCAACTTCGTCTCACGCCCTGCCTTCTTCCGCGCCATCAGCACCAGCCCATAAACACTTGCCGCCACCACCCCCGCAAACAGCGCCAGCAGCGACTCGCCGAATCCCAGAAACGCCGCAATCATTGCCAGCAACTTAACATCGCCCAACCCCATCCCATCCCGCTTCCGCAGCGCCTTGTACGTCCATCGCACCACGAGCAGCAGCAGCGCCGCCCCCGCAATCGCCGCCACCCTTCCCAGCACCAGCGCCTCGGTCCCAGTCAAAAACACGTTCCCCTGCGCCGTAAAACTCCCCGGACTCGACAGCCGCAACTGACGCGCCGTATTCAGCACAATGTCACCCTCACCCGGCGCCAGAAAAAACGCCCGCACACACGTCAGCACAAACCCAATCCCAATCCCCGTCAACGTAAACGCATCCGGCAGCCGCTGCGTCTGCCAATCCATCACCATCAACCCGATCAGCAGAAATCCAAGACCGGCAAACGTAATAACGTGCACCTCTGGCCCGAAGTGGTACAAGCTCGAAGCATCCGAGGTTTTTTCTCGAAGCCAATAGAGAAATGCCAACTCGTGTCCCGCCAGGCAGAACCAAACCCCCACCGCCAACTCCACCGCCGGATACCGCCACGAAACCCCCACCCCACAATCCCGGCACCGCCCCCGCAGCATCAGCCAACTCACCAGCGGGATGTTGTCGTACCACCGGACCGGATGCCCGCACGCCATGCACCGCGACCGCGGCCGCACAATCGACTCATGCTCCGGCAGCCGCGAAATGCATACATTGAGGAAGCTGCCAAACAGCAGCCCCACCCCAAACCCAATCAACTCGAACCAAATATCCGCCGTCACGCGAGAAGTATACGGGCGCGTATTGTTCTACATTGCCCGTCCGGAAAGAAATCGGTTGCATCGGTGACAATCGGTGCTAAGCCTTTCCTCGAACCTCGAACCTCGAACCTCGAACCTCGAACCTCGAACCTCGAACCTCGAACCTGACCGATTTGTCCTGTTGCTCGACATCCGATAGAATCGACCTACACGGGAAAGGAGGATGGTCCAGCCTATGAAAATTGACAGCAATAGTTGCAAAACGGTACGTGAGGTGACTGAGGCTTAGAGCGTCCTGCTCTAGTCCTGGCGTTTGCTGAAGTTCCACGCCGAGGCCCGTCCGAGCAAGGACGCCTCAGGTCAATCTCAACAGATCACCGCCACCAAGCCCGCGCCCTCCAGCGCGGGCTTCGTGTTTCCGCATTTGCCTTTCCCTCGAACCTCGAACCTCGAACCTCGAACCTAGTAAACTGCCCTTATGGAACCTCTCGTCATCGCCGGCCGCGCCTTTCAGTCTCGCCTCATCGTTGGAACAGGGAAGTACAAGGACGGTCCGCAGACGCAAGCTGCCATCGAGGCCTCTGGCGCGGAGATGGTCACAGTCGCAGTCCGCCGCGTCAACCTCGACCGCTCCCGTGAGTCGCTCCTCGACTTCCTCGACCCGCAGCGCTACTTCCTGTTGCCCAATACCGCCGGCTGCTTCACCGCCGACGAGGCCATCCGCGCCGCGCGGCTCGGTCGCGAAGTCGGTCTCTCGGACTGGGTCAAGATCGAGGTCATCGGTGACAAGCCCACCCTCTATCCCGACATTCAGGCCACGCTCGAAGCCACCCGCGTCCTCGTCAAGGAAGGCTTCACCGTTCTCCCCTACACGTCGGACGACATCGTCTTCGCCAAGCGCCTCATCGACGCCGGAGCCGCAGCCGTCATGCCGCTCGGAGCCCCCATCGGCAGCGGCCTCGGCCTGCGCAACACTGCCAACCTCCGCATCCTGCGCGAGCTCATCAGCGAAGTCCCGCTCATCGTCGACGCCGGCGTAGGCACCGCCTCCGACGCCACGCTCGCCATGGAACTCGGCTTCGACGGCGTCCTCATGAACACCGCCATCGCCGAAGCCCGCGACCCCATCCTCATGGCCGAAGCCATGCAGCACGGAGTCCTCGCCGGCCGTCAGGCGTATCTCGCCGGACGCATGCCAATGCGCCTCTACGCAACGGCAAGCTCGCCCCTCGAAGGCATCAGCCGTTGACCTCGCAGCCGCCGATCGTCTGGCGGATCGCCGCCGCAGTCCTTTGGGCAGTTTCCATAGTGTGCCTGTTTCTAGCGGTAAGGCACGCTCTTTCGGGCCAGCTTCATCCGCAGCACGAGCCAATGGTTACGGTCCTCGCCCCACAGGCGATTCAATATGAATCTGAGCTCGCAGACCGTTGGGAAGCCGCGGGCTGGCTCCTGCAATTCGTCACCGCCGCAGTCCTCTCCTTCGGCATCCAGTCTCCACGAGTAGTCCGCCGCATCTTCATCTCTCTCGGCGTTCTCATCGCAGTCGACGGTGTATCTCTGCTCCTCATAGCAGTAATCATCCGTTGGTCATTCTGAACGCAGCGAAGAATCCCCGCATCTTCCACCGGACCAATCGGTGCCCGTCAGTGCAAATCGGTGTTAAGCCTTTTCCTCGAACCTCGAACCTCGAACCTCGAATCCCCGAACCTCGAACCCCGCTCGCCAATCGCCCAACGCCTCGTTCCAGCGTTACACTCTCCCCATGCGAGTCTTCGGCATCGACTGCGGCACCGAGTTCACCGGCTACGGTGTAGTCGAGATGGACCACGCCGCCCGCACGCCGCGCCTCATCCACTGCGCTGCCGGAACCATCCGCCTCAACAAGAAAGAGAAGACCCCGCAGCGCCTCGCCCAGGTCTACGCCGAACTCACCGCCCTCATGAGCCTCCACGCGCCCGATTGCGTCGCCATCGAGGAAGTCTTCTTCTCCGCCAACGCCAAGTCCGCGCTCAAACTCGGCCAGGTCCGCGGAGTCGCCCTGCTCGCCGCCGCTACCTCGAACCTCCCAGTCGCCGAGTACGCGCCACTCTCCATCAAGTCCTCCGTCACCGGCTATGGCCTCGCCGCCAAGGAGCAGGTCCAGTTCATGGTCACCCGCCTGCTCGCACTCGACTGCGCCCCCGAGTCGCCCGACGCCGCCGACGCACTCGCCATCGCAATCTGCCACATCCACACCGCACAGACTCTGTTTCTGCAAGGAGCCAACCGGTGACTTTTCCTCGCATGGCCGTGTCTATTGCACTCGTTCTGTGTTCAGCCGCAGGAACCGTCACGCGCGGACAAAACCCTCTGCCCGCCGTGGATCCAGCAAAACCACCCGCGGCTCCCGCACGCCCCACCGTCTCCTTCGACTTCGAGCGCAAAGGCCTCCCGGTTCCCAAATATCACCTGACCATCCATGGCGATGGCGCGACCGTCTATGAAGGAGATGAGGTGGAGGTGACCAACAAGTACGGCACGCCGGTCACACTCCCGCCTCACCCGTTTCAGAGCCCCGTGAGCATCTCTCCCGCGACCTCCGGCCATATCTTCGAACTCGCCCGAAAGCTCAACCACTTCAATGTCGCCTGCGCGTCAAAAGCCAAAAACATCGCCGACTCGGGAACCAAGACCCTGACCTACACGGGCCCCGACGGCACAGGCGCCTGCACCTACAACTACTCCGAGAACAAGGATGTCGAAGCCCTCACCGAAATCATTCAGGGCATCACCGAGACGATGGATCAGGGCCGCAAGCTCGACCATCTGCACCGCTACGACCGCCTCGGCCTCGACGCCGCTATCACATTCCTCGCCCAGGAAGTGACGGACGGTCACGCGCTTGAGCTGGGCACCATCGCCGCGTCGCTGCACTCCATCGCCGCCGATGGCGAAGTTATGGAACGCGTCCGTACGCGCGCCAATAAGCTGCTCACCCTCGTCCCCGTAGGCAGCAATTCGCACCCATAAGCGCTAAGATAAGCCGCGCGGGAGGACCGACATCCACTGTTAGGTTGCAGAACTCGATTCCTCGACGATAGCTTCCGACTAGCCGATCATCCAACAACAACGGAATAGCTGACGACTACGGCGTTTTTCTCAGTTTCCGGCTTGCTCGTCATTTGGGAGCCACGTTCAGAGAACTGGGGACGTACTTGCGACCCTGCGGGCGCCCATTCCCAGCCGGACCGCCGCGTCTATTTTGCAGCGGCAACTTTGACTTTGAGACGATAGCGCGCGGGCGGGGCATCAAACTCGCGCTTGAAGGCGCGGTTGAACGCCGGCTCGGATTCGTAACCGACCTCACCAGCAATCTGCGCGACACCGCGGCTGGTGGACGTGAGGAGTTGCGCCCCCAGCTGTAGCCGCCAACTTGTCAGGTAGGTCATAGGCGGCACTCCCAGAAAATGCCGGAAACGCGCGGCCAGTACGGACCGCGACACCCCGACCTCCGCAGCCAGTTCGGCAACCGTCCACGCTTGAGATGGTTGACGATGCAGCAGGGCCAGCGCTTTGCCCACTTCAGGATCGCGCGCTCCAGCTAGCCATCCGGTTTGGCCTGGTGGCAAAGAATCCACATAGCGTCGCAGTGTCTCCGCGAATAACGCTTCGGACAACTTTGCAACTATGATCTCGCTTCCTGCCTGCGAGCCAACAGCTTGCCCCACAGAGTAAAGGATGGAGTTCTTCAGCCATTGACCTGAACTGTCGTTGCCAATGTTGACTTTGAACACCGGCGGCAGCCCACCCAGAAAAGCTTTGCTGAGATGCGGATCACATGCCAGGTAGCCACAAACAAATTTGGTGAGTTCACCTCCGCCGCCCATACTCGCCGGCTTCAGCCCCTGCGATAGGACATCCTGCAGCATTTTCTCGTAGTCCCTCGACACGACATCACGGCCGTTTCCCATAACGTGCGCATCGCCGTGAGGAAAGACAACGATATCGCCGGCGGAAAGCAGGACTCGTTCACCATACTCGATCGCCACATAAGCCTGTCCCTGCGTAAGCAGGTGGTAGAGGATAACGTGCCTCGGCTCCGGCGACAGATATTGTGCCAGCAGACAGGAGGCTGGCGAGCGAAGGCTCCATGGCGCCGAAAACTCAGCGTTGTAGAACATGGTGCCCTCGAGCTTCACCGTCTTCAGCACTGTCGATAGGACATCCATCCGGTTCTCCACGCAACTTTCCGCACTCTAAGCAAAGTTACCCGGACGCTCGGCTAAGGGAGTGACAATCATACCGCACCGTGGATAAGAGAGCTGGACGCGCGAGCAAGTGCAGGCTCTTCTCTCAGCTCATAGTCAATTCAGCGTCGGAGATGTCACAAGAACTTGCAGTCAATCCGAATGCAAAAAAGGAGCAAGACAATGTCGAAAGTTATTAACGGTGTCAGCGTCACGGACCTGATGCAAACCATGGATGCAGTCAAAGCGGACCCCACGATCGCGAAGTTCCGCTTCCGTTTGAACAATGAATGGCTGGAGGGCGGCCACAACCGTTCCACCGTGAACGAGTTTTACGGAGCAGGCCAGCAGCACCAACGGCCCAGTTCGTTCTTCCTCCACGCCGATGAGCCTGTCGTTCTTCTGGGACACGATATGGCCCCAAACCCCGCCGAGTACCTTCTCACCGCTCTTGCGGCGTGCGTCACGAGCTCGCTCGTGTATCACGCAGCTGCGCGAGGCATCAAGATCGAGGAGGTCGAATCGCAGTTAGAGGGTGACGTTGACGTGCGCGGATTTCTCGGACTGGACCCAAGTGTGCGAAACGGCTTCCAGAATATCCGCATGACCCTCGCCATCCAAGCCGATGTCACCGACGAACAACTCGAGGAGCTCGCCAGCCTCGGGACAGGATTCTCGCCCGTCTTTGACTCAGTCACAAACGGAGTGCCGGTCACAGTTCGGACGGAGCGGATGAAGACAGAAAAAGCCGCAGACGCCGCATAAAAACTGACGGGAGGCAGCCCACCGCTGCTCTCCCGCCTCTCTTCCAGAAACTATCTCCGCTTTCGAAAGGCATTCCATGTCAACAGTCACTTTCACCGTACGCGATCGCATCCAGGCGCAGGGCTTCTGCGGTCTGGATGACAAAACCTACGCACAGATCAACTACCCTCTGCGTCTCTCTCCCGCCATCTGCATGATCTGGGCGGCCGTCGGAACCGCGCTTGCCTCGCCGACGGTGTTGTGGGCCTTGGCGCCATTCGCCCTGCTCGGTGCAATTCTGCGTGGCCATCCGTTTGATGTGCTTTATAACCACGGTCTGCGTCATCTATCCGGAGCACCAGCGCTGCCACGTTACGCGGCTCGGCGACGCTTCGGCTGCACCTCGGCGACCACCATGCTGATCGCAGTGGGATGGAGCTTTCACACAGCTCACATCGTCGCCGGCTACATCATTGGCGGCACGCTCATAACCGCTGCCTTTGTGAACGTGACGACCGGCGTCTGCATACCCGCGTTCATCGCTCGCATATGCTTCGGTAAGGTGGTCTGTGAGTAATTGACGCCACGATGTTTTGGCGGGAGGGGATTAGTACCGAGATTGTCGGCTAGGTCTAGCAATGTCATTGGCAGGATCGGCGCGCCCCCCGCGAAAACCTCATTCCCGCCGACCATTTCAGGCCAATCGCGCTTGACACGCGGAGTACAATTAAAATAAGGGCTGAGGGTCGACGCGAGCCGCATTTTCAAGCCCATCTGGTATATATCAAACGGTGTATACCAACTTCTTACCTCTTTGTTTGGAAGATTTTGCAAAAGAGATAGGGGGGAGGGGGTACCGCGGATGCGGGCTCCCACGGAGGCAGTAAGATGATCGGCCGACGATTCCTGCAGCACTTCCTTCTGTTCGCCTTCGCTCTCTGCCTCGTACTCCTTGGCTCGGAGTTATCCGCCAGCGCCGACACCACCACTCGCGCCGCGCGCCTCACCTACCTGCAAGGCACGGTCACTATCAGTCAGGTGGACAATACCGCAGGCGAACCCGCGCAACTCAACATGCCGCTGCTCAAGGGTGTCCAGTTGTCCACAGGCCAGGATGGCCAGGCCGAGGTCGAGTTCGAGGACGGCAGCGTCGTCCGGCTCACGCCCAACAGCGTGCTGTCGCTCGACAGTCTCGCAGTCGACTCCGACGATGTCTTCACCACCGATCTCACACTGCTCCACGGACTCGCATACCTCGAACTCCGCGCGACTCCGCAGTACCGCTACTCGCTCAGTGCCGGTGGAGATGTTGTGTCGCCAGTCGAAAACGCCACGATCCGTGTCGACTTCGACGAGTCCCCCGCGATCTTCTCGGTACTCGATGGCACCGCTCATGTCGAACGAATCGGCCCCAACACCTCTTCGGATAACGCGGGCTATCAAACCGACGTGCGCGCGGGCGAAAGCCTTCGTGGAGACCCTGCCGACCCCAACCGCTACTTTCTAACCCAGGTCATCGCCGGTGAGACCTGGGACCAGTGGAACCAGGATCTCGATAACGCCGCCGCCGCGGAAGCTGCCAACAGCACCTCTGTTCGAGATAACTACGCCGGCGCGCAGGGTTACGGCTGGTCCGATCTCGACGCCAATGGAAGCTGGTACGACGTGCCCGGGCAGGGGCAGGTGTGGCAGCCGCAAGCGGCAGTGGACGACTCCGCATTCGATCCCTACGGAAATGGTGCGTGGGTGTCGTATTCCGGCACAGGCTATGTCTGGGCGTCAGCCTATCCGTGGGGCTGGACGCCCTACCGCTGCGGCAACTGGTCGTACATGCCTGGCTTCGGCTGGGGCTGGTTGCCAGGCTCGGGTTGCGGAGGACGCGGCTGGGGCTTCGCCGGTGGCGGCCGCCCGGTCAACATCGTTTTGGGCCCTTCCGGTTACAAGCCGATTCATGTTCCCAACGGAGGCCACAGCCCGGCACGTCCTATTCTGCCGGTGGGCATGACATCCCATCCACGTTCGGAGCCTTCCCGCTCCGGCGAGCACGGCCCGCGGCAGATCGCCGGCATGACCGTCAGGCCGATCCAGCCCGCCCACAGGGACTATAACAACCCGGGCAGTACGGCCGTCGGATCTTCTCTCAGGCGCG
>WNGR01006372.1_pt1 | contig 12605 bp, 11 predicted proteins | sample 5407581 | NCBI WGS metagenome assembly WNGR01 (sample SAMN13153383, study PRJNA577476) | soil metagenome | isolation source: 80 cm soil or saprolite under Garry oak tree replicate 2 | place: USA:California | collected 2016-06-15
TGAAGATGGTCTCGGCCGCCAAGCTGCGCCGCGCGCAGGAGGCCATCATGCGCGCCCGCCCGTACGCGACCTTGCTCGAGCAGGCGCTCGCGCGGGTGGCGTCGCGCGCGGCGGCCGACGACCAGGCCTCGCACCCGCTCCTCGCCGCTCGCCCGGTGAAGGCGGCCGAGCTCGTGCTCCTCACGAGCGATCGCGGCCTCGCCGGCGCCTTCAACTCGAACGTCATCCGCCGCTCGCAGCGCTTCCTCACCGAGACGAGCGACCAGTACGAGCGGGTCGACGTCTCGATCCTCGGCCGCAAGGCGCGTGACTTCTTCCGCGCGCGCCACACCGCCGTCCGCAAGGACTACGGCGGCGTGCACCAGCTGGCGAGCTACGAGAAGGCCTCGGAGCTGGCCCGCGAGCTGTCGCAGCGCTTTCTCGCCGGCGAGGTCGACGCGGTCTTCCTCGCCTACAACGAGTTCAAGAGCGCCATCGCTCAGACGGTCGTGGTGAAGCAGCTCCTCCCCATCGTCACCACCGGCGAGGCGAGCTCGGGCGGCTATGACTTCATCTACGAGCCGTCGCGCGGGGAGCTCCTCGCTGAGCTCGTGCCGAAGCACCTCGCCATCCAGGTGTGGCGGGCGCTCCTCGACTCGGCCGCGAGCGAGCACGGCGCGCGGATGACCGCCATGGCGTCGGCGACCACCAACGCCGAGGACATGATCTCGGCGCTCACCCTCCAGTACAACCGCGCGCGCCAGGCCTACGTGACGAAGGAGCTCATGGAGATCGTGAGCGGCGCCGAGGCCCTGAAGTAGCGCGGGCAGCACCGGCCCGCGCCGGACACCTGGGCGGGACGGTCCCCGCCGCGAAACCTGTAGGGCGGGGCCTAGCCCCCGCCGCCGAGTGAGAGGACGACATGGCCACCGAGATGCACCTTCAGAACGGCAAGATCACCCAGGTCATCGGACCCGTGGTGGACGTCGAGTTCCCCCCGGGCGCGCTGCCCGAGATCTACACGGCCCTGGCGGTGACGAACCCCGCCATCGACCAGCGGGCGGACAACCTCGTCGTCGAGGTGGCGCAGCACCTGGGCGAGAACACCGCCCGCTGCATCGCCATGGACTCGACCGAGGGCCTGGTGCGCGGCATGGCGGCCAAGAACACCGGCTCGCCCATCACCATCCCGGTCGGCGCCTCCGTGCTGGGCCGCATCCTGAACGTCGTCGGCGACCCGGTCGACGAGCGCGGCCCGGTGAACGCCACCAAGCGCAACCCCATCCACAAGCCGCCGCCCACCCTGGTCGACCAGAACGTGAAGGTGGAGGCGTTCGAGACCGGCATCAAGGTCATCGACCTCCTCGCCCCCTACCTGCGCGGCGGCAAGATCGGCCTCTTCGGCGGCGCCGGCGTCGGCAAGACCGTGCTCCTCATGGAGCTCGTCAACAACGTGGCCAAGGCGCGCGGCGGCTTCTCGGTGTTCGCCGGCGTCGGCGAGCGCACCCGCGAAGGAAACGACCTCTACCACGAGATGATGGAGTCGGGCGTCATCAACAAGGACGACCTGTCGAAGAGCCAGTGCGTGCTCGTCTACGGCCAGATGAACGAGCCGCCGGGCGCCCGCGCCCGCGTCGCGCTCTCGGCGCTCGCCATCGCCGAGTACTTCCGCGATGAAGAGAACCGCGACATGCTCCTCTTCATCGACAACATCTTCCGCTTCACCCAGGCGGGCTCGGAGGTGTCGGCGCTCCTCGGCCGCATCCCGTCGGCCGTCGGCTACCAGCCCACGCTCTCCACCGAGATGGGCGAGCTGCAGGAGCGCATCACCTCCACGCACAAGGGCGCCATCACCTCGGTGCAGGCCATCTACGTGCCGGCCGACGACCTGACCGACCCGGCGCCGGCCACCGCCTTCGCCCACCTCGACGCGACCACGGTGCTCTCCCGCAAGCTGACCGAGATCGGCATCTACCCGGCCGTCGACCCGCTCGACTCGACCTCGCGCATCCTCGATCCGCTGGTGGTCGGCATGGAGCACTACACGACGGCCCGCAACGTCCAGGAGACGCTCCAGACGTACAAGGAGCTGCAGGACATCATCGCCATCCTGGGCATGGACGAGCTCTCCGAGCAGGACAAGCTCGTGGTGGCGCGCGCCCGCAAGATCCAGCGCTTCCTCTCGCAGCCCTTCCACGTGGCCGAGCAGTTCACCGGCAACCCGGGCAAGTACGTGAAGCTGCAGGACACCATCCGCGGCTTCAAGGGCATCGTGGAGGGCAAGTACGACGACCTCCCCGAGCAGGCCTTCTACATGGTCGGGACCATCGAGGAAGCGGTCGAGAAGGCGAAGAAGCTCGCCGCCGGGTAACGGACCATGCCCCTCTCCCTCGAGATCGTCACGCCCGAGCGCCGCGTCGCGCAGGTCACCTGCGATGAGGTGCGCGCACCTGGCGTGCAAGGCGGCTTCGGCATCCGGCCTGGACACGCCAGCTTCATGTCGGCGCTCGAGCCAGGCCGGCTCACCATCGTCCACGGCGGCAGCGAGGAGCACTACGCCATCGGCGGTGGGCTGCTCCAGGTCGACCAGGACCGCGTCATCGTCCTGGCCGACACGGCCGAGCGGCGCGACGAGATCGACGTGGACCGGGCCCAGCGCGCCTTCGCCGAGGCGAACGAGCGGCTGCGCGCCGTCACCGAGCAGGACCAGCACCACGCGGTGGAGTCGGCCCGGGTGCGCCGCGCCACGGCGCGGCTCAGCGTCGCGAAGTAGGGCGGGTGGACCTGCGGCGGGGGATGAACCCCCGCCCTACTCTGCGTAGGGCGGGGGCTTGTCCCCCGCCGTCCGCACAGGGTGACTGCGCTTCACGCGGCAGACCCGCGCTCTTCAGCGCACTTGCTCGGCGGTCCGCGGCTTGCTTATCTGGAGCGCGCCCATGCGCAAGGTCGCCCTGCTCACCTGCCTCGCCTTCGCCTGCGCCACCGCCCGGCAGCCGGTGCCCGGCTCCGACCTCCTCCCGCCGCCGGAGACGCGCATCGCGCTCGCCGAGCCGCAGCTCGAGCTCTGGATGGAGGGGACGCGACCCGTCGACCCGGCCGAGGAGGCGCGGGCGCTGGACGCGAGCCGGAACGCGCTCGCCGCCGCCCTCGATGCGCGCGGGCTCGAGGCCCCGGATCCGGAGGCCGTGCTCGTCGTGCGCGCCCGCGCGGTGGCCCGGACCGGAGAGCGCCAGCAGGCGCAGGTCTGGTCGGCGGTCGCCTTCGTGGTCGTGATCGTGGCGGTGGTCGTCACCATCGTCCTCTCCCGCTCCCGTTCGTCCTCCGGTTCGCGCGGGTCTGGCCACGCCGCCCTGCCCGCCGGCGCTCGCGGCACGGCGCCCCGTCCGACCTACTTCGCCCCTCGCCGCTACGCGCCGCCGCCGCCCGTGGGCGTGTTCATCGGCCTCAACGTGGTCGTCCCGGTCGGCCCGCCGCCGCCGCTCATCGGCCTGCCTCCGACCGACGCCTGGCTCGCCTCGCGCGGCTGGTTCGACGGCGACGAGGTCGAGCTCGCGGTCGAGCTGCAAGACCCGCAGACAGGCGAGGTGCGCTGGCAAAGGACGGTGCGGGAGGGCGCCGATCCGCGCGATGCCGGGGCCCTGACGCGGCTCGTCGACCACGCCCTCTCGGACTTGCCGTTCGGGCAGCGCGCGCGGTGACCGCGGCCGCGGCGAGGACCCGCCCCGCACTCGTCCTGAACGAGGAAATCCCTTGAAACTCCGCGGCTAAAGGGCTACAACGACCCTTCCCCGCCGGCGACCCCGTCGCTCGTTCGAAGAGCCCTCCCGAAAGATGCCCGACGAGACCCTTCCGCCCCCTCCTCCTCCCGAGGCGCCGGCCCTGCCGCCCTCCGGCGACGGGCAGCGCGCGCAGGTCAACATCGAAGACGAGATGCGCAGGTCGTATCTCGATTACTCGATGTCGGTCATCATCGGGCGCGCGCTCCCCGACGTGCGCGACGGCCTGAAGCCGGTGCACCGCCGCATCCTCTACGCGATGCACACCGAGGGGCTGCACCACAACAAGCGTTACTCCAAGTGCGCCGGCGTGGTGGGCGAGGTGCTGAAGAAGTACCACCCGCACGGCGACGCCTCGGTCTACGACGCGCTCGTGCGCCTGGTGCAGGACTGGAACCTGCGCTACCCGCTCATCGACGGGCAGGGCAACTTCGGCTCGGTCGACGGGGACCCGGCCGCGGCCTACCGCTACACCGAGTCGCGGCTGGAGCGACTGGCCGACTTCCTCCTCGCCGACATCGACAAGGAGACCGTCGCCTGGGGGCCGAACTTCGACGACTCCACGAAGGAGCCGCTCGTCCTCCCGTCGCGCTTCCCGAACCTGCTCGTGAACGGCAGCTCGGGCATCGCGGTCGGCATGGCCACCTCCATCCCGCCGCACAACATGGGCGAGGTGGTGAACGCCGCCATCCAGGTCATCGAGAACCCCAAGGTCACCGTCCCCGAGCTGATGCGGTTCGTGCCCGGCCCCGACTTCCCCACGGCCGGCATCATCCTCGGCCGCGACGGGATCCGGAAGGCGTACGAGACGGGACGCGGCACCATCACCGTGCGCGCGCGCGCCACGATCGAGGTACACCCGAAGACCGAGCGCGAGACGATCGTCGTCACCGAGATCCCGTACCAGGTGAACAAGGCGAAGCTCGTCGAGCACATCGCCGATCTCGTCCGCGACAAGCGGCTGGAGGGCATCAGCGACCTGCGCGACGAGTCCTCCCGCGAGGGGATGCGGGTCGTCATCGAGCTGAAGCGCGACGCGGTCGGGCAGGTGGTGCTGAACAACCTCTACGCCCACACCGCGCTCCAGACCGGGTTCGGCGTCACGCTGCTCGCCATCGACGGCGGCCAGCCGCGCATCCTCGATCTGAAGCAGATGCTGGAGCGCTTCGTCGCCCACCGGCGCGACGTCGTCACGCGCCGCACTCGCTTCGAGCTCAAGCAGGCGCGCGCCCGCGAGCACATCCTGCTCGGCTACCAGATCGCGCTCGACCACATCGACGAGATCATCGCCCTCATCAAGAAGGCGGCCGACCGCGACGCCGCCCGCGACGAGATGATGGCCCGGTTCGGCTTCTCCGAGATCCAGGCCAAGGCCATCCTCGAGATGCAGCTCCAGCGCCTGACCGGCCTCGAGCGGCAGAAGATCATCGACGAGCTGGCGGAGGTGCAGCGGCTCATCACCCGCCTGATGGAGATCCTCGGCTCGGAGCAGGTGCTCCTGCAGGTCATCGTGGACGAGCTGAAGGAGGTCCGGCAGCTCTTCGCCGACGAGCGCCGCACCGAGATCCAGGGAGACCCGGGCGACCTCGACCTCGAGGACCTCATCGCCGAGGAGGAGATGGTCGTCACCGTCTCGCACGCCGGGTACGTGAAGCGGAACCCCGTCTCGCTTTACCGCGCCCAGCGCCGCGGCGGACGCGGCATCACCGGCGCCGGCGCCCGCGAGGAGGACTTCCTCGAGAGCCTCTTCGTCGCCTCCACCCACAGCTACCTGCTCGTCTTCTCCGACAAGGGGAAGGGCTACTGGCTCAAGGTTCACGAGATCCCGCAGGCCTCGCGCGCCGCGCGCGGCAAGCCCATCGTGAACCTGGTCCAGCTCGCGCCCGGCGAGAAGGTGGCGGCCATCCTGCCGGTGCGCCAGCTGCCCGAGCCGCCCGCCGGCGCCGACGAGACGCTCGATCAGGAGGCGGCGGCCGCCACGGAGCTGGCCGAGAAGCAGGCCGTGGCCGCGGCGCACCAGTACGTCTTCATGGGGACGAGGAAGGGGCTCATCAAGAAGACCCGGCTCGACGCGTACAGCCGCCCGCGCGCAGCCGGCATCATCGCGGTGGGCATCGAGGAGGGCGACGCGCTCATCGCCGCCCGCCTCACCGACGGCACCTCGCACGTGCTCCTCTCCACCGCCCGGGGCATGGCGATCCGCTTCGAGGAGACCGACGTCCGCGCCACCGGACGCGGCGCCTACGGCGTGAAGGGCATCAGCCTGGAAGAGGGCGACGAGGTGGTCTCGGCCGAGGTGGTGCCGGCGGCCAGGGAGGGCGAGCCCGCGCCCACCATCCTCACCGTGACCGCCAACGGTTACGGCAAGCGCACCGAGCTCGCCGAGTACCGCGTGCAGACCCGCGGCGGGAAGGGGCTCATCACCATCAAGACGACCGAGCGCAACGGGCCGGTGGTGGCCGCCATGTCGGTCCTCGAGACCGAGGAGGTGATGCTCATCACCAACAAGGGCATGCTCATCCGCATGCCGGCGAAGGGGATCAGCGTCATCGGCCGCAACACCCAGGGCGTGCGCCTCATCACGGTCGAGTCGCGCGAGGAGCAGGTGGCCGGGGTGGCGCTGGTGGCCGAGTCGACCCCGGAGGCCGAGGCGGCCGAGGGCGGAGGCGCGGAGGGCCAGGACGCGCCGGAGGGCGGCGAGGAGCCCGAGGGCGGGGAATCAGTGTGAATGCGCCGCCGCGCTTCGACTCCGCGCTGCGCGCTACGCTCAGCGCGGACGGTCCCCTTCCGCTCGCCCTGAGCGTAGCGAAACGTAGTCGAAGGGCGAGCGCACTCCTCTTCGCCCTGCTCGCCTGCAGCGGCACCGCTCGCCGCCTCGACGAGGCGAACGCGGCCCGGCGCGCCGGCCAGCCGCGCGAGGCGCTCCAGGGTTATCAGGAGGTGCTGGCGGAGCTCGGCGAGGGGAAGCTGCCCGAGCGCGACGCGACCCTGCGCCTGAAGGCGCTCCGCAACGCCGCCGACGTCTCCTACCTCGAGATCGGCGACTTCACGCAGGCGGTCTCCTACTACCGCCGCATCGTGGCGCTCCACCCCGGCACGGAGGACGCCTGGAAGGCGCGGGCGGTGACGGGCGACATCTACCAGCAGCGCTTCGGCGACACGCGGGGCGCCATCGCCCAGTGGGCCGACATCGCGCAGAGCGACGCGCCCGAGGCGTCGGCCTACCAGCTCAAGGTGGCGCGCGCCTACGTCGACCTCAAGAACTGGGAGCAGGCGCGCACCGAGGCGCGCATCCTGCGCGAGCGCTGGTCGGCCTCCGAGCTCGCCGACGAGGCGCAGCTCCTCACCGCCCAGTCCTGGGCGCTGGAGAAGCGCGTCGGCGAGGCGCAGCGCGCCTTCCAGGCCCTCATCGACCGCCGGCCGCGCCAGGACGTGGCGGCGCGGGCGCTGGAGGGCCAGGCCGGGCTCGCCGTCGAGGCGGGCCAGCTCGATCGCGCGCTCACCCTCTATGCCGAGGCGCTGGAGGGGCACCCCAGTCCGGAGACCATCCGCGTCGCGCTCGAGAAGGTCCGGACGCGTCGCGACCGATCGCTTCCGAGCGCCCGGCCCGGCGATCGCGCCACCGCCTTCGACCACCGCCGACCGCCACCGAAGCCCGCAGCGAAGCCAGCACCGGAACCCGAACCCGAGGAGACCGACGAGGAGCCATGAAGACCGACTACAGCGAGAAGCTGTTCGAGAAGGCGAAGGACCTCTTCCCCGGCGGCGTGAACAGCCCCGTGCGCGCGTTCAAGGGGGTGGGCGGCACGCCGCGCTTCATGGCCAAGGGCCGCGGCTCGAGGATGTGGGACGTCGACGGGAACGCGTACCTCGACTACGTCGGCTCGTGGGGCCCGCTCATCCTCGGCCACTGCCACTCGGCCGTCATGCAGGCGGTGCAGGACGCGCTCCGGGAGGGCAGCTCCTTCGGCGCTCCCAGCCCCCGCGAGATCCTCCTCGGCGAGCTCGTGCGCGAGCGCATGCCCTGGATCCGGAAGATGCGCTTCGTCTCCTCGGGCACGGAGGCCACCACCGCCGCCATCCGGCTCGCGCGCGGCTTCACCGGCCGCGACGACTTCCTCAAGTTCGACGGCTGCTACCACGGCGCGGGCGACCCCTTGCTCGTGAAGGCGGGCTCGGGGGTGGAGACGCTCGGCCTGCCCGACTCGCCCGGCGTGCCAGCCGACCTCGCCAAGCACACCCTCACCCTCCCCTGGAACGACCTCGCCGCGGTGGAGAAGCTCTTCGCCGAGAAGGGGAAGAGCCTCGCCGCCATCATCACCGAGCCGGTGGTGGGCAACATGGGCGTGCTCGTGCCGAAGCCTGGCTTCCTCGAGGGCCTCGCCCGGGTGTGCAAGGCGCACGGCGCGCTCTTCATCGTCGACGAGGTGATGACCGGGTTCCGCCTCGCCCCCGGCGGCGCCTGCGGGCGTTACGGGATCGCGCCCGACCTCGTCACCTTCGGCAAGGTGATCGGCGGTGGGCTGCCGGTGGGCGCGTTCGGCGGCCGGGCCGACGTCATGGAGAAGATCGCGCCGGCTGGGCCGGTCTACCAGGCGGGCACGCTCTCCGGAAATCCCATGGCCATGGCGGCCGGGACGGCCACCCTCTCCGAGCTCTCCCCCGCCTCGTACCAGAAGCTGGAGCAGCTCTCGGCCGAGCTCGAGCGCGGCCTCGCCGAGGCGGCGAAGGCGGCCGGGGCGGTGGTGCAGGTGAACCGGGTCGGCTCGATGCTGACCGTGTTCTTCTCGGAGGGGCCGGTCTTCGACGCGGCGAGCGCTCGCAAGTGCGACACGAAGAAGTTCGGGCGGTTCTTCCACGCCATGCTGGAGCGCGGGGTCTACCTGCCGCCCTCCCAGTTCGAGGCGGCCTTCGTCTCCGTGGCGCACTCGGCGGAGGACATCCAGACCACCGTCGCAGCGGCGCGCGAGGCCTTCCGGGAGGCCGTCCGCCCCGCGTGAGTGCGGCGCCGGAGCGCAGCTAGCCATTGACGCTTTTTTGGCGCCCTGCTATACGGCTCTGCCCTCCCGGTACCGCGGAAAGACAAGGATTTCCCCCCGCGGCGTCTGCGTAGGGCGGGGGCCGCGTCCCCCGCCGCCGGGTCGGTCTGGGAGTCACGTGTCCGAGCGCGACGACAGAGAGCGGCGCGCCAAGGACGACGAGGGGCTGTCGAACCTCGCCGACGCCTATCGCAAGGCGGCGCCTTACATGGGCGCTTCCACGCAGCTGGTGGCGTCGGTGGGGCTCTTCACGGCCCTCGGTTGGTGGGGTGACCAGAAGCTGGGCCACACGACGCCGTGGCTCCTGCTCGTCGGCGCTGGCGTCGGGATGACCGTCGGATTCGTGAGCTTCTTCAAGACCGTACTCGGCAAGAAGGACGCGTGACGCGCCCCCTCCTCATCGCCGCCGGCGCGGCCCTCCTCGCCGTCCTCATCGCCGCCGCCGCCAGCGAGGGCCAGCGGCGCGCCGCGCTCATCGGCGCCTCCTCGGCCAGCTTGACCGCCTTCGGCTCGCTCCTCGCCATGGGCCGCTTCGCGACCGGGAAGAAGCCGGTCCAGGCCGCGCTGGCGGTGATGGTGGTGGCCTTCCTCGTCCGCATCGTGGTGGTCGCGCTCGGCACGCTGGCGGTGGTCCGGGCCGGTGAGAGCGTGGTCGCCTTCGTGGTCGCCTTCTTCGTGCCGTACTTCTTCTTCGCCGCCGTCGAGGCCTGGTATGTCGCCAGCCTGGGCCGCGGCCCGGGGTCGCCCGCATGACGAGCCTCTTCGCCCCCCTCGCCCTCGCGCTGGCCCTGGCGCAGCACTCGCCCGAGCCCGCCGTCCACGCCGAAGCGCCCGGCGCGCCCGCCGAGCACGGCGCCGCGGCCTCCCCCGAGCACGGCGCGCCTGCCGGTGAGCACGGCGCCGCCGGCGGCCATGAGGGCGGGCACACCCTGCCCGAGGTGATGATGCACCACGTCGCCAACGGCGAGGTGCTGGAGCTCCCCGGCTTCTGCGACGGCTTCCACTGGAACTGCGAGGTGAACCTGCGCGCGCTGACCGGCGGCGGCTGGGTGCTCCACCTCGGCGGGCTCACCCTCGACATGACGCCCTCGAAGCACGTCGTGATGCTGTGGGTGGCGGGGCTCCTACTTCTCGTGGTGTTTGGCACCGCTGGGCGCCAGCGGACGCTCGTGCCGCGCGGCTTCTACAACTTCCTCGAGCTGCTCGTGCAGTTCGTGCGAGACATCGCGGTCTCGAACATCGGGAAGCGCGACGCCGACCGCTTCGTGCCGTACCTGTGCTCGGCCTTCTTCTTCATCCTCGTGATGAACCTGCTCGGCCTGGTGCCCTTCCTGGCGACCGCCACCGCCAACGTCTCGGTGACGGTGGGCCTGGCGCTCTTCACCTTCTTCGTCACCCAGTACGCCGCGATCCGGGCGCAGGGCGTGGGCGGCTACCTCGCCCACCTCACCGGCGGCGTGCCGAAGTCGCTCGCCTGGCTGTGGCCGATCATGATCCCGGTCGAGTTCCTGGGGCTCTTCACGAAGCCCTTCGCGCTCACCGTCCGACTCTTCGCCAACATGGTGGCCGGCCACTTCGTCATCCTGGCGCTGCTCGGGCTCATCTTCTCCATCTCGATCTTCGTCGCGCCCGTCTCGGTGGCCCTCGCGCTCGCCATCTTCATGCTCGAGCTCTTCGTGGCCTTCGTGCAGGCCTACATCTTCACCATGCTCTCGGCCCTCTTCATCGGCGCCGGCCTCGTGCACCATGAGCACGCGGACGGCCACGAGGAGCACGGCCACGCCGGCCCCGGCATGGGGTCGGAGCACGCCTCTCACGTGGACGGGAAGTCTCCCGCCCATGGGTAGTCGAGCGCCGTAAGCGCCACGGGGTCCGGCGGCCCGTCCCGAACCGCCCTCGCACACTGGAGTCACGCGTCATGAACAGCCTCGCACTCGGTTACCTCGCCGCCGGCCTCGGCGCCGGCATGTCCGTCATCGGCGTCGGCCTCGGCATCGGCCGCCTCGCCGCCGCAGCGCTGGAGGGCTCGGCCCGCCAGCCCACCGCCGCCGCCGACATCCGCACCTCGATGATCATCGCCGCCGCCCTCATCGAAGGCGCGACGCTCTTCGCCATCGTGGTGTGCCTGCTCCTCGCCATCAACAAGTAGCCGGCCGCCGCACCGCCTCGACCCGCCACCTCCAAGGGAGCGCCCGATGAACACCCTCTTCACGCCGGTCCTCGCCGCGGGGATCATGGACCTCAATCCCGGGCTCACGCTCTGGACTGCCATCACCTTCCTCGTCCTGATCGTCGTGCTGGGGAAGTTCGCCTGGGGCCCCATCGTCAAGATGCTGGACGAGCGCGAGCGGACCATCCGCGACGCGATCGACCAGGCGAAGAAGGAGCGGGCCGAGGCGGAGCGGATGCTGTTCGAGCAGAAGGCCTCGCTCGCCAAGGCGCAGCGCGAGGCGGCCGAGCTCGCCCAGCGCTCGAAGCAGGAGGTCGAGGCGATGCGACAGGAGCTCACCGCCCGCGCCCGCAAGGAGGCGGACGACCTCGTCGCGCAGGCGCGCCAGCAGATCCAGGAGGAGAAGTCGAAGGCGCTCCTCGAGCTGAAGGCCCAGGTGGCGGACCTCGCCATCGACGCCGCCCGCCGCCTCATCCAGTCGTCGCTCGACGAGAAGGCCCAGCGCGCGCTCGTGGAGGAGTACATCGCGCAGCTGCCGGCCGAACGAGCCGCGTAAGAAATCACGGCGCGGCGGGGGACAAGCCCCCGCCCTACTTCAAAGGGCTCCGGCACTCCCGGAGCCTTTTTTCTTCAGAAGGAACGCACCATGGCGCTCGGCATCGGCATCGTCGGCCTCCCGAACGTGGGGAAGTCGACCCTCTTCAACGCGCTCTCCGGCTCGGCCCAGGCGCAGGCGGCGAACTACCCGTTCTGCACCATCGACCCGAACCTGGGGGTGGTGCCGGTGCCGGACGAGCGGCTCGCGCGGCTGGCGGCGCTCTTCAAGCCGAAGAAGACGACGCCCACCACCCTCGAGTTCGTCGACATCGCCGGGCTCGTCGCGGGCGCGTCCAAGGGCGAGGGGCTCGGGAACCAGTTCCTCTCGCACATCCGCCAGGTGGACGCGATCGCCCACGTGCTGCGCTGCTTCGACGATCCGGACGTGGTGCACGTGGTGGGCAAGGTCGATCCCCGCAGCGACCGCGACGTGGTCGAGACCGAGCTCATGCTGAAGGACCTGGAGTCGGTCGAGAAGCGGCGCGAGCGGACGCAGAAGAACGCCAAGGCGCCCGGGAAGCCCGGCGAGCTCGCCAAGGCGGAGCTCCAGGCGCTCGATCGCGTCCGGGCCGGGCTGGAGCAGGGCAAGCCGGTGCGCGCCCAGCGGCTCTCCGAGGAGGACCGCGCCGTCCTGGCCGACCTCTTCCTCCTCACCGGCAAGCCCGTCATCTACGTCGCGAACGTGGACGAAGGCCAGCTCGCGAACCCCGGGGCGGACCTGCGCGTGCAGGCGGTCGAGGCCATGGCCAAGGAGGAGGGCTACGAGGCCGTCCCGCTGTGCGGCAAGGTGGAGGCGGAGATCGCCGAGCTGCCCGAGGCCGAGCGGACCGAGTTCCTGCAAGGGCTGGGGCTCGCGGAGCCCGGGCTGAACCGGCTCGTCCACGCCGGTTACCGCGAGCTCGGGCTCATCACCTTCCTCACCGCCGGCGAGGACGAGTGCCGCGCCTGGACCGTCCACCGCGGCGCGCGCGCGCCGCAGGCCGCCGGCGTCATCCACACCGACTTCGAGCGCGGGTTCATCAAGGCCGAGGTGATGCGCGTCGA
>WNGR01007319.1_pt1 | contig 12604 bp, 12 predicted proteins | sample 5407581 | NCBI WGS metagenome assembly WNGR01 (sample SAMN13153383, study PRJNA577476) | soil metagenome | isolation source: 80 cm soil or saprolite under Garry oak tree replicate 2 | place: USA:California | collected 2016-06-15
AGTCGTTCGCGTTCCACTCGTAGGCGGTTTTGGTGGCGCGTTCCTGGTATGTCGTGGTGTTATCCACCTTCACGGCCAGCACGTTTTCCTTGGCGCCGAATTGCAGCTCGTCCGTGATGTCGATGCCGTATGCGGTGACGCCGTTCTCATAGAGGCCGACCTGTTTGCCGTTGAGGAAGATGTCGCCCGCCTGGCGCATCCCTTCGAACTCGAGAAAGACCTTGTGGCCAGCCAGCTCTGCCGAAAGCTTGAAGTGTTTGCGATACCAGGAGAGTCCCTTGTAAGTGCCGCGGTCGCCTCCTCCATGGGAGATGATGGTGCGGAATGAGTCCTCGTCGTTGAAACTGTGAGGGGTTGCGACGGTGGCCCACTTGGAATCATCGAACGCGGCTGCTTCGGCTCCGGCCACGTCTTCGCGAATGAATTTCCAGTCGTGGTTGAAATTGAGTGTGGAGCGCGGAGATTTGGGCGGAACATATGGGCTGCCTGCCGGTTGACCGGCGGCGAGGGCCGGATATGCCCGCCCCAACACAACGGGCAATCCCAATGCGATAAATGTCGAATCTCCGAGAAACTTGCGGCGAGATACTTTTCTGGATGACATGCGGCCTGGATGCCTTTCGGGTCTGGAAACGGAGAATTGGGATTGGCCGAAGAACCTATTAGAGGCATCTCAACGATATTCGAAACGCGGATTGGCTCTTAGGATTTCTCACATTACCCATCCGGCGCTGGCGATTTGGTATATACCATACAAGAAAATACATCGCAAAGACCTCTGCTGGCTGGCTCTCCGCGAAATGACTAAGTCCAATTAAATGAGGAGAGCGGTATCTGGGGAGGCACATTTCGGACGATTATGTATTCATTTTTTGGGATTCGTGTATATTTGAAATACATTTTGCGGGATAACCGAGCAACTATTTCGTCGCCGGCGCGTCTCATTGAATGTACCAACTAAATGTCGGGCCAGCAGTTCCCACGGTTCCGGCTTCCCCTATCCGCACTACCACTCCCCACCTTATAAGTAGGGCCCCCAGAACACCGGGGGCCTTCACGCCTTTAAGCCAACGGTCGCTCAGGAAGAGCAGCAGCATAAACGCGATGGCTGTCAAAGCGAGCGGGTATTCGGAACCGGAATATCCATGGTGACGGGTGACTACGGCGATGGCGACCAGCATCTCGATCGTGACAAGAAAGGCAAAGAAGCGGGTGAAGAGGCCCAGCAGCAGGCAAATGCCTCCGACGAACTCAGCGAATGCTGCGACATAGCCGAGCCAGTAAGGCAGTCCGAGCGTGCCGACGTAGTGCGCAAAGCGATTGAGCGCCGCGAAGGTTTGGCTGCTGCGGAATGCTCCGGACGGGATCACCTTCGGATATCCGTGAACCACCATCGCAATGCCGAGGACGAGCCTCAGAACCAGAACTCCCCAGGGCTGAAAACGATTGAGCCATCTCGACATGAGAGCTTCTCCTGCGTAGCAAGTTTACGTGCTGGTGGCGGTAGTGTCACAGCCCGGCGGCTCTCAGTGAGCAGCTCTTAGTGCTGTGTTGGATTTGGAAGGTACTGGTCGAGGAAGCGGCTGAGGGCGGCTTGATAATCACCTTCGAAATTGTTGGACGGCAGGGTGACGCCGAAACTCGGGCTGGCAGCATGTTTGAAGAGGTCTTGCAGAGGGCGCGGATCGGCGGTCGCATTGGAGGAGCCGGGACCGCCAGCGATGAGGAGCTTGGGGGTTCCGAGAGTGGCAATCGGCTTCTGGATGTCGAACTGGCCTCCGAACAGCAGCCGAACCGGTACAAGGCGAGAGGGTTTCGCCGCGCCGGCAATCGATGCTGGATCCGGGGCGGGATTATCGAGGATGAGGGCGGGGAACCCGGTGTGCTTCTGGGCCAGATTGGCGGCGAGAGCTGCTCCGAGACCGGCTCCGTAGGGAATAATGGCGCGGTCTGGGATGTGGAGTGTGCCGGTAAGGTAGTTGAGCGCGTCCTCGGCGTCCTCGGCCATTCGGGCTTCACTGGGATGGGCGGTGGAGTCACTTGCTCCGAAGCCTCGGTAGTCAATCGCGAAAACGTTCAGCCCTGTGCTGTGCAGGCTGGCGAGCATAGGCACAGTGTCCGAGAGCGAGCCGGAGCCGTCGTGAAAAAGCAGGACTGTGAACGCGGCGTATTTGGGTTGGAATCCTGCGGGCGAACTGGCCGGAATCCGCCACGCAGTGAGCCGGGGCTGGCCTGACTCGGATGCGCCGAAGCGAACGTCAGAGTAGGCGAGTCCGGAGCTTGCCGGGGTTCGATCGATGGTGTGGGAGGGATGCAGAATGAGTTGCCACTCGCCCTGGTAGAAGAGCAGGCAGAGCGTCGCGTACGCGCATATGAGAGCGGCTAGGAGAGCGAGAGCGAGAGCCTTGGACAGCCAGACCGGATCGACAACCTCCGGCGGAGTCGTTCGAGCGGGTGCGGCAATCGGGCGCGATGCGGGAGACTTTGCGGGGGGCATGGAGAGTGTTCCTGGGGATGACTGCAATCGCCGCTGTCGAAGCACTCAGCGAAACCGAACGGACTATCATTATCATGCGGGAGTTGCGGCTTTCCGTCGAGGCGGTACCGGCGGCGAGGCGTATTCGCGGAAGGCGCGAAGGTTTTCGAAGCAGGAATTCGGTGGCTGGCTTATTGCGCGAGCGACGGGCCGGCAAGCAGCGCACAGCGAACGGCTTCCAGAGCTTTTGGAACAGCGGCTTTGACCGTGGTGGTCAATCGATCGGTGAGTTCAAACGACTCGCCTCCAACCGTGATGACAGTTGCGTTGGCGGGTACGCGTTCGTAGAGATCGAGCGCAAGCTTGAGCAGAGATGCCGGATCCAGGTGATGAGTAAGGATGCGGGGCAGGGTCTCCGCGGGCTGGATGGGGATGGTGGAGACTGTGCCTGCCGTGCTGATGGCGGAGCAGTCGACGAAGACCACGACATCCGCACTGCTGATCGCCTCGGCGTGTTCCGGCAGCAACTGATGAGTCATGACCACGGTGAGATCAGGGCGTGGCGGTGTTCGTTCGACTGCACTGCCGATTCGCCAGCCTACCCCGTCATCGCCACGAAAGCAGTTCCCGCAGGCCAGCAGCAGGGCGCGCCCCGTTTGGCCTGCGGATTGTGGCGTGAGCGTTGCCATTAGTCTCTGCGGACCTCGTCTAGTTTGGCGCCGTCCGATGCGAGCAGTTCGATGACGAGCGGCATCTGGCCGTAGGCATGGGTCGAGCAGCTTAGGCAGGGGTCGAAGGTGCGAATCACGGCCTCGACGCGGTTGAGCATGCCGTCCGTAAGCTTGTCGCTCTTGATGTAGCGCTGTGCCACTTGCAGCACGCCCTTGTTCATGGCGTTATTGTTCTGGCCGGTCGCGATCACCAGGTTTGCCCACTTCATCAGGCCCTTCTCGTCGACCTTATAGTGATGCATCAGAGTTCCGCGGGGGGCTTCGGCGATGCCTGCGCCCTCCTGCCGATTCACGCCTGCAGTCGCGCGTACATGCTTATCCAGGATGCTGGTCTCGGAAAATAGCCGTTCGATGACTTCGATACCATGCAGAATCTCGATCAGACGCGCGTGATGGTAGTGGAATGAGCCAAGGACGGGACCTTTGGCGAGCTTCTTGAACTCATTCAATTCAACGTCGGCCAAGGGCGTGCCGGCGTGGCTGACGATATTCAGGCGCGCCAGAGGCCCGACGCGATACGCGCCGCCCGGATAGCCCATCGACTTGAGGTACGGGAACTTCATGTAGGAGAACGGTTCGACCGCCTCGCCTATGACATCGTCAAACTGTGCGGCTTCGAGGCCATCCACCAGGACGAAGCCTTCGGCATCGATCATGCGCAGTTTGGCGTCGGTGAATTCGAGGCCGCCATCCTCGCCGATCATGCCCATAAATGGGCCGGGGAAGTTGGCGAAGCTCGCAATCTCATCCTGAAAGCGGCCGGCGATCTGTTTGTATGCCGTCAGCGCCATTTTGACGTTGGCGTACGCCTCGGGGATGAGGGCGAGAATCTCGTCGCGTTTGGCCGGATCCAGCGGCTCAGTTACGCCGCCCGGCACAACCCATCCGGGATGGATGCGCTTGCGGCCGAGCAACTCGATCATGTGCTGGCCAAACCGGCGCAGTCCTACGCCGGCCCGTCCGAGTTCCGGGTGCGCCTTGGCCACACCGAAGATGTTGCGATCGGCGGGCGAGGAATCCATCCCCAGCAGCAGGTCAGGCGAGGCGAGATAGAAGAAGCTCAGCGCATGGGATTGAATGGCCTGCGCAAGGTTCAGCGCGCGGCGCAGTTTGGCCGCGGTGGGCGGAATCTCGACGGCCATGATGGCTTCACAGGCCTTGGCGGATGCGATCAGATGGCTGACCGGGCAGATTCCGCAGATGCGCGCCATCAGGCTCGGCATCTCGTAATAGGGCCGGCCTTCGGAGAATTTCTCAAAGCCGCGCACCTGGGTCACGCTGAAGTACGCTTCGTTGACCTCGCCCTGGTCGTTGGTCTTGAGCGTAATTCTGCCGTGACCTTCAAGTCTGGTCACTGGATCGATGGTAATTGTTTGCGGCATGATGCTCTCTCCTACGCGCCAAAGCGGGTTAAACTTGCAACGTCCGGAATCCTGCCAGCCAGTAATTCAGTGAGAACCGCGAAGAAGGTACTTGCGGACGGAGGGCATCCGGGCAGGTACAGATCCACGTCGACGAACTCGTGTACAGGCCGCACCTTTTCGAGCAGTGCCGGAACGATCTTGCAGGGCGTCTGTTGTTGGGCAGAGGCGTTCTCGTGATAAGCACGCTCCAGAATCGGAAGCGGCCCAAAGGGATTGCGCATTGCGGGCACATTGCCGTTCACCGCACAGTCGCCCATCGCGACCAGCAGTGTGGTGTGCTTGCGGATGTGATGGATCTTATGTTCATCCTCGACGCTACTGATCGCACCTTCGACCAGGGCGACATCGACCATCTCCGGATAGGTCTTGAAGTCGACCAGGGGGCTATAGACAAGGTCGAACTCACTGCTCAGTTCGAGCAGACGCTCATCCATATCGAGAAAAGACATGTGGCATCCCGAGCAGCCGTCCAGCCATACCGTTGCCAATTTGATTTTTGTCATCGTCCTTCTCGCATCATGTTGAGATATGGCACAAAGTCCGGGTACTTAGGGTGGTTCGATCCGACCTTGCTCTTGTCGAACAGCGCTCCGGTCGGGCATACGTTGACGCACTTGCCGCAACGTGTGCAGGTGGATTCGCCCCAGGGCTGCATCAGGTCGGTGATGACCATCGAATCGATGCCGCGGCCCATCACGTCCCAGACGTGGGCGCCCTCAATCTCGTCGCAGACTCGCACGCACCGCGTGCAAAGAATGCAGCGATTCTGATCCGCGACGAAACGCTCGTGCGAGGCGTCCACTGGAAGCTTGGGATTGCGATAGGGAAGTCGAACGTGCGTCAGCCCCTGTGATTGCGCCATCGACTGCAGTTCGCAGTGGTTGTTGGTCACGCACACCGAGCAGACGTGATTCCGTTCCGCGAAGAGGAGTTCCAGAATCGTCTGCCGGTAATGCAGCAGGCGATCGGATTTGGTGGTGACCTCCATGCCTTCTTCCACCTTCAGGACGCAAGCCGGAAAAAGCTTAGGCGAGTTCTTGACTTCAACCAGGCAGAGACGGCATGCGCCGACATCCGATAGTCCATCCAGGTGGCAGAGCGTCGGGATGAAGATATTGTTCTCGCGCGCCACCTCCAGAATCGTCTGGTCGGCGCGGGCGCTCACATCGATACCGTCGATGACGAGTGTTTTTACATCTACGGCAGCGCTCATGCTGTTACCTCTTCTCCGGTTAGTACCTTGTTGGAGCATGCGCAGACGCCGGCTCGACAATGCTTGTTGTCGATGTGCTCCATGTATTCGTTCTTGAAGTAGCGCAGGGTGCTCAGGACGGGATTCGGCGCTGTCATCCCCAGGCCACACAGGCTGGTGTTCTTGACCACGTCGCACAGGTCGATCAGTAGATCCAGGTCGGCGTGTGTCGCTTCGCCGTCGCAGATCTTGGTCAGCAGGTCGAACATCTGCGCGGTGCCTGCGCGGCATGGAATGCACTTGCCGCAGGACTCGGTCATGCAGAACTCCATGAAGAATCGGGCCACGTTGACCATGCACGAGGTGTCGTCCATAACGATCATGCCGCCGGAGCCCATCATTGAGCCTGCGTTGATCAGCGCGTCGTAGCTTACAGAGAGGTCCAGGTGCTCCTCGGGGATGCAGCCACCCGACGGGCCGCCTGTCTGCACAGCCTTGAACTTGTGCCCGTTGGGAATTCCGCCGCCGATCTCGAAGATGATCTCGCGCAACGTCATTCCCATTGGAATCTCGATCAGGCCGGTGTTCGCGATCTTTCCGGTCAGGGCGAAGACTTTGGTGCCCTTGCTTCTCTCCGTGCCGATGCCCGAATACCATTGCGGACCGTTGCGGAGGATAGGAGCGATATTGGCGAAGGTCTCGACGTTATTGATCAGCGTTGGCGATCCCCACAGACCCGAGACCGCCGGATACGGTGGCCGCGGACGCGGCTGACCGCGCAGGCCCTCGATCGACGCGATCAACGCCGTTTCCTCACCGCAGACGAATGCTCCCGCGCCGAGACGGATTTCGATGTCGAAGGCGAAGGTCGTGCCGCAGATATTGGTGCCCAGGAAACCGCGGCGGCGCGCCTCGCGCAAGGATGCGGTGAGCCGGCTGATTGCCAGGGGATATTCGGCGCGAACGTAGACGTAACCCTTGCTCGCGCCAACGGCGTAGGCGGCGATGGCTATGCCTTCAATCACACGCTGTGGATCGCTCTCCAGCACGCTGCGATCCATGAATGCGCCGGGGTCGCCCTCGTCGCCGTTGCAGATGACGTATTTCTGGCCCTTGCCCGCTTTGGCAACCATGCCCCACTTCAGGCCGGTGGGATAACCTCCGCCGCCGCGTCCGCGTAGGCCGCTCTTGGAGATCTGTTCGATCACCGTCTGCGGATCCATCTGCGTCAGCGCCGTCATCAGGGCCTGATAGCCATCGCGACCGATGTACTCGTCGATCTTCTCCGGATCGATATGACCGGAGTTGTCCAGAACAATATGCTGCTGGCCGTGGAAGTACTTGTCCAGATGAGTCTCAAGCCGCTCTACCGTCTTGCCGCCAAGGCTCTCGACGACATCTTTGGCGTCGGCCTCGTGCACGTTGCCGTAGCGGGTTTCCGTCGGATCGACGAGAACCAGCGGGCCGGCGGCGCACAGGCCCATGCAGCCGGTCTGGCGCACGTGGCAGCGCTTACCGGATTTGGCGACTTCGTCGGTCAGCGCAGCTTTAACCTTGTCGCTGTGCTGGGACATACAGCCTGTGCCCATGCAGACGTTCAATTCGTAGTCGTACTTCTCTCGCTCGGCGTGGTTTGCTTCCGCAATCTGCAGGAGTTCTTCGCTAGTCATGTGTTGCCCAACCTTCCAACTGCTGCAATAACTGCGCAGGCTCAATCAGGCCCACCAGTTCGCCGTCTTCCAGGACCACCGGAGCGCGTCCGCATGCGCCGACGCAACGCGCGGTCATCAGCGAGATGTTGCCGTCCGGAGTGGTCTGGCCTGGTTTGATCTTGAGATGTTTCTGCGCCTCCGCCACGAGCTTGTCCGCGCCCTTGATGTAGCAGGCGGTGCCGATGCAGACGGTGCAGGTGTGCTTGCCGGCCGGCTTCAGACTGAAGTGGTGATAGAAGGTCACCACGCCGTAAGCCTGGCTTAGCGGCACGTGCAGTGACAGCGCGACGAAGCGAATTGTCGCGTCATCCAGGTAGCCGAACGAGGACTGAGCCGTGTGGAGCGTCTCGATCAAGGCGTTGCGGGCATAACCGTGGCGCCGCATCGTCCCGTTTACGATCTTCCACCGCTTATCGTCGGAGGGAAGTGGGGGCATTGGATAGGCTGACAAAGTTCCTCCTGCGTAGTGCGCCGGTGCTGACATTCGATATCCGGCCACTGCACGTACGTCCGAGATGTAAGTTATTCACCGGACAATGTCTTTTTACTACTGGAGAGGTACGAAAGTCGGTGATGGATATCACAGTAGCAACTCGGTAACGAACGTCACACTGATATCTGCTGCATTCGACTAGGATGAATGCTGCAATTGCTCCACGATCGCGAGGAAGAAATTCTCAGTGAGAGTTGATCGTCATGCATGAGCTTTCCATCGCCGAATCGATCCTGGAGGCTGTGCGCACGGAGTTGGCAAGTCATCCCGGCGCACGGCCGATGCGGGTTGGGCTGCGCATCGGCGAGTTCTCCGCGATCGATGTGGATTCGCTGACCTTCTGTTTCGAATCGGTTCTGCGGGGGACGGAATGGGAGAGTCTGAAGCTCGATGCGCGGGTCTGTCCACAACGCCGGGCCTGCAAAGATTGCGGTACCGAATTTGCTGTCGTCGAATATGTCGCAAGCTGCCCGGCGTGTGCCAGCACCAACACCAGGCTGATCAGCGGAGACGAACTGGATTTCGATTATCTGGAGGTAGAGACCGATGGAACGCTTGCCGCTCAAGTCGAAGGTACTGAATGAGAATCAAATTATCGCCGAGTCGCTTCGTGTGCGATTCCGCGAGCACGGCGTCCTCTGTCTTAATCTGATCAGCGGACCAGGCTCCGGCAAGACGGCGCTGCTGGAACGCACGCTGGCCAGTCTCGATCCGGCAACCCGCGTGTGTGTGCTCACCGGGGACATTCAGACGGACAACGACGCGCGCCGCCTCGCGCAATACGGCTTTCCAGTGCAGCAGATTACGACCGGCGGCACCTGCCATCTTGATGGCCGCATGATCGAGAAGCATCTGGCCGAATGGAATCTCGATGAGATCGATCTGCTGTTTATCGAAAACGTCGGCAACCTGGTCTGCCCATCGAGCTACGATCTGGGCGAGGCGTCGAAGATTGTCCTGCTGAGCGTGACCGAGGGCGAGGACAAGCCGCTGAAGTATCCGTCCATCTTTTTCAAGTCGGACCTCTTCATTCTTACCAAGGTAGATCTGTTGCCGTATGTCCCGTTCGACGCGGACGTTGCCGAGGCAAATGCGCGGCGGATTCATCCTGGAATGGAGATTGTGCGCGCGTCTTCGACGGCTGAGGGCGGTCTGGACGCTTGGCTCGCATGGCTGAAGGTTCGCATGGCGCAGGCGCGGCAGGATGCGCCGACTATGGCGACACTGTAGCACTTGCGTCGCCGAACGGCAGAAACACAGAGATCATTGTCGCGCTTGCGTTGGTTCGCTGCGTGCTCCAGACGCGCACGTGTCCGTGGTGCCGCTCCAGCAATTGAGCGACGACCCACATGCCGAGTCCGGTTCCAGTCTCCGGCTTGGTGGTGAAAAAGGGCTCAAACATTTTTTCGATCGTCATCCGGTCCATACCCATGCCGGTATCGCAGAAGGTGGCGCGCATTCCGAGGGTCTTCCGATCGCGCCAATCGCGCGAAGGCCGCAGTCGTATGACCATCCGTCCGCTTTGCGGCATGGCGTCGATGGCATTCGAGATCAGGTTCGCGAATATCTGTTGCACTTCGCCGGGCATGCAGGCGATGCTCACCTCCTGCTCTGCCCGCAAGTCGGTGGATATCTGCGACGAGCGCAGCCGGCCACGAAAGAGCGTCAGAAGAGTCTGGATGATCTCGGAGAGTTTGGTCATCTTCGGCGCGCCCGTCTGGCGGTGAAACTTCAGTGTCTGCTGCGTGATCAGCGACACGCGCATCAGCTCGTCGAGCGCCTGATGTGCCATCGTCTGCGCCGATTCGATGGTCGCGGCATGGGAGATCAAGTAGAGCAGGTTCGCCACCGCCTCAAGCGGATTGTTGATTTCGTGCGCGACCGAGGCTGCGAGCCGGCCGGCTACGACCAGCTTCTCCGTTCTCAGCATGGCCTCTTCCGACTTTTTGCGGTTGGTCACGTCCGCCAGGACTCCAACCACCCGGATTACTTTGGCATCGCTGTCCCGCTGGCACTTACCTTGCGACTCCACCCATCGCACCGAGCCATCCGGTTGCAAAACGCGATATTGGCTGTGGTAATCCATTCCGTCCTGGCGGGTCCGCCGTACTGTCTCGGCCAGGCCGCTCCTATCGTCGGAGTGAACGAGCTGCATCCATGACTCGAAAGTTGGCTTGATCGATCCCGGGGTCCGTCCGGCGATCCGATACACCTCATCGGACCAGTCAACGGTGTCCATCTGCAGGTCCCAGATCCACAGCCCCATCCCGTTTGACTCCAGGGCTAATTGCAGGCCAACGTCGCGGTCGCGCAAAGCATCGGTGGCTCGGGCGCGCTCCTCCGCCAGTTGACGGTCCGTATTTGCGAGGACGAGCCGCCGTTGCAAGTCCTCCGTGGCCAGTTGAGCGCGTTGCCCGGCGAGCCGGCGAACCGCCCAGCCAAGAAGAATCGAGACGAACAGAAAGCCGAAAAGCCGAGTCTGGTCGGGAACAAATCCGGTCAGGAAAAGGTGTGTCCCGGTAAGAAACGTGTCGACCAGAAGAACCGCGGAAAATGCACAGAGCACGCCGCCCCACATACCCAGAAACCACGCGGTCAGGATGACGGTAGGGAACGCGAGAAGCAACGGTACTGCGTGCAGCGGCTGGATCGCATAGGTCAGCTCTACTGCTATCGCTGCCGTAACGCATCCCAGAGCAGCCCGGATTGGCCATGGCCATTGCTCTATTGCGGATGCTCTGCTGGGCTTCGTTAGGTCGATCTCGCGCATGTTCGTCCGAAGTGGAACTCGACACCGATGATTACACCTGAGGTAAACCGGTAAGTACAGTTCTTTCTGGCGCTGTCTCACGGCCTGGGAGACTGAGACGAGGCACGCGCGATGAGCACCGCGGTGTAGGCCGCGCCGAAACCGTTGTCGATGTTTACCACGGTTACGTTGGGACTGCATGAATTCAGCATGCTCAGCAAAGCGGTTGCGCCTGCAAAGGACGCGCCGTAGCCAACGGATGTGGGGACAGCGATGACCGGTACCGACACCAGACCTCCGACGACCGACGGCAGCGCGCCTTCCATGCCCGCACAGACCACGATAGCGTGGGCTGATTTCAACTCATCGTGGACCGCGAGCAAGCGGTGCAGTCCGGCGACACCGACGTCGTAAAGGCGGCTGACGCGTGCTCCGAAAGTCTCGGCGGTTACTGCGGCCTCTTCGGCGATCGGAACGTCGCTGGTTCCGGCGCATACGACGGCGACGTGGCCTATTGCTACGGACAGCTTGGGCGTCTGTCGCAGCGCGACGGTTTTGGCCACGGCGTTATGAACTGCTGCGGGATACCGCGCAATGATGGCCTGGGCGACTGCGGGAGTGACGCGCGTGGCCAGGACGTCGACTCCGTCGGCGGCGAGGCTGGAGAATATCTCCACGGTCTGTTCTGGCGTTTTGCCGGATGCAAAGATTACCTCCGGGAGTCCAGCGCGAAGGCTGCGATGGTGATCGATACGGGAGTGGCCAAGGTCCTCATAGGGCAGCGTCGCGAGACGTTCGGCGGCGGCTTCGGCGGAGAGGGAGCCGCGTTCGACCTCGCCGAGAAGTTTCAGAAGGTCGGAGGGTGTCATGACGCTGGCGGCCTGTCTTCCTTTGCGGGGCTCTGTTGAAGGTAGGCGGCAATCGCGGCCTGCTGCACCTGTTTGACCGCGATGTGATGCCGGGATGCGGCGGCGCGACAGTCTTCAAACTCCGGCGCTGCGTTCAGCGTTTCGCCGGAGAGCATGCCAATCTTGATGCGGATGTCGCCATAGGGAGTGGAGACAGTAGCGTAAGTGCGGTCGAGACAGGATCGGCGATCCTGCCGGATGCGCACGCCGAGCGTACTGGTTTCGGTGAGGATGAGGCGCTCCAGCGCCGGGCTGTCCGATGGATTGCAGAGGACGGTCAGCAAAGTTCCCGGGCGGCCTTTTTTCATGATTACGGGCGTCAGCATGACGTCAAGCGCTCCCTTTGCAAGCGCAGTCTCGGCGACAAAGGCCAGGACCTGAGGGGATAGATCGTCGAGAGCAGTCTCCAGCACAGTGACAGTCATCGAGTCGCCGCCATGAGAGTGCCGGGGAGATGCGGTTGTGTCCAGCGCCTCGCCAATACTTAGTCGGACGACATTCGGGAAGTTCTTCGAGTTTCGTGTTCCTGCGCCGTAGCCGATCTGCTCCACGCGCATGGCAGGTTGAGGGCCACAGATGGGGTCGAGTGCGCGCAGCAGGGCAGCGCCGGTGGGCGTCACCAGCTCTTGCTGGACATGTGCGGAATACGTGAGGAGGCCGCGCAGGAGATCGGCGGTTGCCGGGGCGGGCACGGGAAAGGTTCCATGGGCGCAGACGACTGTTCCGCTGCCGACATTGATCGGCGAGCAGTGCCAGGCTCCGACGTTGAGGTGGTGGATGCCCGCGCTGGCCGCGACGATGTCGACAATCGCATCGACCGCGCCAACTTCGTGGAAATGGATATCGTCGACAGGGACGTTGTGAACCTTGGCCTCGGATTGGCCGAGTAGGTCGAAGACGCGGACTGCAGTCTCTTTCA
>WNGR01026619.1_pt1 | contig 12603 bp, 12 predicted proteins | sample 5407581 | NCBI WGS metagenome assembly WNGR01 (sample SAMN13153383, study PRJNA577476) | soil metagenome | isolation source: 80 cm soil or saprolite under Garry oak tree replicate 2 | place: USA:California | collected 2016-06-15
TTGGCCATTGTGCCGCTCGCCATCTCGCCGCCCGACATCGCACCGCTCGCCTGGGCGAATGCAGCCGTGGTGGCAAGGGTGAACGCCGTAGCAAGCGCTGCAACGATTACTTTCTTCATGATCTGACTCCTTTGTTGGCAGTGGATTCAAATCCCGCAGTTCCTGCGGCATGATTCAAATAACGGTTACTCACGAAGGACGGTTGACCTGGTTAATATCGGTTTTTCAGTCGGGGGCGCGCGCGAGTACCTGACGGTTTTGTCTAAAATTTCCCGACCGGGAATGAGGCGACGCGTGATGGTGGCACTGCGACGTTAGCGAGAAAACACACAATGCGTGCGAGGGCGAGCAGTTGCTCAGGAGGTCGGACGCGAAGGCGTTGGCCGTTGCTGCCGAGTCCGCTTTGAAACCGTATGGCGTCTGCGTCAACCCGTCTCACAGCGGGCGCAAAGACTTTCGCCCGCGTCACTTCGAACGTGCCCTTTTACGTGGTCGTGTACTGTGCCAACTGGCAGCCGACGCCACAGTAAAAAGCGCCCGCACCCCACGCAGGGCGCGGGCGGAACACGCGCCGAAGATGAGGGTCAATCTCCGGAACACAGAATGTACAAAATCAGTACGCTTAGAATCAAGAACTAATTCGCATAAAATTTGGCCGATTCACGACGAGATGACTGGGGGAAAAAGATGAACGCAAAGGAGTTCGCAGCGCGACCGTCCGCTGCGCTACGTGAGCAACCACCGGGAACAGCCGCATTGCTCGGAGACTTCGCAATGGCGGTGCTCGCAACGATTCGCTCACCTTCCAACATGTCGAAGACCCGTACTCTGGCGTCCTGGGTGACGGGTTAAGCGACGTCAACATCAACTATGTGCTCGTCTACCGGATCAGAAAACAGGTGGGTGTGATAGAAATCGTGCGCATCATCGGCGCACGGCAACGCTACCCAAGGGGCAAACAGGGATCCTGATGGATCGCGCCAAAAGTCCCTCTCGAACGGACGCAGATCGTGTTCATCAGGCGGATTCAAGGGGCTTCGTCTGCTACGGATATTCATTTCAACGCGCGTGTGCTATGGAAACCCTCAATCTCGAACCTCGCGTACTCGCCGATCGCCGCGGCGTCGCGTTCGCCCAGGCGAATAGGAGGGTGCAGTGCGTGATCACGCTCACGACGTTGCAAGCTTACTTCTGGCTTGATCCCCGGGCCAGCGAAGCTCAGGTGCTGAAAACGTTCCGCGATGGATACGGGCGCATCCGTGCGATCGCCGAACGCAAGCTGCTCGCTCATCCCGCTGCGAAGCTCGAACTGATCCTTGCCGCTTACAACCGCTGAGCGATGACGCTACAAAGCAGGCGCAGGACACACGGTGAATGAAGTGCGTCATCCTATAGGTCGCGTGGCGAAACGCATGCGTACCACGTATACGGCCGCTTTCGGCACATCTTAAGGTCCGCTCCTGGGCGGGAAGACCAGTTCGTTGACAGTGAGAAGTGCCATTCTCCGACGTCGGTTCGCGAACGGCAGCAAACTGTCACGCAACCGACGTACCGCTTCTTATCGACGAACGTCGGCTATAACCAAACAGCCGGCAGCAGAGCAAAAAACTCCGCAGCGAGATCAGCACCTCGCTGCTCTGAAGCCATTTCCTGGTCACATACTCATGTTGATCACGACGTCAGCGGCTTTTTCGGCGCTGAGTGGCTGCTCAAATCGTTCTGGCTTGCCATCGTGGCTACCTTTCTCGCTCAACGTGAAAAAGCGATCACCATTGCAAACAAAAATGCTACGACAACAACTACCGTCCAGAATATCTGCCACCGGGACTCGAATCATTGATTGCGGCAGCCAAATGGCTCTTTCGTTGATATCGGCGTCGTGCCATGTTGATTCCCCCTTTTCTTGCGGATCTTTGGTCCCGGACTCACGCATTCCGCGTTTGGTTTCAATATACGGCTGCATAGAGCACGCCGGCTCTGGTCTCGTTTACTGACAGTATGGCGCCGTGCTGGGCGAAGCGATCGCTTGCAAACGAACACTTCTGGGCAACAATGTCTCAGTCAAAAGCCGGTAGCCTTGGTCACATTCGAGCGTCTACCCAGATAGATTCGACCGAAGTACAGCTGATCTCCTCCGTCGGATAACCGATCGACGCGCGCCAACGTCAGCCATTCCGGCGTGCCGCCTTTGGACGGCCTATGCACTCTCGCTCTTGAAAGATACTGTCCGTCGGTGCTCAATGAATTGCCGACAGTCCGGCCGCAAGACGAGCCTGTAAGTCGGAGCCGACACGACGGAAGCCAAGCAGTCTTGCTGCCGTGCGAACCAGATCTGCGTCGGTGCCGCCTGCATTGTCATCTCGAGCGATTTTCAGTGCGGCCTTGATCTCGAGCATCGAAATGTTCGTAGACTTCAGTGTCGCTCCGCTCTCCGCGGACCGGTCCCTAACCGGCACCGCGTCCAAGTGTTCGCGTATGAACCAGAATTCTTCGTCGCAGAGGAGATCGCGGTCGCCCCACTGCGCCTGAAGCAACGCAGCACGTGTCGCGGTCAGAATACGCGAGCCAGCCTTCTCCTTCCCGAAGCACGCCGCGAGGCGCCGTGCTGCCTCCTCAACATTGATAGGTCCCTCGGCTGCCACAATTCGCTTGGCCAGATCGGCCAGTATTGAGGTGGGGACCTCGTGAGGTTCCTGCCGGGTGTTCACAGGAAAATGCGCACGCTGGTAAGCGGGCATCTGCCTCGTGACAGCATCAGGGACCTCGAAAGAAGTAGCCGCCGGTTCGACGACCGGGATCGAAACCGGTCGAGGCCGGTTGGCACCTTCGATACGAACGCCGGCTTCTGCGGCCTCGCGCGCAGAGGCAAGAGCAACCCTTAACCGCTCTATCTCCGCTCGACGGTTGTAAAACCAGTCGGTGCTCCAGATGCGATGGAAGCGCCAGCCGAGATGCTCGAGAACGTCCTGCCTCAGGCGATCACGCTCTCGCGCCCACAGTGCGCTGTGATAGGTCGCGCCGTCACATTCGACTGCGAGAACGTATGTGCCGGGGCGATCCGGATGCCGAACCCCCATGTCGATGCGGAAGCCCGCCGATCCGACCTGCGGATCCGCCAGATAGCCGAAGCTGCGAATGACGTTAGCGACATCCTCCTCGAACGGCGTGTCGGCCATCTCACCAGTCGGCCTGGAGTCGTCCATATTGCCGTTTTTCGCGAACTCCAGGAAACGCTTCAGGATCCGGGCGCCTTCGCGACTTACCCGGCTGGGATCGATATCGCCTGGATCGAACGATGCAAACACCTCGCAGCGCACGCGCGCGCGTGTAAAGAGCACGTTGAGACGACGCTCGCCACCTTCCATGTTCACCGGCCCGAAGGTCATGCTGGTAAGTCTGCCACCGGGTGTGGCGGGACCATAGCAGACGCTGACCAGGATCACGTCGCGCTCATCCCCCTGGACGTTTTCGATGTTTTTGACAAACACGTCCTCGGCTTGTCCTTCGCGAAGAAATGCGTCGAGAGTTGCATCGCTGCGGCGTGCGAGTTCCAAAAGCTCGGTGATCAGGTTTTTCTGTGTCGAAGAGAACGTGACGATGCCAAGCGAAAGCTCTGGGTGCATGCGTGCGTGCTGCGCCACGCGACCCACGATTGCTTCACCCTCTTTCCGGTTATCGCGCTTGCCGCCCTTGTCGTAAACACCATCGACGCGAGTGAAGCAAAGGCCGAACGCTGGGTCATTCTGCAGTGGTGACGGTGGCAAGATGAGGCCGTCATCGTAAAATTCCCGGTTTGACATCCGGATCAGCGAAGGATCGCGCGACCGATAGTGCCACTGAAGCATGCGCGAACCAAGGCCTCGCGCCTCGCAGAGGCTAAGGATGCTTTCCATCGAGCCGAGCTTGGCGGCACCACCTAACAGGTCCACCTCCGCCTCCTCGTCGACATCGTCGTCGGCCTCGTCGTCGAGAAGGCGGTCAAAGAAGGAAGACGGTGGCAATTGCTTCTGGTCACCGACCACCACGATCTGTCTGGCACGCGCGATCGCACCCAGCGCATCCTCTGGGCGCACCTGTGACGCCTCGTCGATCACAAGCAGATCGAAGTTCAGCGCTCCAGGCGGGAGGTACTGAGCCACAGAGATCGGGCTCATGAGCAGGACGGGCTTGATCCGTTGTACGGCCGTGCCGGCCGTCGAAAACAGCTTGCGAACAGCGATATGCCCTCGCTTCTTGCCAATCTCACCGCGGATCACCTTCATTTCACCCATGGCTCCCTGCGGGACCTGCTCCAGGTGTCCGGACAGGATGGTGATCACATTCTCCGACAAGCGCTTGCGTTCCTGCAATGCGAACGTCTCGACAAGTTCATGACGCTTTTCCAGCCCCATGTCGCGTAGCACCGGGGACGAATCCAACGCTACGCGCCAAAGGCGCTCAGCGCGCGCGACGCGGAGTTCCACAGCCGCCGCCGCAGGATCGAATTCACCTGTTCGCATCCGTTGCGCAAGGTCCGTCAAACCCATCGACGCCAGCCGCTGGTGCAGGCGTGTCAGATTAGTCCACGCCGAATAGCGATCGGTAGACGACGCCATCGCGTCGAGGCGAGCCGCTATCTCGCCGAGCTCGACTTTCTCCATGCACGATTCGCCGAACACGTCGGGATCCAGCTTCAAAACACGGACGACCTCATCCAGGTCTCGAATGGCCTTCGGCTCTGCATCGCGAAGCACGCTTCGCAGCTTCGCAACCACATCCGGCTGCTGGGCAAGCGCCAATAGCGCGTCATGTGCGCAGTTCAGTGCGGCATCGCCTACTCGCTCACACCACACCGCGATTGTGAGCAAAGCGCCAAGGTCAGTCCGCTCTCCGTGCCAAGCGTCTCCCATAACGCGAAGGCAATAGTCCTTGTCATCCTCCCAGCGTGCCTTTCGGGATTGGACTCTATCGAGTCGATCCACCAGTTCGACTCGTTTGTCGGCTGTCTTTGGAAGTGGACCGCGCAGCATGCCCGCCAGGTCACGGGACGCGGCGCGATAGCTACTGCCCAATCGAGCGAAAAAGGAGCGCGTGCCGGCCACCAACGGTCCGCGCAACGTGGCCGTCTTCGCAGCGAATGCCGCCTCGACGAATGTCTCATCGGCGGCGTCTTGCTCAGACCGCCACGCAACTCCGGCCTCGATCGCTTTCTTGAGTCGCGGTAGATCCGACGCTGAAAGGAACGCGCGCGCGGTGTTGGCAGATCCTGCCGGCAGACCTTCCAGACGGTCAAGAACGTCTGCGATGGTTCCTGCCGACGAAATAGTGACTGGCACAGTGACGCTCAATGCACCAGCAGAAGTGCGCACTGCATCTTCTAGTAGTAGCACCGCGGCATGCGTAGTCTCGATGAGCCCGGTCAGTCGGGTGAGGTCGAGTGGCTGGAGATCAAGGTTTTGGGTTCCAGCGAATGGATGGCTGTTTGCATCGCCCTCCTCCCTGAGCACTTCGCCATAGCCAGCAACGGTCTCGAGCAGTTGTCGCTCTTGCTCCCGCGTCATCTGCACAAGGTCGTCGGCAGAGATGGTAGGAGCTGGCGCGCCCGAGCCGATGTAATGAACCTGCACGCTCAACACCGAGAAGGCTGTCTCCCCCGTGCTTCCAATCGGACTGTGCAGAGCCTCTGCAAGCAGGTTTAATCTGTCGCGTGCCTCAGTGAGAGCGACCGGTGCACCGGGTTGAACGGGGACGCCGGAGGGCCCTGGACGACCAGGTTACGACCCGACCTCACTTCCTCGATGACACGTGCCTGCGATGCGTCGGCATCGACGACGTGGAACAATTTTTCGGGAGGCAGCACGTCGTCGAGCCTGTCTTCGGGACCAAAGAGCGGAACTTCAGACTCGAAGCCTTCGAACAACAGTCCGCGCGTGAGCGCGTGCTCCGCAATCGCCCCATCGGGCCACGCATCGATAGCGAGATCGCGGTACATGAGGAGTTTCGAGAACGAAAAGAAACCGAGCTGCATGGCATCACTCTCGACCTCCCACCGGGCGCGGCCACTCACTACCTCCGCGACCTGCTCGAAATAGGTCGAGGGCTTCCACCCTTCCTCTACCTCGATATCAGGCAACGCGATGCCGAAATCGTCCTTCAACCGTTACTGCAGCGGAAGGTTGGTAAGGATGTCTTCGTCCCGAATCCGGACATCAAAGGTTGAAGTGCGCTGGTTGCGGACGAGTTCGACCGGCAAAAGCACCAGCGGTGCTGCGCGCGCTACGGCCGAAGATTTGTCCTCAAACCACGTGAGGAAGCCAAGCGCCAAATAGAGAATGTTTACGCCCGACTCCTCCTCCGCTGTCTGCGCTTCGTTAGCGATCTTAAGAAGTCTTTTCTGCAGCGCATCGGGACCCATTCGGGTCTCGAGTTGCGCATCCGTGTAGCGATCGGGCTCGAACTCTTGCGAGCCGGCATCGGCCAAATGGACCGCGTCGCTGGAATCGTCGCGATCATGGCCGATAGCCAGAAAGCGCATAACCTTTCGACTCGAAAGGATTGCATGGACATCGTCCGATCGCTCGTTGACGATGTTCACGACGTTCCCGCGTGTGTTCGCGCGGTTGACGTGCACCAGACGGTTTCGGGTGCCGGTCTCGACCAATCGCTTGCGAGTGTCGTCGAACAGCCGGATCAAGGCTGTCCGATCTGATACGTCGGTCGCCGTCTCGTCGCTTGCCACGTTAGCCATCTGTGTGCCCCCTGTCCGCCGGTTTCCCGACGCTCTCATCTTTGATACCTTTTAATTCTGGTCTCTTTGAAAATTCAGCCAGTTCGGATGATCTTCTTTAGCCGAGAATAGTTTTTTGGTCCAGTGTAAGTTTGGCAAATTTACCAGAATTTCTGCGCGTGGCGGCGCACACTTCTGGGTTTTGCTGGTTGGAGCTCCGGGATACTGGCTGACGAGACAATTTTCTTTCGCTACAGCGATGAACAGGTCGTCATTTCATTTGAAAGGCGATCGGTTACGAACAGAACCTGGTAGGGATTTTCGAGAGTGCCCGTGCGGCGATCGTTATGCAAAATCTAGGCTCGGCCACGAAGGGCCACGTTCGAAAGGTCCGAATTCAGCAATGAAGTTCAGGGAGCTCATGCAAGTTCTTCCGCGCCCGCGAGCATTTCTGATTAACGAAGTCCGAGCATACTGATCCGCTATTATTGCGGCGCGAAGCACCGCTGCCGGTGACGCCCCCCATGAGAAGGATTTGATGGAACAACGCCCCCCGTACCATCCACCCGAGCGAATCGTTGAGGACGATTGACTCCTTGTGTGAACCGGACCCCCGAAATTTGGGTTTCGTTCGGTTCGACAGCGTCACAGGTAATGCTCGACTAGCAACGGCTCTCGACCAACTTCGGGACATTGCGCAATTTACCCTTTGCGCCGAGGTGCCCGAGTCCGTCAGAGTACATTTTGAAACCGCGAAAAATCTCTACGCATACGCGTGGTTTGTCTATCGATTCCACGCTGTGGCTGAGCAGCAGGCGCTAACTTCGCTAGAATTCGCGTTGCGAGAACGGCTTGAAGGAGAAGTCGCACAATTTCCCTCGAAGGGAAAACGACAGCCAAACGGGCTAAGCGGTTGGCTGAATAAGGCGTTGGCTCACGGACTGATATCAAACGCCCAGCTCTCAAGGAGGATGGAGTGGGCGCTCCAGCGCGCGAGGAGCCGGGCTGATCTCCAGATGGTTGACGCGATGCAACGTTCCGGAACTTTGACTGCGCAGGTCGATTACTCATCCGTAAAACCTTCCCCCGAGGACTTGGACAATGACTGGATTGGTGTCTTTATCGACAGCCTGCCGAAAATCCGAAATGCTTACGCTCATGGATCGAGCCTCCTTCATCCCACCGTCCTGCGCACTTTCGAGATAGTCAGCGACCTGATCAACCAGCTGTTTGTTCCCGCACCGTAGCCAAACTATTCAAACGCGCACGGCTCTCCATCTGCATAAGGGAACCGGGGACACGTGGCGCAAGCGCCAAAATGTCCGACCGCTTCAGGCGGCTTACTGTAGTTCACCATCTCGCAGATACCGCTATACTTCGCGTCTTCAACGTTTGACAGCCAATGTTATGAGAGGAAAGATCGCTGACGGTGAAGCACGTGATCGCCTGATCATCTGGATCCGCCGTCGTATGGAAGAATTTGGTATCTCGACCGAAGCATTGGCTGCATCGATTCAACACGACGAGGACCACCCGCCGCTATATCGCGATGCACGAGGACACGAGTGGAACGGCCTTGGCGACATGCCGGACTGGCTGGTCGCTGCGAAAAATGCCGGCGTTAGTCCTGAGTTCTTCCGGATCGAAACAAAGTCCAGCGCGCCGACGCCGATTGCAGCGCGACCCATCGCCGCGCAAGTTGCCACCGATCCGCGCCAGCTCGACCTTTTCGACGCAGTGTGATCGCCACACTACCGAACGGTGCATCTGGGTGTTCAGCACGACGGGGGCTGACAAGGGTCAAAGGTCTGCTACGCCATCCCGGCCTGATCAGTTTCGGGAACTGGTGAACTCGCGGTTCCTGCAAGAAAATGCCTGAGGCGTTGTTCCGCGTCGATGACCTTGTGCAGCGGCGCACTCGCAAGTTGCGAATCGTGCAGGGCCAGAAGACGCTCAAAAACCGGGACCGTATCTTCTGCTAGCACCCATTCGCCAGACACGTGCGCCAATTCCAGGGCAGCCTCCACAGCATACTCCGCTGTCTTGAAGCTGTTGACGGGTTCCTCCCCATAACCGTCCTGCTGAAGAAACCACGCCACGTACACGGTACGCATCAGTTCATTAAACAGATGCCGGTTCCCGTGACCATCCCTGCAGGCGACGAGGGCAAGATGGGACGATAGCGACTGTTCGCGCGCGGACGCCTCAGCCATCGGCAATAACATTGCCGTCGTAAGGTGCTTCCGGGAATCGGGAGCATGTGCCCCGCGTCGCTTTGAATTCATTTCGTATGCCAATGCATGTGTCACTCCCGTCATTCTAGCGAATTAATTCCGTTGCGCCGGCAAAATCCGGGCTGGTGTACCCTCCGTGCGAAAATGTACTGCTCGCGCAGGTAGTATCCGCGCCTCGGATATTCATCGATCGAGAGCGTGACGCGAGCATATCGGCGTCAGACTGTGTCGCTCAGTATTCGAAACCGGCATGTCACATCGCACCTCTCCAGGAGAACAGGCGGATGACGAAGACAATCAGGTACGGCCTGTTCTTTCTGGCAATGGGATCGCCCGCGTTTGCCGGCGAGCGCTACGTTGAAGTGTGGAATCCACCCGAAGCGCACAGTGCAATGCACCCGCGACAACCCATCTATAAGACACCGAAGCATCGACGCGCGGGTGTCCGCATTGCGCACCACGGGTTGCGTCACCGGGGTTTCGCGGGGACGCCCGGTCCGAAAGCATCCGTCGCGACCGTCGAGCACCGCGCTCATGAGCCGCGGCATGAAGACATTCCGCGCCAGATGACACCTGAGGGCAATGTGCTTCGCGTCGATGGACGTCGCGCACAGGCTGCGGTCGAACGCTGATGCGAAGCGAAAAACACAAGGGCTACACGCTCTGGGGACATGCCATCCTCCAGCAGAAGGAAAGTTCACAGCGCGAACGCTACGCTGCCAGCGGCACGATCACGCTGGACAACAAGGTCGTTGAAGCTTCAGGTGTACTCAGCGAGTTCGGCACGGAAGACGAGGCAGAGCTGGCCGGGCTCAGATGGGCGCGCGCATGGGTGGATAGTTTCAACTGATGTGCCGCCCGTCGTCCCGTCGCCCTTTTCATAGACGCCGTCATCCTTGATGGGATCCCCGAGCAGGAACCAGCGAAATGAAGAAGCGCGGCAACACTGACGATCGATGCTGCAGCAAGGATCCAGCTGCCATGCCGGGAATAGACCTCGCGCACAGCCCACCAGAGTGGGTGGCGTTCCGCGCGTTTGCGGTCGGCGATCAGGTCATGCAGGGAACGGGTTAGCCGCGCCACATCCGCATGTGCAACCCGCTCAGAGTCAGCCTGATTCATCAGGAAATCGAACACGCGCCGCTCTGCGATATTGTCCTTCCAGTTCTCGACCGCGCTGAGATCGTGCACCCTGATTGCGCGCGACATCCCCGCCCGATGTTCGGGATCCGCGTAATCAAAAGCAAAACCGAACTGTTCATAGAATCGGTTGCGTCGGGCAGTGTTCTTGCCGTATGCCTGACCTGCCAGCAACTCGATGTTGTTCACGTCCGCGTCAGGCCACTGCCGGACCCAGCAGACGATCTCATTCATGAGATACGTGCCGATCCGCTGTCCCTCCAGTCCCGGCAGATCGAGTGTCACGAATCCGTGTTCCCACACGCCAGATGCTGTCACGGAAACGCGATTATGCACGGCAGAATAGCAGCCCCTGAACTCACCCTGCCCGCTCGCCGGCCCGACGGGTACGCCGATCATGCGGTATGAGAGCTCAATGTGCGCCGTATCCAGCTGCCCGTCCGCGTAGCGCTCATATCGCGTTTCGCGCTCGACGAGTACTCGGGCGATCACGCCACGATCCGTTTTGTTGCGATCCCTGATCTCGAGAACGAGCACGCGCGGCTTCTTTCCCGGACCTTCATTGATTTCCAGTGTCGGTAACGTTCCCGCTCCAGCGACAGGTCATCTGATTGCTGCAACGATAGCGCAGAAGTCGTCCACCTAGATCCGGCCCATATTGAATTCCCGAATGCCTTTCGCGTCGCGCAGCGCGATCGCCGCACGGTTCAGGCTATCGCGTAACTGCTCCGCATCACGCATCCCTGGCAAACGCCAGTGCGGGTTGTTCGAGTCGCTGGTCAGCGCGATCACGATGCCGATCCCGAACGGTCGTTGCCACCACGGATGCAGCGACGTGACATCCTGGATGCGGAAGAGCTCAAGGCTCTCGACCCGCCGGCTGAAAATGCCCTGACGGCAGGTAATTCGGGCGGTGTCGATGATGATTTCCGTGCATGCTGTCCGGAGGTACGCGAGCACGACTCCTGCCGCGATGACCACCAACGCGATCAGGGGCGCATACCACGGCACGGGCCAACGGGTTGCCGCGTACAGATAGGCGGTGAACACGGTGATCGTGGCGACGACGCCTTTGAGATACGCAGGCAGATTCACGACCTGCGACGGCGTACCGCTGAAAATGATCTCTTCAACGACAGTCACAGCACGTTCGTGGTTCACGGTTGCAAGCCGGGGCATTCGATTCCTCTCGGGTGGATGGTTCATTGTTCGACGTCGGGTCCGCTAGCGGGCCCGCTGTTCTGACCGGTAGTGGGACCGCTGCCGGAACCGGGATCGGACACATCGGGATCATTGGGCAGCTGGGTGTCCCCATTTGGGGTGGGCGGATCGCGGCCGACAGGTAGTTGCGTTTCACGTACTGCCTTGCGTAGCTCGTCACGCTCCCAGGCGTCGCGCTCGCGCTGCCCCGCCCGGCGTTCATCTGCTTCGGCATCGAGCTCGGCAAGCCGGATCTGGCGGATGTGCTCCAGCTCCGGCTGTTCAAACACGATACGCATGCGCGTGTCAGCGGCCACCCGTGCCGCTGCCGCCTGGAAAGCCTCGGGACCGGAGAGCGATAGCGTGGCGCCGAACTTCTGCTGCGCGAAACGCAGCGCGATCTCGATTGCTTCGCGTTCGCTATCCCATAACCGCAACGTGCGCCCCTCGTCGACGAGGAACGCCGCCCCATCCTTGTGGTAGTCAACCTCACCGGTCGATCGCACCTCGTACGTGATTGACGGTCCGTGGTGGATCAGTTCGTTGTGGTCAGCGTGAGGCCTTGGCCCTGGACCGGGCAAGGGTCCATTGAAGGTCAAAATGTTTTCGTCGTCCGCACGCCGGAGCAGCTGGCGGACCTGCTGCATGCGTCGCAGTTCACGTAGCGCCCGTGTGTCACCGGCCTGCGCGCGCTCCTGCAGAAAATCCCGGTACTGGTCGGTGACTGGTTGCCGCCCTGCACCTTTGAGCGCGTCACGTTCCTTTGCGATACGATCGCGTAGCGCAGCCTCGGACTCAAGGCGCGTCACGCGTGCGGCTGACAGTTGATCTCGCCGCTCGAGTGCAGACAGATCCCTGCGGTCGGCCAGGGAGCTGCGTGCACCGTAGAACGCGGCCTTGATCGCGCCACGCCGGTCTTTTTCGTGCTGCGCCTGCTCATCCCACGCGTGGCGCAACCCGTCGCGAAAGGCGGCACGCCACTGCTGGAATTCACCCCACAGGTCACGCTCGGGCGTATGACGCGGCGCATGCCCGGGGTTCCGTCCGGTTTGCGCGCGATATGTATCGCGCAGCAGTTGCGCGGCTTCCACCCAGGAGAGATTCATCTCCTTCGTCAGGAAGTCGGACACATTCAGATGGCGCACACCAGCACGGATACGGTCACCGCCGTCGGCACCCTTGCCGATGCTGTACTTGTCGACGATCAGGCCGTGCGAATGCGCCAGTGCGGCGAGCAACCGGCTCGCATCAAGTGTCGCCCGGATCTCCGCAAACTCCGTGCGCTTGCTTCGGGTACTGCGCGACTCCACGAGGTCCCGTGCA
>WNGR01006375.1_pt1 | contig 12601 bp, 10 predicted proteins | sample 5407581 | NCBI WGS metagenome assembly WNGR01 (sample SAMN13153383, study PRJNA577476) | soil metagenome | isolation source: 80 cm soil or saprolite under Garry oak tree replicate 2 | place: USA:California | collected 2016-06-15
CGGGTTTGCCATCATGGCCACCGGCAACCTGCTGACCGCGGCCGCGCCCTGGCTGATCGCCGCCGTCGCCGCCCAGGTCCTGCGCGGCCTGGCGATCCCCCTCGCGGACAGCCACCTGACGACGTACCTTCAGCGCACCACGCCGCCCGACATGCTCGGCCGGGTCCTGGCCAACGTCTACGGCGGGGTGGGCGTCGCGGCCGCCGCCGGCTACCTCCTCGGCGGCCCCGTTGTCGACGCCACCTCCCCGCGCATAGCCTTCGTGCTGGTCGGCTGCGGCGGCCTGGCAGGCGCGGCCGTCACCGCCGTACTGCTCCGCAAGGCACGGCCCGGTTCTAGGGCTGGGGCGGCGGCGCCAAGATCGTGATGCCGTGCCGGGCGGCGGCCTGGGCGAGTGCGGCGAAGTCCGGCGGCCCGGCGGGCGGCGGGGCAGGGTGGGGCCTGAGCGGGCTGACCGGTCTCGACCGCGAACCGCGGACAGGGCTGCCGGTCACGGGGACAATGGATTCGGTCATGGCGGGCTCCCTTCCCGGCCGACTGCATTCCTCATACGATGGCCGCTGCACATATGTCCTGGCGTTCGCCCGTCCGTAACGCCATCGCATCGCGGCGGACTCTCTAGGTGTCAGGTCACCACGTTGCGGGAGGGGTCATGGAAGAGGTACGCCCGGCTTCATGGACAGCCGTACGCGTGGCCCGCCCCGCGCGAGATCTCACTCAATCCGCGCGGTTTTACCGCGACCTGATCGGTCTGCCCTCTCTCGGCGGCTTCGAAAACCATGATGGCTACAACGGCGTATTCTTCGCGCTCCCAGGGGGAGCCGAACTGGAACTGACGGCTGGGCCAGCCCAGCCCGCACCAGCTACCGACGAGGATCTCCTGGTTCTGTACGTCCAGACCCAGGCCGAGGCGGAAGCCATCGGCGCACGCCTGACCGCCGCGGGTGTCACCAGGATCCCGAACCGGAATCCCTACTGGAACCGGTCAGGCCTGACGTTCCTGGATCCCGACGGTTACCGGATCGTGATCGCAGTGGCTACGCCCTCCGGGTGACGCCGCCACCGTTCCGTGCCCGAGGTCAGCCCAGCAGCTTCAGCAGGTGAATATCGTCGTGGCCGTGCGGATAGCCCGGCGTGCGACCGCATTCGCGATAGCCAAACCGGGCGTAGAAACCCGGCGCCTGGAAGGAATGGGTATTCAGGGCTACCCGGTCGCAGCCGCGGTGCCGGATCTCGGCTTCGGCGGCGGCCAAGAGCCTGGCTCCCAGGCCAGAACCGCGCTGGTCGTCTCGAACCCAGAGCAGGTCGATGTAGCCGCACCCGCCCCAGGTCCACCCGTAGAGCCCCGCGCGCAGGTCACCGTCGTCCCCACGGACCGCAACGCTCAGCATGCGGCCATCATGGTGGCCGGTGACGGCGGCGTTGAATTCGCTGATCTCCTTATCGAGGCGTTCGGCGAGGTCAGCATCGGCGTCGCCGACAGCGAACCGGACCTCACTCATTATCGCTCTCCTTCCGTGGGGACGTATTCCAGGATGCGGCCGAGGTCGCGGAAGCCCACGGCGGCGTACACGCGCTCGGCCATCTGGGTCGACTGCAGGCTCGCGGTCCGGCAGCCGCGGGCGCGCGGCGTAGACCTGGGCGGTGGTCAGCGCGGTGCCCAGCCCGCGCCGCCGGGCCTTCTCGACCGTTCCGACGTTGTAGATCCCGCAGTCGTCGCCGAAGTCGTACGCCAGCGCCGCCGCGACCATCTCGCCATCGATACGGGCCGCCAGCAGGTGAATGGCGGCGTGGTCGGCGGCACTGAGGAAATCGGGCGGCAGGCCGTCCATCCTCAGGTACTCGGGCCAGTCCGCCGGGCCCAGCGGGATCTGCGAGCGAGGCAGGGCGATGTCGTCGAGGTCCATGCCCATGGCCCGGGTCGTGGTGTCGAGGGTGTAGCCGCGCCGCTCCAGCTCGGCGCGCATCGGCTCGTCGCTCTCGTGCACCCAGGCGGCGAAGCGGGCGACGCCGACCCCGGCGTACACGGACTCCATGGCGTCCAGGGCACCGGAGCGGTCACCCGCGCCCAGATCGCGCTGGAGGAGGGCGTTGTTGTAGAAGGCGCGTTCGGGCTCGTCCGGGAACACGGCGGCGGCCACGCCGGGCAGGCGGTGTACCGCCGCCCCGGTCGCCCCGCGGGCGTACTCCTCAAAGGAGGCGAGCAGGGTATCGCTGCCGCGCCGGTAGAGTTCGGCCTGCTCGGAGGACTCGAGCAGATTCGGCGCTGTCATGATGTCTCCGTGACGTCGTGGCTGGACACTTAGAGAGTCCGGCGCGAAGCAGTGGCGTTACCGACGTTCGGTGACTATTTCGTCCGGCCGATCCTGGCCGTTGCCGTGTAACGCCTGGGCCGGCACGGCGACCATCTAGTGAGAGGGAGGCGCACGATCACGACAGGCACGGACGGTCAGGGGGAGCATTCCCCGTCGCGCGGTCCCGATGAAGGCGAGCTGCTGGGGCGCCTGCGGACCGGCGACGAGGAGGCCTTCGCGTGCCTGGTCGACCGCCATCACGCGGCGATGGTCCGGTTCGCCCGCGGCTACGTGCGGAGCCCGGCAGTCGCCGAAGAGGTAGCGCAGGACGCGTGGCTGGGGCTGCTCCGTGGCCTCGACCGTTTCGAGGGCCGGTCGTCGTTGCGCACGTGGCTGTTCCGCATCGTGGCGAACCGGGCGATCAGCGCCGGGCTGCAGGAGCGGCAGCACCTGCCGGTAGACGACAGCGAGCTGGGGGACGACGGCGGCCGGTTCAGCCAGGACGGGTGGTGGGCCACTCCCCCGGTCCACTGGGCTGCCGAGGCCGTCGACCGCATGGTCGCGCCCGAGCTGGCGGCCCGCGTGCGCCAGCTCGTAGAGGATCTGCCGCCCGCGCAACGTCAGGTCGTCACGCTGCGCGACGTGGAGGGGCTGCCGACCGCGGACGTCTGCATCATCCTCGACATCAGTGAGGGGAACCAGCGCGTGCTGCTGCACCGGGCCCGCGCCCGGATCCGGCGACACCTCGAGCAGGAGGCGGTGTGGTGACAACCCGAGACGCCAAGCCCGACGCGCACGACATCACCTGCCGGCAGGCTGTGGGCCTGATGACGGACTACCTCGACGGTGCCCTCGGGCCGGACGACCTGGCCCTCGTGGAGGCTCACCTCGGCGAATGCGAGGGCTGCGCCGAGCACCTGCGGCAGATCCGCATCACCGTCGCGGTCACCGGCCGGATCCGCGAGGATGACCTGGATGCCCGCGCGCGCGGACCTCATGGACCTCTACCGCCGCTGGCGGCGCGACCGGGATCTCTGATGCCGCACGACCTCCGTATCGAGATCTACCGCGGATCCAGGGATAACCTGCGCCCGCTGTTCGAGCTGGCCGAGGATTCCGCCGCGGAACTCGACTCCTACATGGACGCCGGCCGCGTCCTGGTGGCCGTCTCGGACGGCGAGATCATCGGCCACCTCCAGCTGACCGGCGCCGGTGACCCGCGGCAGGCGGAGATCAAGAACATGGCCGTGCGCGAGACCCTGCAGGGACAAGGGATAGGGCGCCGGCTCATCCAGGCCGCCGTCGACCTCGCCGCGGCCGAGGCCGTGACGACGATCCTGGTCGCGACCGCGGCCGCGGACATCGGCAACCTGCGCTTCTACCAGCGGCAGGGCTTCCGGATGCGATCCGTCGAGCGGGACGCCTTCACCCCCGCCACCGGCTACCCGCCCGGGCTGCTCATCGACGGCATCGAGCTCAGGGACCGGGTCTGGCTAGACCGGACGGTGTTAGTTCGCGTTCACCTAACCAGTGATCGCCAGGACCTCGAAGTTCCCGCGTCCGACGGCGCGTTTGAGGGTACGGATGACCGAGCGATGGTCGTCGTAAGGCCCGAACACGTACAGCGGCTTGCCATCCTTGCCGAACGAGATGGCACCCGGGCCGATCCATGAGCCCAGGTGGCCAGCTTGCAGCGGCGAAGTCCGGATGCGGATCGAAGCCCAGGCTCCGCGCGTACTCAACCGAGCCGAAAACGATCTCACGGGCCAGCTCGATGGGCGCCTCGACCGGATCGCCGCGGTAGCCGGAAAAGTATCTGCGGACGAAACCGCGCAGGTCGCGTTCGTCCATGGGTTCCGGGCCGAGGGCGTTCTTGACCCCGAGGCAGTAGGCGTCGGCTAGATAGCCGCAAGCTGAGACCTTGCCATATCTGACCCGGCGGGCGACCAGCACCGAAATCAGGCCTTGGCTTCCTCCGGCGGGATCGTCGTCCAGCGGCCAGCCGGGATGATCGCCGATGTTCAGGCCAGTACTCCAGCCTGGGCTGATCCAGCAGCCGGCCAGGGCTGGCTCTATCGCCGCGCCCTGCGCCAGAACGGCCGCGGCGCGGACCAGCTGGCTTGCCTCCGCAGGCCTTATCCCCAGGATGCGAGCGATCTCCTTGGGATTCCGTCCTTGCTCCCGCAACTGGCGTACGCGCTCGAGATGCTCATCCGTCGGCACAGACCCGATCGTAGAGCGGGTAAGACACCGCCATGGCCGTCTTCCGCCACGAGCGGTCTTACCCCGCCGGGAACCGGCATGCTGTGACAGTGAGCCGGTTGGGCGGGGGCGGTACTCTCAGCCGAACGAGCTTGATTTCGTGGTCATGACCATGAGTGTGATCAGGGACGGCCCGGCAGGTCATGGGGCGAGTTCCCCATCTTCAGCGTCAGAATGGGGGTGTGCCTGCGGACATGCTTGTCGGGAGGCGGCTGGCGGTCGGCGCGCTGCGTTCGGCGGTCGACGCCGCGGTCGGGGGCGCGGGCGGGGTCGTCCTGCTCGCGGGTGAGGCCGGCATGGGCAAAACCGCGCTCGCGTCCGAGGCGGTGGCCTACGCGAAGGCTCGCGGAGCAACGGCTGTGTGGGGCACGTGCTGGGAGGGCGGGGGCGCGCCCGGCTTCTGGCCGTGGATCCAGGTGGTGCGGGCGCTGGCCGCGGAAGGCCACGGCACGGGCGAAGCGGTGCTGGCCGAGCTCACCGGCGTCAGCGCGGAGCGGGGCGGCAGCCTGGGCGACGAGTCCGCGGTTCGCTTCCGCACCTATGACCTGGCGGCGGCGTACCTGCGGAGCCGGCCGGCCCGGCGGCCGCTGGTGGTCGTCGTGGACGACCTGCACTGGGCCGACGTGTCGTCGCTGCGGCTGCTCGTGTTCCTCGCCCGCCAGCTGCACGACGCGGCCGTGCTGGTCATCGGGACGTACCGGGACGTGGAGGTGGCGGCCGGCGATCATCCCGCCCGCCCGCTGCTGGCCGAGCTGGCCGGGCAGGCCGAGCTGGTACAACTCACCGGCCTGACCGCGGACGAGGTCGGCCAGCTACTGGAGAAGGTATGCGGTGAGCGCCCGCCTCCGCCGCTGATCCAGGCCGTGCACGACCGCACGGCGGGCAACCCGTTTTTCGCCCAGCAGATCGCGCGGCTGCTCGCGGCGCAGGGGGCGCCGCTCGACCGGGCCCCGGTGACGGGCGTACCGCCCGCGGTGGGCGACGTGCTGGCGCGCCGCCTGGCCCGGCTGCCCGGTCCGGTCGTGGACCTGCTCGCCGTGGCGTCGGTCGTCGGAAGACGTTTCCCGCTCACGCTGGTGGCCGCCGTCGCCGGCACGGCGGCCGATGCGGCGGTGCCGCTCGCCGACGGAGCGGTCCGCGCCGCGGTACTGGAGCAGGACGAGCCCGGCCACCTCCGGTTCAGCCATGACCTGTTCCGCGAGGTCCTCTACCGCGGGCTGCCGGCCGCCCGGCGCTCGGCGCTGCACCTGTCGGTGGCCGGACGGCTGGAGCAGCACACCGGCCCGGCGGCGACCGTGGCTGAGATCGCCCACCACCGCAGCCTGGCGTGGCCGCTCGGTGACCGCGACCGTGCTGTCGCCGCGCTCGCCGAGGCGGCCAGGGAAGCGACCGCCGGGACCGCCTTCGACGAGGCGGCCGCATGGCTGCGCCGGGCCATCGAGGTCGCCGGCGACGAGACAGCGGCTGACCTGGTAATGGTGTGCGAGTACGGGGATGCGCTGCGGCGGGCCGGACACGGCGAGGAGGCGCGAGCCGCGCTGGCCGGGGCGGCGGCGCGCGCCCGTGTGAATGGCGACGCGGAACTGCTCGCCCGGGCGGCCTTCGGCGTGCACCGGATAGCGACGCTGACCGAGTCGCCGCGATCAGGGGTGATCGCGCTGCTGGAGGAGGCGCTCGCCGGTGCCGGTACGGCGGACGGCGGGCCGGCGCGATGGCTGCTGTCGGCGTCGCTGGCGCGCGAGCTCGCCGATGGCCCGCATCGTGATCTGCCCCGGGCCGTCGGGCTGGCCAGCGCCGCGGTCGAAGGCGCCCGGGCGGCTGGTGAGGCCGGCGCGCTCGCCTACGCGCTGTTCGCGCTGGCCGACGTGCGCTGGGAGCCGGGCACCGCGGCCGAACGGCTGAGCATCGCCGGGGAACTGGCGGCCGCCGCGGCCGCCGCCGGCGAGACCGAACTGGTGCTGGAAGCGCACCTGTGCAGGCTCGTCGCGCTGCTTGAGCTCGGCGACCCGTCCTTCACCGTTGAGCTCAGCACCTTTAGCCGGCTGGCCGAGCAGGCCGCGATCCCGCGGTACCTGTACCTGGCGCGGTCCCGCCAGGCTACGGCTGCGTCCCTGACCGGACCGCTGGAGAAGGCCGACGAGCTCATCGCCGCGGCGGCCGACTACGGCGAGCGGATCGGCGAGCCGGACGCGTGGGCGGTGGAATCCAGCCAGCTGGCCGGCCTGGCGTTCATCCGGCACGACTGGACCCGGCTGAACGGCCTGGCCGCGACGCGCGGTCAGGTGCTCACCCCGCCCGAGTTCGCCTGGCACGAGCGGGCCTGGCTGCTCATCGAGGCGGGTGACCGGGACGCCGCGGCGGCCCTGGTGGCCTCGGTGCCCATCAGCCCGGCTGCCTACCGCTGGCGGCACACCGCGATGCTGACAAGCGACGCCGAGCTGGCCGCGGCCGTGGCGGACCGTCGCCGGTGCACCGCACTGTACGAGCAACTGCTGCCGATGGCGGACGAATTCGCCGTGGTGGGCGCGGCGGTGTTCACGACCGGTCCGGTCGCCCTGCAACTCGGGCTGCTGGCCGCCGCGCTCGGCCGCTGGGACGACGCCGCGCGGCATCTCGGCCATGCTGTCACGTGGTGCGACCGGCTGGGCGCCCGGCTGCACGGCGACCGGGCGCGAGCCGAACTCGAGCGTCTGCCGACGAGGCGCGTCCGGGCCGACGGACGCGGCGAGCCGAGCGAGTTCCGCCGCGACGGCGAGGTCTGGACGCTCGTCTTCGCCGGCCGGCGCGCACAGCTGCGGGACGCCAAGGGCCTGCGAGACCTGGCCGTCCTGCTCGGCGCGCCCGGCCAGGAGGTGGCCGCGGCGGATCTGGTCACCGGAACGGCGCAGCCGGCCCAGGCCTTCGGCGCCGACCCGGTCCTGGACGAGCGGGCCCGCACCGAATACCGGACCCGGCTGACCGAGCTCGACGACGAGCTGGCGCAGGCCGACGCGCATCACGACATCGAGCGCTCGGCCCGGCTGGCGGCCGAACGCGATGCGCTCATCGACGAACTCGGCCGCGCCACCGGCCTCGGCGGGCGGCGCCGGCGGCTGGGGGACGCCGCCGAGCGGGCGCGCACAACGGTCACGGCCCGGATCCGTGACGCCATCGGCCGCATCGAGCGGGCCCACCCGGAGCTCGGCCGGCACCTGCGGGCCAGCATCGTGACGGGTACGCGGTGTGCCTACCGGCCGGCCGAGACCGTGCGGTGGAGCATCTCACAATCGTGAGGCGCGATCTCACGCCATCAGGGCAATCTCGCGAACAACGGAAGGAGACCCTGATGGCTGTCGACGAGCAGAAGGTGGAAGAGGCGGTCGGGAAGGTATTCGGCGAGCTGGGCGTGGCCATCACCGGGCCGCTAGTCGTGCTCGGTGACCGGCTGGGCCTGTGGGCGGCGATGGCGGGGGCCGGCCCTGTGACGCCGGACGAGCTGGCGGCCAGGAGCGGAACCGTAGAGCGCTACGTCCGGGAGTGGCTGCGCGGGGTGGCCGTGGCCGGTTACGTCGGCTACGACCCGGCGGGCGGCACGTTCACGCTCTCCGACGAGATGGCGCTGGTGATCGCGGGCGAGGACAGCCCCGCGTCGCTCATCGGCGTGTTCGAAGGGTTCACCGGGCTGTGGAACGACCTCGCCATGATCGAGGGGTTTTTCCGGACCGGCGGGGGGATGGGATGGGGCGACCACCATCCCGCGCTCAACGACGCCCAGGCCCGCTTCACCCGCCCGATGTACCGGGCGTCGCTGGTCGACGGGTGGATCGCCGCCCTGGACGGGGTGACCGGCCGGCTCCAGGCGGGCGGCCGGGTGGCCGACATCGGCTGCGGCCAGGGCACGTCCACGATCCTGATGGCCGAACGGTTCCCGGCCTCGGCGTTCACCGGTTTCGACCACAGCGACGCCCTCATCGCCGCCGCCCGCAAGGCGGCGGCCGACGCGGGCGTGAGCGACTGGGTGAACTTCGAGGTGGCCGACGCCACGTCGTTCCCGGCCGACCCCGGCCGCGGCTACGACCTGGTCACGTTCACCGACTGCCTGCACGACCTCGGTGACCCGGTGGCCGCGGCGGCCCGCGCCCGCTCGGTCCTCGCCCCGGGCGGGATGACGATGATCATCGAGCCGCTCGCCGCCGACCGTCTCGAGGACGACTTCACCAACCCCTACGCCCGCATCGGCTACGCCATCTCGACATTGGTATGCACGCCCTCGTCGCTCGCCCAGCCCGGGGCGACGGCGCTCGGGGCGATGGCCGGCGAGGCCCGGCTGCGGCAGGTGCTCGCCGAGGCCGGCTATACCCGGGTGCGGCGCGTCGCCCAGCAGGCGGCGCCGTTCAACATCGTGCTGGAGGCCCGGCCATGAGCGGGCCGCTCTATCTCGGCGCGCAGCACTACGACGGCGACCCCGGCGAACTCCTGCCGGCCTATCACCGGATGCTGGAGCGGTTCGGGATCGACAACCTCGACGTGCACCTCTGCGTCGTCCGGGACGACGGGCTGACGGTGTTCGACGCCTGCCCCGGGAAGGCCGTCTACGAGGAGTTCACCACGAGCGACATGTTCCGCGAGGCCGTGGCCGCGGCGGGACTGCCCGCGCCCCGCATCGAGGGTCTCGGCGACATCCAGGTCGCCCATCTGCGTCAGGAGGTCAGGCCGTGACCGATGAACTCGCGCTGCTCGACGCGACCGCGCAGGCCGAGCTGGTGCGTACCGGCCAGGTCAGCGCGGCAGAGCTGGTCACGGCGGCGATCGAGCGGATCGAGGCGCTGAACCCGGTGCTGAACGCCGTGGTCACGCCGGTCTTCGACCGGGCGGCCGACGAAGCGCGGGCCGGGCCGACGGGCCCTTTTGCCGGGGTGCCGTACCTGGTCAAGGACCTAGCTATCGAGATGGAGGGCGTTCGCTTCACCGAGGGTTCCCGCTTCCTGGCCGGCCACGTGTCCGCCTTCGACTCCGAGCTCGTGCTCCGGCTGCGCCGTGCGGGCCTGGTCATCCTGGGCAAGACCAATACGCCGGAGTTCGGGATGGCGCCGGCCTGCGAGCCGGTGCTGTTCGGCCCGACCCGGAACCCGTGGGACACGCAGCGCTCCACCAGCGGGTCCAGCGGCGGCTCCGCGGCGGCGGTCGCGTCGGGCATGGTGCCCTTCGCGCACGGCAACGACCTGGGCGGCTCGCTGCGCTACCCGGCCTCCGCGTGCGGCCTGTTCGCCCTCAAGCCAACCCGGGCGCGGAACCCGCTCGGGCCCGAGTATGGCGACGTCGCCGCGGGCGGGGCGGCCGAGCACGCGCTGACCCGTTCGGTCCGGGACAGCGCCGCACTGCTCGACGCCACGTCAGGGCCCGACCTGGGCGACCCGTACTGGGCGCCGCCGCCGGCCCGCCCGTTCCTGGCCGAGGTGGGCGCCGAACCCGGGCGGCTGCGGATCGGCTACACCACCAGGACGCCAGACGGCGACCTCGGCCATCCCGACTGCGTCGCGGCCGCCGAGCACGCCGCGCGGCTGTGTTCATCACTCGGCCACGAGGTCAGCGAGACGGATTGGCCGGGGTTCACGCCCGAGGTCGGCGCGGCCATCGGCACGATGATCAGCGCGGCCGCCTCGTGGATCATGCGCTACTGGATCCGGCACCTCGGCCGTGAGCCGGGCGAGGACGAGATCGAGCCGCTGAACCGGGCGCTGTGGCAGGCCGGCGAGCAGACCACCGCGGCGCAGTGGCTGCTCGCCGTCGGGGACGTGCAGCGTTTCGGCCGCCGGGTGGCCCGCTACTTCACCGGCTTCGACGCGTTCCTGACGCCGACGATGTCCTCGCCGCCGCTGCCGATCGGCGAGATGGTCTCGACGCCGGAGGATCCGTGGCGGTCGCTCAAGGTCAGCGGGCAGACCGTGCGCTACGCGGGCGTGGTCGCGAACCTGACCGGCAATCCCGCGATGTCGGTCCCGCTGTGGTGGAACGACGAGGGATTGCCGATCGGCGTACACGTCCTCGGCCGGTTCGGCGACGAGGCCACGCTCATCCGGCTGGCCGCGCAGCTGGAGGCGGCGCAGCCGTGGGCCGGGCGCCGTCCTGCGGTGCACGCGGCGCGGCCGCGGGAACCGTAGCGCTGCCCAGGATGGCGGGGCGGACGAACGGCGGGGCCTTGGGTAGCTCGATGTGCTCGACCTGGGTGACGGTGAAGCCGGCCGCGCGGATGGAGTCGAGCGTGGGGCGGTTGCAGTCGCAGCACACGACCAGCCGGTTCAGCCAGTTCAGCCGGTCCTGCAGGCGGGCCGTGGCCGGGTCACCGGACCGCAGGTGCTCGATGAACAGCAGCCGGCCGCCGGGACGCAGCACCCGGCGCAGCTCCCGCAGCGCCCGGGGCTGGTCGTCGACGCCGCACAGGACCAGCGTCGACACCGCCACGTCGAAGCTGTGATCGTCGAAGGGAAGATCCTCGGCCGGCGCGCGCAGGATCTTGGCGTCCCGGCGGTGCTCATGAACGGCGCGCTCCAGGCGGCGCAGCATCGCAGGCTCGGGCTCGGTGATCGTCAGCGACCTGACGGCTGGCCCGTAGCAGGACAGGTTAAGCCCGGTCCCGCCGCCGATCTCGATCACGTCGCCGCTCGCGCCGGCGAGCAGGCGCTCACGGAAGGCGCGCAATCCGGCCTTTTCTGCCCCGGCTATCTGCCGGTCGTACGTCATGGCGAAGAACTTGGTCCGCAGGCTCATGGCTTCCTCACTTCGTCGCGCCGGAGATCGCTGCTGACACGAACGTAACGAGGCGACCGGGACCAGCGCATGAGGCGAACACCCCATCTTCGCCACCGGCGGCGCCGGGTCTGCCAACGGTTACGCTTGGCTGGTGGGAGAGGGTGCCGAGACACCGCGCGCGCGGCTGGCCGAGCTGGTCGCGGCGCTGTCGCGCGGCGTCGACCTAGGGTTCGGGCAGCCGATGGAGCACGTGCTGCGCCAGTGCCTGATCGCGTTGCGGCTGGCCGAGCACGCGGGGCTCGGCGAGCAGGACCGGATGGCCGTCTACTATACCGCGCTGCTGGTCAACGTGGGCTGCCACGCCGACGCGCACGAGCAGGCGAAGTGGTTCGGCGACGACATCACGCTCAAGTCCGGCAAGTACGTCCACGAGCTGGGCAGCGTGCGCGGCGCGCTGTACGGGATGCGGATGGTCGGCGCGGGCAACCCGCCGCTGCACCGGTTCCGGGTCGGGCTCGAGTTCGCCTTCTCCGGGCACCGCGAGCTGGACGGGATGATCTCCCAGCACGCGAGGCTGGCCCGGACGCTGGCCGAGCAGCTCGAGCTGCCCGGCGCGGTGCGCGAGGGGGTCGGCGCGGCCTACGAGCAGTGGGACGGGCGCGGCTGGCCGGGCATGCTGAAGGCCGGCGCGATCCCGGTCGCGGCCAGGATCGCCCAGCTCGCGGAGTTCATGGAGGTGACGCACCGGGTCGGCGGCCTGGCCGGGGCCACCGCGCTGGCCCGCAGGCGGGCGGGCCGTCAGTTCGACCCGGACCTGGCCGCGCTGCTGTGCTCGCACGCGGAGGAGATCTTCGGCGGGCTGGAGGCGGCCCCGGCCTGGCGGACCGTGATCGCGGCCGAACCCGCGCTGACCGTGGAGCTGTCGCCGGACCAGCTCGACCGGGCGCTGGCGGCCATCGCGAACTTCGTGGACCTGAAGTCGCCGTTTACCCTGGGCCATTCGGTCGCGGTGGCGGAGCTGGCCGAGGAGGCCGGCCGCCGGCTCGGGCTGCCGCCGGAGCAGGTGCTGACCCTGCGCCGGGCCGGGTTCGTGCACGGGTTCGGCCGGCTGGGCGTGTCGAATTCGATCTGGGACCGGCCCGGGCCGCTGAGCGCGGGCGAGTGGGAACGGATCCGGATGTACCCGTACCTGACCGAGCGGATGCTGCACCAGTCGGCCGCGCTGGCGCCGCTCGGCGAGATCGCGGTGCAGCACCGCGAGCGGCTGGACGGCAGCGGGTACCCGCGCGGGCTGTCCGGCGGCGCGATCTCCCGGC
>WNGR01019846.1_pt1 | contig 12599 bp, 11 predicted proteins | sample 5407581 | NCBI WGS metagenome assembly WNGR01 (sample SAMN13153383, study PRJNA577476) | soil metagenome | isolation source: 80 cm soil or saprolite under Garry oak tree replicate 2 | place: USA:California | collected 2016-06-15
GATTACTATATTCACGTTGAGACACGCGAAGCAGCGGTACAGCTGGTACAACACATGCCTTACCGGGGTCATACCCTGACAACGGCGGAGGTCAATGCTTATGCCGGACCGGTCATTGAGCAGGCGGTGAACCAGTTAGTACAAATAACCCCACTTGAAGCCGTCAATGAGAAGATTCATGATCTCTCACAGATTGTGTATCAACATCTCCAGCAATTCCTGTCGCTTTACGGCATTTCCCTGAATACTGTCAAGGTGCTTGTCTTCCCTCGTGATGAGCGCATGAAAGCCCTGATCTCTTTGAAGGCGTTCGGGTTGAGTGAGTTGGATGCGGTGCGCTATTATACGGCGATGTTGATGGCGGAGCGCGGTATAGTTTCTGCTCCGAACATGGCGATTGGTATGCCATTTAGCATCAATGGCGTACAGACAACGGCCAGTACTGATCGCTATACCATGAATACGGCAACAACGCCACCTCCACCACCAGCCCCTAAGCCGGTGACGCGCTAGCTTCTGGGTATCAGGGAGAACCGAAATGAATTCTGGACCATCGAGCGATCCGGTCGTACAGCAATTACAATTATTGCTGACCGGTTACGGCTACAACTTTTATAGTTCGGTCAACCAGGCACGAACAGATGATCAGCTGGTACGAGAACGGGCCAGCTATTACCTGGCACAGGCAGTAGATATGCTGGCAAACTTACGTGGCGAGTACCAGCGACGCTTCATTCCGCCCTTAACGCGAGCAAATCCTGATCCACCCGCAGAGGCAATGGCGCAGGTACGCGAGATCGAGGCGGTGCAACAGGAGCTTGCCGGTGTGGAGAGCCATATTCGCGGCATGCCTGTGCCTGCCTCGGATCGGACATGGTGGCGTTTTCGCCAGGAACAACCACTCCTGATGCAATTACTCAATTTTGATCTGCAGCTAGTCCGCAGCAGTGAGCAGGTGTATTACTATGTATCACAACTGGACTCTGCTAGCTGGAATACGCAAGGAAGTCGGCCATTGCGACAAATGATACAGCAGTTGACACAGCTTGCTCGCGAGCGGGAACAGTTTCTTTTACTTCACCTATGAGAGTAGGGTGAGCAACACTGGAGATGGCGCGTTTGTGCAAACGCGCCATCTCCAGTGTTGCTCACCCATTTTCGCCTAACTGGTTAGAATATCAATGTAATTGGCAGGCAGGGTACAGCCTCCGTAGAGTTTGGTGAGCAGCTCCTCCTGGGTCTTAACGGTAACTTCGCCGGTGGGACATGACATGGAAAGCGTGCGTGCGCCCATAGGCAAATCCTGGCGGAGCGGCTTGGCAAGGCCACGGATATCACGTACACCCATAGGCCAGGAAACGCTGCCGATGAAAAAGTCTTTGGCACTAAAGTAGAAGAAGGGAACTTTATAGTGAAGGGTGGTCTCCACATCGGTGATGAGCGTCAAAATGTGGGATATAGCCACGTCGGCAGGGTTGTCAGCATTGATACCGCAGCCGCGCACACAACCGGTTCCTTCGATAACCCAAAGGTGTTTGCCCAGGTCACCGCTATTCAGATTGACGCGGAATTGTTGTGACCAGAAGACAAACAGCCAGTAGAGACTGTTGGTACTCTGATTGGGATAACCATTGTGCCAGCTATCAATGAGGCCCAGAGTTTGTGAACGCCAACTCCAATTGCCGCCAGGATGAACCGAAGTGTTCATGGCGGTTTGCATATCGTTCAGGTATTTTACTTGATCGAGTAACGGCTGGTAGTCAATGCCGCCGACGTGCGGATCAAGCGCACCCAGAATGACAGGAACTTCAGGGCGCACAGCATGCACGGCTTGTTCACAGAGGTCGAAGAAACGCGCAAAGTTCTCAGGAGTGATGTAGCGATTAAAAGCCCCTGACTTCATCTCTTCGTTGCCGCACTGGACGGCATCGGATCCACCTTGAGCAGCGTCATTGAGAATTTTGGTATCCAAAAGGCGAGTATTGGTAGCCCATTGACAGACCGAGAGGAGAACGCGCACTCCTTGACGGTGATAGAACTCGACAGTTTTTTTCAAGGCAGCACCTTGTACGTTATTGGTGCCGCAGGTATAGTAACCCAGGCGCACCCAGGGAATATCCACAAAAGCAGCCTGAGCGTCGGCAACAATACCCAGTACCGAAGCTGGGGACACCGGTGGTGGATAGTTAGCAGTGCTCGTGGTTGTTGCTACTACCGTAGGCACGGTAGCAACAGAGGTTACACTGACGGTCGCTGTCGTAGTAGGAGCAGTGGTCACGAGTACACGATAGGAGAGGGCTGCCAGGAGGAAACTTCCTAGCAGCACTACTACAAACACGAGCATGGACGAAGTCTTGATATCTTTTAACGGGTTCACAGATTAAAACCTTCGTTTCAGCTTTCCAGGATACCTATGAAGTTATCCGGTAGAGAGCAACCAGCGTACATTTTGGCTAGCAACTGCTCCTGGCTTGAGACAGTTACCTGGCCTGACGAACAGGACATAGCAAGAGTACGCGCACCCATCCATAAGTCCTGGCGAAGCGGTTTAGGATGATCATTAGCATCACGAATACCCATGGGCCAATATTGACCACTAGTATAAAAGTCCTTGGTACTAAAGTAAAAGAAAGGAATTTTGTACCTCATGGAGGTCTGTACGTCGGTAATGAGAGTCATTATGTGCGAAATAGCCTGATCATAGGAATCGCCGGGAACGCCACAACCAAAGACGCAGCCTGTACCTTCAACGACCCAGAGATGATTGCCAAGCGCACCGCTATCGAGATTGACACCGATCTGTTGAGCCCAAAAAGCAAAAAGATAATATAGGCTGTTAGTACTCTGACTGGGATAGCCGTTGTGCCAGCTATCGATGAGTCCCAAAATCTGTGAGCGCCAGTGCCAACTACCACCGGGATGCACCGAGGTGTTCATAGCATATTCCATGGAGTTGAGATAATCAAGCTGGTTATACAATGGCCCGTAATCTATGCCACCCACTTGAGGATCCATTGAACCAATGATAACCGGAATTTGGGGACGAACGGCATGCACGGCTCTCTGGCAGAGATCGAAGAATTTAGCAAAGATACCTGGATCGACGTACATATTGTAGAGGCCATACTTCATCTGCTCGTTGCCGCACTGAACGGCGTCGGCTCCACCCTGGGCAGCATCGTTGAGCATACTGGTATTGTAGAGCCGCGTATCTGGTGCCCACTGGCAGACAGAAAGCAGGACACGCACACCCATAGCATGATACTTTTGCACGATATCTTTTAAGGTAGCTCCACGCACATTATTGGAAACGCAGGTATGATAGCCAAGTCGAACCCACGGAATACCCGCCGGATGGTTGGCGTCGGCGACAATACCCAGTACTTTCGAAGATGGAACGGGAGGTGGATACGTCGGCGTCGGAATAGGGGTCGGCGTCGGAGAAGGCGTTGGTGTTGGTGTTGGTGTTGGCGTATACGTTGGTGTTGGTGTTGGTTTCTGTGCCACTCCCGTGCTTGAGGAGCAAGAAGCAAGCATCAGGCTACCTAGCAACACAATACTGAAAAAGAGCCATGCTCTTCGCTGAAGCAATGTTCGTACAATCATCATCAGTTCACTCTTCTATAAAATATTTTCCTGGTAAGAGATACAGTTTTTTATACAATGGTGGACGGGACGAAATGACCCATCATTTGGTAAAACGAAAAAGGTCCCCAAAAAAAATACAACCCCACCTCCCCACTTATTTGCCAATACAAAATTCGCTGAAGATTTTATCGAGTAGATCGTCACTAGCGGTCTCGCCAGTAATTTCGCCGAGGGCATCATAGGCCGCTCGCAGGTCGATGGAGACGAAATCTAATGGCTCTCCCCGTTTTAACGTAGTCTGCGAGGCATGCAGATGTACGACGGCGCGACGCAGTGATTCTTGATGACGCGCACTGGTGATCAAGACACTGCTACTATGGAGCGTTTTTCCACCTAACACGAGATCAGCGATGCTCTCTTCAAGCTCGGACAGGCCCTGACCCGTTAAGGTTGAGGTTGAGACGAAAGGAGCACGCGGCCACATATGCTGCACATCCTCAAGCTCTAAAGCTTGGGAACGATCGGCCTTGTTAATGACGAGGATAAGCGGTCGCTGCTCATGCGCTTCTAACGTAGCCATTTCAGGACTCTGCGAGGATGTATCTACCGGAGATACACTGTGGTGGCCGAAGCCCATACTATACAACTCATCGGAGACACGGTGATCCTGGCTGGTCAGTGGCTCAGAACCATCGAAGACGAGTAGGACAAGATCGGCAGTTTCGGCGGCTGCGCGACTGCGCTGGACACCAAGTTGCTCTACAGGGTCGTTGCTAGGTGTAATACCAGCCGTATCGATGAGATGCAGAGGAATACCATGCAGGTTGGCGACTTCTTCAACCGTATCGCGAGTCGTACCAGCGATGGGGGTGACGATGGCCCGCTCGGTGCGCAGGAGGGCATTGAGCAAGCTAGATTTTCCAACGTTGGGCCGACCAATGATGGCAGTACGCAGTCCCTGGCGATAGAGCTGTCCCTGCTCCGAGCCTGCCAGCAGGGTATCCACCTGCTGCTGAGCTACCGCAATGAGTGGTGCAAGCTCCGACGGTTGAGGTGTGGGAACATCTTCTTCGGGGAAGTCAATGCTGGCCTCGATCCGCGCAATTACTCCAAGAATAGCGTGACGCGCTTCCTGCACTTGTGCTGAGACACGCCCGCGCAATTGCTGCATAGCGAGTCGTTGCCCAGCTTCAGTCTGAGAGCCGATCAGGTCCATCACGGCCTCGGCCTGGGCCAGATCAAGCCGCCCATTGAGAAAGGCTCGCAAGGTAAATTCGCCGGCATTGGCCAGCCGTGCGCCCTGCGCCAGTACCAGCCGCAAGATACGCGAGAGGACAAGTGGGCCTCCATGTCCCTGTATCTCCACCACGTCCTCACAGGTATAAGTACGTGGAGCCGACATGAAGACTACCAATACCTCATCAATGATCTCTTCTGTCGTTGGATCGCTAATCTTGGCATAGGTGAGCAAGTGCGAGGGCGGCATATCTGTCCGTCCCCTGGGCTGGCGCACCAGCGGCTGTACGATAGAAAAGGCTTCGGGGCCACTGATACGTACAATCCCTATACCACCTACGCCCGGCGGTGTCGCTATCGCTGCAATCGTATCGTTCTGCATAGCAGGAATTATAGCGTATTGAGAGCAAGATGTATAGCCTCTCCCTGTTTATTGGGATGAGGTTCATTTTTTGCAGAGTGCGTGGCGTGCTGAGCATGATGACCGCAAGGGTCATCACTACTATACTCCGTCTTTCGCCCGTCCTTCGTGTATAGTAGTGATGACCCTTGCGGTCATCATGCTTAATATACCGTCATCATGCTTAATATACGGTCATCATGCTTCGCAAAAAAAATGACACACATCAGCTTGCACTTCGTTCCTGCTTGACATATATTATAAGGAGAGCAAATCCGTGGACAGAATACTTCAGCTTGTAGAAAAACGCACTTAAAGAGGTTATCAGAGACAGATCAGACAATCCCTCCTCTGATCGTAGTCTGGTCGGAGGAGTTCCCTCCAGGTCTTCCTGACCCTGAGGAGCACTCGGGGCACCCCTGCAACGGGTGGCCGGGTGAACCACAAAGGAGGTATGCTATGTCAACACCAAGAGACGCTGGTCAAGTGTCCCACGTTCTCCTTAGGGGAGTCCTCGTTGGCATGCTCGGTGGGATCCTGATGATGCTATTTACCATGCTTTCCACCATCACTTACCTGCAAATGGGCTTCTTCACGCCCCTGTATGCCATCGCGGCCCCACTCATCGGACAGTCACCGTTGATGACCTCCCTGCGCCAAGGCGGCTTCTACTTGGACTTCGGCCCGGCACTCCTCGGGCTGGTGATCCACCTGCTGTGGGCGGGATTCTGGGGCCTGATCTTTGGCTTACTTGCGCGTCGACTGCATCTGACTGGCGGAGCGGCCATCATCAGCGGATTAGTCTATGGCGTGCTGATCATGCTGGTCATGATCTTCATCGTCGTGCCCATCGTGCGGGCTCCCGATCTCTTGCTGCTACTGGGCTCGTTCTCGTTTACTATCGCCAATGCGCTGTTCTATGGCATGCCCCTCGGGCTGTGGCCAGTGGTGCAGCCGCGGCTCTTCAGAGCCCCCCCCGCCTGGCAAGCGGTCTAGAGATTGCAGCCACGGTTCCGATAGGCCAAACGATTGGGCATGCGTCACAGCAGAGGCAAGGAGCTTGTCAACTGAAATATTGCCTTGATGAGTTTTCCCTACGGCTGAGCATGCGTGTTCACTGTACCGTCACTGTTAAGTTCATTTCTGGATGGATTGTACAATACAAATGATACGTGCCAGCCGTATTGAACGGCCCAATCGTCTGACTATCGTTGCCGTTAAACGTTGCATCCACCATAGGGGCACCGCGCTCCAGCTTGGGCTTCGCTGTGCCATTACTATCCCATGTACCATTCTCAATAACATGAGTGACAGCAACATCATCGATCAAGGTGAACTTATCCCCTTTCTTGATTGTAATACTTGGCTGTACAAAGTTTGTGTCATTCATATGCACCGCAGGGCCATTTACATTCCCAGCATCAGAGCCGCCACCACATGCCACGAGCAGAACTGTCACCAGACTAAATAAAACAAAAACTGCTATCAGCTTCTTCACGGTATATTGTTCTCCTCTAGAGGTTTGATCAGCTATTACAATGGTACCTTGACTTGTCTACCTGATATCCGTATAGGGCATATACCTGAGAAATGGTAGGTCGTGGCGACCTGCCAGTGTCCAACTCGCATGATGAATAGTCCTAAAATTGGAGAATTCCTGTGAAACGCCTTATCTTATTACTCACAATCTTGTTCGTTTTGGTTTCGTTGTTAATAGCTACTCCTGGGTCGGCCCGTGCTACCAGCAGCTTCCCAAACGTACCTAGTGGATATGCCTATGCCACCTACACTACTGTACCTAGCGGCTCAGGTTATGTCACCTATGGCCCTAGTATACCCGTTGCACTAAGTTGCACCGCTCCCTCAACCACCGGTACCCTCACGAATTCGGGTAACATTACATCGGTTAACTCCGGTACTGCTACCTCTACGATCACCGTAAATCGTACTGCAACAGCACTGAGCGTTACCTCGACTGCAGATGTCAAGAACTTAAAGCTCCTGGGAGGCTTAATTAGTGCTAATGAAATTAAAGCAATTGTCACCAGCACTTCCAATGCATCGGGTACAACCAGCGTTAATAGTTCTCAATTTGGTGGGTTAAGCATTACTGGAATTACTGTACCAACCAACCCCGCGCCTAATACACAACTGAGCATTCCTCTCGTCGGCACCGTCACATTGAATGAGCAGAGCGGACCGTTTAACGCAACCAACTCGACCAGCATCACCGTTATAGCAATGGATGTTCATATCACCCAGACAAATTTACTCGGATTCCCCGTCGGCTCACGTATTGTTGTCGCTTATGCGCAAAGCGGTATCCAGCTATCCGCCGTAGCTGCCACCGCATATGGCCTCTATGCTCTTGCACTTGGAGGATCAGTCCCGTCAGTTGGCCCAACAGCGGCAGTAGGAATTAGCTGTAAGGGCGGCTCCGCAACGAATACTGTCAATACACTCAACTCTCCGGTCATTGGTAGTACAGCAAACGAAAGCAGCAGTGCTTCAGGACAAATCACCGGCTCTACTAGCCATGCAACGAGCCAAAACCACATCTCAAACCTGAACCTGCTAAGTGGTTTTGCGTCCGCGGATTCCATCATTACCACGGCCACTGCGGATTTCAATGGGACAACGGGCTCTAGCTCAGGCTCGACCGTGTTCCAAAATGGCAAGCTGAACGGACAATCGGTGCCCAACAATCCTGCACCCAATACCCGCGTGAATCTTCCAGGGATCGGCTACGCTATCGAGAACGAACAATATGGCAGCAGCAGTTCCTCGGGGGCATCAAAAACAGTGATTGCTTTGGACATCTATGTGACTACAGCTGGCAATTCTCTTAACCTACCAGTAGGCGCACGTATTATCGTTAGCCTGGCAACAGCTGCTGTAGCCAGCTCTTAGTAGTCTAAACAATCGCCTGGCATAAGGATTACGCCAACTTTAGAGACTGTGTGTAAAGGTATCTTCGCTCAGTACCATTGTGAAGCGAACTCAAAACCACCTTACCCACAGTCTCTTAGCTCGCTGCATAATCACTCTTGCTCAGGCTTTTCTGCCTGAGATAAGGCAAGGAAGAGCAGTTGGCCAAAGCCGGATGATAGCTGGTAGGCGGCAATCCAACTTGCACTGGTAGGAATAACTATTCAGGTACCCTAGAATCAACTGCACCTCTTCACAGGCGGGATGAGAGAGAAATGGACGCGGTATAACTTGATACCATCCAAAATTTGGGTCTGCCTCTATACTGGATTCATACCGTGACCTGAACAGTTACTAGGTACTTAGTGATATAATATTGCTCGATAAAGCCTTGGAACGACAACATTCTTTTAGAGGCAGGTGATTCCTTTGGCAGCGAATCCAGAGAAGCGACGCTATAGCTTCGAGCAGTATATCACGTTGTTGCGCAACAATGATCAACGACTCGAGTATGATCATGGCGAAATCTACGCGATGGCAGGCAGCAGTGCCAATCATGCAGCGATCTCTGCAAACATGTGGCGTGCTTTAGACGATGCACTGGGAGAAGATGCCACGTGCCGAGCCTACATGGTTGATCCCATCGTACGGCTCACACCTGACGTAACAGTGATGCCGGATGTCGTGGTTACTTGCGATAGAGCCGACCAGGGTGATGCTTTTTTTCTAGACTCGCCATCTATAGTCGTTGAGGTGCTTTCAAAAAGCACCGAAGCCAGGGACCGAACCTATAAGCTGCTGCGTTATCAGGCAAAGCAAAGTATTCAGGAGATTGTGCTTATCAGCCAATACGTGCAACATGTTGAGGTCATTACTCGCACGACTTCCGGTTGGGAGTACCAGGAGTATGGACACGAAGAACGTTTCACTCTAAACGCACGTTTATGCCTCTTGAGATTATCGAGCCAGCAGATGAACAGGAAGATTCTTGAGTTCGACTTTTACTCAGGAACTCCCTTCCTGTTATTCCTCACTACTTATATATGTTGACGCAGATCCTCCCCATCCACTCTCTCACTCATAGCATGGCCGGTTTGCAGCATATCACTTTGTGGATTAGAGAGGTTGATACTACCATATTTTTACACTCCGCACGGCACATTATTAATAATTGTCATTGGCCAGCCCTCGATGAGTTGCTGCGTCTTTTCTTGCCCAATTATCTGTACTGCCTGACGCAAGCTCTGCACAATAGCAGGTGGACGCTTGTGCAGACCATGCGCGTCCGATGCGATGCAATGCACCAATCCTTGCTTGAGCAGCGTTTGAGCAGTGTGCTGCGCTGTTCGGCCTTGCATGCCCACCAGACTGCTCGCAGTGATCTGAGCCAATACACCTTGTCGTAGCAACGACGTGAGGCGTTTCGGCTCTTTCTGGAAAATGCTATACCGCTCCGGGTGAGCCAGTACGGGTGTGATGCCGAAAGCCCTCAGTTCAAAAATGACGCGCTCCACTTCAGGCAGTTGACTCTGATTCCATAATTCGAGCAGCAAATAGCGGCCGCCGTTAAGTGTTGATAAGCGACCGGTCTGGATATCTTCGACCAGCCCCGGTTTGATCAGAACCTCATGACCAGCAAAAAGACGTAAAGGAACGCTCTGGAGATCGAACACTCGCTGAAGCTCGCTCACCCTGGCTTTGATCTCCATGGCTGAGCGTTGCGGGAACATATCGTTAAAATGGGGTGTAGCAATAGCTGTATGGATGCCTTCTCGCACCAATGTTCTGGCTAGAGTTAGTGCTTCTTCCATTGTTTCCGGTCCATCATCAACGCCCGGCAAAATGTGCAGATGTGTATCGATCATATATCCCTAAAATTTCTATCTCAAGCTAACGCTTATCGCGTTCTTTGCTCAGCGGGAACCGGCGCAGCTGAGGGCAATGATGTGACGGAAGTCGCGGGAGTGTGTCCGTTCCCAGTCTGCTTCTCATCGCCATGCTGCTCCTCCGAGTGATAATAGTAGTAGTAAGAATAGGAGGAGTCACTGCGGCTATGATGCTGCTTATTCGCTACACAGCCAAGAATATTGACTCCTGCCTGTGCCAGGATGGCTTTCGCCTGCTTGAGCTTCCCTTTCGTGGCACGCGAAGTATCTATCACCATAACTGCCCCATCAACTTTCGATGCCAGGATACTTGAGTCAGATAAACCCAGTAGAGGAGGCGCATCAAAGATCACTACCTCGGCTCCACAATTTGCCAGCACTGCCAGAAAGCGTTGCATCGCTTTCGATTCAAGTAGCTCCGAAGGATTGGGTGGCAGAGGCCCTGATGGCATCACCCCCAAATTTGGAATGCCTACCCCGTGGATAAAGGGTTCAAGTGAGAGGCTGTTTGTACCCGGCGAACTTGGTGATGGTACGCTTGAAGTACGAGGCAAAAACTGATGGTGGGCAGGAGCGTGGGATGCACCCGGCATACTCAGTGTCAGAAGAGCATTGCTTAGACCTAATTTTTCAGGAGATAGGCCAAATAGCTTGTGCTGAGTTGGACGATGCAAATCTGCATCGATCAGCAGGGTAGTTTTTCCTGCTTTGGCCATAAAAATCGCCAAATTGGCTGCGACGGTGCTCTTGCCATCACCAGGCATAGTACTCGTAACTACCATGGAGCGCAGAGGTTTATCAATACTCGAGAAACCAATGTTTGTGCGTAAGATGCGGTAAGACTCGGCATTAGCATCTCGACCTGCCGGATTGAACACAGTCTCTCCTTTAGAGGGGTTCGCACGCCAGACTGTCGAGAGAACAGGCCATTCCAGCAACTGGGTGAGTGCATCTGGTGTGCGCACGCGTGTATCCAACTGTTCGAAGACTACTGCCAGCAATATTCCCAGTAGCAGACCCACTAGCAGGCCTCCGCCTGTATAAAGCAGAACATTCGGTCGCACAGGACTGGTGCCAGGCTGGGCAGGTTGAGCTACGCGCAGGAAGCTTCCACTTTGCGCCTGTGTCAACTCAAGTTGGGCCAGCGCTGTCTGCCACTGACTATAGTGCTGTTGCAATCCACTCAATTGAGCCTGTAAAAGTGCCAGTTGGCCCGAGTTGTCTCCCTTTGCCTGCAAGGCAGAAATTTTCGTCGTGGTATTGTTGATTTGCTGCCGCGTCTGATCGAGGTCCTGCTGGATCTGTTGCTGTGCCTGCTTATTATTCTGCTGTACCACCTGCAACTGCTGATTGATCATCGTTGTCGCAATATCGTTCGCCAAGCGTGCGGCCATGGCCGCGCTTGGATTAACCACGTCGATCTCGAACAACTGCGTGTTGAGCTTGGTGGTGGAGGAGACATCTCCGGCAAGCTGCACTGCGGACAGGTCGGGGTAATGAGATGCAACTGCACTCAGTACCGAATTGCTTGTGGCCAGGGCTGCCTCCGTCTGCACAAGCTGATCACTGGCAAGTAAGTTGTTGTAATCCGATTGACTATTATTACTAGAGCGAATATCAACCAGGATAAGCACCGATGATTGATAGATGGGTGTCATCAACTTGCTTCCAATAAGTGTTCCCAGTCCCACTGTCACAAAACAAATGAGAATAAGCTTGAATTGTTTAACCAATATGTTCCAGTATTGTTCTAATGTCATTTTACTCCTCAGTTTCGCTACAAGGCACCATCGCCTCACTGCAAATAGCAAAAACTTCCTTATCAGTACAGGTATCACCTGACAGGTACAGTTCTCGTACCATATAAAGACCTCACATTTGCTGGAAAAACGGGAATTTTTGGAGTTTCGCCACGAGGATAAAGAACACTTTCATGAAGCAATAAAGAGTGGCTTTGTTTCTGCGAAGCGTAATCAAGTGTACATTCGTGCAAGCTCGTTGACCTCCCCCTACTTAACCCAAACACCTAAGTCGTTGACTTAACTAAACAATACGATAATACCTTTGTTTTCATTTGTCAACACTAGCATTGACTACTACACCAAAATTCCTACCTGGCCTGCAAAGCAAGAAAGGCTAATGTTAAGGGTGAGTGCTCCAATATTGCTTACATGCTGCTATACCATTGCGGATACCCATTTCTATTTGAGGACTGTTCATAGGTGTTTCTGCTGTAGGCCCAAAGGTTGAGTCATTCCAGGCATAAAAGGTGAGTCCAGTTGCTCCATGCTCACAGAAACTTCTACTTTGTGTTTCGATATCTTTAGCAGTTGGTGTAACCGAATAAAAATTCGAATGCGCTCTAGGTCCTCCAAACGCCTGGGCTATCCCGATCAGCGGCTCTTTCCTTATATCCCATCCGCGTCTCTCCAGGCTCGCAAAAATTTTAGGAAGTAGTCCTGACATCGACCAGTCATATGTATTAGGAGCAGGGGTAGGAACTGTATTAGGGAGTACAGTAGTATAGAGATAGAGTCCTACTCTATCACATCCTTGAGGAG
>WNGR01006379.1_pt1 | contig 12597 bp, 8 predicted proteins | sample 5407581 | NCBI WGS metagenome assembly WNGR01 (sample SAMN13153383, study PRJNA577476) | soil metagenome | isolation source: 80 cm soil or saprolite under Garry oak tree replicate 2 | place: USA:California | collected 2016-06-15
GCTCGCACTTCAGCATGAGGTTGTTGTGTTTCAACAAGTTAGACCTCCTCCTGAGGAGGCCACGAAGTGGCCGTCTCGAAGGACGGGCTGCAGTACCGATTTGTGATTCCAGGTACTAGTGCGGCTACGTATCGGCCGGGCTACCGAACTGGGCGAGCGATGCATAGTCGGTCCGTTGGAGCATCACCTATTGGACCAAGGCGGCTGGTACCGTTCTCTCTGAGAACGCCGCAATGAAATCGCAATGAATTGGGTGAAACGACCGTGAACAAAACGTGGCGGAAGCTACTGGCACAGCGAGAAAAATCAACAACTTAGAAGATATTCACTGCGTTCGGGACGCAGGTAACTGCCAGTTCAGACGGCCACCATCAGTGAATGTCGGTATCGGTGGTTGCGGGTCCTTGGCCGGGCCTGAGGGTCAGGTGACAGGTCAGCCCGGATGTGTTTGCACATGAGTGATGTTTGACGGAAGAATGTCTCCTTCTCCACCTTTCCGTTGTCGATGAAGTATTGTCGTATCATCGCGAATGCCATCTCCCTACATTGGGGGCTCGAAGCAGCGATCCCTGGGAGTTGATTTGATTTCGCATTGCTGTCTTCACGTCACGAAAGGACAGTCAATGCGGGAATTGGACGACCTTATTGCGGCCTTTGCGGCGATCGGCGCGACCGGCGACGGCGGCGTATGCCGTCTCGCAGCGACGTCGATCGATAGAGCCGCACGCGATCTTTTTGTGCGCGAAATCGCAGGCCGCGGTCTTGGTCTGCGCGTCGATGCGATCGGCAACATGTTCGGCGTTGCGATGCTGGCACCGGCCTCGCAGGATACCGTTATCGTCGGCTCTCATCTCGACACGCAACCGACCGGAGGTCGATTTGATGGCGCATATGGGGTCCTCGCCGGGCTTCTTGCCACCAAGGCGGTGATGGACCGTGCCGCCGCAAATCCGGAAAAGACGCGACGAAATCTTGTTGTTACCAACTGGACCAACGAGGAAGGCGCGCGTTTTCAGCCGAGCCTCACCGGCAGTTCAGTATTTTCCGGAAGTCTGTCGCTTGAGCATGCTTATGCGCTCAAGGACGGTGATGGCGTAACGCTTGGCGCAGCGCTTGCCGCGATCGACTATCAAGGATCGTCGCCGCTGGAGCTTCGACCCGTTCGCTATGTCGAACTGCACGTCGAGCAAGGCGACCGGCTGGAACGCGCGGCTGCCGATATCGCGGCGGTTTCCGGAGCCTGGGCTGCTCGCAAAATGTCCGTCGTGTTCCAGGGGGAAGCTTCTCATACCGGACCGATGCCGATGGCCGAGCGCCGCGACGCCATGCGGGCAGCGGCGCGCGCGATTGAGGCGCTCTATGACGAGGTCGAACGCGAGAAGGCAGGAGCGCATGCATCCGCGGCAAGGCTCAGCATCTACCCAAACTCGCCTAACGTGGTCGCTGCTCGGGTGCAGGTCTGGTTCGAAGTCCGGCATGCAACCGAGCAGGTGGCGCTCGCCATCAGCGATCGCTTCCTCGCGCGAATTGAAAAGGAATCCGCGCCTTTGGGCGTTGAGGTTTCCATTGCGGCCGACGAATGCCGGAACACCGCTCTGCTCGATCCAGACGGCGTGACTTTGGTGCGTCACACGGCTGAGGGTCTCGGCATGAAAGCGACGACGCTGCAGACGATCGCGGGACACGACGCCCTGGCGCTTCAGAAGCGCATCCCGGCTTCGCTGATCTTTGTGCCGAGCCGCGGCGGGCTAAGTCATAATCCGCGCGAGTTCACCGCGCCGGAAGCGCTTGAAAAAGGTTACGCGGTGCTGGTGGAAACACTTTGGCGCATGGTCACGGCAGACTAGGCCGCTCACAGCACGGGTCCGCGCGAGGCGAACGACGAAAGCACGTTGGCGGTCAGACGGGACAGGCCATTGTCGCAGCCGTTCCACGCCAGCGCACCACCATAGGTGATCGACCCAACCGAGAAAACCCAACCGCCGCCGTCGATCGGAAACAGGACCATATCCGCCCGCACCATGTCGGGACGCTCTGCGCCGCCCTGGCCGGGCAGCGACAACGTCAAATCCTCGATCACCAGCTGGTATTCATTGCCAAGTCCGGTCGACGTGCCGAGCACGTAAGCGTGCTCGGCGCTACCGAGCGCGACATCGAACCCGTCGACCTCGTCGCCGACCGCCCCGCCCAGCACATGGCCGTAGTCGCCGACGATATCTTCGCTGATGCCGTCGAAAAACTTTGCGGCCGGTGAGGTGTAGCTGGCATCGAGCCGGCGGTAGCCGCAGCCCTTTGACCATCCCTCCGATGCAAAGCCGACGCCGAGCATCTTGTTAGGCGCGCGGCCCCGATTGCGCCAGATACCGCCCGCCTCCGCATGGGTGACATGGGTGCGCTCGCCATGCGGTGCATCCCAGCATCGCGTTCCGCTGTTGTCGCGGCGCACCTCGATGACCCACGGCTGTTTCGGGTTGCGGCTGGTTACCCAGTAGAAGCCGTTGCCGCCGAGATACATGATCCGACCGCCTTCCCTGAGATAGCCATCGAGAATGTCGAGGCCGGTGCGCGTCCAGTATTCGGGATGCGACCCTGTCACAACGACGGCGTAGCGGTCGATCAGTGCGCGGCCCTCGCGCTCCAGATCCTCGTCCGTGACGACGTGGTACTCGATACCGACATGCTCAAGCCATTCGACGATGTACATGTCGACCGGAAAGTGACGGTAGGAGCCAGTCAGCCAATTGGGAAAGCCGGGACGCACGTTGAACAGCGGCCGCCGGCGGCTGGAATAGCGTACCGGTGTCCCATCGGCGTGGGTATCGTAACAGGATCGCCCCGGCTCGGGATGGGAGAAAAGATACTGTTCGTCGGCGGGCACCACCTTGTCGTGCGGCATGACCGAAGAAAAGTCGAGCGAGGCGAGATGGTCGTTGCCGTAGGCGAGGTACGTGTTTGTGGGGATCAGAAGCAGCACAGGTGCTGTCATTCCCGTCTTGGGGCCTACAAACAGCGGGAAGTGGGTATGATTTCCCCCCGCTTCGAGCCTGACGGCATAGACGCCGCTCCGCAATGTGTCCGGCAATGCGAATTCGATATCATAAGACCATCCAGCATCGACCATATCGTCATCGTGGAATTGCAGCGCGCAGTATTGCTGCGGCGCTTCGGTGAAGCAGTCGCTGCGGCCATCTCAGTTGCGCCCGGTCACACCGCGCTCTACGCCATTGACACGGCGTCCCGGCGGCACGTCCTTAAGGGTGGGCGAGATTGTTTCGGCCGCGAAGTCTTCGCCAAGCTTCCACGCAGCCCAAGCTGTTGCTTGCGGAGCGTTTCCTGCGTGCCACGCTGCGATCGTGTCGGCGGTCGGCTTCTCCAGATACAGTGTCGGCGAATCGAACTTCCCGTTGAAGGACAAAAGCGGATCCAGACGGCCCGACGCCTGACGCCGCCAGGATCAATGTTTCGGACGATATCGTCATTGCCGTCGTTGTCCGAAAGCTGCGGTGCGAATTGACCTTTCCATCCAGACGCTTGAGGTCGATGGACAGCTCGCCGTCGCCGATCGTAACAACGATGGAATACCAGTGCTTGCCGATCATTGCGTTGGGAATGGAGGCCAACACGTCGGTTTTTGAGCGAAGCTCAAGCCCGCCGGACGCGGTCACTAACGCAATATCGCCTAAAGACCAAACCGCCTGAGGCGTCGCGCGCTCGGGAACCGTGGGCCAAACCCAGCAATGCACAGTCGCCAGACGTCCTGCAATTTCTGCGGGAAGAGACAACTGCGCATACGATCCGACCATGGTTGCTTTGATACGTCCAGGAACCGTTGTGTCCAGGACGGACGAAAAATCGGTCACGCGTCCTTCGATGTTGTCGCCCTGTCCGGGTCCCGAGATGAGACGCACCAGGCTTGCGCGTATAGAGGCATGCGGCGTGCTGATCGCCAGCCTGACCGTGTCCCCCGGCCGACGAGACCATTCTTCGAAGTAGGCTTGAATTTCCATCGGGCGATTCCCGCGTTGACCAAGAACCGATTTGAGAAACGAGAACGCGCTACCCCAGACCGTGTCTGATACTTACAGACCGGCGTGATTGCCGGAGCATTCAATTTGCGTTTCTGAGGTCGCGGAGCAACAACAATGGAGCCCAAAGCAAATACCTGCTGGTCGGTTCGATCCAGCTTGAGCGTTAGGCACGAAGAAATCGCTCTCCCATTGCCACCGTCTCTTGCGTATAGTTGGCTCCCAACGTTCGTGCGGTGTCGGTTTCGGAGTGTGAAGCGATCCAGGCCGTCAACAGCATCCGCCGCAGCATAACGAAGGTGGGCAGCATGGCCTCGTCGTCATCCGAGACAGGAGCGACCTTGCGGTAGCCGTCGACCCATTCCGCCTGCAATTCGGGAACGATAGGCTGATGCTCGATGAAACTCACGGCAGCGGCGAAATCATAAAAATACCAGGAAAAGCCGCAGTCGTCGAAGTCGATGACGCCGAGCCGATCCTGGTCCACGAGCAGGTTGGCGAGGCGAAGGTCAGCGTGGACGAGACCAAATCGACGACTCTCGACACCGTAGGCATCGAGGGATTCGGCAAGCCCGTCGGCGACCCTCTGCAGAAGTCGCTTGTCGGATTCCTGCAATCCCAGCCCGGCGCGCCAATCCCCCCATAACGGCCGTGCCCCCAGCATGGCATCGAAATCCCAGGTCTTGCGCTGGAAAGTGCGAGCCCTTGGCCATCGCCGACTATGCGAATGCAGACGTGCGGTGAGTTCGCCGAGTTTGCGAAACCAAGCCGGCAGCGAGACGGATTGATCCGGCTCGTGGCCGCTCATACGCTCGAACGCGACGATGTTTCGTGTCAGGCTGCCGATCGGCACCTCGCAAAGCAGGTGTCCTTCGCGATCGGGAACCGGCCTTGGCGTATCCACGACTCCATCCGTGAGTAAAGCCGAGATCCATGCAAGCTCGGAGAAAATCTCCGTTGGCGTGTGATAACCGATCCGCTGGACGCGCAGCACGAGTTCCTGTTCCGACTCCGAATCGCAAGCAAGGAACGTAGTGTTTTCCGAATGGCTGACGAAACTAAGCGTCGCCCGTGGAGAAAATCCCCAGCGACCCAAGGCGGAAGCAAGGGCGCCTTGAATGGTCTCGATGGTCGGCGTGATCGTCACGGGACGGCGGCCTCCGCCGCAAACCCATCGACGAGGTCGAGCAGACTGGACACGATGCGATCGGCGTGATGCCGGTTACGCCATTAAATGGGACATCGCTTGCGACCAGGATCGATCGTAATCCCGGGCTCTGCCCCGCAGCGATGTCTGCGCCAATCTGGTCGCCGATCGTCACCGGTTCGGATTTTGTTGTGCCGAGGCAGGCGAGGGCCTGTTCGATCGTCAAAGGCTGCGGTTTGCCGACGACGATGGGCACGGCGGCTGCGAACTGCGCCGCGGACTTGGTCGGATTGTTGGTGACGAACGCGTAGGGCAAGCCACGCGCGTGCCGTGTCTGAAATGCCTGGACGGATTCGGGGATCGGCTGCTCACCGCGATAGGCGACGCCATCGAGATCGGAGATGATTCCGCAGATTATCGCGTTTCCGCATCCAGCGCACTGTAGCAACAAAATAATCCGTTGGTTTTTCGCGAGGGTCTCGTCACGATAGACCTATTCTGCAGGCGCCTTGTTTCTGCCCGTCCACCATTTGTGTACTGCGCAGGGAAAAGGCTTGGTGCCTAGAGCTTGTGCTGCGCAGGGGTTTCCAGCCGGGGTCCTTGAGAGAGAAGCTATCCGAAGAAGTGTGAGCAACGGAATTGTGGAGCATCAGGTATCGGGCGCCGGCTTCTTTGGTTTACGTCTTGCTTCGATGGAATGGAAAGGCGGAGGCGCTTGATGCTCGAATGGTTCCGAAGAGCAAAAAGGTCCCGCCTTATCCGAAATCATCGAGGGATAACGACATGATCAATCGCAGAGATTTGTTGCTTGGCGGAGCTGCAGGTGCCGCAGCACTGGGCTTTGGGCGGGTCGATCCCGACTTCCTCATGAATTCTGCGTTCGCGGCAGAAGGTCGAACGCTACGCTTTCTCGGCGCCGAGGCCCTGACCGGCAACTGGGATCCGACCACACACACCAATCTCGGTCAGCTGATCGTTGAAGGCTTCGTCTTCGGCTATTTGACGCGCGCGCCAATGAAGCCTGAGAAGCCCGATGAGCTGGTATTCGAACTTGCGGAGTCGCTGACTCCCATCGACGCCTACACGATGGAAGTGAAACTGAGGAAGGGGATCAAGTTCCACAACGGCGCTCCGTTCACCTCCGCCGATGTCAAGGCGACGTACGAATATGGCTGTCAGCTTGATCGCCCTGCGCAATGGTATCCCGGACTTGTCACCGTCGATGTCGTCGACGACCACACCTGCCGGATCAATACGAAAGCACAGGGTTACCCCGCGACGCTGTTTTATTATCTATCGTCGTTCCTGCCGATCTTGTCGGCGAAGGATGTCGCCAACAAAGCTCAGCTTTCGGCGCGCATGAACGGGACCGGCCCCTACATGTATGTCGAACAAAAAGGAGACACGACGGTTCTAAAAGCGAATCCCGAGTTCTTTCTCGGCGCGGCGAAGATCCCGAGCGTCGAATATCGCTTTGTCGGCGACACCACGACGCGGACGCTTTCGCTGCTCAACGGTGAGGCTGATATCATCGAACGTCTGGAGCAGGAGCAGGTCGAAACCATATCGAAGGATGCGCGCTTCAACATCCACAAAGCAGTCTCGGTGGAGAACAAGTATCTGTTCTTCCGTTGCTCGAAGAAGCCGTTCGACGATCCGCGTCTGCGGCTTGCGGCCTGTCACTCGATCGACCGCAAGCAGGTCCTCGAGATCCTCGGCGTATCCGGTACCTATTCGAAGGCCCACATCTCTCCGGTCAAATTTGGTTACACCGAGGTCGCGGACTATCCGGAATTCGATCCGGGCAAGGCGCAGAAATTGCTGGCCGACGCGGGTTTCCCAAAAGGAAATGGCCTGCCGGAACTAACCTATTATACGTCGGTCGGCTTCTATCCCAAGACCAAGGAATATGCCGAGCTGATCGCCGGCATGCTGCAGGAGCAGGGCTTCAAGGTGAACCTGCAGACGCTGGAAGTCGCGGCGTGGGGCAATCTGCTGTACGACAAGGCCGGCGGCGGCGAAGGCCACATGATCGATTGCGGCTGGTGCACCGGTTCGCCGGAACCCGATCTGGTGCTGCGTACCCATTTCCACTCCTCGTCGAAGCGCATCTGCGGAATCGTCGATCCGGAAATCGACGCGGTGCTTGACAAGGAACGCAACGCCACCTCGCTCGAAGAGCGCAAGAAGGTACTGCAAACCGAAACGCTGCCGACCATCGCCAGGAAGGCGCCTGCGCTGGCCCTGTTCACGTCGGTCTTCATTCACGCTTACAGCAAGAAGCTGGAGGGGCTCTACATCTACCCCAACGGAATGCAGGACATGACCAAGGCAACGCTGGTCTGACCGACGGGCGAAGAGCCAGGCCGGGGCACGTCCGCCGCCGGCCACTTCTCCTTTTATCCGCCGACCAGGACTCCCGATGCTGATTCTCGAATTCTTCCTTAAGCGGATCGCGCAAGGGTTTCTGATCGTCTGCATCACCTCGTTCATCATTTTCACGCTACTGCGGGTTGTTCCCGGCGATCCCGTGCGTCTGATCGTGGGGGGAATGGCGCCTCCGGAAGTCGTGGAGAAAGTGGCGGCGAAGATGGGTCTTCGCGATCCGATCATCGTGCAATATGCCCGTTACATGGGAGGACTGCTGCGAGGCGACCTCGGGCAATCGTACCTTCGCCCTCGAAGCGGGATGATCGCGACAGGCGGCCAATATATCGATCCAACCAAATCCGACATGGCGCCGGTCATCGACCAAATCCTTGAGCGCCTCCCTTTCACCCTGCAATTAGGTGGCATGGCGTTGTTGTTTGCGCTGCTTATTTCGTTTCCGATCGGGATCGCCGGAGGATTGCATCAGGATGGGTGGCAAAACACGCTTGCCTTCGCCGTACAGTCGCTGTTTGTCTCGATTCCGAACTTCTGGCTCGGTATCGTTCTCATCCTGTTCCTTTCGGTGAAGCTTAAACTACTGCCGGCACTGGGCTATCAGGGATTTTCCTACACGCTGCTGCCGGCGTTGGTGCTGGCGGTTGAGATCGCGCCCTTCATCATTCGTACATTGACAACGTCGTTCGGCCAGGTGATGCAGGCTTCGTTTATCGATGAGGCGCGCGTGCGCGGCCTTTCGCGGCGGCGCATCGTTTACGCTCATGCGCTGCGCAACGCTGCCGTACCGCTCGTCAATCTGCTCGGTATTCAGCTTTCCACCCTGATCGGCGGCGTTCTCGTCATCGAATACATCTTCGACTATCCCGGCTTGGGAAATCTGACCGTGGTCTCGGTTGTCGGCCGCGATTTCCCCGTCATTCAGGGCATCGCGATCACCACCAGTGCTGTATTCGTATTCGTGAATATCATCGTCGATCTGGTGGCCTACATGATCGACCCCCGGGTGGAGCTGTGAAATGACAGCAACCACAATCGTCGCGATGGAACCAGAGACGGCGCGCAAGACGCAGAGCGTCAATCAACGGATCCTCGGCGCTGCATGGCGGATGAAAAGCTTCCGGATCGGCTTCTTTATCTTCGTTGCCCTGCTGTTGGCTTCGGTGATCTATCCCGAAATGACGTCCATGAGCGCGACCAAGATGGTCGTGAAAGACAAGTTCCTGCCACCGCTATTCCTGGGCGATAATTGGATATGGAGCCATCCGCTCGGTACCGACCAACTCGGTCGGGACATGCTGTTGCGTTGCCTTATCGGCCTGCGTTACTCACTAATGATCGGCATCGTTACGGTTGTCCTGATTTTTATCATGGGCTGCGGTCTGGGGTTATTCGCGGGTTTCAAGGGAAAATGGTGGGATACGATCGTCATGCGGATCACCGACGCGCAATTGTCGGTTCCGATGATCATCCTGGCGATCACAATCCTCGGCGTATCGCGTCCGACCGTTCCCACCATCATCATCGTCCTGGCATTGTCCGGTTGGCCGCTCTATGCACGCGTCGCTCGAAGCGCCGCCGTGACCGAGCGCGGTCTGGAATATGTTCGCGGCCTTCGTGTTCTCGGGGCCGGCGACTGGCGCATCCTGCTGCTGTTCGCGGCGCCGAACATTCTGCCGCCGATCGCCTTTGTCGCCGTGCTCGACGTCGCGCGCATGATGATTTTCGAAGCGATTCTCGGTTTTCTCGGGCTTGGCGTCCAGCCGCCGACGCCGAGCTTCGGTAGTATCATCGCCGACTCGCGCAAGTACCTCATCAATGCGTGGTGGATCGCCACCAGCCCAGGGGTGTTCCTTGCGGTCGCGCTGACTTCGATCAATCTGATGGGTTCGGCATTGGAGAAGGCGCGCAACCGGATTTACGGAGGCCTTTGAGATGGATCTTTCGCTGATTCTTGAAGTCGACAATTTGACCGTGGGACCGTTGACTGAAGGTTCTGCGCCGATCCTCGAGGGCATCAGTTTTCGCCTGAATGCTTCCGAAATCTTCGGTATTTACGGCGAAAGCGGTGCGGGCAAGACGGTTCTCAGCCGGGCATTGGCCGGTTGGCTCCCAGACAGTCTGCGCTATCGCTCCGGCGGCGTGATCTTCGCCGGCGAGGATACTCTCAAGAAGAGTGCGAAAGGAACGTTCCGCGTTGGGCGCGACATCGCTTACATTGGCTCGAAGCCGCAGAGTTCGCTCGACCCGACTATTCCGGTTGGCAGCCAGATCGCCGAGAAATTGCATAGCGTCCGGCCGGAATGGACGCCTCGAGACTGCCGTGACCGGGTCATGCAATTGCTCGGCGAGGTCCGGATTCCATCGCCCAAGGAACGGTATTGGGAATATCCATCGAAGTTTTCCGGCGGCATGATGCAACGCGCCATGATCGTCGATGCCATTTGCGCTGAACCGGCCGTACTGATCGCCGACAACGTCACTCAGCCGCTGGATGTGACGATTGCAGCGCAGATTGTGGCGCTGCTGCACGACTTGTGCCTGCGCCACAAGATGGCAACGATCTATCTATCGTCGTCGCTTCCCACCCTTGGCCAATTCGGCAATCGGACGGCCGTACTTTACCACGGCCGGTTCGTCGAACAGCAAGCTTTCAGGACGCTTCTGAAGGAACCGCAAACCGATTACACCAGGAGTGCCATCGGCAGCGTGCCGCGTATCTGGTCGACGAGCGAAGGGCCGCTCGCGCGCCGCAAGGCCTTGGGTGAAACGCCGCTGATGCAGATCAAGAACGTCCATCGTACTTACAGGACGCGCAAGCGCGGTACCTTCAACACGTACAGCAACATCCAGGCCGTGCGCGGCGTCACGCTTGACATCATGCCGCGTGAGAATTTCGGAATTGTCGGCGAGTCGGGTTGCGGCAAGTCGACGCTGACGCGGTTGCTGGCGTGGCTCGAGGTCCCCGACGAGGGGGCTATCGTGCTCAGTGGGACCGCGCTGGCAAGGTTGTCGCCGCGCGAACTGCTCAGGAAGCGCAACGAGTTTCAATTGCTCCTGCAGGATCCTTACACGGCCCTGCCGCCACGAACGACAGTTGGCCGAATGATCGAAGAGAGCCTGCGCATTCGCGGCAAAGTCGCGCGCCGCACCATGAAGGCGCGCGTGATCGCCACCATGAGCGAGGTCGGTCTGGCCGCTCACCTCTACGATGAATTGCCGCATGCGCTCTCTACAGGCGAGCGCCAGCGCGTGTCCATCGCGCGAGCCCTGATTCTCGATCCGAAGCTGCTGATCCTTGACGAGACGCTGTCGTCGATTGACCAGCGCGAGCAGACCAGGCTGATCGATCTGTTCTCCAGGCTCCAGGAAAAGAGCAGTCTGACCTATGTGTTCATCTCACACGATCTTGCCATGGTGCGGAAGGTCTGTACCCGCATCGCGGTGATGTATCTCGGCGAGATGGTGGAGGTTGCGGACAATCACGATTTGTTTTTCGATCCGCAGCATCCTTATACGAAGGCGCTGCTGTCGGCCGCGCCGACCCTCGAAGAGAGACCCTTCAACGCAGGCGATTTTCTGCTGGAAGGAGAGCCACCAAGCCCGATCGACATTCCCCCTGGATGCAGCTTTGCATCGCGATGCCCGAAGGTGTTTGGTCGCTGCCGGGTCGAGACACCGCGCTTGCTCGAGCATCTGCCCGGGCGTCTCGTCGCCTGTCATCTGCTTGATGTCAAGGAAGCAGACGTCGCGGCGGCCTGACGGGAACCGATGCGAGAGCGGCGGAACCGGCGCGAGCTTCGGCGGCGGCGGGAAGGCCGTTACAGTTCCGTGGTCGTCAATTGTCACGGCCGCGGCTTTAGCGGCCAATCCATCGTCACGGTCCGCAGGGTTTCGAGCGCCTTGGTGATTTGAAGTACCCCGAGATCGTCAAAGCGGTGACCGATGACCTGGACGCTGATCGGCAAATGCCGTTGATCAAACGCGGTACACACGGTGGAGGCGGGTTGGCCGGTTTGATTGAATAGCGCGGTGAACACCGTATGAGCCAGCGGAAACTCCCGTGAGAGGCCCGGCTCCTCGGCTGCAAAATTAACGACCGGGAGCGTCGGCGCGATCACGTAGTCCCAGCCATCAAACGCCGCGAGCAACGCTGCTTTCATCTTGCCGATCTGGGCGAGAGCCCGATAGAGATCCGCGCCTGAATGGCGGGCGCCACCGAGGCACCATTTCCTGACATATGGATTGATGTCGCCGTCCTCATGGGAGGGCAGGGCGCTGTATTCGAGGAAACCGCGCACCTGCAGAAAAAGGTCGATAGGTGCATATGCATCATGGTCGATCGCAGACGCAAACGGCTCGACGATCGCGCCCTCTCCGGCGAGAAGCTTGCCGGCCGCTTCCACGGCGTCGCGCACCACGGCTTCCGGTCTTGGCCCGAAGCCCATGTCGGTAAGTACACCTATCCTGAGTCCTTTGAGATCGCGGCCAAGTCGATCATGATACTGCGTGCCGTCGGCCGGGAAGCTCCACGTGTCTCGTTCGTCCTGACGGGTCAATACGGTTAGCAGACGCGCAATATCGTCAACACGACGACCCATGGGACCGGCCATACGCATGGTATCGGCTGGCAAATGAGGTACGCGTCCGTGGGTGGGCTTTAAAGACGCAAGCCCGCAGTGGGCCGCCGGTAGCCGAACCGAGCCGGCAATATCGGTTCCAATAGACACAAAGCCGGCGCCCGCGGCGATTGACGCACCCGCACCCGCCGACGACCCTCCCGTGTTCCACGCGAGTCCCCACGGATTGCGCGTGATGCCATGAAGAGAACTGATGCCGGCAGCCATCAGGCCGCAGTCGGGCATCGTGGTCTTGGCAAAGATAGGAGCGCCCGCCTCGCGCAGGGCTATTGCAGGAGGAGAGTCGTAATTCGAGGGCGGTAGTGAGCGGTTGGCGCGGATGCCATGAGGATAAGGCCAGCCGACCATGGCGACGCTGTCCTTTACCGTCATCGGAACGCCGTCGAGTGGGCCCAATGGC
>WNGR01007140.1_pt1 | contig 12592 bp, 8 predicted proteins | sample 5407581 | NCBI WGS metagenome assembly WNGR01 (sample SAMN13153383, study PRJNA577476) | soil metagenome | isolation source: 80 cm soil or saprolite under Garry oak tree replicate 2 | place: USA:California | collected 2016-06-15
AGCTCAGCAAGACCTGCCGCGTGGAGCAGGGATACCAGTTCGCTGCGTACCGTTTGCGCGTTCTCTTCGCTTTCTCCTGTTGCGCTTGCCACCTGTTCTGCGCCAATCTCTTTGTCAGGAGTATAAAACCACGGTAAGCAGTATTCTTCGATGATGGCGCCCCAAACAGTACGCAGTGCCGGGGAATGCTGATAAAGATGAGGAGTATGTTGGTGCAGGTAGTGGTCGCCAAGCAAAGTGAACTGTTCTGCCGAACAGAGCTTGACATATTCTCTACGGCTATGTGGGCCACGCGGCAGAGCATCTACAAATGTGCTGGCACGCCGCCAGACGCGCAAGCGCTGCATCGGTTCAGGCAAAAACTGTTCCTCCAGAGAGCAGCGTGTCCGCTCAAAAAGCTGGTAGATAGCGGTTTCATCTTTGTCAATCAGCCAGCGAGCAAAAGCGGGCATAACGCGTTCAGCATAGATGGTCCAATCAAAGCCGTGCACTTGTACAATCATTTATTTGAGCTCTTCCAGTGCTTTACTTTTGTCTGCCCTACCAGTCATTCTCATTCACTTACAATTATCGTACTGGCGTGCTATTTGCTTATCCAAGTAAGTAGCACGAAGGTACTCTCTTGAGAGATTATAGCGAACCCGGTCTGCATTTTATAAGGGCCGCTACCCCGGCTATGAGTTTCAACGTATTGTTTTTTGTACCAAAATAGGATATGCTTTCTGCCAGTTGAAGGCGGTTCAGTAATATGAAATGTTTCACGGTTGATGCCATTACAAGCAGAAACACCGGTGGAGGTATATGGCGGTTTCCCTGTCCGACGATTACGTTCGCTTCCTGCGCCTGCGCGCTCAGCGACTAGCACTGCCGCCATCAGACAGGATTACGAGTGTCGCTCACGTCGTGAAGGAATTGTGTGGGATCCAGGCGCAGGAGGTCCCGGCAGCGGCACTGTCGGTACGGGTGCGCAGTGTTGGACTCGTGGCCGCAAATGTTGAACATGCACGGGTGCAAGAGCGTTCTGTGGTTCGCACATGGGGTCCTCGGGGCACGCTTCACCTGCTGGCGGCAGAAGACCTCAACTGGCTCCTACCGCTCATTGGCCCCGTTTTTATTGCCGCAGGTAGGCGACGGCGTGCGGAGCTGGGACTGGACGAGGACACCTGTGCCAAGGGCCTTCGCATCATCCGTGACGTGCTTGCGCATCAAGGGCCGCTGACCCGCGCTGAACTCGTCGAGCAGTTGGCCATTCAGGGCATGCGCATTGAAGGCCAGGCCCGACCCTACCTTCTGCAATGGGCCGCGCTTGAAGGTATTATCTGCCTGGGGCCTGACCATGGCGCCGAGCCGACCTATGTCCTCCTCAGCGACTGGGTTGGCCAGGAGCACAGAGAGCACCCCCTGCCCGAGGTCGCAGCCCATGCTGAGCTCACGCGCCGCTACCTCAAGACCTATGGTCCTGCCACACCGGAGGACCAGGCGACGTGGTCAGGGATGCCTATGAGCAAGACACGGGCAGCATGGCAAAACATCGCGGATCAACTCATCGAGGTAGAGATTTCGGGCCGCCCAGCCTGGATGCTCAAGACGTGCGCAGCATGGCTGGACGAGCCACCTGCCAACGCCCCGACCGTTCGCCTTTTGCCACGCTTCGATACCTATTTGCTTGGGTACCAGAATCGTGATCTCGCGGTGCCACTCCTGTACGCAAAACGCATTAACGCTGGAGGGGGGATACTGCACCCAACATTGTTGGTAGACGGTCGTGCAGCCGGGACATGGAAAAGTAAGCCACAGAAGAACCGCCTGGATGTGATAGTGGAGCCATTTGACTATCTTGCGCCCAAGGTGCATGCGGGTCTGGAGGCCGAGGTCGCGGATCTGGCTCGCTTCCTCGAGGTGAAGACAATGCTGTATGTGATGGGCCCATCCTGATGGTGGTCGTGATCGAAGCTAAATCTTGCCTCTTATGCCTATTACCTTTACCTTTAGAAATCGTATACTGATATATAAATGTCGGTACCGACCTTATAAAAGCTTTGTAACTAAGGAGAATGATCTCATGCTGGAGTCGCAGCAAAAATCTGAGAATAAAGATCTCGATTTACCCAGTTTTCATGATGACGATGACGACCTTGATGAAGAGAACCTATCAGGCCAGAAGAAATCGAGACGCTGGCGTTGGATAATAGGCATCTCGATTGTACTGTTGATTCTCATTCTTATCCCCATAGCCTTCTTTACACTTCGGGGTCTTCGCTCTCCACGGGTACAATACCAGTACCAGCAAGTGCGGCAGGGCAACCTTTCTCTGGTGGTCAACGCGACCGGGCCTGTGCAGGGTACTATCTACAACGCCGACTTTTTAGCTACAGGCAAAATTTCTGAGATAGATGTCAAGGTGGGCCAGTACGTAAAAGCGGGATGGATACTCGCTAAACTTGATCCTACCGCCCTCCAGGACGCGCTCAACCAGGCTAATGCAACTCTCCAGCAGCAAAAGGACTTTGGCAACCAGGATGCCATCAACATAGCACAGGAACAGGTCAACACGGCCCAGGACAACCTCAATAATGCAACACTCATCGCGCCACATAATGGTGTGGTGACTGGAATTAATGGGGTGGTTGGCGGTACGCCTGGTAATGGCGTTGGCAACGCTGGCGGTAGTGGCAACTCGGGCTTCATAACAATCGTGGACTCGTCGTCCTTGCAGATACAGGCTAACGTCAACGAGAGCGATATCGGAGGAGTAAAAGTGGGACAGGCGGCGCAATTCACCGTCGGTGCCTACGGCAACCGGGCATTCAATGGCACCGCCAGCGCCATCTCGCCCCTGGGGCAGAATGTTTCAAATGTTGTAACCTTCCCTGTGCTGATAAACGTTGACATGAAGAGCCTCCAGGGAGCAAATGTACTGCCCGGTATGACGGCCAATGTGTCGATTACCACAGCTACGCGCTCTGACGTGTTGTTAATTCCCGTCGACGCTGTAAATTTTGCCCAATCCTCAACAGCGATCAGCAGCAGCGCCCGTAATGCTGCTATGGACCAGGCCAGGCAAATGCTTGCCAATCTCCAGAGTAGCAGTACAGATGTCTCGAAGGACAATCCGACCGCTGCCTACGTGTTTGCACGAGTCAATGGTAAGTGGAATGCGCAGCCGGTTGTGCTGGGGTTGACGGATATTACATCGTATGAAGTACTGGCCGGGCTGACCCAGGGCGAGACTATTGTCGTTGGTCAGCAGACGAACTCTGTTACCACCCCTTCTGGCACGCCCTCTAACGGAGCTGGAGGTAGAGGCGGGTTTGGCGGATAAAATTCTATAAGGATACATTGTGACTACCAACAATTATCAACAAACGTCTCAGAGCGAGCAGAGCGCCTCTGCTGTCGATGAAAATAATAAAAATACGGGAGCCAGACCTACGACAGAGCCGGTAATTGCTATACGTGACCTGAAAAAGACTTACTTTCTTGGTCAGACTCGCGTTCGTGCTCTACGTGGAGTCACGCTGGAGGTCTATCCGGGTGAATTTGTAGCTGTGATGGGACCTTCGGGCTCCGGCAAATCCACGCTCATGAATCTCATCGGCTGCCTGGATCGACCGACGAGCGGTGAGTACTGGCTCACGGGCAAAGCTGTCAGCCGTATGTCAGCCGACGAACTGGCTGACATACGCAATCGACGCATCGGTTTCGTTTTTCAAGGCTTCAATTTGCTCCCACGTGCGACTGCACTCAAAAACGTCATGCTGCCGTTGTTGTACGCGGGACATTCACGCGGGGAGCAGCTACGGCGCGCTCGCAAGACGCTCCAGCTGGTCGGTTTGGGGGCACGCACTCATCACATGCCTTCGCAACTCTCCGGTGGTCAGCAGCAGCGCGTTGCCATTGCCCGCGCGCTGGTAAACGACCCATCGCTTCTGCTGGCGGATGAGCCGACAGGCAACCTGGATAGCAGTACAAGCCTGGAGATCATGGCCGTGCTGCAAGCGTTAAATCTACGTGGATTGACCATTTTGCTCGTTACTCACAACGCTGAAATCGCGGCCTACGCCAGGCGCCAGGTTGTGTTTCGCGATGGGCGTATCGTGCAGGACGAGCCAATTCCTTCCACTACCGGGCGCTCAGCACAGGCAGATTTTGATACCCTGGCTACCCATCCCCCGGACAGGATCCCTACAAGAGATACTCTGGAGAGGAGTAGTTCATGAGTAGCTCATCAAAATCAATCGCAGCACAAGAGACGCCTCCAACAGGTGTACCTGCTACGATATCTAGACAACGCACGCAGAGGAGGCGCTCCAAAGACAGGCACAAACGCGGCTTTATGATCGGCGCTAATTTCAGCAGCGCACTGGATGCTCTCTGGGCCAATCGCCTGCGTTCCCTGTTGACCACACTGGGTGTGGTGATCGGTGTGGCTGCCGTAATCGCTGTCGTCACACTTACACAAGGGGCAACAACGCTGCTCAACCAGCAATTGGCTAACCTGGGCACCAACACGCTGATTATCTTCCCCGGTGTAGGTGGGGCAACCACGTCGCTCGCTTCTGGCGATGCTACTGCTCTCTCTAAGGTGCCGCATATAACAAATGTGAGTCCAGTCCTCTACGTCAGGGGACAGGCCGTCTTCGGAAATCAAAATTGGAGTACTTCTGTTGAAGGGGTCACGCTGAACTTTCAAAGTATTCAGAACTGGCAGCTTGCCAAAGGTTCATGGTACAATGCCGATCAAGAGGCCTCTGGAGCATCTGTTGCAGTAATTGGCCAGACCGTCTACGATAATCTCTTCGCTGCCACAGGAACCGATCCCATTGGCCAGACGATCCACGTTAACGGGCAGGTCTTCCGCGTCGTTGGGTTGCTGCAATCCAAAGGTGCACTCGGCTTTTCCAATCCAGATGACGTCATCTTTGTCCCCTTCACGACCACACTCATTCATTTGAGGAACTCCACGTTCCTTGACCAGATTCAGGTCCAGGTTGATGATGCCAGTAACGTCAACCAGGTGCAGAATACGGTGACGGCTCTCCTGGAGAAGCGTCATCACATTCCTACCGGAGGGACCGATGATTTCAGGGTGCGTAACTCAAATCAGCTCGTCCAAACAGCGCAGCAGCAATCTGTCATACTGTCAGCTCTGCTGGTTGGCATCGCGGCCATCTCTCTCACGGTGGGTGGCATTGGCATCATGAATATCATGCTCGTCTCGGTAACCGAACGCACGCGGGAGATTGGCGTACGCATGGCTATGGGTGCGAGGCAGCGCGACATTCGTAACCAATTCCTTATCGAAGCTCTCACCCTCAGCGCTGTTGGCGGCGTGATCGGCATCCTTATCGGCCTGTTTGGGGGCTGGGCACTCGTGTCGCGTTTCGGACTGCCATTTGTACCGAGTACCGGTACCATTCTACTGGCCTTTGGCGTCTCAGGGGCTATAGGCGTTATCTTCGGTCTCTACCCGGCGGTACGAGCCTCCAAACTCGATCCAATTGTGGCCCTGCGAACAGAGTAGGGAGAGACATAAGGGTACGGGCAGCGAGCCGTACCCTTATGTCTCCTGCCTGGTTTCTTCCAATTTAACAAGTCTTGTTCCCCGTCGCGTCCCCAGTATAATCTTCTCAGTAGCCGGTTCAGAGCTGTTAGTGGTCATCAAAGGCAGAATCAGGGTTGGCCCACTATTTTGTAAGGGATCACCGGCTATGATCGTATTGCCGTTCATACTGCCGTTCATACTGCCAGTACGTACCCGTCTCCATGGCTGAGCGCCGCTAGGGGGAAGGTTTACCCTGAGAGGTTGAGGAGGTAGAAGGCTTTTACGCAGGAAGAGGAATCCAAGCACGATCACTATGCCCATGAAAAGCAGCGCTCCAATAAGGAGCGGAAAAAAGACCATGCCCAAACCACTCCCTTGTTGACCTGAGGGCGGAGTACCATTACCAGTATTGTTCGTTGTAGTTGTTGCCGACCAACCCGGTACACTGGTAGGCGTTTGACCTATCGTGGGACTGGCGGTCACCGTGCCCACTGTAGAGGTGGCCTTCACCATGGTGGCAGTTGCAGTAGGTATTGCCGTAGCAGCAGCCGACAGGGTCGCGGTAGGAGTGGGCGTTCGCCTGGGAGTCTTCGTCGCAGTAGGAGTAGGCCTGGGAGTGTTGGTCGCGGTAGGAGTAGGGGTGCTGGTCGCGGTAGCTGTGGTCGTATTGATGAAGCGGGTAAGTGTAATAGTAGCAATCCGGTCTTGCATGTGATTAGTATCGGCGGCATGAGAGCTGGTTACCATGAAGATGAATGAAAAGAGTACAAGTATGAAACAAACCAGTGCTACCAGAATCTTTGCGTAGAGATGAACGTTGTAGTTGCCTGCTGAATGTGAGCCGCTTTCCATGCTTCTCTTCTCAATCTCCATTGACGTTTTTCTATATTACCCGGACGTAATAGCTGGGTCCTGTACTCGTGTAGTGGAGTTGTGCATTGCTGTAAATACGTTCATGCTCCCGGCTTAAAAATGAGCGTATTTTCATATTCCCCTTGCCATAGTGTAGAAGCAGATACATCAACAGTCAAGAAAGGGGGGTAAATGGTACCAGTCAAAATCAGCGCATCCACTGTCGCCGGGCGTCTCACCACATTCCAGGCTACTGTTTGATATCTTGCCTGCTTAAAAGTATAACCGCCTGGTTGCAATGGGGTTAGAAATGCACAATTTCCCCTGTTGGCAGAGCACGATCTGCCGATAAAGAAAGGTAAGCAGCCTAGCAGTGTATGTATATGTGCGTGCGAAAGTAAGTAAAGAGGCTATCAAGCTGGCTGCACGATGGAGGAGTTTATGACCGGACAGCCACCGCTTGACGCAGAGGCAGGATATCTTACGAGTCAACTGGCCGCTGGAGAACAGCCGAGAATCGGTGTGACTTTATCAACCTTGACTGATGACCAGGACAGGTCGGTACGTAGAACACTACCAACAGTGCTGGGTATGCGCGACCTGACCCTCTTCATGGTCCTCATCGTCGTCTTTATCTCCAACACGAATGGCGTCCAGTTCGGCGGGCCGATCGCTTTTCTCTATTGGGCGCTTGGACTGATCACCTTTCTCGTCCCCTTTGCGCTCGTCACCCGGTGGTTGGCGCGGCGCTATCCAGGGAAGTGCACGCCCTACCTGTGGATTGGTCACATCCTGGGTCCCAACTGGAGCTTCATCTCAGCCTTTTGCATCTGGCTGCCGGGCGTCCTGGCCGTCGTCTCCGTCATAGATAATGGACTGATCTTCATCCAATATCTGCTGCCAACCTGGTTTGTCACGCCCGTGCAGCAATGCCTGGGCATCATCGTCATCCTGGCTATCGCCACCACACTCACCTGTCTGCCCTTGCGCTGCCTCAAGCATCTCTTAAGTATGTTTGCCATCCTCTACCTTGCCGTCTTTGCCCTGGTCGGTACTGCTGGTCTCTGGTGGCTGGAGAGCGGGCATCCAGCAGCACTGTCCCTCAATGCACCTGCAGCATGGCAGCCCAACGCCGCTAACTTCCCCATCTACGGCGTCATCATCCTGGCTTGTCTCGGTGTCAACATTCCCCTACTGATGAGCGGCGAAGTGGGGCAGAAGAGGGCAAGTAAAGCGGGCATTGTCCATGGGGACTCTGGAAGACGAGCCCTCAAACGTGCTAGCCTGTATGTATGGTGGGGAACTATCCTCTCATTTCTCGCTTATGTAGCAGGCACTTTTGGTATCATGATCGTTGTACCGGCCAGCCAGGCAGGCAGTATGACCGCCAGCGTCCAGGTCATAAACATAGTTTTTGGCCCACTGGGCGGTAATATCGTTGACATCGTGCTTGCCTTAAGCCAGATCGCCATCACCATGGCTTTCATACTCATGTTTGCTCGCGTGCTCATCGCCGTCTCGCGAGATCGTCGTCTCAATCCTCTCCTGGCCAGCGTCAATCGCCATGGCGTACCGGTGCGCAGCATCATCGTACAGGCCACCATTGTTGCTTGTGTCACTATTCTCTCATTTGTTGCCGTGCCAGGCATTTTCGGCGCAATCGTACGCCCGGCAGACCTGGCCGTCGAGATTTACAGCGTCATGCAGGCGGGTACAGCGGTCGTCTGGTTATGCTCCGTAGTGCAGATTTTCGTAATGGTTCTCTGGTTGCTTTACCGGCGCAAGCACCGATTGTCCCTCTCAAAAAGGTCACGCATGCTCCAACGAGTCCTACTCATTGGTATATCCGTGCTTGGAATTGGCGCATCTCTTATTGGCATCTGGGCCACCGTCTCCAGCTCATGGATACCTACGCTCCTCTCCAATGATCGTTGGACAATCATTGTTTGTGGCGTCATTTCTCTTTCGTTTATGCTTGGCTGGTTTGGCAGCGAGTTGCCACGTATGCATGCCTTGCTGGGAGAACAACGGCGGGTCAATTCCCGTGAAGTAGCCCTGCGGCAGGAATTACAAGTATCCTATGAAGAGCAACAAATGTTGGTGCAACAACAGCAGGTATTGCTGGCCGAAGTTGACCGGCTCTACCGCGAACAGGCCTGGGCAGCTGTGACCGACGCCGTTACCGGCCTGCCCAATCACCGCGCCGTGATGAGCCGGCTAGAGGAGGAAGTATCTCGCTGTCAACGCACCAATGACTCCTGTGCCGTCCTTTTCATCGACCTGGACCACTTCAAATGGGTCAATGATACGTGGGGGCATCGAGCCGGCGATGCCATTCTGTGCGAGATTGCCGGGCGACTGCGTGCCACACTACGCCTGGAAGATTTTGTCGGCCGCTATGGCGGAGAAGAGTTTGCCGTTGTGCTCACCGACGCAGACAAAAAGAGTGCACATCAGACCGCGGAACGCCTGCGCGAGACCATTGCCAACGAGCCATGCACGTGGATGGCCGAAGATACTCAATTGGTGGTACCCATAGCTGTAACCGGCAGTATTGGTATCGCCGTCTATTCCTTGCATGGAGTCACTCGCGAGGAACTGGTTGAAAACGCGGACCGGGCTATGTACAAGGCGAAACATTCTGGCCGCAACTGCGTCTGCATTGTTGATATCAACAATGTCCCCTCGCCTGATGAGACTAAGAACCAGGATAGGTTCACCGCGTCCCAAAGAAGTGGGGATATGGCCCTACCTGGGCCGCGTGATAACCTTAACCAGGCGGTGCAAGCCCTGACGGCGGCAGCCTCAGTCCATGACCAGGGTACTGACGATCACGCTCACCGCATAATCCTGCTGGCCGAGGCCACGGCCCGCATACTCAAACAGCCAGAAGAGGAGTTTCACCTGCTCCGCCTGGCGGCCTTGCTGCACGATATCGGCAAAATCGGCATTCCCGACGCCATCCTGCACAAACCCGGCCCTCTCACGAACGAAGAATGGATCATAATGCGCCGCCATCCTGAAATCGGGCGGCAGATCCTTGAACAGACTGGCGGTGTCTTCCAACACCTGGCTTCAATCGTCGTCGCCCATCATGAACGGTGGGATGGTCATGGCTATCCCCGAGGCCTGGCCGCAGAGGCTATTCCCATCACCGCTCGCATTCTTTCAGTCGTGGACGCCTATGATGCCATGATCTCGCGTCGCCCTTACCGGGAACCGCTTTCCGTCGACGAGGCAAGGGCCGAACTGCAGCAATGTGCAGGTGGTCAATTTGATCCCCGTGTCGTCACCGCCTTCCTGCAAATACTCGATGAGCGAAAAGAGCTTCAAGGAGCCTTGCCAGGAGAATTGGCACGGGCGTAGGGACCCGATTTATCACGCACACGGTGGCTCGTTGTTCCAGGCAACCGCAAGTTTGCCCAGAACAACCGACCGTTGCCTGTGAGATATTACGCGAAATCGCGCAGCAGGTGAATCTGGATGGGATGACGCAACGTACGCAGCGCCTTGACCTCAATCTGGCGAATGCGCTCGCGAGTCAACCTGAAGTGAACGCTCAACTCTTCCAGGGTATGACAATGACCATCATGGAGGCCATAACGCAACTCGATCACCTGTCGTTCACGGGCATTGAGAGCCTCCATCGCACTGGAAATCTGATCACGTAAAACCTGGCGCGTGAGCACGTCGGCAGGAGCGGTCGCATGCGTATCTTCCAATGTATCAGCCAGGTGATATTGCTCATCATCAATCAAAGGCGCGTCGAGAGAGATGGGGGTCTCTGCCATGCCCTGTAGCTCGACAACGCGCTCTTTCGTTAGACGAGCCGCCTGGGCGATCTCTTCGGGAGCCGGGTCGCGGCCCAATTCCTGGTAGAGGTGACGCGAAATCCGCTTGATCTTATAGATGAGTTCGACCACGTGTACAGGAATATGAATTGTCCGTGTGTGCTCTGCCACCGCGCGGCTGATAGCCTGGCGTATCCACCAGGTCGCGTAGGTACTGAAACGAAAACCGCGTGAAGGGTCGAATTTCTGAGCGGCACGGATGAGGCCAAGGTTGCCTTCTTGCACCAGATCGAGGAGAAAAATACCCTGGTTATTGTATCGCTTGGCGATACTAACCACTAAACGGAGGTTTGCTTCGACCAGTTGCCGCTGGGCCTCCATATTCCCCTCAGCAACTCGCTGTGCTATCTTCATTTCTTGCTCAGCCGTGAGCAATGGATAGCGTCCAATCTCGCTTAAATACTGCCGGATAGCGTTATCGACAGAATCCTCATCAGTGACCTCTTCCTCAACATCCTCATTGTACTCCTCTTCTTCGCCGACACCGGTACACAGGTCCTCATCCTCGAAGTACGAGTGCGAAGACGCCTCGGTCAAATGATTGCGTCTTGACCCATACTCTTGCTGACCTCCCATGTCGTCTACCGACCAGGCATCACTGAACGCCCTTTTTGCCATGGCTACCATACAAATCTTCTCCAATCCACTTTCCACATCAAGGTAACCGGAGACATATGTATAAGGATGTTCCACGTTGGAATCCTATACATCGCCCAAAAAATTTTTCGGACGTATCCCCCCTAACTTATTAACTCATGCAAGATATGTGCCAATATCCAATTGCAGGGATATACTTCATCGATAGAAGCAGATACCTCACTCATTACCTGCTGCCGTCCCGGCAACCTGTAAAAAATTTCCACATGCTGCGGATATTTCCGCAATCGTGGTAGGTGGCTGATGATCTTCGAAAAATCTAGAGAAGCGCGTTTATTTGCAGTAGATGTGCGGGTAAACACGGAACGAAAGGACATTTCCCAAAGGCTGACCAGGGATCGTCCCTATTTATTTTCTTTTCCAGGTCACGAAAGAATATAAAGTATGCAGGCAGAAGATATTTGGCTCATGCACAATCCAGGAAAGTGCCCTCGATGCAACATGCCGCTCGCGAGAAGGGGAACGCTCCAACCCCAATACGCCATGGTCATGTGTCCCTCCTGTGGCTTCTCTGCTCCTTCTGTTCTCATGACAGGGCAACAGCAAGTAGAGATGCCGGCGGCGAACACTTTAGCGGGAACCCAGGTTGCTCTTGCCTCACCACCATCCTCCGGCTCTTCTGTTTGGATTGACCCAAGTGTCTCTGCTTTTCTCGGCGGACGCATCGTAGATGCTGGATTACCTGTCCCCCAGACAGGGTTCTCCTACCCGAAACGGGTATCCCCGTCCCCAATTGAACTTGGACCCAGAAAACCACAGCCAAACCCGATAACCCCCATTCCACCATCTGCCCAACCTGCCAACAGCGTGAAAGTGAATCCAAAATATCCGCGTTCTCACCCCCGGCCTATGCAAGAGGGCGATGTCACCCGTATACCCACAGTGCCTCCGCCACCAATGTGGCAGTATGAATCACCGGCCTTTGAAGTAGAGAGTAGCCTGTCTGCACTTTCTTTAGTAGCATACCATTTCCTGGTCATAGGTCAGGTGTCAGTGTTCGCTCTCTCGTAGAAGCAAACCATACTCCCCCGCCACCCTTGCCCACGGGCAAAGCCCTGGTTCCTGTCCCCCCTCTACCTATATCAACGCATGGGCAGAGCCAGGTTGAACAGAGAAGGCTAAAATTGGCCGCTGAAAATACTGATCCTTCCTCCTGGACAGCAGGAGGAGCCTCCTCGTCGGCCTATGCGAGGCGTATTGCCGAGCGTGGACGTCCTAAGGGGCGCAAGCCAAAGGCAAATAATGCATTTAATCCCCTGGATCATCTCCGCTGGTGGTTACTGCATCCCGGCCGCCTCGAATTTATTCTCTGGCTTGGAGGCACCATCCTTTTGGTGAGCGTAACCTTTGTACTCCTGCTCGTCACAGCATTTCGCGCAGATTACTCCTGGCCTCCAAATCGGGCAAGGAGGACTGCTAGATGGCTCAAGCTCAAGCCCAGGCAGCAATCAAGGTGGAACGGGTAAGCCAACGGTGATTACCACTCCCTCCGGCCTGACACTCATCCTGCTGGATACGGGTCCTCTCGTGCCCGGGCAATCCATCCAGCTGCAAGGCAAGGGCTTCAGCCCCCAGGGCGCCGTCACCTTTACTGATGAAAAAAATGAGCCCATGCTTATCCTGAATAGCCAGACCAACTCTGTGCAGGCCGACAAACAGGGAGTATTCGCAGTCACAGTGAACGACG
>WNGR01009464.1_pt1 | contig 12589 bp, 13 predicted proteins | sample 5407581 | NCBI WGS metagenome assembly WNGR01 (sample SAMN13153383, study PRJNA577476) | soil metagenome | isolation source: 80 cm soil or saprolite under Garry oak tree replicate 2 | place: USA:California | collected 2016-06-15
GCCTTCAGCGCGTCGAACGAAAACGACGACAGGAGCGGCTTCTGCGCGCGCCACAGGTCTTTGGCAGCGAGCGCGACAAGGCGCCCCGTGATTTCGTCGCGGCCAGGACAAGGCTTGATTTCAATGTTCGCTGCAATCGCTTCAGTCGCACAGCGCGCCGCTACCTGTGAAAGCGTCGGCAGGCGTTCGTCTCCGAAGCGCGGATCGAACCAGGCGCCTGCATCGAGCGATGCCAGTTGATGCCATGTATGTTGCGCGGCCGGGCCATGGCCGTTGGTCGTGCGGTCCAGGTCGTCGTCGTGCAGCAGGAAAATCTGGTCGTCGGAAGAGAGCTTCGCGTCGAACTCGATCATCTTGTAGCCGAAGCGCGCGCACATGTCGAAGCCCGCGAGCGTGTTCTCCGGCGCGAGCTTGCCGCCGATGCGATGCGCGACGAGCCGTGGATACGGCCAGTCTGCGATTAATGCCTGATCGATCCCGTTGCCCATCGTGCTTGCCTTCACAAAGATCTGATGGAACTGCGGCCTGCGTGCGCCGATGTATCTTATTCTGAGGATCGCGAATGGATGCTCCTCCATCCGCGAAGCGACGCAAGCTTGTCAATGCACGACATCCCGCTTGCCAGGAACATTGCGCAGCGGATATTTCATTTCGTTTTCGAAAATGCGCTGTTCGCGATGTTTCAAATCGAGCGCGAATGTCTCAAAATGCGAAGGCTAAATACAAATACCCAAAGTTGCAAGCTCCCAAAAAAATACAACCGCAAAGGACACAGGCAACCCGCCTGTCATGCATTTTGACATCGCATCGACATATTCCGTTGGTAGTGGTTTATACGGAAACGCGCGCATAGCAAGCGGTGCAAAGAGCAGAGCGCGAGCAGCACGCAAAACGTCAAATACGACCAGGCGAGGGACGATACGCATGTGGCAGGAAGACCGTCATCAACGAATACGCGCGCTGCTCTCGACACTCAAACGCGTGTCGACGGAGCGCATCATGGCGGACCTGGGCGTATCGCGCGAAACCGTGCGGCGCGATCTGCTCGATCTCGAAGCGCTCGGCGAGTTGCGCCGCGTGCATGGCGGCGCGATCAAGCCCGCCGACGAAGCGCCCATCTCCGAACGCGCGCAGGCGCACGTAAAGTCGAAGAAGGCCATCGCGAAGGCGGCGACGGGTGTGGTCGCGAGCGGGCAAACGCTTTTCATCGATGCCGGCACGACCACGGCGGCGCTCGCCGATGAACTCGCGAAGCTCGCCAATCTGACCATCATCACCAATTCGATCGATGTCGCGATGAAGATGCGCGGCGCGCCGGACAAACGCGAGTCGTCAGCAAACGAAGTCATTCTGTTGGGCGGCTCGATCAGCGACCGTGCGTTGTCCACCACGGGCGAGACGACGATTCTCGATATCCAGCGCTATCGCGCGGATTTCGCGCTGCTGTCGCCTGTTGGCGTCGATCCGAAGCATGGCGCCAGCAACTACGACCGCGCGGAAACAGAAGTCGCGCGCGCGATGGTCGCCAATGCGGATAGCGTCGTGATACTCGCGGACTACAGCAAGATCGGCCAGCGCAGCCGCATCTCGTATTGCCCGCCCGAAAAGATCGATCTGCTGATCACCAACCGCAAGGCGACGGAAGTCGCGGCGTTCGCGCAACTCAAGCGCAAGGTGGGCAAGGTGATACTTGCCTGATGTCGCGTGTGCGGTACGTCACATTTGTTGCGGCGCCGTGACGGCCGGCACCTCTTCATGCATGCGTTTGCGCAAACGCGTATCGTGCAGCGCACCTGCAGCATCAAGCACCGGGTAAGCGGTCGAACAGAACAGCGAGTTGAGCCGCTTCATGTCGCTGATCACGTCGAGATGCAGCGCACTCGTTTCGACGCTACGCAATGTCTGACCCGCGAGCCGATCGAGATGCTTGTACGAATACGCGCGCTCCAGATCGCGGAAACGCTCCTTCTCCGCGAGCAGCAATTCCGCGCAACGCAGGTCGTTGTTCAGGAACACCGACATGCCCAGCTGCAGATTGCCGACCAGCCGCGTGTGCAGATCGTCGAGTTCGCTCAAGCCCTCTTCCGAAAACGCGAGCCGGTGCGCAATCTTCTTCTCTTCGATATCCGTGACGATGCGCTCGATGATGTCGCCCGCATGTTCGAGGTTGATCGTCAGCGCGATGATGTCGGTCCAGCGGCGGCTGTCGGCGTCATCCAGTTGCTCGCGTGAAATTCGGGCGAGATAGGTTTTAACCTCGGCATACAGATGATCGACGTCGTCGTCCATGCGAATCGTGTCACGCGCCTTCACCAGATCGTTGTGATGGATCAGATGCGAGACGTTGTCGAGCATCGCCCGCACGATATCGCCGATGCGTAGCACTTCGCGCGCGGCATTCGAGAGCGCGAGTGCGGGCGTCGCAAGTGATGCGGTGTCGAGATGAATCGGACGAAGCTGGCCAGCGTGTTGTAGATCACATGGAAGCCGACTACGGATTCGCGGGGATTATTGATCAGGACAGGCAAGCCACGCGCGAGCAGCGATGTGAACGGCAGGATCAGCAACGCGCCCGCGAGCTTGAACGCGAGGCTGCCGAGCGCAAGCCGGCGCGCCGCCGTGTTCTGAGCGACCGTGCCCGCCAGCGCGAGCAGTCCGCTGCCGAGGTTCGCGCCGATCACGAGACACAGCGCCACCTTCAGCGAGATCACGCCCGACGACGCGAGCGTCGCCGTCAGCAGCACGGCTGCGAGACTCGAATACGAAATGACAGCGAAAGTCGCGCCGACCAGCGCATCGAGCATCATGTCGCCCGTCAATGCGCCGAACATGACACGCACGCCAGCGCCATGCATCATCGGCTGCGCGGTTTCGACGATCAGATGCAGCGCCAGCAGAATCAGCCCCAGCCCGATTGCCGTGCGGCCGACCTGACCCAGGCGGTTCTGCTTGCGAGAGAGAAAGAGCGGCACGCCGAAGACGATCAGAAATGGCGACAGCCACGACAGATCGAGTGTGAGAATGCGCGCCATCAGCGCCGTGCCGACATCCGCGCCGAGCATGATGGCGAGGCCGCTTGTGAGCGGCAGCATGCCTTGAGCCGCGAACGACGTGACGATCATCGCCGTTGCATTGCTGCTCTGCACGAGACTCGTGACGCCGACACCTGCGGCGAATGCCTTTACACGGCTATTCGTGCTGCGCGCCAACACGCGGCGCAGATCGGCGCCCCACACGCGCAGAATACCGGTGCGCACGATATGCGTGCCCCACACCAGCAACGCGACACCCGACAGCAAGTTCAACAGGATCAACATAGGCACGACGCTTCTGGACTTCCGCGATCGCCCGGAAAGCCTGCGCCGTTGCCACGGGACGCATGCGTCCGGATCTCATGCTGCCTAGTGTTGCATAGATTTGCGTTGTTGTAGTTTTGTGCGTTTTGTTTTTTGTGGCCTTTGCAACAGAGAGGGGGCTGCGCGTGCTTGTGTCGTTTGTTGTTGCGCGCGCACTTTTGGTGGTTTTTGTCTTGCTTTTGCGCTGGCATCCGCGATTTGCTTCTGGTTTGCTAGCGTTGCCCCTGTGCGGGGCGGCACCTACTTTTCTTTGCCGCCGCAAAGAAAAGTAGGCAAAAGAAAGCGGCTAACACCGCCAGTTCTTGTTCTTATCCACGGGCCCTCAACGTCCCCACGCTTCACACGGCAGCGCCCTGGTTAGTGCTCGTTGCCAACGCTTCGAACGAACGCCTCACCCGCTTCGGATACCCGTACTCGGGCCAGCGGCAGCGAATGGTATGTGCCGCCCAGGTGGCAAACTGTGTGTAGGTTGTCGCGGGGTATAGCTTGACGCTCTTACAGCGTGGAACGCGTGCGCAATCGGTCCGAAGTGAGACGTGTGGAGCACTTGGGCCTACACACAGTTTGCCACCTGGGCGGCCGTGGAATATCTGGCGCGGCATGCTGCAGCGCGGGTAAGTGAAGCGGGTGAGGCGCTCATTTAGAGCGCTGGCAACGAACGTGGGGCACGTGATTGCCGTGTGAAGGGTAAGAACCTTTGGGGGCCCTCAGGCAGGAAGAAGAGTTGGCGGTGTGAGCCGCTTTCTTTTGCCTACTTTTCTTTGCGGCGGCAAAGAAAAGTAGGTGCCGCCCCGCACAGGGGCAACGCTTGAAGCACGAAGGCACAGCGCGGATGCCAACGCAAAGGCAAAAACACACCCAGCAACGTGCGATGAACCACAAAAAAAAAGCCCGCTTACGCGGGCACTTCCAGCTCAGGCAGCATCTGCCAATAGACAAAAACAAACCTCACACAACGCCGGCATCGTGCGCCTGCACATCAGCGTGATAGCTCGACCGCACCATCGCGCCGACGGCCGCGTGCGTGAAGCCCATCTTGTACGCTTCTTCCTCGTACATCTTGAACGTGTCGGGGTGGACATACGCACGCACGGGCAGATGGTGCTCCGACGGCTGCAGATACTGCCCAATCGTCAGCATGTCGACGTTGTGCTCACGCAAGTCGCGCATCACCTGCAGGATTTCTTCTTCCATTTCGCCGAGGCCGACCATCAGGCCGGACTTCGTCGCGACGTTGGGATGCAGCGCCTTGAAGTCCTTCAGCAGCTTCAGCGAATGCGCATAGTCCGAACCCGGGCGCGCTTCCTTGTACAGACGCGGCACCGTTTCGAGGTTGTGGTTCATCACATCGGGCGGCGCTGCGTTGAGGATGCCGATTGCACGATCGAGACGGCCACGGAAGTCCGGCGTCAGGATTTCGATGCGCGTTTCCGGCGACAGCTCGCGCGTCTTCGCAATGCACTCGACGAAGTGCGCCGCGCCACCATCACGCAGATCGTCGCGATCGACGCTCGTGATCACGACGTACTTCAGCTTCAGCGCGGCGATCGTGCGCGCGAGGTTCAGCGGCTCTTCCGGATCGAGCGGATCCGGGCGGCCGTGACCGACATCACAGAACGGGCAGCGGCGCGTGCACTTGTCGCCCATGATCATGAACGTCGCGGTGCCCTTGCCGAAGCATTCGCCGATGTTCGGGCAGCTCGCTTCCTCGCACACCGTGTGCAGGTTGTGCTCGCGCAGAATCTGCTTGATCTCGTAGAAACGCGAACTGCCCGTCGCCGCCTTCACGCGAATCCAGTCAGGCTTCTTCAGTTTTTCGATCGGAACGATCTTGATCGGAATGCGCGCGGTCTTGGCTTGCGCCTTCTGCTTGGCGGTCGCGTCGTAGGGCGCCGGAGCGGCGGCGTTGACAGGACTCGAGGCTGCGGGATTCGCGGTAACGTCAGTCATTCGTTCGTTCCAGTCAGGCGGTGATGGCACCGGCCTGCGGTAGGCCGACGGCTGCGGGGATGCCGTCGATGTTGGCGATGAGGCTTGCTGCAAGGGTTCGGGCTACGTCGTCCCAGCCGACTGCGACGCCGAGCGTCGCCATGTCGACCGTTTCGAGCCCCGCGTAACCGCACGGGTTGATGGCGAGAAACGGCTGCAGGTCCATTTTCACGTTGAGGCTGACGCCGTGATAACTGCACCCGCTACGGATTTTCAGGCCCAGCGCGGCGATCTTCGCGCCAACGTGCAATCCGGCGTTCGGCTGCTCAGGCGCGACATAGATGCCCGGCGCGCCCGCCTTGCGTTCACCGGCGAGATTATACGCCGCGAGTGTGTCAATCACGGCCTGCTCGATCCGCGTCACCAGCTCGCGCACCATCAGCTTGCGACGGCGCAAATCGAGCAACAGATAGGCGACCACCTGGCCCGGGCCGTGATACGTGATCTGGCCCCCGCGGTCGACCTTGACGAGCGGAATGCGGCTGTCGGCCGTGAGCAGATGCGCCGGATCGCCGGCCTGGCCGAGCGTGAAAACGGGAGGATGTTCGACGAGCCAGATTTCGTCAGATGTTTCAGCGGTGCGCGAATCGGTGAACGCGCGCATCGCGTCGAAGCTGGCCTGATAATCTTCCGAGCCTCGCCAGCGCACGATCACCGGCTGCGCAGAATCGCTTTGCGCCGCCGCGTCGGACGCAACGGCGTCCGGCTGGATGGAACTCGAAGACTCGGGGGACGATGAAACCGGCGTGGCACACATGATTCCGGCAGTTTACCGAAATCCCGCGCGCCTCGCCGGCCACGCGGGCAATAACTGGGATCCGACAGCGATCAGACCGTGCGCCATCCGGAGCGCAGCCACGCGCCAAAGCGTTCGCTGACGCGCGCGGCCCAGTTGAGCGCCTTTTGCTCCGGCCGCGTCGGCACGTAAAACGCAACCCGCGCCTGCGTGCCACGCTCGACGGACAGCCACAGCCGCTCGCCGCGCCGCAGACGCAGCGTCTTGCCCGGTTCGAGCCAGTAATCTTCAACGTCGTCGCTGCGGGTCACCCACACCGCGCCGCCTGAAACAGCCAGGCGCGTGCTGCGCGTGATCTTCATCGGAACGGTTTCACCGGCTACGATCTCAAACGTGATGCTAGAGGAAATTTCTCGCATGATGGCCTCGCCAAAAATCGTTTCATGGCTACAATCCTATATGTGACAAGGGTTTACGCCAAACGATCAATTTTCACCCTTATGTGAGAAAAATTGCGATGGACCTCCGCCAACTGCCTGCACTGAACGCGATCAAGGCCTTCGAGGCCGCCGCCCGTCACGAGAGCTTTTCGCGTGCCGCCGACGAGCTGTACGTCACGCACGGCGCCGTCAGCCATCAGATTCGCGCACTCGAAGAAGAGCTGGGCGTGAAGCTCTTCGCCCGCGACGGCAAGCGCGTGCGGCTCACCGATATCGGCCGCCGCTATGCCGCGCAGGTGCGCACGGCGCTGATCTCGCTGGCGGAAGCGACGCGCGAGATTCGCGCAGGCGACCGCGACCGGCGGCTGGTCGTGTCGATGCTGTCGTCGTTTGCGGCGCGCTGGGTGACGCCACGCATCGGCAGCTTTATCGAGGCGAATCCGCAGTGGGATCTCGAACTGCTGTCGACCAACTCGCTCACCGATTTCGCCCGCGACGACGTCGACTGCGCAATCCGCTTCGGCTACGGCCCCTATCCGGGACTACATGCCGAGTTGCTGCTCGAAGAGACGTTCTTCCCGGCGTGCTCGCCGACTTTCAATGGCGGCAATCTGCCGAAAATGCCCATTGATCTCGCCAACGTCCCGCTCTTGCGCTCCGACGACGAACGATGGCGTCCGTGGTTCGACGCGGCCGGCCTCACGGACTGGTCTGAACCGAAGCGCGGCGTGCTGTATCAGGACTCGTCGAATCTGCTGCAGGCGGCCATCGACGGCCAGGGCATCGCGCTGACGCGCCGCTCGCTCGCGATGCACGAAGTCGCGGCAGGCCGGCTCGTACGGCTGTTCAATATCGACGGACCGAGCCCGTGGCAGTATTACTTCATCTGCACGCCGCAGATGCTGCAGACGGCTCGCGTGAAGGCGTTCCGCGATTGGGTGTTCGACGAAGTCGGGCGCTTCAAGCAACTATTCGAGAGCGCATGTAGCGCGAGCGCGAACCGCTCGACAACGGATAAGACGCAGGGAAAGAAACAGACACAAGCTGAGCCGAACGCATTGCACGTCCGGAAGCCGGCGGCGCAGACGGAGCGCTGAGCGCGCCCTCGTCCGCTCACCGTCACACCAATTACAGCACGACCTTCACCATCGGATGCCCGGTCAACGCCCGGTAAATATCATCCAGATGCTCGCGATTCAGCGCGCGCACCGTCACCGTCAAACCGGTGTAGTTGCCGCCGCTCGACGGCCGCACTTCGATACGCGCCGCGTCGAAACCGCCGTCGAACTGGCGGATCACCTCGACGATCGTCGTCTGGAAATCCGGGTGTGACTTGCCCATCACCTTGATGGGGAAATCACACGGAAAATCTATCAATGATTCGTTCACGGGATTCATCCTCGACTCCTTTACTCACCGCACGCAATCAGCCTATATGACTGCGCGCGGCGAAAAAGCAAGCCGCAGGTTTCCTTCTTGTCTACGGCTTACTTCTTCTTGTTGAACATCAACATCATCGAATCCCACACGCGGCCGACGATACCCGCCTGTGGCACCGCCTGCAGCGCGACGAGCGGCACCTGCGCGAGCGTCTTGCCGTCGGCGACGAACTTCACCGTGCCGACCTGCTGACCTTCGGCGATCGGTGCGATCAGCGGGTCGACGTGCTCGACCTGCGGCTTGACCTTGTCGGCCAGGCCCTTCGGCAACGTGATGTACTGGTCCGTCTTGACGCCGAGCTTCACGCTATCCTGCGAGCCCTTGTAGACACGCGGCGTCTCGACCACCTGATTCGCCTTGTACAGGCGCACCGCGTCGTACGCGGAATAGCCGTAGTTCAGCATCTTCAGGCTGTCCTGCACGCGGTCGTGTTCTTTCTGCTCGCCCATCATCACCGTCACCAGACGGCGCGACGCATCAGGCACGCCCGGCAACGGACGCTTCGCGCTCGCGATCAGGCAGTAGCCAGCCGCTTGCGTGTGGCCCGTCTTCAGGCCGTCGACAGTCGGGTCGATCCACAGCAGACGGTTGCGGTTCGGCTGCTTGATCTTGTTATACGTGAATTCCTTGACCGAGAAGATGTTGTAGTAGTCAGGGAAGTCGCGGATCAGGCGCGCCGACAGAATGGCGAGGTCGCCCGCCGTCGTGTAGTGCTGGGCGTCGGGCATGCCGTTCACGTCGGCGAAGTGCGTGTTCTTCATGCCGAGCTTTTGCGCTTCCGCGTTCATCATGTTGACGAACTGCGCCTCGCTGCCGCCCACCAGCTCAGCCAGCGCGATAGCGGCGTCGTTGCCCGACTGGATGATCATCCCGTAGACGAGATCGTGCACCGTGACGGGCTTGTTCGCCTCGATGAACATCCGCGATTCGTCGTTCCTCACGCGGCGCACGGCCTCGCTCGGATTGATCGACTGGTCCATCGTGATCTTCTTGGTCTGCAGCGCCTCGAACGTGAGGTAAGCCGTCATCAGCTTGGTCAGCGACGCCGGCTCGACCCGCTCATCCGGATTGCCCGATGCGAGCACCTGGTTGCTGGTTGCATCGACAAGCACCCACGAGCGCGCGTTCACGCCCGGCGGCGGCACCTGCGCGAACGCGGTGCCGGCAATCAGCGCGGCGGGCAGCGCAAGACCCAGCGCCAGCTTGCTGGCGACGGATTGCGGAACGAAAGAAACGAGGCTGGGAAGGCTGAAAGAGCCGTGATTCGAAAAGCGCATAGGATCGATTCGGGCAGAAATGGGCTGGTGCGCAGGATGCGCAGTTCGGATGATTCGCGTGATGCCGGACGGGCAGACTCCGCCGCGCGCGAGTGTCATAAGCGCGGCACGGCGTGGTTTTGACTGCTCGTCAGACTGTCTGTCACGCGGACGGTTCGCGCAGCGCGCCTCGCATCTCGCGCCGAATCCGCTGCCATGAACTCACGAGCGAGGCGATTCGATCCACCAGACGGGCAATGCTGCGCCCAAAAAAGAGCGCTCATTATACGTGCTGCCGCCTGACAATTTGCCGTACGTCATGGAGTTTTCCCGCATTTTTCGAGGGCTTTTTACAACATGAGCGGCACGCGGCCGCTCATGTTTTCGCGATGCACCGGCCCCGTGAAATCAGCGCCACGCGTCGACGATGATGCGCTTGAGGATATGCAGCTTGCGATGCAGGAAATGCTCCGCGCCCGGAATCACGACGACGGGCAGTTCCTGCGGCTGCGCCCAGTCGAAAACCGACTGGATGGGCACGGTATCGTCGGTTTCGCCGTGAATCACGAGCGTGTTTTCCGGCACGGGCGCGACTTCCCAGCGGCTCGCCGCCGTGCCGACGAACACCATCCGCTCGATTTCCTGCCCTTCTTCGCGCAGCCGCGCGGCGACATGCGACAGCACGAACGTGCCGAACGAAAAGCCCGCGAGCACGAGCGGCAGGTCGGCGTGGCCCGGCTGCTCACGCATGTGGTCGAGCACAGCACGCAAATCGTCGCGTTCACCGACGCCGGCGTCATGCGTGCCTTGCGTTTCGCCGACACCGCGAAAATTCGAGCGATACGTGATGTAGTTCAGCTGGACCAGCGTGCGCGCCAGCGTTTGCGCGACCTTGTTGTCCATCGTGCCGCCAAACAGCGGATGCGGATGCGCGACGAGCGCGATACCGCGCGGCGCGCCGCCGTCGCGGCTGGCGTCGGGCGCATCGACGGCGACTTCGATCTTGCCCACCGGGCCGTCGATCAGATACTTCTTCGTATGTACGTTCATCTTGTATGGACGAGTGACGCGGTTGAAACGCTACGGATCAGCGGTCGATCAGCAGGCGTTCGACGATCTTGCCGTTCACGAGATGCGAATCGACGATCTCATCGATATCGCTCGTGTCGACGTACGTGTACCAGACGCCTTCCGGATACACGACGACAGTCGGCCCTTCCTCGCAGCGGTCCAGACACCCCGACTTGTTGATCCGCACCTGACCGGGACCGGCAAGGCCGAGCTGTTTCACGCGTTTCTTCGCGTATTCCTGCATTTCCTGCGAGCCGCAGTTTGCGCAACTCGGACGCGTTGCGCCCGGTCCGCGCTGATTCAGACAGAAAAAGACGTGATATTTGAAGAAGGAATCCATGATGGCCGACGTGTGAGGTGCGTGGACGAAGCGGTGCGCATGCATGACGCGGCTCGCCGTAAGCGGGGATAGGAGGTCCCATCGATTATAACGACGGGGATCGAACATCGCAGATCGCCGCTGGCCTCGCTGCATCGGCATCGATCCAGCATGCATGCCTGTCACGCGCGCGACCCGCGCCGCTTCGACAGCAATGCGCGTTCCGCCGACAACCCGACCCACACCAACGCCGCATACGGCCACATCCACGCGAGCCAGCGCGCGAGGCCGTTGAAATGCAGATAGCGGCCTTGCCGCCAGTCGGCGAGCACGACGTCGAAATACGGATTCACGGGCAGCAGATTGACGACCACGAGCGAAACGACCAGCGCGATCGCCGCGAGCGCGACGCGCGAGCTGCGCGGCAGCTTCAACGTCAGCAGCATCGCGATAAAACCGGCGGCGAGGCCGATCAGCGCGCCGGGCGTGGCCCAGTTGAACGCAAGGCCCGATTGCGATTGCAGAAACGTCGCGCCAGCCTTGACGGCGAGCGTCGCCACCACGAATGCGATCAGAAGACGCACGCGCGGCGCGCGCTCGCGCATCGGCAGCGAGGCGAGCGCGCCTGCCGCCAGCAGATTGAGCGCGGTGATGATGGCTTCCCACGCATCGTCGGGCATCCATGCGGCGACCAGCGCAGGCCATGTCGGCACGTGCCACGCGGCGGGCGCCCAGGCGAGCAACGCATCCTGCATCGACGCGTCCGAGCGCAGCCACAACTCGCGCGGCCATGAGCCCAGGCCGAGTAACAGCGGCGCCGGATACATCGTCGCGAATGGCCATAAGGCCACCAGCCCGATCACGGCCGTGCTATCGCGCTCGAACCACAGGAAGCGCATCCGGCGCAGCATGCCGCGATCGAGCAGCGCGCCCGTCAACGGCGACATCAGCGTCGCGCCGAGCAGCGCGCCCAGCGCGTTCGCCGCGAGATCGAGATTCGACGCGACGCGCGTCGGCAGATAGGTTTGCACGGCTTCCATCACGCCCGACAGCAGCGTGCCGAGCCCAAATGCGAACGCCACGGCAATCGCGCCGCGCCAGCGCGGATACACGGCGAGCACGACCAGCGCGCCGAACGGCATGTAGCCGAGCACGTTCGTGACGACATCGAAAGCCGTCAGATACTGTGGGAAGGGATCGAAGAGATAGTCGAGCGGCCCGATGCCGAGCGAGCGCCAGCCGAAGAACGGATACCACGACCCATAGACGATCAGCGCCGCATACAGCACCAGCGCCTGCCTCGCAAACGCCGACGGCCGCCGCTGCCACGGCTTGTCAGCCATCCAGCGCTCCCGTGACTGCGCGACAACGCGTCATTGCTGCGCGACGAGCGCCTGCACGCCGAGCCAGGCGGAAATCTGCGCGACGAGATCGTCGGTGGCCGCGGCGATTGCACGCGCGCCGCCGGGGGCATCGGCCGAACTCGCGGGCGCGCGGGCGATGAAGGTGCGCTGCCCAACCACCTTGCCGTCGACGAACAGCGTCGTGCGCGCGGTGACGGAGCCGTGGCTCTCGGACTGGCCGTCGAAGTCCTGCTCGAACTCGTCGAGGTCCACCTTCAGCACGGGGGCGCGCACGCCGTCGCCACCCGTGAGCACCGTGCCGCGCGACGACAGCGCATTACGCAGGCGCTGCGTGACGAGTTGCGCGGGCGGCATCGTCCAGTGGCTGTTCGCATACGAGGCCGTCTGCTGCGAGTCCGAATACGTCATGCGATAGATGAGCTTGTCGGAATCGAGCGTGGTCGGCGCCGTGACCTCGAGCACCTTGATGGCCGGCATCGTGCCCGTGCTGCCCGGCAGCGGGGCCGGGCCGAGGTCGTAGCGGAGATCGGCGAGCGCGGCGGGATTGCCCGCGCAGCCGGCCAGCGCGCCAAGCGCGAGCAGCAGCGCAGCGAGCGCGGCGCGCGAGGTGAAGAGACG